>Ga0209045_1000180_pt1 | contig 81125 bp, 104 predicted proteins | sample SaaInlLV_10m_DNA_4_FD_184664 | JGI IMG/M metagenome (GOLD analysis project Ga0209045, IMG submission 184664) | Marine microbial communities from expanding oxygen minimum zones in the Saanich Inlet - Saanich Inlet SI072_LV_200m_DNA (SPAdes) (version 2) | ecosystem: Environmental > Aquatic >...
GAAGGACTAAGCCCCTCTCTCTTTACCGTTTTAAGTAATCCAAAAATTGAATATAACATCTATTACTTGAATAAAATGTTTCTTTAATACGAAAAATATCCGAGTTTTTTTACTCAAGATTAATTAAATATTACTTATTCTGAGCAGTATGGAAGAAAATAAGTTTGAATTAACCTATAACAGAATGTTAATGAAAGGGTTTTCTAAACAAACCATAAAAGCATATTCTTATTGGATAAATAAATTTGAAAAATTAGAGTTAGAGCCCAGGGAATTTTGTTTTAGATTAATCAGACAAGGAAAAGCAAGAGAAACAGTCAGATTAGCATCTGCAGCCATAAGATTCCATACAGGATCAAAAGCATTCGAAATACCCAAAAGGGAAAAGAAACTCCCCACAATATTATCAAAAAAGGAAATAGTGAAAATGATTGAAGTAACTAAGAATCTCAAACATAGATTGTTGATAATGTTGCTCTATAGCACAGGCATGAGAATATCTGAAGTATTAAATTTAAGATGGGAAAATATTCATCATGACTATATCAAAATTAAACTTGGAAAAGGAAACAAAGATAGAATAACTATCTTAAGTAAAAAACTAAAAAAACTTTTGAAAGAATTTGAAAAGGAAAAAGGATATGTCTTAGAGGGTAGAAATGGAAAATATTCATATAAGTCTGCGCAAAAAGTATTAGAGATTGCAGCTAAAAAGGCTAAACTAAAAAATAAAGTAACGCCTCATGTTTTAAGACATAGTTTTGCTACACATTTGCTAGAAAAAGGTACAGATATACGATATATACAGAAACTTTTAGGCCATTCAAGATTAGAAACAACTCAAATTTATACACATGTATCCAATAACTCAATAAAGAATATAAAAAATCCTTTAGATTAGAGTTCTAATAAGAATAAATAAAAAAAAGAAAAAGTATTTTGTGAATATTAAGTTTTGATTAATCTAAAATGATCTTTTCTTACTAAAACATTCTCTGCAATATACAGGTTTACCGTCTGTAGGTTTGAATGGTACTTTACATTCTTGTCCACATTCAGTACAGGTTGCATCGTGCATTTCTCTAGGGCCGCCGAAATTTCTTCCTTGACCTCTGTTGTCTGAATCCATTTGAATTTCCTCCGTAGTAGCATACGATTATGCTCTCCAATATTGGCTTTTAAGAGGTTTATAAGGTTTGGGATTGAGAAATATGGTCAATTTCCTACGTATTTTGAGATTAGAATTTTGGCTTCTTTTTCGGATTTAGCCTTGATTAATGCCCTATTTTCAAAAATTAACATATTCTTGAATTTAATGCACGAGCCTAAATCTTCAACTTTGCCTATTTTTTCTAAATTTAACTTTAATTTCTTTAAATTAGTTTTTTTAAATTGAATTTGGTAGTTTCCAGTTGAACAAAACTTAAGAATTCCTTGAGGATTTATTGAATTAAGATAAATATACTCCTTATTACATGCCTGACAATCTTTTCTCTTTTTTATTTTTATTTTGTTTAAATTATTCTTTTCTAAGTTTATTTGAATTAAATTAATTTCAGGTTTTTTCTTTAATATTATTTTAATTGCTTCAGATACTTGTAATGATGCGATTAAAGAAGTGGTTGAGTTTAATACTCCTGATGTTTGACAGGTGTCTAACGAAGCTGGTTGTTTGAAAACACATGAAAAACAAGGAGTTTTCTTAGGGATTATGTTCATTAAAAATGATGTTGCTTTTATTCCTGCAGAATATATCCAAGGGATGTTGTTTTTTAGTGAATAATCATTGATTAAGAACCTAGTTTGTAGGTTATCAGTACAATCTAAAATTAAATCTACTTTTCCAATTATTTCTGATATGTTATTTGGATTTAAATCTTGATCGAGAGAAGTTATTTTGATGGTTGAGTTGATTTTTTCTAGGTGTTTTTTTGCTTGTTTTGTTTTTGGTTTATTTATATCTGATTCGTTGAATAATGTTTGTCTTTGTAGGTTATTTAATTCTACAGAATCTCTATCTATTAGAATTAACTCTCCAATACCTGCTCTTGCTAATAATGAAGAAGCTTGTGTACCTATTGCACCTATACCTATTATGGCTATTTTGGCATTAGATAGTCTTTTTTGCCCAGTTTTGCCTATGTAAGGGTATATTTCTTGTCTTGAGTATCTGTTTTCCATGAATTATCTAATAGTTATCCTTTTAAATTAGTTTTTAATTTTATAATTTGATGACATTAAACTTAGAAGTATTCGATTATCATTTGGTAGTTAGCGATGATTGTAGTCATGATACGTTAGAAAGTTGTATTGTTAATGATGAATTTTTAAAAATCTTTGATGAAGAATGTAGAAATAGTAATCCTCAGAGAGAAAGAAATTTTCTACTTTATAGAAATATTATTTTATTGAAACCTAATTATCTTGGAGAAAGAGATTTAGAACTAATTTGTCCCACTTGCGATGAACATTATGTTATTGGTAAAAAAGAACTTTCTTTTTTGAAAGAATATTATGATGAAAGACCATATTGATTCTTTCTTAACTTAAGCATCTTTAGATATTCTACAGCCAAGAATCCAACACCTGCTAATAATATCATAGGGATCCATTCTAAAATTGAAATTGGCGCTAACTTGAATAAAACGTTTAGTGGTGAATAAATTACTAATATCTGAAGTAACATTGAAAATAATACTGAAATGTTAAGCCATCTATTGTTTGTTAAGTTTCCAAATGGTCTTGAACTTTTTGCACTGTAAACTACAGACATTTCAAATAAGATTAAAGTTGTTAATGTAAAGGTTCTTACTTTGTCTAAAGGCATTCCTGATTTAAAGGCCCATAGGAACATTCCTAAAGATAAAATTGTACCAATTATTCCTGCAGAAATAACAAATGATTTTAAATCAGTCATAAGATTTTCTTCTTTTAATCTTGGATTTTTTTTCATGATATCTCTTCCTGCTGGATCAACGCCCAAAGCTAAAGCAGGCCATGAATCTGTCATTAAATTAATCCAAAGAATTTGTAATGGTAGTAATGGTAGCGGGAGTCCGGCTAGTAGAGAAATAACAATTAATCCTACTTCTGCCATATTTGAAGAAAGTAAATACTTGATAAACTTCTTAATATTGTCATATATGATCCTTCCTTCTTCTATGGAACTTACTATTGATGAAAAATTATCGTCGGTTAGAATCATGTCTGATGCGTCTCTTGCTATGTCTGTACCCCTTAATGACATTGCAATGCCCACATCTGAAGACTTTAATGCTGGCGCATCATTAACACCATCTCCAGTCATTGCAACTATTTCTCCATTAGATTGTAATGCATTTAGAATCCTAACTTTTTGTGCAGATGTTACTCTTGCATATATTCTATAATCAATTACTTTTTCTTTCAAATCCTCATCACTTGTTTCTGCAAGTTCTGAACCAGTCATAACTTTTCCAGTTAATCCTATTTTCTTTGCAATTGCTTCTGCTGTTAAGGGGTGATCCCCTGTAATCATTATTGGAGTTATTCCTGCCGCCTTACAGATTTTTAGTGACTCTTCAACATCTTCTTTTGGCGGATCAATCATTCCCATCAATCCTAAAAAGTAAATTGTTTTTCCTTGTTTGAATGCTAGACCAATTACTCTCAATGCGTCTTTAGCCATTTTTTTATTGGCTTCTAGAATTTTTTCTCTGTCTTTTGGAAGTATTCTTCTTTTTTGATTGTCTAATACAATTGAATCACACATTTCTAAAATTATCTCTGGAGCTCCTTTGTAATAGTCAAAACCATCATGGTTTGTAACCATATATTTCTTATCTGAATCAAATGGAATTTCTCCAGTTCTTTCAATTTTTTCTGCATGTCCTTTCTTTGCTGCAAAATAAATCGCTCTTTCTGTCGGGTCACCAACAGTATCTGAAGAATTATTACAACTCGCTGCACATTGTAACATTCTCGGGAATTTTTCTTGCGGATCTATTTTATTGCTTTTATTATCTACAAATTCCCCTAAATCATTGTAACCTCTTCCAGTTAAATTGTAATAATCGTGATTTGTGTAACATTTTGTTACTGTCATTTCGTTTTTAGTTAGTGTTCCAGTTTTATCAGAACAAATAACTGTGATGCATCCTAAAGTTTCGATAGAAGACAAACGTCTGATTAATGCGTTTCTTTTAACCATTCTTTGAGTGCCTAGTGCTAAACAGACTGTAACTACTGCAGGAAGTCCTTCTGGTACTGCTGCTACTGCCAAAGCTATTGTAGCCATGAACATTTCTAAAATGTCCATACCTCTAATTATTCCCACACCAAAGAAAATTAAAGAAACAATCCCCGTTAAATAACCCACAAACTTACCAAAGTCTGCTAATTTTTCTTGTAATGGAGTAGTTTGATGCTTTGTTGTTTGAACCATCTTTGCAATTTTACCAATTTCAGTAACCATTGAGGTTTCTACTACTACTGCGGTTGCTGTTCCCCTCACTATACTAGTACTTGAGAAAAGCATGTTATTTCTGTCTGCTAATGGCGTTGTTCTTCCTAATGCTTTGATTGTTTTAGTGACGGGTGTTGATTCTCCAGTTAGTGAAGATTCATCTGCCTGTAGATTGGATTGTTCGATAATTCTAAGATCTGCTGGAACCTTATCACCAGATTCTAAATAAATTAAATCTCCTTTAACGACTTGAGAAGAAGGTATTTCTATTTTAATTCCGTCACGAATTACTTTTGTGTTTAATGTTGTTAACTTTCTTAATAACTCAATTGATTTTTCTGCCTTAAATTCCTGAATAAAACCAAAAAGTGCATTAAAGATTAAAATTGCGGAGATTACGTAAACATCTACTTTTTCTCCCGCTATGAATGAAATGATTAATGCAAATAACAGAATGTAGACTAATACATTATTAAATTGTCTAAAAAATATTTTAATTGGTGATTCTCTTTTTACTTGTTTTAGTTCATTAAGACCATATTCTTTTAGTCTAAGATCTGCTTCTTGATTAGTTAATCCGCCTTCGTGTGTTGCGGTTAAATCTAAAACCTCTTTTACTGTTTTATCATGATAGAACATGTGTTAGAATAGGTTTGAGAGATTTATATAAGTTTTGTTGGGTTATTTGTAAATATTTTTTCTATGCCCTATTTTAATTACTAAAATACACACCTTATCTTTGTAAATATCTGCAATTATTCGATAATCTTCTGCCCTTAACTTGTATACTTTTTCTCCAACTAATCTTTCAAAATAAGACTCGGGCCTTATTCTTGCTCTTTCAAGAACAGAGAGTATATGTTTTTGCTTTTCTTTTGTTAAGTTCTTAAGAAATTTTTTTGCTGTATGAGAATATAATATTTCATACATTTAGGCACCTAATTCTTGTTTTAATTTTGCATGTGTTACGAATTTTCCTTGTTTGAATTCTTTTCTTGCTAATTCTATTTCTTTTTTAGTTTGTTCAGTTAATTCTTGAGTATCTTCAATTATATTCCAGATTACTTCTTCATAAGTCTCTTTATTGTACAATTTCATTTTGTTAAGTTCTTTTTGTAAATCTTGACTTATTTGAATTGTTGTCATTATAGTAGATTATAGTAGGGTATAGTTTATAAGTGTTACTTTGGATTATTCGGAAATATTTTAAAAGATAAATATTTAAATTGGGGATTAGTTTGTTTTTCTTATGAAGAGAAACTACCTATCTAAAGCAAATAAAATTGAAGCAATCCATGTAATTGTGTTTGTTATTACTCTCTTTAGTATGTTTTTCTTATTTTCATCGAATATATTGCGAATATATTCGGCAATTTGGCTTGTAGGTCTTTGGAGTGTAGATCATATTTATGGAAGTTGCCCATTAACTAGGTGGGAACATAAATTTAGAACTCTTGCTGGACAGAGAATTAAAAAAACAAAGTTTATTCCTAGATTTTTACATAAAGCCTTTAATTTGAGATTTTCGGACAGATTAACCGAATTAGGACTTACTGTTTATTTTTTCTTTTCTTCTCTTATTTTAATTAGATATTTTATATGATAGATTAATTTAAATATGTGATTTATTGATTGATTATATGGTACATCCCTAATTGGAATACATTTGGCAATCGGAGAAATTGCAATATTAGCTTTTGTTTGGGTAATTGCAGAATTAATTAATCCAGATGTTACAAGAATAAGAAGAGCGAAAATTGCCGCACTTATTGGTGTTGTGTTTTTCTTTTTGAGTTGGATTAGTGGAGGATATTATTATTTAACAGAATATGGATCTGTAGTTAAGCCTATGATTAAAGCTGGTGCAAGTCCTTGGGCACATAAGATTGTGATGGAAACTAAAGAACATGTATTTTTGATGTTGCCATTTTTAGCATTTTTAGTTTATGGAATAATTTCTAATAAAAGTAATGAAATACTTAGAAATAAAAATTTTAGAAAATGGACAATTTACTTGTCTGGATTAGTTGTATTTTTGGGTGCTTTGATGGCATTTATGGGATACTTAATATCTAGTGCTGCTAGAGATGCTTTAGTTGCAGGAGTTGTGGTTTAAATGTGTAAAAATGTTAAAGCTTTGAATACTTCAATGATTTTTACTGCGTTATTGGTTATGTTTATGACTATTTTTAGTGAATTGAATTCTGGATTTAAAGGATTTTTGAAAGAATTAACTGGACACCATTGGGCAACTAAGAGTGTTGTTACTTTTGTGTTTTTCTTTTTGGTTTATTTTTTATTAAGAAATAGTAAAAGTAACTTGAAAGTTGAAGATTTTAAGACTAGTTTTGTGATGGTTAAGATTAGTACCTTTGCTATATTATTCTTTTATTTGTGGCACTATTTTGTTTAGTGATTCTTGGGAAATTCAATCATCTTTAGTTTCAAGTCCCAAATGCCCTCCAGATTATTTACACCATATTGCAGAAGGCATAGGAAAAGAGCTAGGATATGGATATATTTTAAGAATTATTAGTAGAAATCCTCAAGTTAAGCAAAAAACATTAAAAACAAAAGCAAATGATCCTACTGTAGGACCCAGATACAGTCAATGTGCCATATCTGCACTTGAAAATGGAAAAGAATCAGCCAATCATCAAATTTAAATAATTTATAACTCTCTAAAAACTGAAAATGAAAGTATTAACAACTAACATCTGGAGATATTATAATTGGAAGAAGAGAAAAGAAAAATTGGTTAATTTTCTGAAAAATGAAAATGCAGACATTATTTTTTTACAAGAAGCCACATATGATGGAAGATTAAAAGAATCTTATAAAAATCAGGTGGATGAAATAAATAGAGAACTTAACTATTCTTCTTTAGTTTTTGGTAGGCTTATGGAAATGAAAAAGTGGCATAATACTCCCATTGATTGGGAAATGTTTTATGGATTAGGTTTTTTATCAAAATATCCAATTAAACATTCCGAGGTAATTATTTTGTCACCTGTTAAAACAAATAAAAAATTTGGATTTATGCATGCAATTATTGAAACTGGTGAAGGCGATATTGATTTAATTAATGTTCATTTTGAAAATACTGACGAAGGTTCAAAAAAACATTTAAAACAAACTTTAGAATGGTGTAAAGAAAAAAATTTAAATCCAATAATTGCCGGAGATTTTAATATGAAACTTATAGACGATCTTAAAGAACTAGCAATAAATGATTATGAAATCTCTTATTTAATCAAACAATATAAATCCTTTATGCCCACCCAATTTTCACATAATGAGAAACCAATTACATTGGATTACCTCATAGCCCATAAAAATAAATTTAAAATTATGGATGTAAAATGTATAAACAATGATGTTTCAGACCATAATCCTCTAATTGTTGAATTGAAGGTTTAATTACGGGTGGAATTGATATTTAGGTTAAATAAAAAATATTGGGCGAGTTTATAGGAGAATATAAATTGCAATTAAAGTTGGATAAAACTAAAAAGTTTAGACCCTTCTTCTAGATTCCTAAATTTTCTTATTTCCTTCAAATCCTCAAGAGCCAGACAAATCCGTTAGATTAATTTATTTACCATAAATTTCAGAACCAATTAAAATACTTCTTTCGACTTCATCTCTCTTTCTTGCTAGGTTTCTACTTATATCCATTAGTTCCGGATAAAGTTTCTTAGCTGTTGCCTCTGTGAACCCCAAACTTGTCATAACTCCAATGTAATCGTCTGCTGTAATTCTACAACCTTCATACATTCCAAAACATAAATGTGTTTCACTAGCTACTCTTTGTTCTGCAATATAACCTTCAAGAATTGCTCCCTCTCTTGGATAATTTTCTATGAATTTGTTAATTCCTCCCCTCATTCCTCTTGCTTTATCTCTATTAGAAGTTTCAACTCTAGCGTAAGTTCTTTCTCCTTCAAAGGAATTTCCAGGTGCTAATTCAATAGTTTTAGCTAATTTAGGTTTAGATCTTTTTAATTTACCAGACATGCTGGATATAGGCTTATCAATCCTATCTGTAGCTATAATTTCGATTATTTTTCTTTCAAGGTCTTCAGTCATACAAGTTATTTAGAAGTTCAGTTTAAAAGATTTTTTGAAGTTAGTTAAAAAGCACCGTTAATGTTTATAAGTCCATTTGCAAACATGAGTGGTAACTCTATTCTGAAGGTAATTTTAGGACCATATCTTTCCCTAAAATAAAATCATCTGAATGTCCTGCATGATTAAGGTCATTTGTTTTAAAATGGAGGTGCATGTTTGTTGTGTGATGAGTAAATATGCTTATATGATATAAGGAAAAAAATCCTAACATCTCTAATTCTGTATTTTTCATTTTTCCATATAATCCTGATTCTCTATGTTTCTCGTGTGTGTGGATTGTATCAGTTGAATCCCAATCTATTACGTGCCAATCGTTTTCTTTGAAATTACCATTTAATAGAAATGGAAATGGTTTTTCAGTATCTAATCCTTGTTTTTTTGCTTCTTTTTTTAAATACTCTTCAAATTGTGTTCTAGTTTCAATTTCATCAGGAATTACAATTTCTTTCCAATTCTTTACCTGTGCATAAACTATCAAAGATGCAGATTTATCTAAAGTATCATCAAAAATAATTATTCCATCTTCTACGGAAGTGATAACTGGATCACTGTTAAAAATTTGAATTTCTCCCTTCAAATTACCTACTGCCCCTAAAGCATATAAATTTTCTAAACCTTCTAATTCAGATAACTGCATCTTTGGAGTAATGTCGCCATTGATCATTGCATTTTTTAATGCTCCAGCATAATTAACTTCAGAATTCCATGTTGATTGGACACAACCAGGTAATAGAAATAAAACGGCCACTAATAAAATAAGGTGTTTATTTTTCATGATTTTTTCCATAAATTATTAATTTTAAAAAGCACTGTTAATGTTTATAAGTCCATTTGCAAACATGATCAGTAATACTCCTAAGATTAACAAAGTAATTCCTGTGAAAAGTCTCATCCACTTTCTTTGTTTATTTTTCCAATTTTTTACGGTTTCAGCACTCATCCCATAATAAACCAATCCAAGAATTATTACTAAGGGGAGTACGAATATTAAATTATAAAGAACCAAATACCAAAATACTTTGAAGTTCATTCCCATTGATTCTAATACCGTTAGGATTGCCAAATATGGGCCACCGGTACATGGAAGTTCTACTGCTGCAACAAACATACCCATTACTATTGCTCCAGGTATTGTTGCTTTCTTTGCATATTCTTTTATTTTACCTACTTGAGATGAAGGAATTGTTAATGAAAATCCTTTCCCATACCAAAAGAAATCTTTGATTTCAACTAATCCTAAAAATATAACTATCGCACCTACTAAAATTCCTAAAGGTTTTGCAATGTTAAATTGTTGTATGAAGTATAACAATCCAATTCCTGCTAATAAGTAAGTTAAGAATACTGCAGAGATGTAAATTAATCCCACCTTAATCATATTTTTCTTATTATCTGAAAGTGCTAGTAATGTAGAAATAAGCAAAACTAAAACTCCAATTGCACAAGGGTTTATTGAATCAACAAGTGCGGTAGTAATTAAAATTGGTAATGCAGGTAATTGTGTTAATGCCATTTTATTCTTGTGGGGGTAATAAATTACAGCCTGATTTTAAATCTAAAGTTTCTAATGAAGGTTCTCCAACTTCTTTTGAACCATCTTTGAATAACCAAGTATCATAGTACTCGATGTTTTTTTCTAAACATACTTCTGGTTGGCCTTCTTGCCCCTTACATGCAGAAAGAATTTCCCCATTTTCATCAGGTTTACATTTAGGATCACATTCAATGTAGTTTACGTAACCGAAAGATGAACCAAATTTCTTTTTAGAGTTTGAACAATGTGGACACCAAAAAGTCCCATACATTACAACTTCGTTTTCTGTTAAACATTGTGCTAATGAATCTAATTGCTCATCGGTGTATTTTGAAGAGGATTCTGAACTACATCCAGATAAAACTAAACTTAATATAATTAAACTAAAAATTATTCCTCTTTGTTTTATCATTTTAATTTGAACACCAATATTGTTTCAATTAATATTAATACGTCTAATATTATACAGTAAATGCAATACATGAGCAATATAAACTTTTCTATGTAAAGTAGATATATAGAGAATAATATGCCCAATATTAATAATATCTTTAAAGTTTTGATTAATTGAGATTTATTTAAGTTAAGAAACTTTTTCTTAGAGTTTAATTTGTAACTAGAGATTAATATGAATAGGAAGGTTAAGAAACCTAAAACGGAAACAGGAAATGGAAAATCAATTAGTGGAACTGGAAATCCTAAGTCAATATTTAAAAAATAAAATACTCCATCAATGTTAGAATAAGGACTTTTATTTACAACCCCACAATCTAATTTATTTCCAATATTGCAGAATTCTGAAGGTGATGATTTGAAATGTTCATATATCAATAATGAAGATAAGATTATTGCTAAAACTGCTATTAATTTAATCCAAAACAATCTCTTTTGTTGATCCATATTAATTTAGAAAGGATTTTTTATTTAAAACTATTGATTAGTAACCGTATCTCTTTGGAGCTGCAGGATTAATCTTGTAAGATTTTTTTACTACCTTTTTAGTTGTCTTTTTCTTCACTAATTTTCCGTGCTTGTAAACCTCTGGTTCTTTCTTCTTTACTTCTTTCTTTGGTTTCTTAACTGGAAGAACAACTTTTACGTTTTTAGCATCTGTAAATTTCTTTTGGTTGGTTATTTCTGTAATTCCTCTTGAGAAACATACAGTAAAATCAAAAAATTCTCTCAAAATATCCATAGAAACTTCAACTTTTCTACTTCCTATCTTTGCTATTAATGCTACGTTTTTTCTGTACTCTTCTTTTTTCTTATAATCTGCTTTGTCAATAACTTTTAATCTATTGTAAAAATCAATGCTTTTTTTCATCTGCGGATAAAATTTAACGATTAATTGTGCACGTAAACGAGAAGAAGGAGGTATGGTTGGGAGCTTTTTATTTTCTTTAGCCCACTCTAATCCTTGAATAATAGAAATGTCATAGGCAGATAAAAGGCGTTTAATCGTATTCTTAATTATGTCTACAGTACGAGTGTATTTTAAGGATACGTAAATTGAGTGGTCAGCTCTTTTTAGTTCTTCCAATGCAGATTCAGATAATTCTTCTATCATTTATTTTTTTTACCTCTGTAATTTTTATAAGTAAGGGTTTTGATAGAACGAGGAAGTTTTTTAACTTTTCGCTATTTAGTGTTCTCAACTTGTAATTTTTCGTAGCAATTACGAAATTATTCTTTCTTCTGAACTCAATCTCGGAAGATTTGTGTTCTGAGTATATATTATTCAAATCAAGTATAAGTTGGATTATACTTCGGGGCATGTTGTATTTATCGCAGATAAATCTTCGAAATAAATCTATTTTGTCTTTGAAATCTTTTGGTAAGTGTGGAATTCTTTTGTAATAATAGTCATAATAGATTAATGCAGACATCCCATTGTCAAAAAAATCACGTAAATGCTTTGCTGCTAACAACATTAACTTAGGGTCCTTAACAACTAGGTAAGTTGTATGAACTAAGTGGTCTGCCGTCTGATAGGATTTTATAGCCTTCCCTACAGATTCATAAAATTGTTTCATGCCTTAATTTGAGATGTTTAGAAATATTTAAACATTACCACTGCTCGGTGTGAATATCTTTTTCGTCCATTTTGAAGGATATTAAGTGTTCTTTGACAGATTTAACAAATTCAGGCATACCACAGATATAAACTTCTACTGGATGTGAAATTGATTCACTTATTAATTCTTGATCAATTCTACCATTTTTCCAACCTTCAATGTTTTCTTGTGTTAGTGTTGGTATGAATCTTAATCTGTTTTTAGAAAGACGATTTATCTTTTCTTTGAAAATAATATCATTTTCAGTTTTTACGCTGTAAATTAATGTCATCTCTCTTTCTTTATGTTCTAAAGATTCAATCATTGACATTAACGGAGTTATTCCTGTTCCTGCCGCAATAAAAATTGCAGGTTTGTCAGAGTTATTTAATTTGAACTTTCCATGAGGCCCGTTTATTTCAAATTCTTCATTAATCTTTGAATTAAATAATATTGTGGAAAATTCTCCATCAGGTACATGGTTTAAAGTTATAGAAACTTGATTCGTGGGTTGTTTCTTCCAACTGGAGATAGAATATGCTCTTCTTATTGTTTTTTCTCCTTGTGGAAATACAAACATGATGAATTGTCCTGGTTCGTAAGATATTTTTTGATCTATTTCAAATATTAGAGTCTTAACTGTAGGATTTTCATCTACTATTTCTATAAGTTTAGCTTTCATGTTAGAATTATTCTTGAAGTGAAAGAATTGCTTGTGCTAAGTCTCCGCTGTTTTCTTCTAAAGCTTCTTTTGCCTTATCTTCTGAAACACTAGCTTGCTCTGCAACTGTTTTGATATCTTCTTCTGAAATCTCTGACCCTGCTTCTTGCTCAATGATTTCTCCAGTAATCTGAAGACTTTCTTGACCCATAGCGTTAACTCTCATTACTTGAGGGTTTTTTACGATTATATCTTTGTCAGGACACTTGATTATTACTTCTTCTGCGATTATTTCATCTTGTTTTATGCCCATTTTCTTCATCGCTTTTGCGAGATCTCTTGGATTCATTCCCGGTATCATTTTATCTTAGTTTAAATAGAGAGTTAATAAGCTTTTTTATTTTTAAGAGGAAATATGAGAATTCTAAGAAAAGTTTAAATATAAGTTCATTATATATAATATATACTTTTCATAAATCGGGGGAAAAATCTAAAATGTTTGAAGCTAAATGTAAGGAATGTGACGCAGTTTATACCATTAACAGAGATTCAATGCCAGAGTGCTTTGAGTGCCTATGTGGATGCGAACAATTCCAAATTGAAGAAAACACCTTAATGGTGGCTTAATTTCTAAATGTCTAGAGTAATAAGGCAAATAAATAGCCAGCGAAGCAACCAATTGAAAGAAATGGCATTGCTGGATAAAACTTATTCTTCTTTCCTATGGCCATTAGACAGTATAATGCTAGTGTTGAGAATATTGGGATGATGTATGCTGTGTTTCCTAATGTTTTGAGTGCTACACCTGTAAAGATTAATGGAAGTCCTAAATCTCCGCCACCAAGAATTGCAGCTTTATTCTTTTTGTAAGGGATTAAAATTCCGGGGAAAATCTTTAATTTTGCCTGAGATTTTGCCATTTTGATCATATGCTTTGTTTTGAAAACTGCTATGTAATCATATATTGAAATTAATATTAAAAAAATTGAAACACTTAGAATATTCATAACTGGAACAAATATTGAAGCTAATCCCCCATAAATAAAAAGTTCGCTAATGTTTTGAGTAATTATGTTTCTTTTGAATATTTTTGCATAAGACAATACTGATGCAAGGATAAAAGATAATTGTGCTGTAAGAAAAGATCCAAATGCAATTAGTAAACAGAATAAAACTGAAGTAAAAAACCAAGTTTTCCAAACTATTTCTAAATTATATTTAATAATTAATAAAATTAAAAACGTGATCAAAAATATTGAAATTAATAATGCGATTGAAGAGGTTTCTTGTTGTACTGTTGGACGTTCAATGTTAAATGGTAGTGCTGACCATGTTGTGTTTGTTATATTTTCTCCATTTATGTTTTGAATTGTTTCTGTTGAATAAGAATCAATTATGAAAAGTCCAAAGTATTGTGTAACTAAAAAGAGCATAACTAAAATTAAAATAATCTTAAGTGAATGTTTCATTTTATTATTTAGAAAGATATATAAATTAAATAACTTTCTATACCTCGATGAAAAAAGAAGTGTTTGGGAAATTTTCTTTCGGGTGTATTAACTTAGGTTTTTCTCTGAAAGAAGTTAAAGAGTTTTTCATCATTAGACATGTTTTAGTTCCTGGGGAACTTGAGGTGATTAATATGTCTTCTGTCGGATGTTAATTTTATTTTCATCCGATGGAACTCCATCACTAATTTTTTAAAACTGAGTTCTTTATTTTACTAGATGTTATCCGATGTTGGAAGAATAAAATATATGAAAAAGGCTCATGCCCGTAAAGAACTAGTAGAGCTTCTAAACCCATATGTTAAGGAATGGTTCTTTTCTCAATTTGAAGACTTTTCTCCCCCTCAAACCTATGGAGTTAAAGAAATTCATGATCGAAACAACATTTTAATCTCTGCACCGACAGGTGGAACAAAAACACTTACTGCTTTCTTAAGTGTATTAAATGAACTTGTAAATTTAAGCATGAGTAATTCTTTAGAAGATAGAGTGTATGCAATATATGTTAGTCCATTGAAAGCATTGAACAATGATATTCATAAAAATTTAGAAGAACCTTTGAAAAAAATTGCAGAAATTGCTAAAAAACATGGAACTGAATTAAATATTCGTATAGCAACTAGAACTGGAGATACAACACCCTATCAAAGACAAAAGATGTTGAAAAATCCACCACATATTCTAATTACTACTCCTGAAAGTTTAGCTTTGATGTTGGGAAGTCCTAAGTTTAGAACTTTAATGTTTGGAGTTAACTGGATGATTGTTGATGAGATCCATTCTTTAGCAGACAATAAACGAGGAGTACATATGAGTTTAAGTTTGGAGCGATTGAATAGAATTTCTCCAGATTTATGCCGGGTGGGTTTAAGTGCAACTGTTGAACCTATTGAAGAAGTTGCAGAGTTCTTAGTTGGAAGTGAAAGAGAATGTAAAATTGCAAAAGTAAATTTGTTAAAGAAATTTGAATTAGAAGTGTTAAGTCCTGTTAAAGATTTTATTAATGTGGATCAAAAAGACTATTATAATAAATTGTATAAACTTTTAGATAAATTAATTCAGGAACATAAAACTACCTTGATTTTTACTAATACTCGTGCAGGCACTGAACGAGTTGTACACCACTTGAAAGAAGAATTTCCTGAAAATTATATTGAAAACATTGGTGCGCACCATGGAAGTTTAAGCAAGGAATATAGGACCAAGATAGAAGATAATTTGAAAGAGGGGAAACTGAAAGCCGTTGTTTGTTCTACTTCTTTAGAATTAGGAATAGATATTGGATATATTGATTTGGTAATTTGTTTGGGAAGTCCTAAGGGTGTTGCTAGGTTTTTACAACGGGTGGGTAGAAGCGGACATAAAATGCATGAAGTTGTTAGGGGAAAAGTTATTGCAAGAGATAGAGATGATTTAGTTGAGTGTAGTGTATTATTGAAAAATTCTTTGGATCAAAAAATCGATAGAATTGGAATACCACGAAATTGTTTGGATGTTCTAGCGCAGCAGATTCATGGAATGGCCTGTACTGAAAGATGGGATAAGTGGGAGATGTATGAAACAATTAAGAAAAGTTACTGTTATTCTGAATTAAATATTAATGATTTTGAAGAAGTGTTAGATTATTTAGCAGGAAATTTTGCTTCTTTGGAAGATAGGTATGTTTATGCAAAAATCTGGTATGATCCAGAAACAAATCAGATAGGAAAGAAAGGAAGGATGAGTAGGATTATTAATATGACCAATATTGGAACAATACCTGATACTACTGGAATACTGGTTAAGATTAAAGATGTCGTTGTTGGGACAATTGATGAAGGTTTTTTGGAGAAATTAAAACGGGGAGATATATTTGTTCTTGGCGGTGAAACTTATGAATACAGATTTAGTAGAGGAACTGTGGCTCAAGTTGTTGCATCTTATGGAAAAAGACCCACTGTACCTTCATGGTTTTCAGAAATGTTGCCATTAAGTTATGATTTGGCTGTAAGTATTGGACAATTTAGAAGATATATGTTAAGTATGTTTGAAAATAAGAAGTCTAAGAAGGAAATTTTGAAATATATTAATGAATATCTTTATGTGGATAATAATGCTGCCACCGCGCTCTATGATTACTTCAGAGAGCAATATTTGTATGCATTGATTCCTCATGATAAGAAAATTGTTGTGGAATATTATAATTCTGGAGTAAGTGGTGAAAAGAAATATTATATTTTCCATTCACTGTTTAGTAGACGAGTTAATGATGCATTATCTCGTGCTATCGGATTTGCTATTTCTAAAATTCATAAAAGAGATGTGGAAATTGGAATGAATGATAATGGCTTTTATTTTGCTTGTCCTAAAAATAGAAGTATAAATATTTCTGATGCTTTGAAGTTATTAGATGTAAATAATTTTGAAGAAGTTATGAAGCGTGCAATTGATGGGAGTGAAGTTTTGAAAAGAAGATTTAGGCATTGTGCTGGAAGAGGAATGATGATTCTAAGGAATTATAAAAATAAGAGGAAAAGTGTTGGGAAACAACAAGTGAGTAGTATGATTTTAATGAGCGCTGTAAAAAGAATTAGTAATGATTTTTGTTTGTTAAAAGAAGCTAGAAGAGAAGTATTAGAAGATTTGATGGATCAAAAACATGCTAAAGAAATTTTAAAGAAGATTAAATCTGGATCTATTGAAGTTGAATTTATCAATACAACAATCCCTAGTCCGTTTGCATTTAATTTAGTTACTCAAGGATATACAGATATTTTGAGAATGGAAGATAAAATTGAATTTATCAAAAGAATGCATCAAATGGTTTTAGCTAAAATTGGTAAAAAACATAAAAAAGAAGATTAGACCTAAAGGCCTAACAACTCTTTTAATTTTTCTTCGTTGAAGCCAATAATGATTTCGTCATCGACCATAATTACTGGAACTCCACGTTGACCAGATTTTTCAGCCATTTCTTTTGCTGCTTCTTGATCTTCTCCAACGTTAATGTCTTCAAACTCAATATTGTTTTCTTTAAGCCAATCTTTAGCTTTATGGCACCAAGGACATGCGTCCGTGGAATATACTTTAATTTTGTGTTCTGTCATGTTATTAACACTCCTTTTGGGTTTTATATTGAATTTTTTAAGAAATATATAAATATTGCCTTTAATCACCATGCAAATTCTGCGTTTAATTGGTTTTTTGGAGCTTTTTTCTTTGATTTTATTAAAACTATTACTAAAATTAAAATTGAGATGAGCGTAGTTATAGATATGATTGCAATTATTATATTTGTGAAGAATTTATGAGTAAACACTGCAACTAATTTATCTGTTGAAGGATTTAATTGCCAGAGATTATTTGTAAAAACTAAAGAATGCAGTTTTAACCAAAATGAGTTGAAAGATAGTTTTGAAATTATTAATAAAATTAGATTTAGAGAAATGGTTAATATTGAACCATATGCTAATGATATACGTATTCTTTTAGGTTTGTGAACTATCGCTAAGGTTAAAAAACTTATAGCTAACAATAAGAGTAAAATAAAAAACGAATAGGATGCAATTGAATTTAAATTTTTTACATCCTTCATGTGTTCTTTTGCAGTTGGCCCCACTAAAGAAGAATTTAATTCGTAATTGTTTTCGGTTAGATATTTTAACGTTTCTTCTGATATTTGTTTTGCTTCGAGATTATTAACAAATTTAAGATCTATATTTTCTGAATTTATTTGAGAATCATAGAATGATTGAGAAGTTCCGAGAAAAAGTGTTGTTCCTAAAGTTAAAACTAAGGGTACTAGTATAATTGAAAAAACTTGGAGATACTTTCCCTCCATCTTACCACCTCAAATTTAAGCTGTTAGCTCGTCAAGAATCTCTCTAAATTCTTGTTCTTCTGCTTCTAAGTTTCCTTCTTGTTCATAACCATTTCCGACTCTTGAGTATTTACATCCAAATACAAAAGTAGGAATTGATCCTGTAGGATTATATTTTTGATAGATTGCAGAATGTTCTGCAGGAAGAGATTCTTCTACTTCTTCTGTTAACATGTTATCGTTGATGTCTAATTCCCATTGGTAAGCAACTATCTTTCCGTCTGCTACATATTCATTAACAACATTTTGATAAGTTTCTTTGATCCATTTACAGTGTGGACACCAAGTTGTTGAAAATTCTAAAATTAATGGTTTTCCATCTTCTACACAAAGTTCATCGCCTGTTTCTTCAAAAGTTCTTGTTCCTGGAACTACTTCTTTGTCGATATTTATTGTTCCTGGCTCTTCTTCAGGCTTACAAGCAGTAATTGTTACTGTTAATGCTAAAATTAATAATAATGTCACTATCTTTTTCATAATTAAATTGAGAATTAGTAGTATTTAAAGATGATTATACTTCTTTTTATTTAAGAAATGTTTAAATATGTTTTAATTATAATTTAATTAGTTTAATGTGGTGAAAATGCGATTAAAAACTGAGGAACTAATAACTTACTTATTTATATTTATTTTAATAATTGGATTTATCTATATGGCTTTCTTTTTTGGTAGTGATACTTCTGAAAATTATGGTGGTGAAGTTGAAGGTGAGGATGAAGTTAAAGAAAAAATTCTTGAAGATTTAACAGATGTTGAAGATGAATTAGAAGAAATAGAGGACCTGTTAGTGTGACAAATAAATTAGGAGTTGTTTTAGTTTTATGTTTAGTTTTGGCTAGTGCTCCTGTTTATGCAGAAACAAGTTATGGTTCTGTCTTTGATACTTTCTTAGAAAGTTTTTCTATGTTCTTTAAATTTTCATCAAACGGCATTACTGGTAACCAGTTGATGGGCGGAGGTCTTGGAGGGGGAGTGTGTATACCAATTACTCCTGCTAATGCTTGCGGTGATGATGGATGTGGAACCGTAAGTGATGAATGTGAGGGAAGTATTGAGTGTGGAATTTGTAGTGATGGTGAAACTTGTGTAAGTAATGTTTGTGTTGCTACTTGTACTTCTGATTGTACGGATAAAACTTGTGGAGATGATGGATGTGGAGGAAGTTGCGGAAGTTGTAGTGATGGTGAAACTTGTGTAAGTAATGTTTGTGTTGCTACTTGTACTCCCCAATTTACTCTTGAAGAGGCTTGTGAAGATAAAGGGCTTGATTGTGGAACCGTAAGTGATGGATGTGGAGGAATATATCTTTGTGGACTTTGTGATGATGGTGAAACTTGTAAAGATAATGTGTGTAGTCTTGGTTGTGTTTCTGATTGTACAGATAAAACTTGTGGAGATGATGGATGTGGAGGAAGTTGCGGAAGTTGTACTTTGAATGAATATTGCTGGAGTGATTCTTGTGTTCCAAATACAAATGGAGGAGATGAAGATTGTACAAACAGAATAGATGATGATAATGACTGTCCAGGAGATACTAATGGAAATGGACTTTCTTGTGATCCTGGAGATATTGGTGTTGATTGTTTAGATTTGGGTTGTAAAGGAAGTACCAATTGTTATGGTTGGGGGTACACTTACTGTGAATCTGATGATGATTGTAGTGGAATGAGCGGAACTTTTTGCGATGTTAGTTTGGGTATATGTGGAGAAAAAGAATGTGATAATGAGAAAGATGATGATGAAGATGGTTTTGAAGATTGTGATGATTGGGATTGTGCATTAGATACTACTTCTTCAAATAATTGTGCGCAGCATTATTCTCCTGGCGGAAGTGAAACTGATTGTGAAGATGGATATGATAATGATCTGGATTATTCTTATGACTGTGATGATACTGATTGTGAAGATGAATCTATTTGTGAAGACTTGACTGGATGGGACGGCGGAGACTATGCGGAAGGTTCAGTCGATGATACTGAATCTATTTGTGATGACGGAATAGATAATGATGGAGATGACGATATTGATTGTGACGATACTGAATGTTATTGGGATCCTGCCTGTCATACTTCTGGAAGTGGAACTGGAAGTGAAAGTGGAACAACTGGAACTGGAACTGCCACTCAATCAACTTCTCCATTAAGTCTTGAAGATAAGGGTGAAATTGCAACTAAGCTTGAAAGAATGAACAATAAGTTTGAAGAGATTACTCAAAATCTTTACCAATTAGAAAAAGAATTTAGAAAAGCAAAGGAGCAATTAGATGCTAACAATATAAGAGTAATAGTTAAAGAGATCACCACAATACAAGAACTGATTACTGTATTGTTAAATGACCCATATATTTCGGATGCAGAATACGGTGCAAAATTAGCTTCAATTCAAAATAAAAGCAAAGTAGTTATTGAAGAAATAAAATTAATTTAAATTTTCTTATAAATATATATTCCTATTATTAATGTAGGGATACAAAGTAATTGCCCCATGGTTATTGGACCCACATAAATTTCTGGCTCCCTTACAAATTCTATGAAAAATCTTAGAATAGAATAGAGTATTAAGAATAATGCTGTTAATTCTCCAGGCTGGTGTTTTCTGTTTGCTTTAAAATTTAATATTAAAAATATTAGTAAGTTTTTTGCAGATTCATATAATTGGGATGGATGTCTAAACCCTTCTACATTTGGAAACTTTACTGCCCAAGGCATTGTGGTTATTCTTCCAATTAATTCTGCATTGACGAAATTAGCAATTCTGCCAAAAATTAAGAAGAATGCTAAAGGAACTACCAGTATGTCGGAAATTTGAAAAAATTTGTATTCTTTATTTTTCTTAATAAAATACATTATTCCTAAAACTGCCCCCACTAATCCTCCATGAATAGATAATCCCCCATTCCAAATCTTGAAAATTTCTAAAGGGTTGGAAAAATAATTACTAAAATTATAAAACAAAATATAAAATATTCTTGAGAATAGCATTGAACTTAAGATTACATAGAAAATTAAATCCTCTATATGATCAGGATTCTTAAAAATCTTTGATTTTTTGCTCTTTTTTAAATAAATCCAACTTAATAAAAACCCAAAAAAGTAAACTAGGCCATAATATCTTATTTCTAAGCTTCCTAATGAAAGGAACACTGGATTAAGCGTATGTTGAAACATAGTGTTTTGGTGTTAAATAAAGGTTATAAATTTAATTGAATGAGTTATGTTTTAAAATTAATATTTTTCGAAAAAATACAGCGAAGGTTTTTAAGTTAAAATTTTAAATTACTATTAAAATGGTGTGGTCATTAAAAGATAAAAATGGAATGGACTTAGAACCCCTTAAATTTTCTAATGGAAAAACACAGGAAGATGTAGTTAATGAAGCCCTTGTGGCAATTAAAGAAGGCCATAAGATTATTTTCTTGAAAGGAGTTTGTGGTTCTGGCAAAAGTGCAATTGCTCTGAATATTGTTAAGGAATGTGGGCGTGGGAGTGTTGTTGTGCCGGTTAAATATTTGCAAGAACAGTATGAAAAAGATTATACTGAAAATATGAGTATCGTCAAAGATGACGGAGTTCCATTAAATATTAAGAATCTTACTGGAAGAAATAATTTTGAATGTACTTATAGTAAAGGTTGTAAGGCTGATGACAAATTCTTGCCTTGCACTATTGAATTAAAAAAGGATAACTGGGATTTGATTAAAGGATATATCAGAAATAATGAACAGGTTAATGTTTCTGATTTTGGAAATGTTGATGATGTTAGAAGAATAAGCGTAGCTGCTGCTTGCCCTCACTGGAGTCCTGTAATTGGTAAAGAGTGGTTTGGTGACTACGGTTTGAAAGATGCCAAACAACATAATTACAAAGGAGTAGATGATAAAGATTTTACATACTATCAAAGAAAACCGGGTTGCGAATATTATGAACAATATATGTCTTACATTAATGCTGATGTTTTAATTTTTAATAGTAGAAAATATGAAATTGAAAATACATTAGATAGAAAACCTGCAACTGATGTAGAAATAATTGATGAATGTGATGATTTCTTAGATAATTTGAATAATGAAAAAAGTTTGAATTTGAATTTTATGGCTAGAAAGATGGATGAGGTGAGAAATAAAACTGATGATTTAGACGTTAAAGGTGCACTTTCTGAGATTATTGAAAATATTGGGAAAATTGTGAATGCTAAATGGCTTGATGAAATGATTGAGACTGAAGAAATCTTTGAGTTAAAAGAAACTAGTTTGTATAAGTTATTAGTAATTTTATTGCGAAATGATTTCTTGATAGAACATGAAGATTTAGAACAATACTATGTTTTAGCTAAAAGCTTTGAAAATTTAATGAGCGATAGTTATGTAACTTTTAGTAGAAATCCTAGAGACGATATTATGGCTAAAGTTGTTAATATTAATCTTGAGAAAAAATTAAATGAAATTTTAGATAAAAATAAAGTATTTGTTATGATGTCTGGAACATTACATAGTGATAAGGTTTTGAAAAATATTTTTGGAATGAAAGACTTTGTGGTTATTGAAGCTGAAACAGATCATCGTGGAATTGTTAGAAAAAATATGACTGGAGAAGAAAGAAGTTGTAGATGGAAAGACTTTCAACAAGGAAGAATAACAAGAGAACAGTATCTTAGAACTTTAAACTTATGTGTCAATTCTGCCGAAAAACCATTCTTAGTTCATGTTAATAGTTATGCGGATTTACCAACTAAACAAGAGAAAGAAGATTATGCTTTAAGTTTAATGAGTAGAGAAAAATTACAAGAGTTACAAGATAGGTATAGAAAAGGAGAACTTCTTAGAATGTTTAAAGAAGGAAAATTAGATGTACTTTATAGTACTAGGTGTAATCGTGGTGTTGACTTACCCGGAGATATGTGTAAAAGTATTGTGTTTACTAAATATCCTTTCCCTGGAATGAGAAATGTTTTTTGGAGAATATTGCAGAAAAAAGATCCTGAATCTTTTATGGAATTTTACTTTGATAAGGCTAAAAGAGAATTTATTCAGAGAATCTATAGAGGGTTGAGAAGTCATGATGACTTGGTTAATCTACTTAGTCCTGATTCAAAAGTATTAAATTCTGGAATTTAACCCATTGTATGAAGAAGTATTTCTACTAGAATAACTACAATGATCATTCCTACAACTGTTTTTGGACTAATTTCAATTTTAGTCTTGTACTCATCATAGTACCTTACTAGTCCCCCTCCAGATGAAGGCATTTGCATTTTTTGTTCAGCCATGTTGTTTTGTTCTTAAATTCGTTTAAAAATATTGTGATTATTGATTTGGATCATCGTATGGGCACCAATCATCGTCTTCCTTGTCATCTTTGTTGGAATAATTATCGGAATTTCCTAAAAAATCATCTACTCTGTCTGAAAGATCATCAAGAACTTTTCTATTGTGAATCATTGTTCTTTCTGTATCTTCTTTTGCTAACTCTAATTCTAATCTCTTTCCCCTCATATAATCAAAATGTTGTATATCTTCTTTTTCAATACGATTTACAACATATCTTGTTCCTTCTGAGATTCCAAACAATACCATAGAAACAATATCATAATTATCGGAAAATGTAAATGTGCCCAGTGCAGCTCCGCTTGTTAAGGTTGAAATAATTTTTGATCTTGCAAAGAGATTCATACTTGATTTTAAGTTTCTTAATTTTCTACAAAGAGTGCAATTATCTGTTTCAAATTCTTTTAGAAATTTTGCTCTTTCTTCATAAGGTTCATAAGATCCAATACCCCATAGGTAGTTTCCTAAAGAAAATTTATTTTTGTTTGTGGTTTCCATTTTATTTTTTTCACCACTTTTTGAAAAGTTTGCTAGGGACGCGTAAGCCGCCTTTTGTTGATCTTCCATTCAAGAGATTGGAAAAGATCATTCCAACATTCTACTTAGCGTCGTTCTGACTTGCACCAACCAGGGCTCGTTGTTTCACCGCTCCCTTTATGCATGCTCGACTGGTTATCTGATTTTCCTCGCGGAAAACGTCAGGTATCGTTTCATACCCAGGGTTTTGAATCCCTGCAATCTCATTGCTTAACATCACAAAGGCCGTGTTGTTTCTGGACGGTTGCCATTCGTTTCCGAATCTTTCCTTGTGGAAAGTGGTTGCCTTAATGGCTTTGAAGAGCTTATCTTCAAGGTGGGCGGACTTTCCTCAGCACTATGTACCGACAGTTAGATGCCATCCCTAGCGTAGAAAATATACTTTAGAGTATTTATAAATCTGTTGATTGAGTTACTCTAAGAAAAGAAGGCCATACATCATTAAAATTCCTAAAACAAAAACTCCCAATTCTAAGAAAGATTGTTTTAAATTTTTATCTTTATGTTGATGTATTTGAGGAATTAGATCTGAAGCTGCGATGTAAATAAATCCGCCTGCTGTGAATGGAATTAAATATTCTGGAAGGAAACTCATTTTTGCGCTCAAAACTAAAGTAATTATTGCTCCAATGATTGCAGTTAATGCCGTTAAGAAATTAAACATTATTGCTTTGGCTTTTGTAAATCCTCCATGGATTAATACTCCAAAGTCTCCCACCTCTTGGGGAATCTCATGTAGAATTACTGCTAGTGTTGTAGCCATCCCCAATTTGATATCTATAATATAACTCCCTGCAATTAATACTCCGTCAATGAAATTATGGAATGCGTCTCCAACTATGTTCATTACTGCATATGAATGGGGGTGTTTCTTTGAAGGATGAATGTGGCAGTGTCTCCAATGAATGAATTTTTCTAACATGAAGAATACTAGAATTCCACTTAAGATTAGTAATGAAATGTCTGTAGTCATACCTGCTTCTGCAGATTCTGGAATTAGATGTAGAAATGCATCCCCGATTAATACTCCTGCGGAAAGACTTACTAAAAGAATTAACATTTTATTTAATAATTTTTTATTAATAGATAATGCTAAAATTCCAACTAATGAAATTATACTAATAACTATTACACTTAGAATAGTATAAGCCCCTACCTCTCCAAATAATAAATTTAACATAGTTAGCTTTAAAGGTTCATTTTTATAAGAGTTTTGGCGGAAAGATTTATATTCTACTTAGATATAGAATTTCTCATGAATTCAGAAGAAAAACATAAAATAATCACTAAAAACCTGCAAGAAGTTGTGGGAACTGATGAATTACTTCAAGTATTGGGAGAAAGAGATCTTAATATTTATTGGGGAACTGCCCCAACAGGAAAACCTCATGTGGCTTATTTTTTACCAATTGTTAAGATTGGAGATTTCTTGAAAGCTGGTTGTAAAGTTAAGATTTTATTCGCGGACTTACATGCTTATTTAGATAATCAAAAAGCTCCTTGGAATTTATTAGAACACCGAACAGAGTATTATGAATTCATAATCAAAGAAATGTTAAAGTCTATTGGGGTTCCTTTAGACAAATTAGAGTTTGTTAGAGGAACAGATTATCAATTAGGAAATGAATATTCACTGGATATGTATAGATTAACTACACTTGCATCTGTTAGAGATGCAAAAAGGGCTGGTGCAGAAGTTGTTAAACAGTTAGACAATCCGAAAATGGGTCCTTTAATGTATCCAATGTTGCAAGCATTAGATGAACAATATTTAGGTGTTGATGCACAATTTGGCGGTGTTGATCAAAGAAAGATATTTATGTTTGCAAGAGAATTTTTACCAAAAATAGATTATGCTAAAAGAATTCATCTAATGAATCCTATGATTCCAGGATTAACTGGAGATAAAATGAGTTCTTCAGATAAAGGATCTAAAATTGATTTATTAGATGGTGAGAAAGCAGTTGTTAAAAAAATGAATAAGGCTTTCTGTCCTGAAGGTGAAGTTGAAGGGAATGGAGTTTTAGCATTTATGAAAACTGTAATTTTCCCTACTCTTGAAGATAAAGGTGAAAAATTTAAGATTGAAAGAGATGAAAAATATGGTGGGAACTTAGAATTTGAAAGTTATTCTGAATTAGAAGAGATGTATTCTAAGAAAGAAGTTCATCCTGCTGATTTAAAGAAAGGAATGGCTGATGAATTGAATAAGTTATTAGATCCAATTAGGGCTGCTTTTGAAAAAGATGAGAAAATCCAATTCATTGCAAAACAAGCATATCCTGACGAATAGTTCTTTTGGAATATTGATTAAATAGTTAATATATCTTTAAATAAATTCTAATTTTTGTTAGTCTATGGTTGAAGAGTATAAAACTGGAAGAATAGTTGTTCCTGCGGCTGAAGAAGTTCTAGGTAAAAGATTTGATTGTTTGGACCATGGATTTGTAAGATTGGTAGATTATATGGGTGGCGATGAAGCAATAGTTCAGGCTGCAAGAGTTAGTTATGGTAAGGGAACTAAATCGACTAGTGAAGATCGTGGACTGATTAGATATTTAATGAAACATAAACATACCACTCCATTTGAAATGGTTGAAATGAAGTGGCACTGCAAAATGCCAATTTTTGTTGCACGACAATGGATAAGGCATAGGACTGCAAATGTCAATGAATATAGTATGAGATATTCTGAATCGAAAAATGAATTTTATGTTCCTGAATTAGAAAATGTTAGATATCAAAGTGGAATGAATAAACAAGGTGGCTCAGATAAAGAAATGCCTGAAACTGTTAGTGAAACTGTTAGTAAAATCATCAAAAGAACAAATGAACAAACAACTAAAGATTATAATCTAATGAATAAAGTAGGGATTGCTAGAGAATTATCAAGAGTGGTTTTACCTACTTCTGCCTATACTGAGTGGTATTGGAAAAATGATTTACACAATACCTTGCACTTTTTGAGATTGAGAATGGATAAACACGCACAATATGAAATTAGAGTGTTTGCTGATGCAATGGCAGATGTTGTAAAGAAGGTTGCTCCAATGGCTTATGAGGCATTTGAGGATTATGTAGTAAATTCTGTTAACTTTTCTCCTGAAGAACAAACTGCCCTAAGTAGAATTCTTAAGGGAGAAGATAGAGATTCTGTTCTTGAAGGAATTAAGAATAAACGTGAAAGAAAAGAATTTGATGTTAAGTTGGAAGATTTCTTAAATTAAAAGTTAGATTTATATAGTAAATTTGAGTTAGTTCTTTATGCAAAAGAGGTTATTAGCAGACAATAGGAAACTTGTAGAAAAGTTTGGAGCTAAAGAAATTAGTACATTGAAAGATGTTCCTGACTTTTATGCTTTCAAGAGAGGACTTGTTTATTCTCATAGAGACTTTGATAAATTTTATGCTGCATTGAAAAAAGGCGAAAAATGTGCAATTGTTTCTGGTGTTAATGCTTCAGGCACATTACATATTGGGCATAAAGTAGTTTTTGATACTAATCTATTTTTTCAGAAGAAATATGGTGTTCCAGTGTTTATTCCTATATCTGATGATGAAAGTTATGTGGCTGGTAAAGTTAAAACTCAAGAAGAAGCATTGGAAAATTCAATGCGTTTAGCAAAAGAATTATTGGCATATGGATTTGACCCTAAAAAAACCTATTTAATTATTGATCAAATTTATACTAACATTTACAACTTTGCGATTAAGTTATCTAGAAGAGTTACTCTTTCTGAGATTATTGCAAGTTATGGTTACAAAAAAGAAGACAATCCAGGACTATATTTCTATCCTGCAGTTCAATCTGCTCACGTTTTGTTACCTCAAGAGATTGGAGATTTTAAACATGTATTAGTTCCAATTGGTCCTGATGAAGATTCACATTTGAGAATTGCAAGAGATATTGCATCGCGTGCTAAATATAACAAGCCTGCAGTATTGCATTTATCTTTTCTTCCAGGCATTGATGGAGAAAAGATGAGCAAGTCAAGAAACAATAATATTCTTTTTGATGATGATGAGAAAACCCTTAGGAAGAAGGCAAATAAGGCACTTTCAGGCGGAAGAGAAACTGCAGATTTACAGCGTAAATATGGGGGCGATCCAGAAAAAGATATGGCTTGTTTCTATTTGAGTAAAATATTTTTATCTGAAAAAGAAGGTGAAAAATTAATTGGAGATTACCGTAGTGGAAAACTTCTTAGTGGAGATGTTAAAAAAATATTTGGCGATGAACTTGTTAAGTTTGCGACTAATTTTCAAAAGAGTGTTAAAAAAATTTCTGATAAAAAAGTTAATGATTGTTTAATGAAAAACAACTAAACTAATTCTTAGTTATACAAATGTTTTTAAACAAGGCAGTATAAAATTAATAAACTTATTTTCAAAACGAAAAGAAGAGGTGAAAAATTGATGAAAGCAATAAGAAAAGCTGTAAAAAAAGCAACTGCAAAAAAGTCTACTGCACGTAAAAAAGTTACTGTAAAAAAGACAACTAGAAAAGCAGTTAAGAAAGCTGTAAGAAAAACTACTAGAAAGGTAGCGGCAAGAAAAACTGTAAGAAAGTCTACTGCACGTAAAAAAGTTACTGTAAAAAAGACAACTAGAAAAGCAGTTAAGAAAGCTGTAAGAAAAACTACTAGAAAAGCAGTTAAGAAAGCAGTAAAAAAAACTACAGTAAAGAGGGCAGTTAAAAGAAAAACTGCGAAAAAGGCAACAAGAAGAAAGAAGCGTTAATTGACGTTTTAGAAACTTGCAGCCAAATTATTTCTTTTTTATTTTATTTTTTTAAAAAAATAGCCAGAATTATAATCCGATGCAACCATAGTTTCCAGAAGGAAGTTGTACACAATCTTCTGAAGGTTTGGAACAATAACCCAAATTATTGGCAATGCAGGAGTTAATATTATTCACGAATTTACAATTATTTAGCTCTGGAACCCATACACAGTGCTTTGAAGGATGTTGACCTTTGCAGTATTCTGCATTAGAAAAGGGATTTTCAACTAGTTTACAACTAGGTTCTGCTTCAAACATGCCAGTTAAATCTGGAGCAGGATAATTGATCAAATAACCAGACAAAAAGAATACTGCCAAAAATACTAACATAAGATGATCCTCTCTTGAATGATTCACTCTTTTTTTCATGATATTAAGGGTAGTGTTTGCTATAAAAGATTTTTGGAGAGAAAGAATTAAAAAAGAAGCATGTTTCTTAATGAAATGGTAAAATGGAACTTAGGTGATCTCTATAATTCTATAGGGGAAAATGAAATTAATGAGTTAATTAGTGTGCTTGAAAAAGAAACTAAACAGATTGAAAAAATTAGACCATTACTAAAAAAAGATGTTTCTGCTAAGATTATAATAGATATTCTAGACCGTTCAAAGGAAACTGCTAAACTAACTAGCAAATTTGGGGCATTTATCAGTTTAAAATTGTCTGAAGATACTGCATCCCATAAATACAATGCTTTAGCATCAAGACTTGAACAAATTGGAACAGATTTTCATAATAGAAGTTTATTCTTCGATCTTTGGTGGATTGGATTAGATGATAAAAATGCTGAAAGAATAATTAAACAATCTGGAGAATATGCCCACAAACTTAGGGCAACTAGAAAGTTTAGAAAACATACACTGAAAGAAAATGAAGAAAAAATAATTAACATTAAGGATCTTAGTGGTGCGGGTGCAATTTCTAATCTTTATGACATAATTACAAATGCTTACAATTTTGATTTCAAAAAGAAAAAAGGAATTTCGCAGGCTGAAGTTATGGAGAATGTTAGAGATAAAAATAAGGATGTTAGGAAACTTGCATATGAAACTGTTTTGAATAGGTATGGTAAAGAAGAATCAGTTTTAGGTGAAATTTACAGAAACATTGCTTTAGACTGGGTTAAAGAAGGTTTAAGGTTAAGAGGATATGAAACTCCTATTTCAATTAGAAACAAAGGAAATGATTTGCCTGATGATGCCATTGAAACATTACTTAGTGTGTGTAAAAAGAATAGAAAAGTATTCCAAGATTATTTTAAATTAAAGGCAAAAGTTGTAGGAATGAAGAAGTTGAGAAGATATGACATCTATGCGCCAGTAAAAAGTTCTAAAACTAAATTAAAATACGAAGATTCTGTAAAAACAGTATTAGAAGTATTTGGTGAATTTGATTCTGAATTTAGAGATATGGCTAAAAGGGTAATTGATGAGAAACATATCCACTCAGATATTCAAAAAGGTAAACGAAGTGGAGCATTTTGTTACAGTGTTCATCCTTCAATTACGCCTTACATATTAATGAATTACGTTGGAAGTTACAATGATACTTCAACACTTGCACATGAGTTAGGGCATGCTATTCATTCGATGTTAGCATCACACAAAAACATTTTTGATTTCCATGCACCATTACCTTTGGCAGAAACTGCTTCAATATTTTGTGAAATGTTGTTGGAAGAAAAGTTACTTGAAAAAAAGATGAGTGCAGTTGAAAGAGAACATATGCTTGTGACTCAATTAGATGGAATTTATGCAAGTATAATGCGTCAAGCTTACTTTGTTATGTTTGAAAAAAAAGCCCATGAGATGATTGAAAAAGGGGCTACAATTGGACAGTTAAATGAGACTTATTTTAACTTATTGAAAGAACAATTTGGAGATTCAATTGAATTGCCTGAAGTGTTTAAACATGAGTGGAAATATATTCCTCACATTTATCACACACCTTTCTATTGCTACGCTTATGCATTTGGAAATTTATTGGTGCTTAGTTTATTTAACATGTATAAGCATGAAGGCGAGAACTTCATTAAGAAATATAAACGAATCTTAAGTCATGGTGGAGGGGAAGTTCCCTCAAAAATGCTTAGCGAAGCTGGAATTGATGTTAATGACGAGAAGTTTTGGCAAGGCGGATTTGATTTGATCAAAGATATGGTTAAAAGACTAGATAGTGAATTAAAATGAGTACAGAAAGAGCTGAAAGGGAATTGTTAAGACCTATTGAAGCTCATGAACTGCATGGAAAAAGTAGTTTTTTGAAATATTTTTGGAAAGCTATTAGTGCTTTAATGTTGATTATTATTTTGAGTTATATGTTGACTAATTATTCTGTTAGAACTATTTTAGTTGGAAAAATGGATAGTGATGTTGTTAGTGAAGGTGTTTTAGAAAGTGAATATGGTGTTGTTATTTTTACTAATGGAGTTTATACTGGATTAAAAGAGTTGTACCATGAAAATGAGAAAGAGTTTAAGGCTTGTTTGTTGGGGAAGTATTTAGATGGACAATATATTCTTGATGAATTGTTTTTACCTAAAATGCATTTTCAAGATTATGATCAAGTGATTAGTTCTCCTTGCCCCGAAAGAACATTAATTGATTTACACAGTCATCCTCAACAACATTGTACATTTTCTGAAGTAGATTTGAATGGGTTTACTCCAATAGAAGAAAATACTCTTCTTGGTGTTATGTGCAGTGATGATCGATTTATTCTTCGGAGATAAATTAAAATTCTGGAATTAATTCTAATACGTGTAATCTTGTGGACTTAAGAAATGTGTTATTTAGATGGAATTTAGGAACATAGTCTTTTGAACGAGTCATGGTTCTTCCTACTCGGGATATGTCTCTTGTTAAAAAATAAATTCCTTTGTCTCTTGTTAAAATTATTTGAGGTTCATTAGTTTCAATTGCTTTGGTCATTGCATGAGATACTAAGTGATTATCTGCTATACTTGTTCCGGTTTCTCCCCTTATTGAGACGTTGTGGCAGTGTTGATAAATTCTATTTTCTAAATCTCTGTCTCCTAATTGACTTGAGCCTATTGAATCAAATTTCGATTCAATTGCACCTTGAATCATTCTTGCCCTTTTGTGTCTTCTTTCAATGATTTTAGAATATCCGTGATTATTTTTTTCTTTGTGCCTTTTTAATTTTTCTTGGAAAAGATCTTTTCTGTGAGTTATTTCTGAAACAATTTGCTGAGGAAGATATACGCAAGGTTTTCTTATTGCAATTTTTAATTCTTTGGTAGATTGGTTATTTGTTTTTCTAACCTCTTTTGCCAATTCTTTATAGGTTTCATTAACTTCAGGCAATCCATTATTTACTGCATGCATAAATGAAAGTTCGCAAAGTTTTACTGATCCAAAATCTGGATGATAACCGCTAACCATTCCTGGTTTAATTATGAATGATGTATCTATCCAATAATTTTCTCCTGGAAGATCATTAAAATTAGAAGTATATTCTTGCATCATATCTTCAAAACTAAAATCTAAATATAACTCCTGAAAACCACCAATAAACCGATCTTCTAATCCGATTGTTTTTAGATCATCTGTTAAGAATGAAAAATCTTCTAAACTTCGTGATGGATGAGTAAATGCCCTATACTCCGATTGTCTAGGAATTCCAATAGCTTGATCAGACATTTTTCCCTTGTGCCCCTTTGGACAACGAATCTTAGAGAAACTTAAATCTTCATCTTCATATTCTTCATAATTAATTATTCTTGGCATTTTACTGAAAAATAAATAATTAATGGTTATTAAAATTACCTTTTCATGTATTTCTGTCTTTTTGAAGGGCTTAGACGCTCTATTGAGTATCTAAGCATAGTTCTGGGCATTCTCTTTGAATGTTTATTGAGAAATGACTCTAAAACTTCTTGATTTCTCTTTCCTAACTCTCTTAACATCCATCCAGATGCCTTGTGGATTAAATCGTGAGTGTCTTCAATGAATTTTTCTGCTAAATCTAATGTTGGTTGAAATTGATTGTTTTTTATTAGTTTTAATGTGGAGACTATTGAGATTCTTTTAGTCCAGAGATGATTGGAATCTGACCATTCGTATAATTTTCTTTTTGGTTTGTTTAGAAAATAATCTCCAATTATATTTGGACAAGAAATATCTACTAAATCCCAATTGCTAATGTTATGAAAATTATCTATGTAGAAATTAACTATCCGTTCTTTCTCTTGTGAATTTGCACCATTATATTTATTGATTAAAATTACTAATGCCGTAAAACGATGTTCGTGAATTGTACTATCTAATAGTTGTTGTAATTGTTCTAATGTTAATGAATAATATTTTTTTGCTATTTTCCTTTGAATTGGAACAATGATTCCTAGGAATTTATCTCCTTCAGCATATTCTCCCTTTCCTGTTTTGAAAAATCTAGAAAGTATTTTTGCTTTTTCAGGATTTTTCTGAAGTTTTAGTTCATAAATTAGTTCCCTTAACATGAAATAAAAAGAGAATATTAATTTATAACTATTCTTTGTTTTTAGTAGTTAGATATCCCTTACATTTCTTTGAACCACATCTGCAAGGATGTTCTTCATAATCATCGGTATCTAAACAATAATCATAAGTTATTTCTTCATCTTTTTTGATATCTTTAGTTGCTTCAATCCAAATATGGTCTTCATCGTTGATTGAATCTGCATTTGGTTCACAAGAATGGTTGATGTATTTTGCAGGATTCCATGGAACATCTCCATCAATTGTAGTATCTTTGTCTAATTCAAATAAGTAGATTACTCCTGCTGTTGTTTCTCTTTCTGAAATTTCATCTGCTTCATCATTTGAAATCTTTCTTCCGATGTATTCGATTATGTAAGTTCCCTTAGGAATATCTTTCTTAGCAAAAACTCCTTTATTGTGGATTTTTGATTGTCTTACTTCTGCCCATTCACTTTTTTTTGTTTCCATTTTGATTATTCCTCTTTTTTGTATGTGTTTTTAAATGTTTTTAAAAGAAGAAGAGTAAAATTTTATAACGGGTAAATTTTAGAATAGTAAGATGGCCACATATTCACACTCCAAATTAAGTACTTTTGATCAATGTAAGTATAAGTATAAACTTAGATATGTTGATTTTGTTAGAAGTGAACTAAAAACCATTGAAGGATTTATGGGAACTATTGTTCACCAAACTTTAGAGAAGTTATATAGAGAATTAAAAGCAGGGATTGTGAATTCTAAAGATAATTTACTGAAGTATTATTTATGGATGTGGCAAAAAAATTGGACTCCTGGTATTGTTGTTGTTAAAAAAGAGTATAATGCCGAACATTACAAAACATTAGGATTAAATTATCTTATGGGTTACTATGATAAATATTCTCCATTTAATCAATTAACAACTGTGGCAATTGAAACTAATGATAGGCTTGGTTTAACTAATAATGATAAATATTATGTTATGATTGATCGTTTAGCCGTTGATGAAGATAAAAATTATTATGTGATAGATTATAAAACAAATGCTAATCCTGCTAATCAAACAACATTAGACAAGGATACTCAATTGGCAATGTATTCCTTGTGGGTTAAAGATAAATTTCTTGATGCTAAATCAATTAAACTTGTTTGGAATTTTTTAGCAACTGATGAAGAAAAAGTATCAGTTAGAACCGATGAAGAATTGGTTGAAATGAAAAATTCTATTGAGAATAAAATAAATGAAATTGGAAATTGTATTGAATATCCTGCCACCACTAGTAAACTGTGTGATTATTGTGAGTATAAATCTATATGTCCTGAATGGAAGAGAAACGAAATTGAAGAAGTTAAACCTAAATATACTCGTCAGAAATTATTAAATGCGTACTTGAAATAGTTTTGAAATTTTATTTTAAAAGCTTATATGTTTTCTAAAGATTAAAATTTAGTTTATAAATGGTTTTAAACAACAGTTATTTGGTTATATTATGGATTCTCCAGATAGAAAAAAGATGGATAGGTATTACAAAGAACAATTAGGTGATAATATAGAAAAAGAACTAGCTTCTTTTGATGAAGTTATGGCCATGATGGTTGATTCTATTCTTCCTAAAAAAAAGATTATGGCTGAAAAGAAAAATTATGCCGAAACTATGTTTAGGAATTGGGATTGTTTCAGTGAAATTCTTCCACCATTGAGAGAAGTTAAATGGAATTTAATGAGTATAAAGAAATATAGAGATCTTTCTAGTGAAAAAGGTCATGAATTAGAAAATTTAAGTAATGATGATAAGAAGGTTAGGAAAAAATGTGTGAATAGTATGTTATGGTTTACTGATGTACTCGCATATAGTTCTGGTCTTGTTAAAGATGAACTAAAAACAAGAAAGATGTTTGGTTTTGAAGAATAAAATTATTTTATTATAGTTCTCACTATCTCTTAATTTTAAAATTAAAAAAAAAGAGTACATAGGAAAGTTTAAGCCTCCAAGTATATTGATAAATGTCGAATTATTAGTAATCGCGGGCTGAATACCTCGTTTCCTTGGTACTTACACCCCGACCCTATCAAACCTGTGATATGCAGGTATTCTCAGTCTATTTTCGCGGCGGGTTTCGAGCTTAGATGCTTTCAGCTCTTATCCCTTAGCGCGTAGCTGCCCAGCCTGCCTTGTCAGACAACTGGTACACCAGTGGCGCCGAACCCTTGTTCCTTTCGTACTAAAGGATCCTTCCACTCAGACCTCAACACCTCCAGTAGATATCATACAAACTGTCTCACGACGTTCTTAACCCAGCTCACGATCCGCTTTAACCGGTGAACACCCGTACCCTTGGAAGCTTCTGCACTTCCAGGATGCGAAGAGCCGACAACGAAGTAGCAAGCAGCGCCGTCGATTTGAACTCTTAGGCGCTACAACTCAATTATCCCCGAGATAGCTTTTCTGTCATACCTAGCCCTCATCAATAAGGACATAGGGGTTCGCTAGACCAGACTTTCGTCTCTGACTTCCGTAATAGTTGGAAATCAGTTAGGCAAGCTTTTGCTCTTACACTCTACTTCGGATTTCTAAACCGAATGAGCTTACCTTTGGGCCATACTGATATCTTTTCAGCATGGTGCCGCCCCAGCCAAACTACCCGCCAGTCGATGTCCTTTCTTAGAAAGTTAGCGATACAACACAAGGAAAGTGGTATTACACTGGTGCCTAGATCAACCCTGACGAGTTGAACATAACGGCTCCCACTTATACTATATACCGAGTATTGTACCACAACGACAAGTTGTAGTAAAGTTCTACGGGGTCTTCGCTTCCCACTGGAGGTCACTGGCCTTCACACCAGTACAGTATTTTCAGAGGACACTAGCTTGGGACACTGACAGCCTCGTTACACCATTCATGCGAGCCGACATTCAATCGGCAGGGTATTGCGCTACCTTAAGAGAATCATAGTTATTCCCGCCGTTTACCTGTCCTTAGCTCCCTTGTAGAGGAGTTTGAGATACAGGCACTGGGCAGATGTCACGTTCCATACACATCTTTGCAGACTAGCGAAACGCTACGTTTTTATTAAACAGTCGGACCATCTTGATCTTTGAACCCTGTATCCGCATGCTGAACATACAGACGCAGGGACCCCTTATACCTAAGGCACAGGGCCAATTTGTCGAATTCCCTAAGCTAGTTTAAACCTTCATTCCTTAGCTTTCTCAGCTAGCCACACCAGTGCTGGTTCTTGGTACGGTTATATGTGATCCTTGCATGCTTTCTTTTCATGGACTCCAGGCATCTACCAAACGACCCATAGGGCCGCTATTCATAATTTAATCTGCGTCTCATCGTTACGATACTTAACAGATTTATCTTATTTAACAACCGCGACGGCGGTTGTTGGTGTAGCCCGAAATGTCGAAAACTTGCCTTGCGTTGCCGCACGTACACATATAGTACAGGAATTTTAACCTGTTTCCCCTTCCCTCTAGACCAATTAGGACATGGGTTAGGACCGACTAACTCTTCGCTGACGAACATTGCGAAGAAACCCTCGGGCTTTCGGAATTACGGATTCTCACCGTATATAGATCCTACTACTACCAAGATTCTCATCTCTACGCGGTCCACAAATTCTTACGAAAATGCTTCTGCCCACGCAGAGCGCACTGCCTACCTCACTCCTTTCGGAGGACTATGGTATCGGTGATTTGCTTAGCCCCGTCCATTTTCAGGGCACATGACCTTGAATGGTGAGCTATTACGCTTTCTTTAAAGGATTGCTGCTTCTAAGCATACCTCCCATCTGTCTCGGGTGATGCACACCCTTCGCCCTTTAACACTTAGCAAATACTTTGGGACCTTAACCATAGAGAGGGTTGTTCCCCCATAGAGACGCAAGTTTACCCCAGCGCCCCTTTTTCCCGACTTCTACGATCCCTACACGTTTGGAGTTGAACAAGTAAGCGAAGGATTTCTCCCCCAAACTCACAAATCCGTGGCTCTACCGCATAGGGCATCTCCATCGAGACTAAACTTAGGCTTATTTCGGCAGGAACCAGCTATTACCGATCTCGATTGGCTTTTCACCCCTAACCAACAGTCATACGAACGCATGCACACAGCACCGCTTCGGACCTCCACAAACCGTCAGGTTCGCTTCATCCTGCTGTAGGTTAGATCGACCGGTTTCGGGTAACATCCCTGTGACTTGTGGCAAGTTAATACCATGTCCCTCGCCGAAGCTGCGGACAATTGGTTTCCCTTTGGGTGCTTGCCGTAAGCAATTACCCTTGCCACAGAGATGAACTCCTTGGCCCGTTATTCGAAACGTACGATACAACCCCTGAGGGCCGTATCACTCTATCACTATTAGATTTCAGGCTCTTTTAACTCTCTGTTAAGAGTTCTTTTCAACGTTCCATCACTGTACTATACTCTATCGGACTTGAGTTGTATTTAGGGTTGGGAGTTGATGCCTCCCAGTTTCAAACGCAATTTCCAATGCATTCTACTCAGGATACTTGTACACCTTTCATATTACTTCTACGGGACTATCACCCTCTAAGGTACTGCTTTCCAGCAGACTTTGAATCATATGGTTAAGGCTAAAAACAAGTCCTGCAACACCACATCTCTTAACTATTTCTAGCAAGATTCAGTTTGCCCTTTGCTGTGTTCAGTCGCCCTTACTAACAGCATCTCGTTTGATTTCTTTTCCTCCGGGTACTGTAACGCTTTACTTCCCCGGGTGCGCCGTCCTTTCGGACTGTCTAAAAAGACAAGAAGTCTCATTCAGGAATCTATGGTTCAATGGCTGCATGCGCCTCGCCATAGCATTTCGTAGCTTGCCACGCCCTTCATCGCCTCTCAAGCCGAGTCATCCATCTAATAGTTTCTTTTAGGATTATCTATATACATACTAGTAAAAAAAATACTAGTGTGAAGACTTAAACCTTCCTATGCACTGCAAATATGAATAAAGATCAATGCAATATGGACTAGCCAAATTGATTTTCTTTAAATCAATAGTTTACACTTCACCCAAAAATTCTTGCGAATTTGAGAGTTGCACTTTTTTATTTTTCCCAACATGGTTGAGTGTGATTTGTGATACTTGATTTTTTTATAACCTTTGCGCTTGTGCAAAAGTGGACTCGTCGGGATTCGAACCCGAGGCCCCCTGCTTGCAAAGCAGGTGCTCTACCAGGCTGAGCTACGAGCCCAATATGAAAATGTTGGCATGAATTCTTATGGCTGGTAGCGTTAAAAAAACGCTAAATAATAAATAGGAGGTGATCCATCCGCAGGTTCCCCTACGGATACCTTGTGACGACTTAACCCACCTCACTGAACCTAAGTTCGAATCGCACCGTAATGCAACCCTCACTCAGGCCCTGCTCGGTTGATTTGACGGGCAGTGTGTGCAAGGAACAGGGACGTATTCACCGCTCGCTAATGACAAGCGATTACTATCGATTCCAGCGTCATGAGGGTGAGTTACAACCCTCAATCTGAACTAAGACTAGCTTTCGAGGATTAGCTTCACCTCTCGGTGTTGCATCCCATTGTACTAGCCATTGCCGCGCGCGTGTAGCCCAGGAGATTCGAGTCATACAGACCTACCGTTGCCTGCACCTTCCTCCTTGTTACCAAGGCAGTCCCGTTATTGTACTCAATCATCCCGGAGGACTTGTTAGCAAATAAAGGTACAGGTCTTGCTCGTTGCCGGACTTAACCGGACACCTTGCGGCACGAGCTGACGGCGGCCATGCAACATCTCTCGGCTCGTTAGGTAAGACCTTTAATCTGACCTTCATCCTGCCGTCGCCCCTGGTGAGATTTTCTGTGTGTAGTTAAATTAAACCGCACGCGTCACCGATTGTAGTGCTCCCCCGCCAATTCCTTAAAGTTTCAGTCTTGCGACCGTACTACCCAGGTGGTCCATTTAACGCCTTCGCTACGACACTGCACACCCTTGTAGGATGCGCAACATATAATGGACAGCGTTTACTGCCAGGACTACACGGGTATCTAATCCGTTTTGCTCCCCTGGCCTTCGTCCCTGATCGTCGGACCCGTTCTCGATAAGTGCCTTCGCTATCGGTAGTCCACCGAGGATTAAAACATTTTACCGCTCCCCTCGGCATACTCTTATCGTCTCCCGGTCCCAAGTTCACTGGTTTCTTTTGCACGCTGCTGAGTTAAGCTCAACAATTTCACAAAAGACCTAATGAACCGACTACGGACGCTTTAGACCCAATAAAAATGGTCCCCACTTGTGGCTCTGGTGTTACCGCGGCGGCTGGCACCAGTATTACCCACCACTTATTCGTCAAGCTCCTTACACTTGACAAAAGCCTACTATAAAGTAAGCACTCGGGATTCCCCTATCGCGCTTTCGCGCATTGTAAAGTTTTCGTGACTGCTGCACCCCTTAGGGCTAGGGCCCTTGTCTCAGTGCCCTTCTCGAGGACAGTACTCTCATACCCCCTACTGATCATCGGTTTGGTGAGCCGTTACCTCACCAACAGCCTAATCAGCCGCCGACTCATCCTATGGCGTAATCTTTCAAAGAAAGAACCTTCCAGTATCAATCTTCTATCCGGTATTACCCTCAGTTTCCCGAGGTTATTCCAGACCATAGGGCAGATTATCGACGTGTTACTGAGCCTTTCGCCAACCTCCTAAGAGATTTTGACTTGCATGTCTAATTCGAATCCCGATAGCAGCGACCTCCCGCAGGATCAACGGGAATTGTACGATCTTCTTTGTAATATATTTGTTTAAGGTTTAGACAGTTTCTTTTTGCGCTACCATCTACCAAAATTCATGCCAACATCATACCATTGTAAGTACTCATTACAAATGTAACCTTCATTGATCGGGATACATCCTATCATTAAAACATCATTTTGTGGTTGAGAATAAAACGGCATAAGAGTAACTCTTAGTACGTTTGTATTACATCCCCACACACTTGGATGTTGTGGAAATAAGTCCCCTTGGAGTGTTTATAAGCTTTGCTGTGAATAAGACCTATTATTCGTATCTTAATGCGTCAACAGGATTCATTTTTGAAGCTCGGTATGCAGGTAAAAGTCCTGCAAAAATTCCAATGAAAACTGAAAATAAGATACATCCAAGATATAATTTTAAACTTAGTGCTGGACTTAACATTCCGTAACCAGAATTTGCAACTAATTTTCCTGCACTTATTGAAATTAATGTTCCAACTATTGTTGCCAACACTCCACCTATCAACGAAAGAAATCCTGACTCTAATGCAAATGTAGTTAAGATTAAATTATTTTTTGCACCTATTGCTTTCATTACTCCAATGTCTCTTGTTCTTTCTAAAACTGAAGCATACATTGTATTTGCAATATTTACTCCTGCAACAATTAAAGAAATTAATGCGATTAATATTAATACAATATTTATTGTAGATAAAATTGAAGTGAATGATTTTATTACTTGTTCAAAAGTTTCTACAAAAAAATCTTCATTACCTCTGGATTGACCTCTTTCTTTTCTGAGTTCTTCTTGAATAGTCTTTGCTAATTTTGAAGGTTCTTCACCAGGAGAAGAACGCACCACTATTGATTGATATGCTGAAGGAGAAAATATTTCTTCAAAACCATTTAATGTTAAATAAATATTGTAATCATCGACAGGATTCCCTACTTCTTCATAAAACCCTTTAACCCTTACCTCTATTCCATTGACTAAGAGCTTGTCTCCTAGTTTTACTTCACTGGGAAATGTTCCATCATCAATCGAATACCCATAACCTAAAACTGCATCTTTCTTTTCTTTTCCTTTTAATTCTCTCCCTATATCAATTTCTAAACTATAAACTTCTTCAATTAATTTCTTGTGGTCCTTAATATCTGACCCAATTATGTAGATATATTTTTTTCTTTCTTCAAATTCAACTTCGGTTACAGAGAAATAGATTCCAGATGCTTCTTCAACACCGGAAATATCTTCTACAAAATTTAGTTCCCTTTGTGAAAAAACAATGTTTGAGTCTGGAGATGGAGGGCCTAAACCAGTCCCCTTTGGTTGAATTATAATTTTATCATCCCCCATTTTTGTTGCAAAATCATCAACAAAACCAACTAATCCTTGTCCAAAACTTACTAAAACAAATAGCGCAATTACCCCTATGAATACTGAAAGAATTGTTAAAAAACTTCTTAATTTTCTTTTCTTTAGATTTGAAAGTGAGATTTTTAATAAGTATGAATTTATCATCTTCTATACCTCAGAGCATCAATAGGTTTTAATTTTGAAGCCTTTATTGCAGGAACTATTCCTGAGATTAATCCGACTAAAAATGAGAATATCAATGTTGCTAAAATAAACTCTAAGGGTAAATTGATTTGAATTAATCCTTCTGAAAGAAATTTATTTCCTATTTTTGCTAAAATTATTGAAGTAGAAGCTCCAAAAATTATTCCAACTATTCCACCGACTAATCCCAATAAACCCGATTCTAAAAGAAATAGCACGGTTATTTGTGAATCTTTTGCCCCTATTGCTTTCATTACTCCGATGTCTCTTGTTCTTTCTAAAACTGAAGTATACATTGTGTTTGCAATTCCTATTCCTCCGACTAAAATTGAAATTGCTGCGATTAAATAAATGAATAATTGAATTCCAAATAATGTACTGTCTAAAGATTTTAGTGTTTCTTCTGGAGAACTAACTGTGAAATCTTCTTCTCCTTCATCAACATCTCTTTCTTTTCTAAGATACTTTTCTAGTCTTTCTTTTACTTGTGCTATTTCTGATTCTGATTCAACTTTGACTACAATTAATTCATAAGTATCTTCATGATTGTATAAATCCTTTAGAGGATCTTCATTAATTATTACTGAATGATCCACTATGAAACTCCCTTTCTTTTCTAGTATTCCTTTAACTTTGAATTTTTTTCCTTCAATTTCTAATTCATCTCTTAATTCTACAGCTTTTCCAAACATATCTGATTTCGAGTAATCGCTTCCAACAACAATCCTGTAAGTATCTGAAGAATCTAACATATTTCCTTTTTCAATTTCTAATTGAACAATCTTTTTTATAATGTCTTTGTCACCATTTTTTGGAAAACTTATGGCAATGGAAAAATGACTTCTTCCATTAAACTTTATTTGGGCATTTTCAATAATACGTCCGATGGCTAAATCTACCCCCTTTATTTTTTGAATATCTTTGAGGTATTTTTCTTGTAAGGGATTTGAAACACCTGTACCCGGAGGGGCCATAGTTATGCCATCTGCCCTAATTGTTAAAACTTCAGGGTTGAGAAAATCAAATTGAGATGTAACTGCTCCCCTAATGCCTTCTCCTAAAGATATCAATGTAATTACTGCAGTAATACCTATTAAAATTCCTACAAGTGTAAGCCAACTTCTTAGCTTCCTTCTTTTCAGAGAAGAATGAACTACTCTAAGATTGTCCTTAATCATTTCTTAAATTTTCTGAATATGAAAAGGAGAACTAGTCCAATTAAAATGCCTAACCAAATTTGTTTTGTGTAACTTACTTTGATTAATCCGATATTTATTGCTTCTTCTTCAGTTAGTAACTGAAGTTTCAATGATTCCTCTGATTCATAAGTATAATCGTTTATCTCATAAACTACTTTAACTGGAATTTTTACTTCTGAAATTTCTTCTGAAACATAAATTTGAAATTCTTCACTTTCTGTATCATCTGAATCTAAATCTCCTATGTACGCATAATTGCTTGTTGAAAGTAATTTGTAATCTCCTGAGGGCAATAATGTTAGTTCTAGGAATTCGATGTTGTATCCCCCTGCATTTGCAAGTTCAATTGAAACTTTTCCTTTTGAACCTGGAGTGATTAATTCACTACTTCTTATGTAAGTTTTAAGATTTAATTTTTCTTTTTTAACGTCAATGTAAAATGTATCTTCGTATATCCATTCTGTTTCTCCAACTCTTACGGAAACTTTAATTTCTTGGTCTCCATCAACTGCATCTGCATCTACTTTAATTTGATAATCTACTATTACTGCATCACTTCCAGATTGTCTTCCTTCTAATACTCCAATATTTTTAGTTGCTGAACCTGAGTAGAGTGAAAATGGAAATTCGGGAAGTATTTCAACAATTACTTCTTCTCTCGTTTCTTGCCAAAAATTTTCTAGTTTGAATTTAACTTCTACCACTGAACCTGCATGAACCGGATCAGGATCTTGATTGATTAAACCTATTTGAATGCTCTGTGCAGAGATTAGAGGTGCAACTAATAAAACTATTAATAGTGTTGAGAATACTCTCAAATAATTATTTACCTCTTTTACCATTCTTCTTTATCTTTTCTATAATTCCATCTTTTAAAAATATTATCCTTTCTGCATGTTTTACTAAATGAAGGTCATGAGTAATTAAAATCACTGTTGAGCCAGTTTGGTGTATTTCATTTAGTAAATCCATTACATTTTTACCTGTTTTTGTGTCTAAATTTCCCGTCGGTTCATCTGCTAAAACTATTTCTGGAGAATTAGCTAATGATCTTGCAATTGAAACTCTTTGTCTTTCTCCTCCTGAAAGTTCTGAAGGTTTATGGTGGAGTCTATGAGACATACCCACTTTTTTTAGTAGTTGTTCTGCGTTCTTTATTCCTTTTGTTCTATCTGTGTTTTGGAAAGACATTGGAAGATAAACGTTTTCTAATGCACTTAATGAAGGTAAAAGATTGAACTGTTGAAATACAAAACCTATTTTTTTCCCTCGGATATTTGATAAATCACTTTCTTTTAATTTTGAAATGTCTTTATTATCTAAAAAAATTTTTCCTTTTGTAGGAATATCTAAACAGCCAATTAGGTTCATAATTGTACTTTTGCCTGCTCCGCTTGGACCAACAATTGCTATGAACTCTCCTTTGGGAATTTCTAAATTTATCTGTTTAGCTGCGTGAAGAACTGAGTCTCCCATCTGATAAGATCTCCAAACGTTCTTTAAAGAAATCACACTCTCCACTTTCATAATTTAATGAATGTTTATTTATTTATAAATATGTTTGGGTTTTGAACAATAATCCTTAAATATTTCTTTGATTAAAGGGTATTATGGACGAAAAGAATCTTGAAGGAAAAATTGAAATAGATGGCAGTTTTATGAAGATTTTACAATATGGAGAAGTGGTACCCACAGAAAACACTTATCTATATTCTCTTGACTTTGAAACCAATCTGCCAATAAATAGCATTACAAGAATTCAGCCTACATTTTATGAAGAAATAGAATTGAATTTGCCCACGTATTGTTCAGCTTGTGAAATTAGTTTTTATAAGAATTAATTATCTGGATTGTTTATTGAAACTTTTTCTGTTTTCTTTAATGCATCTCTAACTAAAGTTTCAACGTCTAATTTGGATTCTTCTGAAATTACAATATTTATATCTGACTTTGTTGCAGGATGTTTAGGTACGAACAAAGAACAACAGTCATCGTGGGGCTCGATTGATTTTTTATAGGTTCCAATTTTTTCTGCTAAATTAATTATTTCTTGTTTGTCAAATGTGATTAATGGTTGAATTACTGGCATGTTGATTGTGGAGTGAATTGCATGAATGTTCTCAATTGTTTGTGATGCAACTTGCCCTAAATTTTCTCCAGTAACTAATGCTTTTGCCTTACTCTTTCTTGCCAGTGCTTCTGCTATTCTAAACATAAATCTTCTGTAAAGAATTATCCTATATTTTTTATCTGTCTTAGTCATAACTTCTTTTTGAATATCAATTAATGGAACCATAAATATTTTAGTTTCGTTTTGGTGTTCTGCTATTTGTCTAGCTAATTCTTCCACTTTCTTTCTTGAAGATTCCTTTGTATATGGTTCTGAATGGAAATGAACATAAATATTTTTACAACCTCTTTTTAATGTTAAATATGCTGCAACTGGAGAATCGATTCCTCCTGAAAGTAATACCATTACCTTTCCTGAAACACTTACTGGAAGTCCACCTATTCCTTTTACTTTTTTAGTATAAACATATGCACCATTTTCAACTATTTCTATAAAAAGTGTAATTTCTGGTGTAACAAAATCTACAATTTTTCCTTTTACTTTTCCAAGGTGTGTTCCTACTTCTTTTGAAATTTCCATAGACTTTAATGGGAACTTTTTATATGATCTCTTTACTTTAATATAGAATGAGGTTTCAGTTGCTTCTTGCATTAATATTAATGATGCGTCTTTGATTTTATCTAAATCGTGATTTGTTTTTAATGCTGGAGAGAAAGAACTTATTCCTGGAATTTTTTTTAATTTTTCTTCTATTTCTTCTAATTTTGAATCTTCTTTTAGTTCAACTATTAATCTTCCATATCTTCTTCTTACACCTAATGCTTTTAGACCTTTGATAGATTTTCTGATATTCTCAATTAGAATTCTTTCGAAAAGTGGTCGATTCTTTCCTTTGATTGCAATCTCTGCATAATGTACTACAAAACAGTCTGGTTTCATTTTATGTTGAAGGGGTGTTTGATTGACTCGTTGGCCCTTATAATTATTGATTTACTTTGATTTATAATGGTTTTTGTTTATTATTTGTTACTCAATAGTAAATACAAATAGAAAGGTTTAAATAGCTAAAATGTTAGTAAAAACTATAGTAATTATGAGGAGATTAACTAAAAATGACAAAAGAAACAAAAAAAGGAACCCCTGTATTTGACTCTCTTAAAGGAGCATATGATTCAATGGGAGACATATTAGAAAAGGCTGAAACAGGCACTGCAGATCCTAGCACTCTTGCAAAAGACTTGAACCTAGCTATTGTAAATTACTTTGGTGGCGTAGATGAAAAAAAAATGAATGCGTTTTCTCAACCATACCAAACACAACTTATCAACGGAATAACTAATTATAACACGGCCTTAGAACAAATGAAGGACCTTCCCAGAAGTATGCAACCACGTGGAGAAATACTTAATGGTCTTGAAAACGCGGTCGGAGGAATAACTCAAACTTTTTTTAAGGGTGTTTCAGAAACTGCTGCTAAAGAAATGGGCATTAAAGTAACTTCAGATGACAAAGAAGAACTTTTCACCAAGAAGTTGATGAACGCGTTAGCAGAATCTTATAAAAAGTAGGGAGAAATCCTTACTTTTTTATTTATTATTTTATATTTGCTATATCTATATTAAATAAGATTAATTCTATTACTTATGTCTTATTTGGATGAGATTTGTAATAACTACATTGTTTTTGAAAAAGAGTTAGATGATTCTAAAAATTTAGATGAATTTGCTAAACATGTTAAAGATAAATATTCTTTGATTACTAAACATCTTGCTGAAGATATGGGTGTAGATTATGACAAATTGCGTGCAATGACCTCATATGGTAAACTGGATAGATTTTTTGAAATTGTTGGAGATTATGATGTTCTTAATAATACAACAAAATCTAAGACTTTTAGACTTCCTTTTGAAGAAGTTTTAGGTATTGAAAAATATGTTAGTTTTAATCGTCTTTTTGATGGATTATTGTTTATCTCCTCAGATTTTGCATATTTGGATTTATCTGACAATAAAGTCAATACAAAATTGAATTCTCTTGATTTTTCTGTTATAGAAAATATGCGAAAAAGTTTTTTGGAAAAATACCTAAATTAATTTTTGGGATGATTCTCTAAGAATTCTTTCATTTCATCTACAAAATCTTCTGCTTTCTTTTTGTAAACATCATAATCTTTACCTGAAATTGATTTAATATCTCTATGGACAATTTTTTTGAACACTAAATAAAGTTCTTTCATTGTTCTTAATGATTTTCTAGAAACTTGATGTGGAGCATTTAATTTTTCTTGGAGCATTTCCGCTACATGGTCTGGTGAAGGAGGTATCTGTCCTGCGTGCATTAATGCTGCGTGTGCTGCATCAACTGCTGCCCAGTATAAATCAACTGCCGCTGTTAAAAGATGTTGTTCTGAACGTCTAAGTGACGCTGGAGCCATTGTGTAATAAGTCCAAACTGCTTCTTGTGATGGCCTTATTCTTCCTTGTTCTAAAAGTGCTTGTAATGGATCAAAAACATTTGTATCAATTAATGCCACACCTGAACGTAAAATATTAATTGCGACTGGGTCTCCCGCTCTTGCATATTCCCAAAATGAAGTTAACTTCATGGTTTGAATGTGTAATCTTCTTGGATCTACTTTTGCAATTGTTTTTTCTAAGATTATTCTATATGTTTGAACTAACTCCTGAGTAAATTGTATTCTTGTATCATCTAAAACAATTAAGATGTCAATGTCTCTTTTAGGATTAGGAATGTTCTTTGTTGCTGAACCAAAAAGAACCATGGAAGAAATAAATTTACCAAACTCTTGATACATCAGTTTAGCAAACTTTCTAGATATCTTCAAATCTTCGAAAAGAAAATTAGATAAGTTTTTGTTTTCTCTCTTTTTTATTGGAATTTTCATCCTTTAATATTAAATTTGTAAATTAGATAAATTAATTGTTTTTTAAATATTCAATTAATAATCTAACTCCAAATCCTGTAGCTCCTTTTTGATAATAATCTCTTGGTTTATCCAACCATGATGTTCCTGCAATGTCTAAATGTGTCCACGGCGTTTTTTCTACGAATTTTGAGAGGAATGCTGCACCCATTATGCATCCTGCACTTCTCCCATAGTTAATATTGTTAAAATCTGCAGTGTCACTTTTTACTTCACTGATATAGTCTTTGTATAATGGAAGTTCCCAAACTCTTTCGTGGGTGTTTTCTCCTGCTTCTTTTAATGCGGAAATCATTTTAGAATCTGTACCTGACATTCCCGCCACATAATCTCCTAATGCTACTATTACTGCCCCAGTTAATGTTGCTATATCAATTATTTTTGTAGGTTTTAGATTCTTTTCTATGTATGTTAATGCGTCTGCTAAAACTAATCTTCCTTCAGCATCAGTGTTTCCAATTTCAACTGTTTTTCCTGAGAATGATTTGAATACATCTCCTGGTTTGTACGCTTCTGAACCAATTGCATTTTCAGCTGTTGAAACTACTGCGATTAAATTTTTCTTTAATTTTAATTGTGCTGCTGCTTGGATTGTACCTAAAACTGTAGCTGCACCAGACATATCTGTTTTCATGGTTTCTATGTATCCAGTAGGTTTTAGATTAATTCCTCCACTATCAAAAGTTATTCCTTTTCCAACTATTGCTAATGTTTCTTTTGAATGGGGATTTCCTTTATATTCTAAAATTATGATTCTTGGAGGATATTTACTTCCCTTTCCCACTGCAAGTATTAACCCTGCACCTAATTTTTTTAATATTTTTTCATCTAAAACTTTGATTTTTAATTTGTGTTTCTTTGCTATATCTTTTGCTTGTTTTTCTAAATATAGGGGGGTTGCCACATCTGCATTTTCAGTTTGTAGGTCCCTTACATAATTTGTAGAATCACAGATGATTGTAGATTCTTTTATGATTTTATCTAGTCCATTTTCTTTTGAATTAGTTAATATTGAAACTTGTTTTAATTTAATTTTGGGTCCAGTTTTATATTTATCAAATCTGTATTGTCCTAAAAGAATTCCTTCAGTTATTGATTCCACTGTGTGAAAATTAGATATTTTTGGAACTTCTGAATTAACTGTGAATTCTTGAATTTGATTTGCTAAAGAATAATTTGAGATTGATCCTGCCACTTTTCTTACTGATTCTCTGTTTATTTCTGATTCTTTTCCTATTCCAAATAAATGAAATCTTAATTTATCTGAAGTTATTTGGACTTTTTGAGAAGATTTTCCTTCAAATTGTTTTTTTGGAATTTTAGAAGCAATTTGTGTTTCTAAGAAGGTTTTTGGTTTATTTCTTAGATTTTTTATTTGTTCTTCAGATAGAATTACAAATAGGTCTCCCTGCTTTATAGAAGATATTTGACCCCTCTTTAGACTTAATTTCACCTTAATTGAGAGTTGGTTTGGGTTTATATAAAGATTATGTTTATTTTATGTTTATTTGACAAGATTTACATTCTTGAATGTCATTTCCTATGTGAAGAATTGAATAACCTAAAAGGCCAATACTCATTACTCCCAATTCTGTTCCTTGAAAAGGAAGATAAGTTAATACTCCTCCTAGTCCGACCATAGATAATAATCCAATACCGCAAGGTGCACAAACTGGAGTTGCCATCCCTAATACTGCACCGACTGTTCCTGATTTGTTTAGTCTTGGTGTTACTGCATTTTTAGAATTTACTTTGAATGTCATTAATGCTACAGTTATTCCTAAAAGTAAACTTATTGAAATTAAAATTATTGTTGCATGGACTTGATTTAATGTTACTCCTCCAACATAAAGTGAACCGATTAATTTAGAATATTGAATTAACGATAACTTTGAAAATGATTTGAAAATGATTTGATAATTTTTTGAAAGAATACTTAAGGAAAATAAGGAAAATGATACTAAGAAGAATATTAGAAAATATTTCTTTTTAGATAAAACTGTTTTTGTTGAATTTAATGCCGTTTTTAGTTTTAACATTTGAAAAAAAAGGAAAGGGGGAAATCCCCTAACCAAAATTATTTACTTAAAGGGCCGCCTCTATTGCTGCTTCGAAAGCTGCGTAAGGTTGTGCTCCAACTAATTTTACACCATTTATGAAAAATGTAGGTGTTCCACTAGCTCCAAGTTTAGCTGCTTCTGCTGCATGTGCTTTAACTTTTGCTTCCATATCTCCATTATCAAGACATGAATCAAAATCTCCTTGATCAAGACCTAAGTCTGCTGCGTATCCTTTTAGTTGTGATACGCTCATACCTCTTGCTTGATTATCAAAGATTGCATCGTGCATTCCCCAGAAAGCGTCATCTTTTCCAAGTTTACCTGCACATTCTGTAGCTTCTGATGCTTTTTGTGCATTGCTATGGAATGGTAATGGTAAGTGCTTAAATGCAAATTTTACTTTACCTGTATCTACATAATTTTCTAAAATCTGTTTGTATGTTTGACTGTAGAATCTTCCACAGAAAGAACATTCGAAATCCGAAAATTCTATAATTTCTACTTTAGCATTTTTTTTACCTTTAACATATGCGTCCCCAATTTCAACATCTACTGGTGCAGATGGTGCTTTTGGTGCTGCTTGAGGGAGGGGTGTTGGTGCTTCGATTGTAGGAGCATCTCCTACGCCCGCATCTGAACCGCCCTTCATTGAGCAAAGAATGAATAAAATACCAAAGATAATTGTGCCTGCTTTCCACAAGTTAATTTCGTCAAATTCTATTTTGACTCTTTTACCTCTGTTTTTTGCCATATTGTATCTCTCCTTTTAATTTTTAGATATAATCTATTGTTGAAAAATAAGAAATTTGTTTATTAATACTTATGTTTTAGAACGGAAAGGATAATCTAGTTTGAATTTTGAAAAGAAGCTTGATTTAATCTTGTTTCCGTTCTTAAAGATTAAAATGAAGGTTTTAGAAACACTGCAAGTGTTTTTCCTTTAACGTGTCTCTCGATTAAACCTTTCTTTTCAAATCTTGAAAGAATATCACTTAGTTTAGATTTTGAAAGATCTGTTCTTAATCTTAATGTGAACTGAGTTATTCCTGGTTGTTTTTTTATTTCTTTTATTACTTTTAATTCATTTTCATCTAACATTAATTTGATAATGTTCCATTTTTCCTCTTCAGTTAAATCTTGTCTTTGTTGTTCTAATTTCTTTAACCAAAAATCTTCACTTTTACTAAAAACTATAAGATATAATGCTAATGAAAATAATGAAAAAATAATTCCTATCCCTAAATGTGAAGAAGTTAGTGCAACTGCTGCCTTTTGACAATCTTCATCTTGAAAACATCCGTCTTCTTCACCAGAATTTTGAGTTTCAGAAATAAAATCGATTAGTACAAAACCAATTAATAATGATAAAATTAATACCGTTACACCTAATTTTTTCTGATTCATTTACTTATTTTAGTTGGTTTGAATATTTAAGTTTAACTTTTGAGTTTAACAGAATATTTATAAGCTAAAAGTATTGTATTTTAATAGAGGTGTTGAAATGAGTTTTGTAGATGGGTTACTTGCTTTTAAGGAATATTTTGTAAGTGTTGTATTGCCTAGATTTATGGAGATGGTGATTGTAACCATCCGTAGAAAAGAAACTCTAGAAATTTTAATTCCTTTACTGATCACTATGTTCTTAGTCCAGATATATTTTGGAAGAAATAAGGATGAGAGCATTAGTTGGGATAGTGCCTATGGTAACTGTATTGTATTGTTGTTTGTTACTGCCCACTTAGCTACTTTTGTGTATAATGAATTTGGGTTAACTGGGTTTGAGGCATTTGGGACCGTTGCATTCTATAAAACTATGACTGCCTTAGCAGTTGCAGTTGTTGCATTTAGTTTAATGTTTATTGATTTTTTCCATACTGTCGATGAAAAGTTTTCTTTCTTTTTGAGCAGTTCAATATTCTTGAGTGTATTTTCTTTTGTTGCAGTAGTTTTAGTGTATAGTAATATTCCTTTTGATGGAGACACTATGGTTACTTCATTATTTATTTTGTTATTTGTGAGTACTTTCTTTAAGGTATTCAGATTAGCAATTCCTGGTTCAAGTTCAGCACAAAGATATATTGAAGGTGTTAAAAGAGAACGTAATGAAAAGGTTAGGCTGTTTAAACAAAGAATTAATTATAGGCTAACAAAAACTAAATTTAAAATTAAGAAGTTTTTCAATAAACCCGGTTTTGAATAATTATTCTAATGGTACTTCTGACCATGAAGTCCAATCTTTAGTTGGCGCATAGTCTCCTACAAAGAATGAAGGGGATTGGGTTCTTCCAAAATAAGAACCTCCAATGTCTGTCCAAGATCTTGTACTGGAATCAATTCGGTAAATTGGTGATCCACCTATTTGTAATGCTGAAGTCCATGCTCGATGCAATTGGCCCTCTCTTTGGCCTCCAGGTTCTGCAATTTGTTTTCCTTCAAATTTTTCTTCTTTTAAAACTTTTAAGAACTCTTTAATTGGAGCATTTCCTTCTCCCAACTCTAAATGTTCATCATGATATCCAAAATTATCTGCTATGTGTACATGGCCAATTATTTTATCTTTTACTAATGGCCTTATTTCCTTTTTCATCCATTTTGCAAATTCCTTATCGTCTCCACCAAAATGTTTTTTCCACATGTTTAGGTGTCCAATATCGAATGTTCCTCTGATATGGTCTGCTGCAACCTTTTTTGCTTGTGCAGGATTCATCTTTTTTTGATCAATTAATCTTTGAGTCATGTTTTCTCTAGATTTTTCTATAATATTTCTATATTCTTTTGGATGAGAACCGTATCTTTCAACTGCCCAATTTTCTGGAGCTACCCAAAGAGATTTTTTTAATTTTCTTTTCTTTTCTATTTCATATGCCTGCATTGCTGATTGGGCTATTGTATCTGCTTCTTTTGCAACCCCGTAAGTGGTAATATCTTGATAATTTTCTAATTCTTTTGTTGCGTCATGTATCTTTCTTTCTTCCCCTGCGGCAGCGTTTTGCCAAATTGTTCTTTCATTGGCATACATGTCTTGTTTTTCTTTTAGATATTTTGTTGGATCTTCTAAAAGTTGTTTCATTTCTTCAGGGCTTGTAATTGATTGACTTCTTTCCTGGTCTTTCAAGGCTTCAGCCATAATTCCTTGTTTAGATTCATCTGTTGATTCATATGCTTCAATCAACCCAGAGTATCTTTCTTCCATTTTCTCTGCATCATTTGCTCTATCAATATATCTAAATTTTTCACCTTCTTGAATTTCTTGTTGTCCCTTTTTTACTCCCTTGTAAAAATAGTCAATCTCATTTGAATATTCTTTTTTTTCTTTTTGATCAAGTGCTTTAAAATGTTCAACTGCATCTTGAAATGTTTCTGTTTTTAATTTTACTTTTCCGTCTTCAATAATGATCTTCCCATTAGCATCTCTTTCTGCAGAAACAATTTCTTCTTCTCTACTTAATCCTATAACTTTTCCTGATTTTTTATCTACAAAATGTAATGGTGCTTTTTCTTTTTCTAATTCATAATTCTTGAAAGTATCTTCTTTTGCGCCCTCTTTAACTCCTGCAGCGAAAATAGGTCTTTCAAATCCATCAATATGCAATACCATTGGCCCACCCTCAGTTACATCTGCAGTAAACTCTGCAGTCCTTTTCATTTCATCAATTGCTTTTTGTCTTGCATCTTCTGAAAATCCTTGACCAGTAAACCCTGAGAAAGAACCTCCGCCTCCACCCATATTGGGAGTTGCATGAATTGTAACGCCCACTTCATTTACTCTTGCAAGTTCCTTTAATTCTTGCCTTTCTATTTTTCCAATTGCTTCTGGAGAAGGTTTTCCTTGAGATCTTGAACTTTTTCCAGGAGCATTATAAAAAGTAAGTTCAATATTTCCTGCACCAACCCCAATACCAGCTCTTAGATTTTTTAGAGGATCACCTCCAAGAGAATAACCTAATTGTTTAGGATTAATAGTAACTGTTTCTTTTTCTTTTTTATTTAATGCATTCCAGTAGTCTGTATCAAAAATCATGTTATTATATTGTTTAGTTGATTAAAAAACGTTTTTATTCAGTAATCATTCCATTTTCTTTCTTAAAAATATAATATGCTAAATATGAATCTAATTTTGCAAAGAATTTTGCTGCCCCTGCTTCTGCTCCAGAAGGTCCACATTTCTTTTCTTTAAACTCAATTCCTGCAAATTCTTTGAAGAAATCACCTAATGCTATGAATGGCTCAAATGCCCCTTTTAACATCCCTTCTGGTTTTTCTTCTTTTGGAGGTTCTTTTTGAATATCGAATGCCCCCCCTGCTTTTTTTAAATAATAGGTTAATTCTTCTCTCATTGCTGCAATTGAAGAATCTACCTCTTCTAATAAATCCATATCGTCTTCGGTTAAACTTTTCTTGTAATCTTCTAACTGTTGTTTTGTTAATGATGCCCCGTCAATTAATATTTCTGCTTGACCGCTGTGCAGTGCTCCTCTTTGACCTTCATTTTGATACGCCATTTGAGGTATTGCTAAGAAATTAATTCTGACCCTTATTACTGGAAAGATTTCTTTGAATTTTGCATCTACTTCCCCTCTATCTGTTCCTTTTGCAAATTTAGTTCGTATTGCTAAAAATTCTAGTTCTAATTTACTTGTTTCAAATGCAGCTGCAAGATCTTTGTCTTCTGCAATTCCTTCAGTTTTCATTTGTAATCTTTTTATGTTTCTTAAGTAAGGTCTTAACCATCCCAAGTATAATCTGATTACTGAATAATGTTGTCTTAAATATCCTAATTTGAATTTTTGACCAACAGATAATTCTTTCTCTGTTTTCTGTTTCCAAATTAAATATTGTTTTAATTTTCTTCCGAGGATTTGTCTAACTTTTTTATTTATTCCATGAGACTCTTTTAATTTATTTACTTCTTTATCAACATCTTTGTCTATTTTAGGATGTACTGAGAAAAATAAATCTGGCAAGGTTGCATAACCTGGTTGACCAGATAACCCAATAACTGAAGTTGCATTTTGGGATCCTCCCTCTACAACATCAACCCAAACAGATTTTAAGTGAACTTCTGCATTTGTATCTCCTTTGTTTGAATCTTCATAAAATTGAAGACGTTCTTCTAGAATTCTTAAATCTCTTAATAATTGAAATAATGCTTTAACCATGCCACCAACATTTTGCATTAATTGTTGAAACTTATCTATTTGTGCTCCTTTTTTTTGTTCTACTGCGCCCCAGTAAGACGAAGTTTCCCCTGCAGTGTAGATGTCTTTTGTTTTTACAACGTAACCATCATCTCCTGAAATTCCTCTTCCAAAAGGAGTTTTATTTGTTAATGCTCTTAATACTGAAAAATATTTTGCTTCAACACCTGATTGGGGAGAGTCTACTAATAATCTATACCTTGCCTTACCTCCGAACTTACCCTTCGCTAAGTTTTCGGTAAAATAATCTTCCGCCTTTCCCTCTTTTTTTTGTGTTGTCATAGAATTCCCCTTATGGAGTTGTTACAAAAATCTTTTATATATGCAAATTTATAAATGTTGTTGTAAAGAGGTGTTGAAATGGGGATATTTAGTAAGTTATTTGGTAAAAGAGAGGAATCTATTCCTGAAATTCCTACAGATTTTAATTTAGATGAAAGCGGATGGGGTGCTCCCGAAATAGAACAACCTCAAGATTTTGAAAATTATCAGAGTACTCGGAGTGAAGAAATGGAACAATTTCATGTTCCTGCTGTTCCAGAAGTTCATCAACAGAGAGGCATCATTAGCGGTGAAGGATTTAGATCTAATGTTTCTGACAAAGACGTTCAATTAATTTTAAGTAAACTTGACTTGATAAGTAGTAGGCTTGATAATGTGAGTAGAAGACTTGAAAATATTGAAGGTAAAAATAGAAGAGATTGGTGATTATTTTTCTTTGATTGTTTTAATTATTAATAGTGTGATTGCTATTGTGATGAATACATCTGCTAGATTAAATAAAGGGTAGTTGAATATTCTTATGTTAATGAAATCAATTACTTCTTTTCTAAAAATTCTGTCTGTTAAATTTCCTAGTGTTCCTCCTAAAAGAAAAGAGAGTGCTAGTGGGTGGTGTGAAAAATATCTAAATATGTAAAATACTACTACCCATGAAATAATTATTAAAAGATATTGTGAGTTGTTTAATATTCCCCATGCTGCACCCGTATTTGTGATGTATGGGGAATTTTTAACTATGAAAAATTTAGATATTTGATCGATAATTAGTAAAAATATTGCTAAAAAAATTCCTTGTTTTTTGGAAATTTCCATTTTAGAATTTATGCATGCTTACAAAAGACTTTATTTCGTCCATGAATAAATGTGCTTCTTCGTAAAGTCTTAACTCGTGATCATCTAATCTATCTTTTGCTACGTATTTTTCATAGATATGTCTTCCAAAGTTTCCCATGGATTTTTGCATTTTGTTATCTACATCCTTAATTAAATATGCAGAAATACGCATTTCCATTGTACATTTGTTTGTTTTAATCTTTAAACCATCTTTTTCGATTTCAACCTTAGTTAATCCAATAATGAAAAAACTTGGTTCAATTACAAATTTGGTATATCCATCTACTTTCTTAGTTGCTTCCCAGAATATTTTAAGATTTGTCGCCCCACCTAAATCAAACTTTTCATAGGATTTTTCATAGAACTCATAACCCATAACTTCAAACCATGAGAAAAGCCTCTGATATAGCTCTCCGAAGTCAAAGATAGAATCCTGTTTGATTTTCATATCTTGAAAAAGATATTGTTTTGCGCCCTCTCCCATGCTTGAATTGTGGAGAGTTTAATATATATAAGTTTTGGTGAGGTTTATCTTTTAAGAACTTCTTGATTAAATATATATTATAAAAAACAACTAAGATTATTAAGTTGAGGATTTATTCATTGATATGCACAAATATTATCCAGTGATTAAGCCAGGAGTTCTTGAAGTTTATTGTGGCCCGATGAAAAGTGGAAAGACTAGAGAATTAATGAATAGGGTGGACAAATTAAATTATCTGCCTGAAGAAGTTAAATTCGATATTTTTAAACCAGTATTAGATACTCGGGACCCAGTCGTTAGTTCAAGATTTGGATCGCTTTCTTATGATTGTAAATTTGCAGATGAAAAAAATCCCTATGAAATTCTTGAAAAAATGAATTCTTCTTCTATGTTAGTAGCAATTGATGAATCTCAATTTTTTCATTCAGGTATTGAAGAAGTAGTTAAAGAATTGATAGGAAATAATATTAATGTAGTAGTTGGCGGTTTAGACTTAGATTTTAGAGGAGAACCCTTTGGAAAGATGAATTATTTGTTGAGTATGGCCGATGAAGTCTATAAACTAAGAGGCGTATGTGATTACCATGGCTGTGGATCTCCGGCTACTAGAACTCAAAGACTTATTGGTGGCGAACCTGCACCATATGATTCTGAAATTGTTTTAATTGGGGACGAAGAGGAAGGATATGAATGTAGGTGTTTTAATCACCACAGCGTTCCAAATTCTCCTGGGAAAAATGGAATTGCACAAGGAACTTTAATTTTTGATGATAGTAAACAGAGAAGATTATTTTATGATGATCATCCAAATCTAACACATTAGAAAAATATCTTTTATTCTTTCACTAACTTCTTTTTGAATTAGTAAATCTTTAATATATGAATTTAAATCTGGACTCTTTGTTTTTCTTATTGCATAAACTCTGTTTTGTTTTTTATCTATCTTTACATTTTTATTTGCTTTTTTGAAAGCAACAATTTCTTTTTTGAACTCTAGGGGTGGTCCGAGATGAGTATATTCTTTTGGAATTTCTGTTTTCTTGGTTGAAATATAATATGTTGCAGTTTTATCATCATAATCGAAGAATGAATCTGTAACTTCAAACGGAGCTAAATGTTTTACTAAGAACTCAAAAGCCTTTAGTGCTTTTGCTCCTGCTACGTCTCTCTTGGCAGTTAAGGGCTTTGCTTCAATTATGGTTAAATTTCCTTTCTTTTGTAATTTGTTGATATCTACTGGTTGAAGTTCGAAATGTTCTGGTTTTGGAGAATTAATAAATTTTTTACAAATTGAGATAATATTTTTGTATTGTTGTTTTGATAAAGCTGCAGCTGCATTTCTTTCTGGTTGAACTGGATCAATTAATATTAATGGCGATTGTTTTTTTGCCCAATTTAATTCTTCTGCTTCTTTTTTATTTCCAATAATTGTGTTTGATTCCCACTTAGATACTGCAGTTGCAAATTTTAAGAAAGAACCATACTTTGAAACTAATAATTCTAAAACATAACCTGAAAATCCACCTATATGTGATTCTGCACCATAGAATCTGTTGGCTCTTGCAAAAACTTTTGAAACTCTAATTTCATCTGCAAGTCGGGGATTCTTTTTTATTTTGTCTGTAACATACTTTACATGAAAAATTGAAAAGTCGGTAATGTTTTTAGATTGTTCTGGTTTTGTAATTGCTAAGATTGGAACTATTTCTAAAGTGTATCCTTTGTGGCTTATTTGAAAATAATCTCTTGAACCATGGATTCTAATTACATTAGAGAAAGATTTCTTTAGTGATTTATGTAATAAATCTGAAAGTTTGTTGGACTTGTCTTTGTATTTAGAATAATTGAATTTAACATAAATATCTATATCGTGTGTATTCTTTAACCATGTATTTTTAGCACCAGAACCACCTATTTTTGGAGTTGTGTCTGGAAGTTTAATTTTTTTTAGAACTTCTTTTTGAATGTCTGATAGTATTTTTTTGTCTTCTTGTTTAGGGGAGACTTCCTCTAAAATAGAATTTACTATTTCTTTATGCTTTTTAGTTATTGGCATGGTTTTAGGTTAGGTGAAATGTATTTATAAATTGCGATTGTGATTTTTTCTGAAAAGTTTTCGAATATTCAGTTGAATTTAATGTTTTTTCGAAGAATATTCGAAAAAATTGAAATAACTTTCTTTAAAACAAACTTCTTTGGAATACGTATGGCCTTTTTGGACGATTATTGCCATAGCAAAAAAAATTGGTGGAAAAGAGGAACAGGAGTACTAGTTTGTACTGGACTGGTTGGAGGGTATCTTCTTGGAGATAGTGGAGAAACTATTGAAACTAAGAGCATAGAACCTCAAACTATTAGTTATCAAGAAAAAAATCTTTATGCTTTAGAAAATTTAGCTAGAGATTACAATTCTGGAAATGTTTCTATTTACAGGGGATTAGAAGAAGACACAACTCAGGAAGACGTAGAAAGAATTATGCTAGAAATTAGTAAACTTCCAGAGGAAGAAAGATATCAGATTATGAAAGATATCTTGAAAGATGGATCAAAGAATGCAATTCATGATGTAAAAGATTATGCTGAAAATAATTTAGATGAATTATTGTTCTTTTTAGTTGGAGGTAATTAAATGAGTTTTTTTCACGGATTTGGAAAAGCAATGTTTTATGCAGGGATCTTTGTTGCAGGATACGCAGTGAGTAGTTGTGTAAATACGGATATTAGATACGATGTGACAAGGTATGATAAAAAACCATTCTTGGTTGATAAAAAACTAAGTGAAAGAGTTGAGATCATTAATGAAGATGGTAAGATGCAGTTAGGTAATTTAGAATATAGGATTGAATGTTTAGTTGAAGATGATAAACTGAAAGAAACATTGAATAATTTGAAAGATAAATGGGGGAATGAATAATGATTAATTCTGTGTTTAATATAAGTGGATATTCTAGTGGGAAAGGTAAAATTGAAATTCCCACTGAACTAGAAAGTTTGATTCAAAATGATTTTGATATTGACGAATTTAAAAATTCTTTACAGGAACATAAAAAACAAAATTCTTTATTACATAGAGAAATGCTTGCTTACTCTTCTAATGTGGATCAATTTAATTCCATAATAGATAGGATTAGTAAAAGAGATGAAAATCTGAAACCATTCAATAAGGGGCTTGTTAGGACATTAAAATATGGGGGAAACGGTATTTTGAATTTTAAACCCTTGAGAAAATTCCTTGTTGGTGGAGTTGAAGGATTTAGTACTGAAGAATTGGTGGGAAAATATTGCGAATTTTTTGAAGAACAGGCTTCAGACTTTGGTGAATTGTTTTATCATGTTGTTGAAAGAGAAAATAAACTAACGAACTATAGTAATGAGTTGATTAAAAAAAATCAATTTTATGAAACTAAAAAAGAAGATGTTCATGGATTGTTAGAAATTGGTTTTGAAGATAAGGAAAAACTTTTTGAAAAAATTAAAACAAGTGGAGGAATTTCTGAAAGAGCTAAGAGTTCTTTAATTAGTCGAACTCAAATGAAATATGATGAAATCAAAGATTCAAAAAACATACTTGAAAAACTAGTTGATGAAAATGGAAATGCAATGTGTGAAGTTGATGGATTAATGAAATGGTGTTCTGGAATGAAAAATGTTTTAGCATTTGGAAAAGAAAGAATGGACAATTATGCAATACATCTTAATGAAACTTTAACTACTTATTTACAAGCCACAAGTATTAATCGAAGTTTTAGAAACACAAACAGTTCCATTAGCGGACTCGTAGATGTTATGTGTGCTGCACAAAACGCTGCAGATGATGGAATAATTAATGTAGTGGATTTTATTAAGAAAAATGGAGTCTATTTGAAACCTAAAGGTTATAGGGGTTTGATTTAAAATGAGTCTTGAAACATTAATGTCTAATCTTGGAGGGTTATCTGGAACTGATTCTGAAAAAGAAAAAGTTAGATCTAACTCTAAGGGAATTCGTGAAGATGAATATTATGTTGCAATTTTAGAAAGAGGCTTTGAATATAAGTTCCCATTTATCTTGAATAATAAAATGAGAAATATTGCTCAGGGAATTTGTAAAAATTTACCTGATAATGAAGCTAAATCTAGGAGATTATTTGATTGGACTGTAAAAAATATAAAATATGGCAAACAAAAAAGAGGGAGAGAGGGCTATAGAAATAGTATTGAAGTTTTTGAAACTAGAGAAGGAGTTTGTGGAGAAATGGCTACACTTTATGTGACTATGGCAAGAGCCGTAGGAATAAGGAGTTCTTATGTTAATGTTATAAAAGATTTTAAGGGAACAGATGTGGGCCATGCTTGTGCAATGATAGATATACCTGGAAAATTTGATAGATTTAGTTTAGTGGATCCTGCATATAAGTCATTTGATATAGCCCATAAAAAATTTAGGCCATTAAGTGACTTTGAAATCTATGAAACTTATAAAAGATGGAACCCTTGATAGAAACCCATAAATAGCCCTTTAGCGTCTAAAAAGTATGATTGATGAATATACCTATGGGTGCTTTAAAGCGGACGGAAAGGAATTTCTTGGAGATTTAAGGATTAAAAATAATGTTGCCCATTACTGGGAAGGATTGGAAGGTAGAAAATTAAAAATTGAACATATTAATGAATTGCTTAAAGAAAAACCAGATGTTTTTGTGATTGGTACTGGCGCTGGAGCGATGTTGGAAGTTGATGAAGAAATTAGAAAATTCCTTATTTCTTGGAAAATAAATAGTCCGAACAGACCTATTGCTCATGTTGTGAAAAATGTGGAAGCTGTAAAATTAATTAATTCTGCAATAACGGAAGGGAAAAGGGTTTGTGCTGTACTTCCCGGCGGTTGTTGAATTTTAGAAACATTCTTATAGGTTTTATTACTATTATTCTTATGAGTATTAGTTGTTATGAAGATTTAATTGTAAAAAATCTTGAAAAATTAGAAAAAGAAGATTGTTTGGATTATGTTGGGAAAGCTGTGAGTTCTAACTGTTTTATTGGAGATATTTTAGATAGAAATACTTCTTGCACAATTCTTAATTTTCATTATGATGGATTAGGAGAAATTTTAGAATTTACAAATAATCGTCCAAGTGAAAAAGGAGTTTATTCTGGATCATTCCTTATTTCTTCAAAATTTAATAGTAAAAGAAGCTATTCTATTTCTAACCCAGTTATTGAAGATTTGTTAGATCGAAACAACATTCCCTCCTTGGCTTATGAAACTCTTGCAGAAAGTGTTTTGGCCTACAATTCTGGAGATTAGTTATCACTAATAATTAAAAATATTTAAATAGTATTTATTATTGATTCAAATATGGCAAGAACTAAAACATTGGAAAATAACCTTGAAAGGCTGTTGGGGGAAGATTTGATTAGAAGTGACTTTCATGAATTTTTAATTACTGAGTGTGCTGGAGGAAATGCGGGAACATATTACGATGTAGAAACTGGCAAGGAACATTTATGTATTGCTGGAAACTTTCATGCCGATGAAACAGGCAAGATAATTAAATTTACAAACCATGCGAGCAATGAAGGAACTTATGAATTAGGATTTAGAGTAGTTTTAGATGACGAGTATAAATCTGGATATTCTAAGATTATTGATTGTTACAGTTATTCTGGTAAAGAACTTCCCACTACATTAAAAAATGTTATTGCGGGAACAGTAATGGGATATAATTATCAAATGAGGAAAGCAAAAAAATGAATAGGACAGACAACTATAGGCATATGATTATGGGGGCAGTGCCACCTACTAGGAATGTTTTCAATGGAGAAATTTATGGTAAAATGAGTATTGAATATGCTAGAGAGGCAATTAGAAAACTAAAAGATGCTGATGATGCCTATGCATTTAATCTTAAAGACGATTATGTTAGAAATGTAAATATTTCTAGAGACTATATTTCTGCTTGCTTAGAAGAATTAGAAAAAGATTCTCAAAAATGTTATGATACTGAAGATAAATCCCTTCTTGAAGATTCTATTAAAGTTCTAACTAGTTTAGACAGTTGTTTAGAAAAAATAATTGAAGAAAATTAAAGTTCTAAAGTTTTTAGTAAAACTGTGGCGTATGATCCTTTTTGCAAATCAAATTTAATTGTTATCTGGTGTTTTCCAATATTTTCTGTATCTTCACCTTCTGAAAGAATCTTTAATTGCTTAGGATGAATTACTATGTCTCTAAGCCTTGATCTAAGAAAAACATTCCCCATTTTTTTTAATTTTAATTGTTCTTGTGTTAATTTTTCTTTTTTTAAAATTCGTTCCATGATTTCTTTTATTTGAGGATTTCTAAATATGGCGTCTTTGTCTATCATTGGAAGAATTATGTGAGAAACTGTATTATAATCTTCTGTTTCTAATTTTGGAAAGATTAGTTTCCCTGCTGCATATTTCACTTCCTGAGTATTTTCTAAATTTGATTTTATGAATTGAGATAATGCTTTGTTCCAAAGATAACTTTGATAAGATGCCATTAAAATTTCTCTTATCTTTAGATCTATTATCTTGAATGCTTTTAAAAAATCAGAATGTTCTACTAAAGAATAAATTACTTTTAGCTCATTTTTTATTCCGTCTAATGATTGAATTTCGTTTTGGATTTTTTTCCATTTTCCCCAATTTTTTTGTATAATTGTGTATGCTTTCTTTCTTTCTGGAGATATCTTCTCTGTGGGCATAAAATATAGTTTTAAGGCTAATTCATAGTTTTCTCTCATAAGATGTTTAGCGATGAATCCCTCTTCAAGTAATGCTTCTCCAAATCTTTGAGAATCAAAATAGTTGATGAACCCTAATTGTTTTATTTTTTCTACATTGTTTTTTATTTGTTTAACCTGGTCTTTGTTTAAGTCTCTTAATGTAATTGTGAATCGATTTCCCTTTAAATCTCCTGTTTTTAGTGGTTTTTGTGTAAATCCCAAATGTGTTAAAGAAATTTGTTTGGTCTTAAAGTTTAATTTATCTCCGTACTTTCCTTTTACGGTTAAATATTGTTTTGTTATTGCTCTTTTATCCTTGATTCCTGCAAAAGAAATTGTTGCCTGTTTAGATTTTACTTTTTTTCTTATTTCTCCTTTTGCTGCAAGAACATCTAAATTATTTTTTTCTAATAGATATAAAGAAACAGGTCCTTTTTTCTTAGGGCCTATTGAAGAAAGCTCTTCTACTACAAAATCTTCAGGTAATTGTTTTATTTTCATACTAAATTGGATATGGGCTTTGAGGAGAATTATCCCCATAATCCCTTATTGGACTTTTATCTTTAGAATTTAACGAAGGAAATTCTTGATATAATGAATTTAACGAATCTTGATATGCATTTTTTATTCCTAAAAATCTTTCGTATGTACTCCGTAATCCTAGACCGGTTTCTCCTCCCTTATCCATCTCTTGATCTATTTCTTCTAATTTTAAAGAATAATCTCTGATTATGGTTTCTAGTCTCGACTTGTGATTTAATAATCTGTACTCAATTTCCTTTGTTATTTTCATTTTTTTACATTCGGCCATTCTTTTATTTCGTAGGGAATTATTTCTGGAATTCCTTTTTCTCCATACTTTAATAAATAAGGTATCCACTTATCCTCTTCCTTGTGTAGGAAATAAGTTTCTTCTAGCGTATTAAAGTTTGAATCATTCATTTTAATTTGAATGTTATTTGGTGTTAGGTATCCTAGTTCTGTAAAATTTACATCCGGAATTAGATTTAATTCTTTTGTTGGTTCTTGATTATAGGAAACTATTGCATACGACAATGCCGCAGTTAAAATTGTTCCAGAAATGAATCCCACAATCCCCCTACCATTTATTCCACGATTTACTTCAGATTCTAATCCTCCTAAAGGAATACCTTCATTCGCATAAGATGAATCTAATAAGTCTTCTTCACTTTCTTTTGTTAATCCGTATTTTGTTTCTTCAGTCATTTTAAAGCTCCTTTGAAGAGTTTTTTTAGTTAAAGTATATATTTAAGGTTTATTGGGCTTTTAACTCCATAACCCTTTTAAATTAGAATTTGATGTTAATTGTATGAAAAAAATGATGGCTTTATTGCTAATAATGGTATTTGTTGGAGGATGCAAAATGGATAATACAAAAATAAAGATGGAAACTACTGCGGGTGATATGGAATTTGAACTATTTGATGAGTTAGTTCCTGAAACTGCTGGAAATTTTAAAAAATTAGTTGAAGAAGGATTCTATGATGGACAAAGATTCCACAGAATAATCAAGGATTTTATGGTTCAAGGTGGAGATCCACTAAGTAAAGATGTAGCTAATATGGCAAGATGGGGAACTGGCGGCCCAGATTATTCTATTAAAGATGAATTCGTAGATGAATTAAAACACGATACAAAAGGTTTGTTAAGTATGGCAAACTCTGGACCAAATACTGGAGGTAGTCAATTCTTTATTACTTTGGTTCCGACTCCATGGTTAGATGGAAAACACGCGATATTTGGAAAAATTACTTCAGGTGAAAATGTTTTAGCTGCATTAGGTGCTGTTGAGACTGGTGAATCAGATAGACCTGTTGAAGAAATTATAGTAACTAAAGTTAGTGTGATTTGAATTGTGAAGAAAGAACCTAAGGGGTATTAAATGATATAATGTTCCTCGGTTCCAAATTCTAAAGAAAAATTTAAATATTCATTATTTTGATAATGGTTTGGATTTAATATTAAATATGTTTTTTGTTACAATTATTCTTTTAAAGAAGTAGTTTATTGAATTCTTATGAAAAAATTATTTACTAGTGAAAGTGTTACTGAAGGGCACCCAGATAAAATCTGTGATCAGATATCCGATGCAATATTAGATGAATGTTTAAGACAGGATCCTGAATCAAGAGTTGCTGTTGAGTGTTTAACCAAAACTGGAGTTGTAATTGCTGCTGGTGAATTAACTACTAAGGCTAATATTGATGTTCCTAAAATTGCTAGAAAAACTTTGAATGAAATAGGCTATACTAAAAGTTCTCACGGCATTCATGCTGATACTTGTGCAATTATGACACATATTGAAGAACAAAGCCCAGATATTTCTCAAGGTGTTACTGAAGGTGAGGGTGAGTTTACTGAACAAGGTGCTGGAGACCAAGGAATGATGTTTGGATTTGCTTGTGATGAAACTGAAGAATTAATGCCTTTACCAATTAGTTTAGCGCATGGATTGACTAAAAAATTAAGTGATGTTAGAAAGAGTGGAGAAATTAATTATTTATGTCCTGATGGTAAAGCCCAAGTAACTATTGAATATGTGGACGATAAACCTGTTAATGTTCATACTGTCGTGGTTTCTTCTCAACATGATGAAGGTGTTGAACAAGAAACTTTGAAGAAAGATATTTTAGAGAAAGTGATTAAACCAGTTTGTGGAGATTACTTAACTGAAGATACTAGATATTTTATTAATCCTACTGGAAGATTTGTTTTGGGAGGGCCTTATGCCGATGCTGGTTTAACTGGAAGAAAAATCATTGTAGATACTTATGGTGGAATGGGAAGACATGGCGGAGGGGCATTTTCTGGTAAAGATCCAAGTAAGGTTGATAGAAGTGCTGCTTATGCTGCAAGGTTTATTGCTAAAAACTTAGTTTCTAATGGACTTTGTAAAAAATGCGAAGTGGGCCTAAGTTATGCTATTGGTGTTGCTGAACCTGTTAGTATTTTCGTAGATAGCTTTGGAACTTCTGAAAAAACTGAAGAAGAGTTAGTTGAAGTTGTTAAGAAAAACTTTCCATTGAAGCCTGCAGAGATTTTGAAATATTTTGATTTGAAGAAACCAATGTATAGAGAAACTGCTGCCTACGGACACTTTGGAGATTTTGATTATCCCTGGGAAAAAATAATTGAACTTTAGATTAACAGTTTCCAGTTAATCTTTCTTGTGTTAATTTTTGGTAAGGTTTTAGCCCCATAGAATGATCTAAGTTTATTTTTCCAATTGCATTTTTACAGAGAGTACCTTTCTCACATTGCCAATTTACTTTTGATTCTTTTTTACATGCATTTCCTGTAGGGCACAACTCTGTGCACTCCCAACCAAGATCAAAATCAATACAATCGCATGAAGGATATCTTTCTTCAAATTCAAAAAAGTTTCCTGAAGGATTAGAATTTAAATTGCCTGCAAACATTGCTGCAGCAAGGATTAATATAACTGTGATTGTAAAACTTCTCTCTTTCATAAATATTTGAAGGTTTAATCTTATTTAAATGTTTTTTTTAAAGAATGAGATGATTATTAACTGACTAAGTTATTATTTGTTACTCTCCTTGACAAAAATCCATATATTCAAAAGAAGCCATGTCTGGAAGTATTCTACATTTGTAATCGCACCCTAATTGTGTAGTGCATGCTAAACTTTCAGAATCGCATTCCTGGCCGATTAATTTACAATATCCCATTGGTAAGCCAACCACATCGGAATAAACTATGTGACTCTTTTCACACGAACATGCCGGTTTTTCTTCTGGTTCTTGAATTTGCATTCCCGTAGGATTAGAAACTAAATTTGTTGAAGCTATGGCTGCAGCAAGCATTAATAGAACTGTTATTGTAAAATCTCTTTTTTGCATTTATTTTAGAAGTAGTTTAATTTTATAAGAATTATGTTTTTAAGAAATTTGATTGTGTCTGGAATAAAGAAGAATATTTTTCATCATTTCTAATTAATGAAGTTAGTTGGTTTAATTGGTAATCTATTCCTTCAAAGGTGATAAATAAAGGTCTTTTCATGGAAAGTTACTATTTTTATTTGGGTTTAATAGGTTTTTGGCTAGCCTTTTTAAATTTGGGGTGATTGTATCGATTATGTTATTAACAAAGTCCAAATATATCATGGGAATGCAATGTCCGAGATATTTCTGGACTGCCATGAATGATAAAAATAAAATTCCTGAGCCTGATGAACGTGCTCAATTTATATTTAGACAGGGAACTGAAGTTGGAGAGTTGGCTACTAAATTATATCCTAAAGGTGTAGAAGTTCCTTTTGATGATTTTAAAACTAATTTAGAAAAAAGTAAAGAATTGTTAAGTGAAGGTAAACCTTTATTTGAGGCCGGATTTAAATTTGGTGATTGTTATTCACGTGCAGATATATTAGTGCCTGTTGGTGATGAATGGGATATTGTTGAGGTTAAGAGTGGAACGCGGGTTAAGGATGTTAATTTACATGATGTTGCTTTTCAAAAATATTGTTATGAAGGGTGCGGATTAAAGATTAGAAATTGCTACGTTATGCATTTGAATAATGCGTATGTGCGTGAGGGTGAAATTATTCTTGAAGAATTATTTAGTAAAAGAGATATTACTTCTGAAGTTGAAGAATTGTATGGTGGAATTAAAGCAAAGGTAACTTGGTTGTTAGAAATTATGAAGTTAGGAGATATACCTGAAGCAGATATTGGCCCTAGGTGTAAGAGCCCTTATGCTTGTCCATTAACTGAGTGTTGGGATTTCTTACCTGCGAACCATGTTTTTAATTTGTATCGTGGAGGTAAAAAATCTTTAGAGTTGTTTGAAGATGGAGTTCATGGAATTAAAGATATACCTGAAGATTTTAAATTAAATAATAACCAAGGAATTCAAAGAGATTGTGATTTGAATGAGAAGATTCATGTGAATAGAAAGAATTTGAAAGAATTTTTGAGTGGTTTGAACTATCCATTACACTGTTTGGATTTTGAGAGTTTTCAAACTGCCGTCCCTATGTTTGATGGATGTAAACCCTACGAACAAATTTGTTTCCAATATAGTTTGCATATTGTTGATGAAGATGGAACAGTAGAACATAAAGAATTTCTGTATGAGGGTTCTGGAGATCCTCGTGAAGAGTTTATTAATAGTTTAGAGAAAGATATGGGTAATGAAGGAAGTGTATTAGTTTATAATCAGGCTTTTGAGAAAACTAAATTAGAAGGTTTGAAGAAAATATATCCTTCATTTGGTGATTTTGTAGATGGAGTTAATTCTCGCGTTGTTGATTTGTGGGTGCCTTTTAGAAAATTTGATTATTACAATTCTGTACAAAAAGGAAGTGCTTCTTTGAAAGCAATTTTACCTGCTTTAGTTGGTAGAGATTATAGTAACCTAGATATAAGTGGTGGAGAACTTGCTTCTGTTAGTTTCTTTAATGTTAATTATCTTGGTATTGGTGATAAAGATAAGGTCAGGAACGATTTGTTAGAGTATTGTAAACTTGACACTCTTGCCGAAGTATTAATTGTAGATAAGTTGAAAGAAATTGTTTAGCTTTGCTGTTTTTTAGAGATGGATTAATAGCTAAATAATTTCATTTAGTATATCTTTTACTTTTGAAATAAACATCGTTGCTTTTATTCTTAATTGTTCTACTTCTTGTTGAGTGTATTTTGTTTTTGTTGAATACGATGCATCTTCTCTTTTGTTTTTTGATTCTACATAAAATAGGATATCTTGATAATCTAATAACCTTGCTAAAGATTCAATATCTTCCTTATTTAATCCATTATTATAAAACTCTTTAATTAATGCCAATAAAGTCGCTAAATGATTTTTGGATGAAAATCCTTTTGTCAAAATTAATGAAATTGCTGCATGATAAGAGGCATAATAACAACCAATTATTGCCCAATCAAAATAATTAAGTTTTATATTATCATTAACGAATCTTAAATTGTGTTCTGATTTTAAGATATTTGTTTAATTCGTATTTATTCATTTAGAATTTCCTCATAATATTTTATATGATTAACTAAAGGGTAACCTGTTTCAATTGCGGCTTGAACTACACTATCTTCCTTCAATTTTAATTCTTGAATAAATTCCGAGTATTCCATTTGAAATGTGCTTACTTCCAACCCAGATTGCGCATTTGCGTGATTTTCTGCATTTTTTGTGTTTGTTTTTTTGTTAGTTATTAGTAAAATGTCTATATCTGACTCTTTTTTGAAATTGTTTTTTGCAGTAGATCCGAATAAGATTACAAAAATGGGTTGAGTATTTAATGCATTTAGATATGTTTCAATTGCAGTCCGCCTTATTGAAGGCAGGGAATTATATCTTTCAATATCAAAAAAAGTCAGAATTGAATTTGTTTTTTTGTTAATTCTTAATGAAAATAGTTTCATATTTCCTACTTTTTCTGATTTTAATATTCTGTCTTGTTCTAACTTATTTAGAAATCTGAATGCACTATTTTCATTTAGTTGTGCTTGTTTAGCTATTTCTCTTAAATGTATCTTCTTTTTATTTGCATAGAAGAGCCTTAGTATTTCTAAATATCCTTTTTGTATAATGTTTAACATTTTTAAACAATTGTTTTGATTATTTAAACATTTAAATAGTTTTTGTGTTTGAATCATAAATTCTACTAACTAAGTGTTATTTATAAAACGTCTCCGGAGGAGCAGTAAGTACGGTAAATACGTTTTAATTTCCGAGATTATTGGAAATTTTTTGAAAAATATGTAAACTTTTTGAAAAATAAATTTTAATTTTAAAAAAGAAAGGTAACCCTTAAATAACCAAATATTAGGATAGTTCTCATGGATAGAATAATTGATTCAGAAGAAGGATTAGTGGGAAAGCTAAGATTAAAGACTATTAGAGACTTACCTGTAACTATTAAGAGAGTATACAAAACAGGCATGAATATTGCTCATTTTGAGAGTGCTCAACTATTCTATGACTCTATTCTTTGTGATGAGCCTTGTATGAGGTATCTGAAAAATGAATTAGGATCATTAGATTCTGATTGTGATGATAAATATTCTTTTGAAGATATGTTAGAGGTATATTGTCGTAAATCAATTCATTCTGAGATTCACGTTGGTGAACCTTTAGAAGATCAGTTGTATGGTAATTAAAGTTTGTTTTGAGTTTTGTTGTTTTTTATGAGTTTAGCTTCGCTTTGTTTATTAAGGAAAGTTTGATTTAACTTTGGAATTAAGTGAATTATTTTTACTGACTAATATAAAAAATAAAAAAGGACGATTAAATCGTCCTAAAAATTAAATCCAGCGGACATCTAATGAACCTAAAAATGTTTTACCGTCTATGGATGCAGAAGAATCTCCTTCTTTAACCATGGTAGTCCAACTTGTCCAACTTGGCTTCCGATATTGTACTTTCCCATTATGGACTCTAAACTTCATCCCATCAGAAAATTCTACTTCTGAAGTTTCCCATGCATCGTCTGCAGGGCCATTAGGGTTAGGTGTAGCGTGTTTGTCAGTTTTAGTTTCCCCATTATGGGTAAATTCAACTTCCACTTCATTCATAATAGCATGAGGGGTATTATCTAATGTAACTCTGTATGTTCCAAGACCAGGACTCCTATATTCTCCTGATCCTGCAGCAAATACAATTGCAGATAAACTAACCATCACCACCAATGCCGTCATAATACTTAATATTTTTTTCATTTTTCCTCCTTTAATCTTACACTTTAGAAATTAATAATCCAAAGCTCTATGTAAGTTAACATAAAATTGAAAGTTTTCATCACCAATATTATTTTCCAGATTTAACTTTCTTTCTTGAAATACACCATATATCTCAGCCATAATCTCTTCACTTGCCCTACCTTCAGTTAAGTTCCCTTCCAATTCATTGATGCAGGAATCCCCATATTCTCTAATAAGTGGATTTATTTTTTCATAACCTCTGGACCTAATTAAATCGCCTTCTAAATAAGGCATAATTCTTGCTAAATCTTCTTCAAGATATTTGGGCGCATCCAATCCGCTAGCATTTTCTCTGGTGCGAAACGCTTCCCGAGAATAAAAATTCTCTATTTTAGAAGTATATAAATCAGTTTCCCGTATTTCTGTAAAATTTTTTAAAGTGTCTTTATTCCAATAAGAATCAACTTGTTCTTTCGAAGGCACATCTGCAAGATCATAAAATGGTTTGTTTAGCTCTTCATCTGAAAGATACTGTGCCCCTTCAATGCTAGTTCCTAATATGCCTTCTAATTTGTTCCTGTTCTCTACCAAAAACGGATGATCCTTAGGCAACCTTTCAATTAAATCTTTGACTGTTAATTCATTTAAATCTCCCATCATGGAACTGTAAATATTAGTAAATAATTCTCTTCTAGGTAATTGTTGGATGTCTTCAGGAGAATAAAGAGAGAAAGGTGATCCTGACCCCTGTTCAAATAAACTCAAAACATAATCTTCATCAGTCTGTGGTTTCTCTTGTAAATCTTCAATCTTTTCTTCTAATGTTGGAGAAACAATTAAATCTTTTCTTTTTAGAATAGAAGGTTCTGCAAGAATGCTGGAGTATTCATTGAGTGTAGCTTGAGGCACATCTAATTTAATTATTGTAGTATCTTTATTCAAATAACATGGAGAAATTGCTGCACATAAACCTAATACGGAGGCGCCAATGACCAAATTCTTCTTTTTATAACTCACCATAAAGTTATGAAACTAGAGAACTATATAAAATTATCTTCTGCTTTTTTAGATTTAAAGTTATTTTTTCGTAGTTTTTTCGAGAAATTCTTAGTTGTTGTTATTAAGTTTAGAATATTTGTTATTATTGGAGGTAGCTTAGAAAAAGTTTATAAGTTCGACTAAGTTAAACTAAGTATGGTTCAAGCATTATTAGAAATAAATGAAAACAGTAATCGGGTACTTAATGTTGTTAAAGCTAAATACAACTTGAAAGATAAGAGTGAAGCTGTTGAATGGATCATTTCTGACTATATTTCTTCTGAACCTGAATTGAAACCTGAATTTGTTAAAAAAATAGAAAAAATGAAGAAAGAGAAAAATATTAAGGTTGAAAACTTTGCTAAGCGATATGGCTTGTGATCTACTATTCTTTTGAAGATATGTTAGGGGTATATTGTCGTAAGTCAAAGCATTATGATATTCACTTGGGTGAACCTTTAGAAAGTGAATTATATAAAAAGTTAGATTGAATTCTTTGTTAATTATTTAAAAAATAAATTTATATGATTTTGGAATATTATATGGTTTTCTAAGAGTAAAATAAGGGGTATTAGCTACAATAATATTTTGGGCTAGAAATATAAGATGTAATTTTCTCCAGAAATTAATACTTCATTCTTTTTTCATACTTCTTATGATTAAACCACTCTAAAATCGCAGAAATAAGTTCAACTTCATTTTCTGCAGTTATTGTATACAATAATCTCCAACCTTGAGGCAAATCATACTTCCACAAATTATTCAAACCATATTTTTGAATATATGATTTTGGAATTAACCGTTTTGGAACTTGAATTCCTGAAAAAGCATTTTCTTTTAAATCATCAATCGCCCGACTTATTGATTTTTTAATAGGGTCATCATTTCTTAGAGAATTAAAACTAACTTCCAATTCATCTTCAATAAAAACTACCTTAGAGGGTTTTTTCATACTTCAATCTCTTTTCTCAAACCTAGTTTTTTTGCTAATTTAGGATTCCAAATATAAGCTATGTTATCATGTTTATCAAATGCGATTTTGTTTATGCTTTCAAGGTAATCCAAAATAACTAAATATGTTTGCCACATTACTTTTCTAGGAAGATTTTTCCATAACATAGTTCTATTAAACTCCCCGCTAAATTCATCAATGGTTTTCTCAACCATTAGAACAGTATCTAAAGTTGGAGATCTTACAAATGAATTTTTTAATATTAAATTAGCCATATTAGGATATATATCAATTGATATATAAAGTTGTTGCTTGTTTTTAGTTGTTTTTTCATATTTTTGCTAACTAAGAGTTATTTATAAAACGTCTCCGGAGGGGCAGTAAGTACGGTAAATGCATTTTAATTTCAGAGATTATTGGAAACTTTTCGAGAAAGTGATTGGATTTTTTGAAATTGTTTGTTTTCGTGAATTTTTCGAGAAATTCTTAGTCGTTGTTATTAATATTGGATTGTTCTTGAGTTTATGAAAATAAAAGATATGCATTTTAGTTCTAAACCTAGTTACAAATTAATTAATAATGGTGTTTCTAGTTTAGATACTGCTGAGTTATTAGCTGTTGTTTTGGGTAGTGGTGGTAGTGAAGGTGTTTTGAGTTTGAGTCATAGGTTGCTGAAGAAGTATGGTTTGGTTGGTTTTTCTGATGTTAGTTATAATGAGTTAGTTAAGGATTGTGACTATGTTAAAGCTTTACGGATACTTAGTGTTATTGAACTTAGTAAGAGGTATGGTAAGTGTGTTAATAAGGGTTTTAAGAAGAGTATTGGTTGTAGTAAAGATGTTTATGATATGTTTAAGGATGAGTTAGTTGGTTTAAAGAAAGAGCATTTTTTTGTTTTGTTATTGGATACTAAGAATAGGATTATTAAGAAAGAGTTGGTTAGTGTTGGTACTTTGAATGCTTCTTTAGTTCATCCTAGAGAGGTTTTTAGGAGTGCTATACGTGAGAGTGCTAATAGTATTATTCTTATTCATAATCATCCTTCTGGTGATTGTAGTCCTAGTGATGAGGATGTTAGTATAACTGAAAGGTTGGTTGAGATTGGTTGTTTGTTAGATGTTAATGTATTAGATCATGTGGTTGTTGGTACAGATGACTATTGGAGTTGGAAAGAGAGTTGAGTTCGTAGGTACTGTATTGTAGTTGAATTGTAGTGGAGGTTATACGTAGATGTTGATTATTGGGTTGACTATTTTAATTGGGATTTTTTTATTCTGCCCACCCTAAATAATATGATTCAAAAGATTACATAAATCTATTTCTCGAAAATAATTCGAATAATCTTTAGTTATCGTTATTAAAGTTAAATTCTTAGGATATTTTGAGGTGAATTTATGTTAAAAGAGTTGCCAAAATTTAGAGATTTTTTTGTTGATCTAAGATTGAAAGAATTTAGGAGTATTGAGTTTGGAGATTTAACATTTATCAAGTTCTCTAGCAAAGAAGGAAATTATCTCTTAAAAGAATATATTAAAGAACTTAATAAAAATTCGCAAGAAATTGAAGAGATTTTAGATTTCATTTAGTTAATTATATTCTTCTTGAAATATTCTTCAACTTCCTTATCTACAAAATAAACATAACATCCTTTCATTCCTCTAGACATTAAAACACGATAAATATTTTTTACATGTTCATCAAATTTTTCTTTCCCTCTTTTTAACATTGGATCTTTTGTACTTTCTCTATCTCCAATAAGACAATCGTTTTCTTTATCATATTTTAAATCTGGGCCAACAATCACTCCAATATAATCAAATTCAAATCCTTGCGCAGTATATATGCATCCGACTTGCTTAATCCCTTCTGGTTTATAGGCCCATTCATACCATTTAACATAACCCTCTGGAGGTTTTACCTGTCCATGAGTTTCCCAAGGCATAGCAAAATTTCCGATTTGAACATCTTTTACTAAATCTCCATTACTGTCTAAGTTTTTACTCCACGGCCAACAAAAACCTGCAACAATTCTTGCAGAGAATCCCTCAGGGGCATCTTTTTTCTTAATTATGTTATAAAGTTCTTCTGGAGAGTCTACAATATTAAAATCAAATTTATCATTTTTATTATTAAATTTAATACTTCTTTCAGAGTGACCCAAAATAGATTCTAACCAATCCAAATAATTGTCTGAACCTGAACACCTAAATTGAGAAACTAATTCAACTTCCTTGACAGTACATCCATATTTTTCTGCTGTTTTTTTAATTAAATCTGTTTTACCTACTTCCACAGATCTTATTGTTTGTTTGTCATCTATGAAGAATACTGCGGTTTTTGAACATCTGATTAATTGTTCTACTTGAGGCATATCTGTTCTATCTGCAGGTTTAGTAAATTGAAAATTTGAAGTTTTTCCAATTCTATGGGCTTCATCAATTAACAAAATATCTAATTGATTTTCTTCGGTTCTTGATGGGATGAATGGATTAAGTGATGCGAACAATAACTTAGCATTTTTGCTATTTACTTTGTGTTTTATTGCTTCAATTAATGGTTTTGATTTACAAGAAAAGAAAATTGATTTCTTTCTTGCAGCCATTTCTGCTAACAAATGTAAGGCAATTACTGTCTTTCCAGTGCCGGGTCCACCTTTCACGATAACTACGCTTTTTTCTTTGTTTTTTTCTGCTTTTTTTATTTTATCTAAAATTACATTCTTTGCAAATATTTGATCATTTAATAAAGAAAAGTCGGAGGCATTTTCTACTATTTTTGAAGCACTTTCTAATAATTTTTTTGAAGGTTTTATTGAAGACTGCATAAACTTATTAAAAATATCGAAACCGTCTCCTTTTGAAAGTAATTCATTTAATCTCTTGGCTAGCTCTGTTACATCATCCTGTGTATAAATAGGATATTTTTCTAGAATTGATTTGTATTTTGGATTGAATAGGCCCTCCCCAATATTCTTTTTATAATTTGGACAATAAGAACATCCCTCTATTTCTAATTGATTTTCTTCAAAAACTTCTACAAATCCTAAAAGATAATTATGATATCCTTCTACTTGTTGAGAAGGGTGTGCTACTTTTCTATTTCCTCCTCCAGTATAGGTTTCTACAAAATTCCCTTCTGTTTCTAATGCTTCTACTTTTTGCCATTGTTTTAACTCGATATGAACTACTACCCCTTTGTTTTCTTGATTTTTTCCAAAGAGTAAGCAGTCAATTCTTTTTTGAGTATATGGTACTTGATATTCGAATGAAACATGTATCTCTTTTAATTCTGCAGATTCTACTAAATTCTTAATTTTTTCTCCAGTTGTTGTCCAAGAATTATATTCTGATTGACCTACTTTTCTTCCAGAGTTTTCTTCAAAACTCTCTTTCATTAAATCTGCTAATTTATTTAATCTAACATCTTTGAAAAAATCTTGTTGAGAGGCATCATAAATTACTTGTCTTTTAATCATTTTAGAATTCAGTATATTTTTTATTTGATCCTTTTGCCTTTTCTATAGGATATTTTTCTTTGTTTTTTCCCATTTTATTATTTAGTTCTGTTGTTAAGTCTATTTTGTATCTTTGTGCCAATCTTAGGGTGAAGTAAAGAATATCTGCTAATTCTTCTTTTAATTCTTCTTTTCTTTCTGTTTTGAATAATTCGTCAACTTGTTGTTCTGTTTTGAATCTAAAGTGTTGTAGAAGTTCTGATGCTTCCGTCACTATTCCAATTGCGAGTTCTTTTGCATTATGGAACTGGTCCCAGTCTCTTTCTTCACAGAAGTCTTTAATTTTTTCTTTTAATTCGTGAATGTTTGTTTTATGGTCCATTTTCAGAGATTAATTAATTGTTTGTTATATTTAAAGAATTGCTTTAAACTATTTATTAATCTAAATCGAGGCACTTACCGTACTTATCAACTACGATCAAAAAACTTATAAACTAAATTATCTTGAAATATCTTATGAGGGTGATTGATCTTTTTGCAGGTGTAGGTGGATTTAGAATTGGACTAGAGAGGGCCTCTTCTGATTACAAAGTTGTTTGGAGCAATCAATGGGAACCAAATAAAAAACTGCAAATTGCTTCAGAGATTTACAAAAAAGATTTCATAAAACTACTAGAAGATGCTATTGAAATACAATAAGCTTCCGAAAGATTGGGAAAGACAAACTTGGGTGGAAGAAACTGTAAGGTTTCGGAATCTCTTAATGTCTACTAAATACCCCTTACTACGAAGTGGGAATGGTGAGGAGTGAGACGAAGCGATGCGCCATTTTTAGCGAAAGATTTAAATAATTAAACCATTACTATTGCATTACAATGGTAATGGATACAGTTCAAGTAAGATTGAGTCATGGCTTAATTGAGAGCATGGACGATTTGGTAGATACCGGTATTTATTCAAGCAGATCAGATGTTGTAAGAGATGCTGTTAGGCGGTTAGTTCTGGATAAATTAGTTGGTATTATTCCAAATACGGGCGACTCAGTTAAGGAAATGAGAGAAATTAAAAAGAAGTTGTCTAAAGAGATAAAAAGTTTCAAAGATATTAAAGAGATTAACAAATTAATTGATTAATTCCTCTGGCCTGTAAACTTCAATATGTTTTTTTGCGAAAGCAATTAAATCTTTATCTCTTGTGATTAATGGAATGCTCAATCTTTTTGAGATTGCTACGTGGAGATAATCATAGAAACTTATTTTAAATTCTTCTTCATCTTCAAATTTTCTTGCTAAATCGTAATCTTCAGGAACTGTCTTGATCATCTTTATTGTTATATTGTCTTTGAAAAATGTCATTACATAATTTAATTTTTCTTCAATTTTGAATGAAAGTTCTTTTATCACTATGGTAGAGACAATGATATTATTTTCACCTTCAATAAAATCTTTCGCTAATTTCCAATATGGCACGCCTTTGGTTTCATCTCCTTCTTTTTTGAAGAGATTGAGCCATATACAAGCGTCGACATAGTAGGTTTTTTGAGTCATAAATCAGATATAGAATTTCTACTTAATAACATTAACTAAGCGGTGCAAGAGCGATTGAATATAACATCTACGTAAAAGATCCAGTATCTCTAACGCCCCTCAAACAAAGCGAAGCAATCCTTATATAATCTCTAAACACAACTTCAACATGAACCTAGAACAAAGATATCTAAACAAAATAAACAATGATATCAATGAAAACCTATTTGACCTACTTCTAACACATATACAAGAATCCCATCAAAAAATAAAAGAAAAGAAAGAAGACTTCATAAAACTACTAGAAGATGCTATTGAAATACTAAAAACTAAAGTTAATCACTACAACAAACCTCAATACTATAGGTACATACTACTATTATGCAATAAAATACTCAAATATGATACAAAAAGGAATGATCTAAAAGACCTAAAAAAAGAGATTATAGAAGATTTCAAACATTCAGAAGAACATAATGAAGATGATATTATTCCTTTAAACTATCAAATAAATGAGATTAGAATTACTTATGATGTTTCTTATTTGAACTATTTAATAAAAAATACTTTTATGAGGTTAAAGATGTGGGATAATGCATTGTATGGATTACTTGCTGCTAGATTAGTTGAACCGGATAATCTAGACTTAGACGAGTATTATACTGAAATTAAAAAGAATATTCAAAGTAAAGGCATAAAAGAAAAGAATTTTGGGGAACCTAAAGATAAATTATTAATTTTGGACTCTAATGTAGTTATATCTCATATTGCAAATAATGTGGAAGGATTTATTTTTGGATCTGAAACTAATTTTAATTTAGAAAAATTAGGAAATAATAATAAATTTGGGATTACGCCTTCTGTTTTCAAGGAAGTTGAGAAACATATTGAATTTATATTAGAAAGTAGAAAAAATCAGATTAAAAAATATAAGAATTTTAATTATAATAAGATAAAAGAGAAGTTGTATGATAGACTTGAAAAATTTAAGAGAAAATATACTGTTGAAGTAAACTGTGATGAGGGTTTAATTGAAGAGGTTAAATTATTTTATATGGATTATATGGATGAATTGGAACAAATACTGGTGAGTAAATTAAATCATAAATCTATTTCTCATAAATTAAGAAAATTAGCGCAGCGAGAAGGATTGCTTCCAGAAGAAGGAGATATGCGTTTGTTAGCAGAAACTATTTCTTTGAGTAAAGATCAAGATGTGGGATTATTAAGCGAAGACAAGGACTTTACGCACTTTGTAGGGCCAATTAAAGAAAGGTTTGATGTTGAAGTTTATTGAATAGAATTTTTCTGAAATAGATTTTCTAAATCTCAAAAGTATATAAGTTTCTTAATGTATTTAACTTAGAGAGGAAAATAGACCTGAGACATGCGAAAATAAAAGATGTGGATGCAGTAATTGAACTGTTTAGATATGCTTCAAAGGACGGAGAATACAAGGGTTTTGATGATATTAGTTATCAAAAACAAAAAGACCTCATTTCACATATGATTACTAATACTCCGGTTTTTGTAGTTGAATTGAGTGGGGAAGTTAGAGAACATGGAAAAGAGCCAGAGTTTCTAAAGAATGAAATTATTGGGACAACTAGTTTGAGGGAATTTGATGCCGAACTTAAAGAAGAAGATTTGAAAGCGTTTTCAGAAGAAGGCAAATGTATGCTTGCTTGTTGTTTAATTATAAAACCTTTTTTTAGAAATGTAGGATTTGCAAAAATGATTACTGAATTTGCAGAAGATGGTGCTAAAGATAATAACATAGCTTATTTGAGAACAATTATTTCAATACATAATGATCCCGCTAATAAATTAGCCAAAGAAACGGGTTATGTTTTGGTTAAATCTAACGTGGAGAATAAAGAAGGCAAGTGTAATTTGTGGGAGAAAAGGATTAGTTGAATATAATTATCCTTAAACCTAAGATTATAATATGGATGTCTTATTTAGCTGGAAACGAAAATATAAGTAAAACTTCAGAGATACTTTTCAAAGAGAAATTTAAAACTAAATCTGGGAGATCATATAATCAAAAACCAGTTACCCAGCAAGCTAAACAATCCATAGAAAACTACAAAAACAAAAACACTTAAATACCTATTAACTGGTATATATATACCATTAAATAGGTAAAATGTTAACAAAAAAACAAATTCAGTTATTAAGTATACTAAAACCCTTTAGGGAGTATACTAGAAAACAAATCAAAGAAATCTCAAAAGAATCTTCTAATAACTTGCTCCAAATAGCATTAAAAAATCTAAAAGAAAATAGTATCATAAAAGAAAAGAAAGTAGGAAAATCTTCATTATTTTCTTTAGAACTGAACAACTTAACAAAAACCTACCTAGCTTTAGCAAATCAAGAATCATTAACTAAACAAACTAAACAAACCACCAATATTCTAACAGATGAAATAGAAAAATACACTTCTTTTTACTCCATAGTTATTTTTGGATCTTATGCGGAAAATAAACAGCGTAAAGATTCCGATTTAGACATAGCAATCATAATAAAAGACAAAACACAAAAAACAAATATGAAATTAGCAATAAATTCAACAACACAGAAATCTCTACAAAAATTAGACATACATCCAATAACAAAGAATGAATTTAAAGAAATGCTAGATCAACAGGAAGAAAATTTAGCAAAACAAATTCTAGAAAATCATAGAGTGATTAATAATCCTAATATCTTCTACTCTTTAATCAAATGAATTCAAGAAGTAAATTATATTTGGAAAGAGCAGAAAATGAATTAAATCTAGGAACCATTCTATTTCAATTGAGTGAGGATAATTGCTTACAAAAACAATTTCAAGTTTCAAAATTAGATACATATTACGGTGCAGTAATTTCACATTCCTATTACTCCATATTCTATGCAACTAAGGCATATTTAACTAAAAAGAACATTAAAACCAAGGCTCCTGAAGAACATAGAAAAACATACGAACAATTCAAATTATTGGTGGAAACAGGAGTTATAGATTTAGAGTTGTTAAAAATTTATCAAAATGCAATGATCAAAGCAGATTATTTAGTGGGAATA
>Ga0209045_1000181_pt1 | contig 81020 bp, 57 predicted proteins | sample SaaInlLV_10m_DNA_4_FD_184664 | JGI IMG/M metagenome (GOLD analysis project Ga0209045, IMG submission 184664) | Marine microbial communities from expanding oxygen minimum zones in the Saanich Inlet - Saanich Inlet SI072_LV_200m_DNA (SPAdes) (version 2) | ecosystem: Environmental > Aquatic >...
TAGCGAGGAACGAGCGGCTTTATGCCGGATCTGAACTTGCCCGGTAGCAAGCGTCATGGTAAACCACACCATTCTCCATACCGGCTCAGTCTCTCTTCATTGTTTTCATAGAACTTTTGACGCTACCCTTGATCCCGTCCGGAACGTGCTCCGGCAGCGATCACTCGCCAGTTCATTGGTCTTCACGTCTTGGTGTCGATCTACTGGTGTACTATGCCCTTCAATGTTTCGTTGCCCACCGGCGTGTCTGTCCCGCTGCTTTGGCGGGTACGCCTGCGGACACGGTTGCCTCACTTTGACACCACCTGTCACCAAAGGTGGCAGTGGACCGGGGCCTTTCACAAAGGCGGCTGCTGTCACCCCAGGCAGGCATCGCCCTGCGCATCGAGTTCGAGCGTCGCAGCGAGTATAAGCTGTGTGCTGCGCATGAGATTGTCCAGATTGACGCGATCTGGGTGGTCGCCGACCAAATGGTATTCGGAGTCCGAGTACGGCCATGATCCCAGGTTCATCACAGTTGTGCTGAACCCCGCCTTGATGAACATGCCGTCGTCGTCGTTCACGTGTTCCTTGTGGGCAATCTGCACATCGAGGCCGATGCCGTACTGCCGGTTGACCCGGTCGAAGAGTCTGGCCAGCGGCTGTCCTTCGGGTGTGCTGTAACAGACGGTGTGCAGCAGGCGCCCGGCGGCCATGTCTTCGTCGGACTTACCATCCAGCGAGTCCACATTGAGCACGGCGATGATGTTGTCCCCCCGTTCGGCCGCGGCTTGAGCGGCGAATCGGCTGGTCCACGGACTGTGCTCCTCGTTGCAGAAGAGGATCCGAACTGTACGCTCCAGGGGCAGGCTGGCGAGGATGCGGGTGATCTCCAGGTTGGCCACTGTGCCGACAGCGTTGTCGTGGGCGCCCGGCGAATCAATCCAACTCATCGAGTCCTTGTGTGAGATCAGCTGGATGATTTGTTCCGGGAGCCGCTTTCCCGGCACAGAGACCTCCAGATTGTTAGCCGTGTAGAACGGATCCTCGGGGCCGGGCTTTGAGTACCAGTGATGGAGTGGCTTTGTCTCGTCACACCGGAGTGCCTGTACCTGATATGGCGTGGTGGTGACGTGGAGCCCAATTTGCTTGAGTGTTGCACGGATATAGTCATCCGTCTCATCAAGCGTGCAGCGTGCATGCCCCGGTATGGTGTAGTTGACTTTTCGGAAGGGCAACGGATCCGATGCGAGATAGTAGAGATCGCTCCGCAGACGGCTGAGATCGACGCGTGCAATGGCTTCTGAGATCATGTTTTACATCTCCGCTTCAGGCTGGACCTGAATGTCTGAACTACTGTCGTCCTCCCCGGGTTCGGCGGGGATCCCTTCTGGTTACTCGGGCAGTGGCCACTCCCGAAAGGAAGCCGAACATGTGCGACGACCAGCTGACTCCGGGAATGACGTGGAGGAGGGTGCCGACCGTTCCCCCATAGAACAGGAACACAAGCACGGTGAGTAGGAACGCTCGGATGTCTCTCCGCCAGAACCCGGCGAACAGGAGGAAACCGAGGAGGCCGAAGACAAGTCCGCTGGCACCGATGTGCACCGTCGGCTGCCCCTGGTACGTGCTGTTTCCGAACACCCAGACCAGCCCACCGCCCACCAGCCACGTCACGCCTACGGCATCAGCCGTCAGTTCCTCGCTGTAGGACAATGACAGGAAAAGCAGTGGCACCAGAGCTGTGCAGTTGGCCGCCAGATGGAGAGCACTCGCGTGGAGCAACGGACAGGTCAGAATCCCCCAGAGACCATTGCCCACTCTCGGACGAATGCCCAAGCCCAGGATCTGCGGGTAGAACAACGACACGATGTGCATTCCCCAGAGGACAACGAGTGCAGACACGATCGTCCGTGCTGTGCGTCTGAGTGAGCCTCGGGCCATCGCTGTTCGTTCCCTCTGCCTTCGTCGGATCTGCTGCTGCAGCGTGACTGTCCGGTTGGTTACGTTTGGAACGTAGGCGCGAGCCATGCCCTGCGCAAGCTCGGCAGACAACGCCACTCCAGGGCAGTGGAGCCTTTGGCTTGGCATCACCTTGCAGTTGGCGTGCAAGGCAGGTGTGGTAAGGTAATGACTGCGGTTTCCTCTCCCTTGTGGCGTTTCGGCTTGCGAGTCTGTTCGCGTAACGAGGCAGACGTCATGCGAGAAGGCCGTATGCAGGTTGTGATGTGAACTCAGGAGAGACAGTGATGCCAGAGACGTTGCGTTGGGGAATCATCGGTACCGGCATGATCGCCGGAGTGTTTGCCAAGGATCTTGCTCAGGCCCGGTTCGGGGTCTTGGGAGCCGTGGCCAGTCGGAGGGGGGAGAAGGGGCAGGAGTTTGCTGGTAAGCATGGTGTGCCCACTGCCTACGGCTCCTATGACGACTTGCTTGCGGATGGAGACATAGACGCGATTTACGTTGCCACGCCGCACCCGTGTCACCGCGATGTCGTTCTCGCCGCCGCCAAGGCAGGGAAGCACATCCTTTGCGAGAAGCCGATGGGTGTCACGCCCGAGGAGTGCGAAGAGATGATCGCTGCCGCTGCCGCTGCTGGAGTCACTCTCCTGGAGGCATTCATGTATCGGGTCCATCCGGCAACGCGATTGATCCAGAGCACTGTCGCCGAGGGGCGGATCGGCCAAGTGAAGCTCATCCGCAGTTCATTCTGCTACGGCCTCGGCAACGCCTACAATGTGCGCCTTGACCCAACCCTGCGGGGAGGCGGGCTCTACGATGTGGGGTGTTACTGCATCAATTTCAGCCGTATGATTGCCGGGGAGGAGCCGGACGACATCTCAGCAGTCTGGACACTGGGTGAGGAGACGGGGGTCGACGAGAGCTTGGCAGTGGGGCTGCATTTTCCCTCCGGTCCGGTGGCGCAGTTTGACGTCTCCATCCGCAGCATGGGGGACGTCTTCGCCGAGGTCGTTGGTACGGATGGTGCCCTTCTGACAACCAGTCCCTGGAAGCCTCATCCCGAGAAGGCTGAGGTCGAGCTGCGCTGCAAGGGGAAGCCGACTGAGACGCTGAGGGTTAACGACGGTGGGCACGTTTTCGCCCTGGAGGCCGACCATCTTGCTCAGGTCGTCGCGGGAGAGGCGGACCCCATCATTCCGGCCGAGAACGCCGTTGGCAACGCAGCAGTCCTCGACACCATCTGGCGACGCATGCATCCGTGAGTGACGGAGTCATCTTCGGCATCCTACTCCAGTCGGAGCGATTGACCATCGATGGTGACTTGTCTGCCTCCTGCCTCGGCGCTCTTGCGGATGGCCAGGCAGCACAGGTGAGAGTTGACGGCGTCGAAGAGGTTGTGTGGTGACTCAGTATCGCTGTTGATGCACTCGACGAAGTGGTCAACCACCGCGGGAAACGGGTGCCCATAGACATCACCGGTCTGCCGGTAGCCCGTATCCATGGTGAAGTAGTCCGCCTGCCCTTCGAACTTCCGCAGGAAGAACCGGTCATTGACGATGGTCCCGTTCTCTCCGAGAATGTGGACGTTGGCCGTGAATGGACTGCAACCCTCGAGACTGCAGGAGAACGCCCCGATCGCCCCATTCGCGAACGTCACCTGTGCGGTCTCGACGGGGGGGTAGCCATAGTGCGTGCCAACTTGGACCGCGGAGCCGCGTACGGCGACGATGTCTTCACCCATGATGAATCGGGCCGCATCCACCGAGTGGCAGCCTCCGAGAATGAACGCCCCACCGGAGCACTCCCTCTCCTTCATCCAGCCCAGGCGTTCGCGGCCGAACCAGTAGTCCACGTTGAGCAGGAACACTCTGCCCAGTTCGCCGTCGGCCACGAGTTTACGCTGAAGTTTGACCAGGGGATTGAACCGCAGAACAAAGGCCACAACCGTCTTGACACCGGTCTCCTGGACGACCTCGCACAGCTGTTGAATGTCACCTTCGGAGATGGCGATCGGCTTTTCCAGAAAAATGTGTTTTCCAGCCTTTGCGGCACGAATGGCCTCATCAGCGTGCAAGTGGTTCGGTGTACAGATTGAGACAATATCGACTCGGTCGTCAGCCAGAAGCTCATCGAAGTCAGCATATACCGCCGTCTCAATCCCGAATTCCTGCTGTTTGGCGGCAACGCTCTCAGGACTCCGACTTCCCAGGCCAACGACACTGCATTGGGAGTTTTTCAGATACGCATTGATGTGTCCGCTCGCAACCCAACCGCAACCCCACACCGCGCAGCCGTAGTGCCGCAATGACATAACTGTCTCCTTCGTCCTATCCCCGGCCTCACTGGCCGTGGGGCGATCGTTGCCGGCTTGCCGGCCTGAAGATTCCATCCCGTGACGTGTACCAACGTATCCCATTCCCCGCCCCTTTCCCATCTGCCCCTCGATCCCCTGGGCATGATGGGCTACCGTAAAGAGCTGAGAGGTCCGGTGGTCTTTCGTGATGGAGGTGTTCAATGCGGTGCAACGTGCTGATGGTCGTGGTCGTTAGTGTGGGGCTGTCAGCCCACAGTGCCGTGGTGAAGGAAGTGTTGGGGATCAGCATGGCGGGACCCAATCTGCTGACGGAGAACGCCTGGGGGCCGTGGGGAGAGGGATTCGAACGGAATCAGGGCTGGCTTGACTGTGACAACGGAGACGATCAGACCGCTCAGCGCGGCGCCGGGCAGAAGGTCGTCTTGAATCAGACGGTCCCAACCCCGATCGTCGCCTCAGCTTACAGCAAGGCGGAGAACGTCAGTGGAGGCAGGAACAGCGACTATTCGCTCTATCTGGATGTGATCTACGCGGATGGTGAGCCCAAATGGGGGCTCTGCACCCCTTTCGATACACAGACGCATGACTGGCAACGGCGCCAGGTTGTCTTCATGCCCGACAAGCCCATCAGGCATTTCAGCTGCTATGTGCTCATGCGCAGACACTCCGGCCGGGCCTGGTTCCGGGACGTTGAGGTGCATCAGATCAAGGCTCCCGAAGGCGTGACGACGTTTGACGGCGTCCCGGTAAAGGTCCGCCGAGAACCGGTTGCCGGATTCCAGATCCGGGATGTTGCGGCCGCCACTGGTTTCGTGACGTTTGAAGAGGGAACGGCGCTCGACTTGGCCCTTTCCGAGCGCCGGTTCGACCACAACGGTACCTCGTTTGTCGAGGCCACGGTGCGTGACTTGAGTGGCGGCGACCGAGCTGTAAGCCTCGTATACGCCGTGCCATTGCCCCGGGGCGAGTGCACGTGGATGAGGGATCCGCGACGTTCCGAAGTGATGTCGGAGGGGCGTGAATACGCTGAGACCGCACGCTTTCAGGCAGGAGCCAACGGGCGTCTCTCAACCTATCCGTTTGGGGCGGTTACCAGCGGAACGGTGGGGCTGGCGCTTGCGGCAGACGTCCATACGCCGGCCTTCTGTCGGTTCGGGGCCAATGTCGCGACTCGGGAACTGTTCGTTGTTTACGATATTGGGCTCTCCCCCGAAAAGCCGACCGCGACGATTCGTTTCTGCCGCTACGGGTTTGAACCTGACTGGGGGTTCCGGGCGGCGCTCCAACGCCTGTACGCCATCTTCCCGGAGGGATTCCGCTGCCGAACGCCTGAGCAGGGGCTCTGGATGCCCTTCGCCAAGATCAGTGAGGTCGAGGGATGGAAGGACTTCGGTTTCACGTTCAAGGAGGGAAACAACGAGACGCAGTGGGACGATGCGCACGGCATGACCACGTTCCGCTACACCGAGCCGATGACCTGGTGGATGCGCATGCCAAAGGGGATGGAACGCAGCCTGGACGCAGCTCTGGAACTGGCCCGCAAGCTTGCGGCGGATGCTCCCGACAGTCGCGATGGTCGAAAAGCGCGGTCGCTGTTGACAAGCGGTTATCACGACGCGCAGGGGCGTTTTGCCGCTCGACTCCGGGACACCCCGTGGTGCAACGGAGCTGTGTGGAGCATGAACTCAATGCCCAACATCGATGGTGATGTGACCGATTTCAGCATCAAGTGGAACGCTGCCGAGAAGGAACGCCTGTACGGCCCTGAACGGAAGGGAGACTTGGATGGTGAGTACGTCGACTCCAGTGAGGGGTATGTCACGGATGAATTGGACTTCCGCCGTGACCATCTTGCCGCCGCAGAGACCCCGCTTACCTTCTGCCTTCACAGCCGTAATCCCGCCATTTTCAGGGGGCTCATCGCGTTTGAGTACATCCGGGGCCTCGAACGTGATGTCCATCGGATGGGCAAACTCATGATGGCCAACAGCACCCCCATCCGCCTTTGGTTCCTTGCCCCCCTCCTGGACGTATTGGGCTCAGAATCGAACTGGAACCACGGGAACGTTTGGCGCCCGCCGTCGGATCGAGCCCTGCTGTACCGACGGGCCCTCTGTGGTCCCAAGCCCTACTGCTTCCTGCAGAACACCGTTTTCGAGGACTTCTCGCACAGTCATGTGGAGAACTATATGAAACGGAGCTTGGCCTATGGTATGTTCCCGGGCTTCTTCAGCGCAGATGCCTCCACCGGCCACTATTTCCGTCGGCCGGAGCTCTACAATCGCGATCGCGATCTGTTCATGACGTACATCCCGCTCTGTAAACGCGTTGCAGAGGCCGGCTGGCAGCCTGTCACGAACGCGCGTTCGAGTGATCCCGAGATCTACGTGGAGCGTTTCGGCACCCGCTACCTGACCGTGTTCAACCCCAGCGAAGATCGACGCGAGACCGAGATCTCGGTCGACGTGCCGGTAAGTAACGCCAGAGACCTCGTGAGCGGGCAGCGTGTTCCCATGGCCACTGCAGACGGACATGTGACACTCCGCGTGACGTTGAACTCAGAAGACGTTGCCGTGCTCGACCTGCAGCCTGGTGGCTGATCGTGGGGCGCCTCCCAGCCCCTTCCTCTGACCGATTCCGCCTCTGCTGAACAACTGCACACTGACTTACCCCTGACCCCCGAAAAACATGCCTCTCTCATTTGCCTATCCCCCATTGTATGCCAGATTGATACAACGATATCGATACGGACGAATCAATAACGGGATCGGACCATGGAAACACGTCAAGCCAAACAGCCGCGCAGAGTCGGGAGTTTGACGATGGTCCGGCGGCTTCCGAACTACCTGCGGCTGTTTCGGGAGTTGCGAAGTGAGCGGCGTGAACGGGTCTCAAGCGCCTTTGTTGCCGAGAGGCTCAGCTTGACGGCCATTCAGGTGCGTAAGGATGTGGAGGCCATTGGAGTGGTGGGGCGTCCGCGGCTGGGATATGAGCTCAAGGATCTGCTGGCCGCTATTGAAGAGGTGCTTGGCTGGGACAACACGACTGATGCGTTTCTGGTCGGGGCGGGGAATTTGGGGCGAGCTCTGATGGGGTACGACGGCTTCGCTCGACACGGCCTGAGTATCGTTGCTGCCTTTGACACTGATGCGGCAAAGGTCGGCGAGGAGATTGACGGCCGGCCCGTATTCCTGCTGAGCAAGTTGCCGGACCTGGCCCGGAGAATGCACATCAGCATGGTTGTGTTGGCCGTGCCGGGAGCAGTGGCACAAGACGTGGCTGACCTGCTGGTGGAAGCCGGAATCCAGGCCATCTGGAATTTCGCCCCCGCGCACTTGGATGTTCCGGACCATGTGGTCGTCCAGGACGAAGATCTGGCCCGTGGCCTGGCCGTGTTGTCCGTTCGCTGGGCCGAGGCCCGGCGCAGCCGACCGACCTCAGAATAGAGGGCATCCGAGCACGAAATCCAGGATGTCCTCCCGGGGCGTTTCGACGCCCCATCTATCGAACACGACAACTGAGTATGCCAGAGAGAATGGGCGCGTTTGCCCAGACAGGAGTACAAGGACATGCCAACTGTGACCGAGCCAGCCCTTAAGCTTCGGCAGTTCGAAGCAGTCTGTCGGATTCTCGATCGCTTCGGTCGTGATCCGATGAAGTTGATTCCGATTCTGCAGGATGTGCAGGAGGAGTACCGTTACCTGCCTGAGGAAGTGATGACGTTCGTGGCCACCTCCCTTGGCCTGCCTCCGGCCAGGGTGTTTGGCGTGGCCACGTTCTACTCTCACTTCGCCATCGAGCCCAAGGGGAAGTACGTGGTCAGGCTGTGTGATGGAACGGCCTGCCACGTCAAAAAGTCGACCTCCATTCTTGATGCCCTTTACCAACGACTCGGGCTGAGTGAGAAAAACACCACCACGCCGGATCTGCTTATCACAGTGGAGACGGTGTCGTGCCTGGGGGCCTGTGGCTTGGCCCCGGTTATGTGCATCAACGACGACGTCCATGGTCAGGTCACACCGGACAGAGCAGTGGCCTTGATCGAGGACATCATGAAGGAAGAGAACGCATAATGAATGACACTGCAGACAGACCAGTCGCACCCAATCTGACCAGGATGGCCGACGAGTACGCTGCGGCCTCCGCCCAGATCAAGCAGCGTGTAATTCTCTGCGCTGGTACAGGGTGTGTGGCCAATGGCGCTATCGAGGTACACGAAGCCTTCGTGGAAGCGATCGCAACGGCAGGACTGAATGTCGCCACTGAGCTGCGCAGCGAGAGCACGGCCGATGTGCGCCTGTCCAAGAGCGGCTGCCAGGGCTTCTGCCAGATGGGACCGCTGGTCACCGTAGAGCCACAGGGATTGCTCTATGTGAAGGTCACGCCGGCAGATGTCGAAGAGATCGTCGAGGTCACTCTCCGCGACGGTAAGACCGTGGAGCGCCTGCTTTACGAAGAGCAGCGGAACGGCCGGCGATGCCACGGCCCCGCCGATATCCCTTTCTATCGGCAGCAAGCTCGCACCGTACTCAGGCTTTGCGGCTACATCGACCCCGAGGACATCAGGGAATACATCGCAGAGGGAGGGTACGAATCCGCCCGCCGTGCCTATGTGGACATGACGCCTGAGGAGATCTGCGGAGACGTCCTCAGGAGTGGCCTGCGCGGTCGTGGCGGCGGAGGATTCCCGACTGGACGGAAGTGGGAACTGACCCGCGTCCAACCTGGGGACAAAAAGTACGTGATCTGCAATGGCGACGAGGGTGATCCCGGAGCATTCATGGACCGCAGTGTGATGGAAGGAAATCCTCATGCGGTCATCGAGGGTCTTCTCATCACGGCCCGAGCAGTCGGGGCTGATGAAGCTTACGTGTACGTTCGGGCGGAGTACCCGCTTGCCGTGCAGCGGATCCGGAAGGCCGTGGCTGATGCGGAGGCGGCCGGGATCGTTGGTGAGCATGTCTTTGGTACTGAGCTGGGGCTGACCTGTCATGTCATGGAGGGAGCAGGCGCCTTCGTCTGTGGTGAGGAGACCGCCCTCATCGCGTCGATTGAAGGCAAACGGGGCATGCCCAAGCCCAAACCGCCCTTTCCGGCGGAAAGCGGCCTGTTGGGCAAACCCACCGTCATCAACAATGTCGAGACCCTGGCCTGTGTTCCCCTCGTCCTTGCCATGGGAGCAGATCAGTTCCGTACCCTCGGGACGGCCGGATCGCCGGGGACGAAGACGTTTGCCTTGACCGGACACGTGGTCAATACCGGCCTCATCGAGGTCCCTTTCGGAGCCACTCTGAGGGACATCGTCTACAACATCGGTGGTGGGGTAACCGACGACTCGGGGGCTATCACAGATGAAGGCTTCAAAGCTGTGCAGATCGGCGGCCCGTCGGGAGGATGCCTGACCGAAGAGCAACTGGACCTGCCTCTTGATTTCGACTCCCTGCGGAGTGTCGGGGCAATGGTCGGCTCCGGCGGACTCGTCGTGATGAACCGGCAGACCTGCATGGTCAGTGTTGCCCGTTTCTTCATGCAGTTCACTCAGAACGAGTCCTGCGGCAAGTGCCTACTGTGTCGTGAGGGCACGAAGCAGATGCTGGCTCTGCTCGACGACATTATCGAAGGCAACGCTGATGCCGGAACCCTTGAGCTGTTGGCAAAGCTGGGGAATGCCGTTCAGAAAGGGTCGTTGTGTGGTCTTGGTAAGACGGCTCCGAATCCCGTGCTCTCCATGCTCCGTCAGTTCCAGGGCGAGTATGAGGACCATGTCTTCCACAAACGCTGCCCGGCAGGTGAGTGCAAAGCCCTGCTCATGCCCGAGATTGACCCAGACCTCTGCAAGGGTTGTACAGCCTGTGCCCGGAAGTGTCCTGTGGACGCCATCATCGGTGACGTCCGGAAACCCCACACTATCGACGTGGAAAAGTGCATCAAGTGCGGTGCTTGTGCGGAAGTCTGCAAGTTCAACGCTGTGACAGGAGTGTGACGCCATGGCGACTGTAGAATACGTGACTATCGATGGCCGCGACGTGCCATTGGAGGGTGAGAAGAACCTGCTGGAGCTTACGCGCAAGGCGGGGATAGACATCCCGACGTTCTGCTACCATTCCGAACTCAGCGTCTATGGCGCGTGCCGGCTATGTTTGGTCGACATCGAGGGACAAGGAATCACCTCGAGTTGCTCAACTGTTCCCGCCCCCGGGATGGTGGTCCGGACACGTACCGAAGAGATCCGTGAAATCCGGAAAATCGCTGTTGAGCTCCTCCTGGCGAACCACGATCAACGTTGCCCGGTCTGTCCCAAGAACGGTGCTTGTCAGTTACAGGACTTGAGCCGGAAGTTGGGCATTGAGGAAGTCCGTTTCAAGCCGACACAGCAGGTCGCGCCGGTCGACCGGACGTCGCCATCGCTCGTACGCGATCCGAACAAGTGTGTGCTCTGCGGTGACTGTGTGCGTGCATGTGCCGAGATCCAGGGCATTGGCGCTATCGATTTCGTTGGACGGGGAGCGGACAGCGCAGTCAAACCTGCCTTTGGGAAGGACCTGAACAAGGTGGAGTGCGTCTATTGCGGACTCTGTGCGAGTGTCTGCCCGACCGGGGCGTTGACCCCCAAGTCCGCGGTCAACGACGCCTGGGAGGCCATCCAGGATCCGGATAAGACGGTTCTCGTTCAGATCGCGCCTGCTGTGCGTGTTGCCCTGGGTGAGCATTTTGGCCTCCCCGCAGGCACCCCGGCGACCGGCCAGGCAGTCGCTGCCCTGCGAGCCATGGGAGTTGACCAGATCTACGATACCTCCTTCGCAGCTGACCTGACCGTGCTCGAGGAAGCCAACGAGTTCCTCAAACGGTTCCAGAAGGGCGAGAAGATCCCGCAGTTCACCTCATGCTGCCCAGGCTGGGTAAAATTCGCCGAGCAGTACTTCCCCGAGTTGCTGCCGAACCTCTCAACCTGCAGGTCACCCCAGCAGATGCTTGGGGCTTTGGCCAAAGAGATCCTCCCCAAAACGCAGAAGGCGACTGCTCACGATCTTGTGGTCATCTCGATCATGCCGTGCACAGCAAAGAAGTTCGAGGCGGAGCGCCCGGAATTCATGACCGACGGGGTCAGGGATGTCGACATTGTACTGACGACTCAGGAGCTCGCCAGGATGATCGAGGAGAGTGGTCTGCGGTTCCGTGAACTCGAACCGGCCAGCATGGACCAACCGTTCGGCTTCAAGACTGGCGCCGGGGTGATCTTCGGTGTCTCGGGGGGTGTCACTGAGGCTGTTCTACGCTATGCGGCCGAGGCGATGGCAGGTGTTCCGCTTGGCTCAGTTGAGTTCAAAGCCGTTCGCGGAGAAGCTGGTCTGAGGGAAGCCACCATCAGTATAGCTGACCAGACCTTGCGTTTGGCTGTCGTACATGGCCTTGAGCAGGCAAAGCGGGTTGCGGAGCAGGTCCGTAATGGTGACTCCAGATGGGACCTGATCGAGGTGATGGCCTGCCCTGGAGGATGTGTCGGCGGCGCCGGACAGCCTGTCGCCCACGATCCTGTCGTTCGCAAGCTCCGGACCAAGGGCCTCTACGATGCCGACCGGGTGCTGGACTTCCATAAGGCTCAGGACAATCACATGGTGAATGCCTGCTACGATGAGCACCTCGGTGAAATAGGAGGCGACAAAGCCCATCACCTGTTGCACACGTGCTACATGAGCCGCAAACGAATCGCCGGCCGTGGCATGGATCTCCTGGATGCAGAACAGGATACCAAAGTCGAGGTCAACGTCTGTCTCGGGACGAGCTGCATTCTGCGCGGGTCACAGCACCTGTTGAGCGAACTTGGGGAAGCGATTGAAGAGCGTGGCTTGCAGGACGATGTGGAGTTGAAGGCGACTTTCTGCATGGAGCGTTGCAGTCGCGGACCAAACGTTTGCATCGGAGGAACAGTGATCGAGAAATGCACGTTCACGGAGGCAAATGACCTGCTGAGCGCCAAGCTCGCGGGATTGAAGGACGCGCCATTGCCTGCTTCAGCTCCGTCCGGATCTCCGCGGAGTGCAGATCCAGCCCGAGCTTGTCTTTGACTGACGGGGGGTGGAGCGCGCAATGCTATTGACTTTCTCTGCCCCCCGTGTCTGGCCGAAGAGTCGCCGGGTGGCACCGCCTCCCACATTGTGTGCTTCTCAAAAGTGTGAGGGGCTGCCATGCCGCGACCGTCTCCAGAGAAAGTCAGTAGCATTGGTGGACCGTGTAGGGGGGGCTGTGGGGAAGCGTGATCGACTGTTTGGTTCTCAGGTGAGTAACTGGGGCGGCAGGCGCTATGTTGTCTCCGCTGAATCGGTGGAACCCGTCGCAGAGCACTTGGCTTGTTCCTAGCGTGCATCTGTCGTCCGCATCCTATCCGGGTGGATACTCCCTTGAAGAACCGTTCTGAAGCTATTCCCTTCGATCCCTCTCGCCTCCCCTTTTTCTACGGCTATGCCGTGATCGGTTTCAGCACGGTCGGCATGCTGGCCAGCGTGCCGGGCCAGACCATGGGCGTCTCAGCGTTCACTGACTACCTGATTCGGGACTTGGGCACTACGCGAGTGGATTTGACAACCGCTTACATGATTGGGACGATTGTCAGCTCACTGATCCTGACGTGGGCGGGGCGCATGTACGATCGCTTTGGGGCTCGCCTAGTGGCCACCGCTGCTGCCGTGGGGCTTGGTTTGGTCCTCCTCGGGCTGAGCTTTTCGCCCGGGATCACCCGCCTCGTGGCTCGCGCTCCAGGAGCGGCGAAAGGCGGAATGGCAGCCATTGTGGTGATGAGCTTTGGCTTCTTTTTCCTGCGCTTCTTTGGACAAGGGTTGCTGACCATGACAAGCAGGAACATGCTGATGCAGTGGTTTGAGCGCCGCCGCGGCCTGGCCAACGGGATCTCGGGGGTGTTCGTTTCGTTTGGTTTTAGTCTGTCACCACGGATCCTGGATGCGTTGATCAACCAGTTCAGTTGGCAGGGAGCTTGGCGAGTGCTGGGGGGGATTATCGGGTTGGTCTTCGGCCTTTTCGTGCTTGTGTTCTACCGCGATACACCGGAGGGCTGTGGGCTGAAGCCAGATGGAGACTTGGGGGACAGGAAAGACAGCGCCAGCCCCAAGGCCGATGTCACGCACGAGTACACCCTCGCAGAGGCGCGGCGTGTCTACAGCTTCTGGGTTTTCATCATCGCACTTGGTCTGCTCGGGCTCTATTACACTGCTTTTACGTTCCATGTCGCGTCGATCTTTGAGCAGGCAGGCAGAGATCGGGTTGACGCATTCTCTGTGTTCTTTCCTGCTTCCATCATCTCTGTGAGTGTCAGTTTTCTCACCGGCTGGCTCAGTGACCGAGTCAAGCTGAAGTACTTGCTCATGACCATGCTACTGGGGATGGCGCTTTCGCTTCTGGGGCTGTGTGCCCTGTCGGTTGCGTGGGGCAAGTGGGTGTTGGTTGTGGGCAACGGGATCGCGATTGGTCATTTTGGGCTGCTTGGGGGAGTTGTCTGGCCTACGTTTTTTGGTCGGCAGCACCTGGGTGAGATCAGTGGATTCAACATGGCGGCGATGGTGTTCGGGAGCGCGATTGGGCCATGGGTGTTCAGTCTCTCGCTTGATGCCACCGGGTCTTACCGTTCCTCTGCACTGATCTGCCTTGCCGTTGTCGTCGCGTTGTTTGTGGGCGCCTTCCGAGCGAACAGCCCGCAAGAGAAGGCCTGTGCGGGCCAGCTTCCGTCACCCAGTCCATGACGAATCCTCTTCTGCGTGAGCGACCGTGCGTCAAAGTTGGCTGCCTGGTGTCTGTGCTCTCCAATGAGCCGTGCCCCTTCTACTTGAAACAACCTGAGGCTGCTGGCAACCCTTCGTGGGGGCACTAACCTGTCACAAACAGGGAGAACAGGATGTATCATCTGAGCGTTCGTGGTTTCGTGCTATTGGTCTGTATCTGCGGCGTTTCCTGGGGAGAAGACTACTTCGTCCTGCCGTTCAAACCCGATCCCGCCATCGTCGTCGATGGAGACCTCTCTGACTGGGCCGGCGTCCCAAATGCCATCGTCCTTGTTGGGGAGAAGCATGTGACGTACGGGCGGGACGTGTGGAGTGGTGACTCTGATCTCAGTGCCGTCATTCGCCTGTCCTGGCGCCCCGGCCAACTGGCGATAGCAGCGGAAGTCACCGATGACAGCTTCCGCCAACCCTACACTGGACAGGACATCTGGAAGGGGGATCATCTCAATCTGTGGATGGATTTCATGCCCGGCGTGGAACCTCAACGGCATATGTTCGGCGCCGGACAGTTTCATGTCGTCGTCAGCCCTGGCGACCTTGTCGGCAAGAACGCGGAGATCTTTGTCTACCGGCCTGAAGGGCAGAATCCGGGGCCAGGCGCAGTGGCGGCCAGGCGTACTCGGAACGGATACCTGCTGGAAGCCACCATTCCCGTTGAACGTCTGGGGATGAAGGCCATCGCGATGCACAGCGATGTGAATTTCGAGGTCGCCATCTCGGATGCGGACGGCGACCCAGCGCGCCAGCAGACACTCATCACACGTGGCCATGACAAGTGGGTGTACTCACGATCGCGCACGCTGCCAATGGTCTTTGGGGATGGCAATGGCAACGCTCCGCCTCCACTTCGGGGCACGACCATCAGTGCGAGCACGGAGATAGCACCGGCGAAAGAGGAGGCGTTCACGTTTGAAGCTGCGCCAATCCCTTCCGACAAAGAGCCGTTTCTCTTCTTCAAAGCCAGGATTCCGCGTAAGGACGTCGCCGGTTTCCGGGGCAGGACGTTGGCCCTTGAGCTGAACGGCGCGCGGGTGTCGGGAGAGCGTGTGAGAAATCGGCCAATGAGAGCCGAAATCATGCGTGGCACGGAGCACGTCTTTGTGACGCCTGAAGGGGACATCACGGTGTACTACACCCCGGGCTATCGTGAACCGGAACGGCACTCCATCTATGGGCCGCTGGACGGGTCGAAGCCGTGCGAGTACGAGTTCAGCGTGACGGGGTTGATCCGGGAGGGAGCCAACCGTTTGATCATCCGCAACCTCTGTTCAGCCCAGAAGGACAGTCCGTTGACTGTGAGGGTCGACGGACTCGAGTACCGCGTCCAGCCCAGGCCCCCGCCACCGGTCGTGCTCAAGCCTGCACCAACCGGCCCGGTCCCGACACTCGTCCCCGCAAAGACCTTCTCAAAGGTGTACACGGTGTCTGAGCACACGGTGTCAAAGGTGCCGTTCACTCTGAAGGGCAAGGCGCTGGAAGTGAGAAGTCGGTATTCTTGTCCTGACGGGGAGTGGCAGACGGCGTCCAATCCTCATTTCAGTGTGTCACGTCGTGTCATCGAGCATACCGAGTGGATCGAGGTCCGGGACACATTCCGCAACCTCGGTTCTGAGAATCTGCCTCTTATGCAGGAGCACAGCTGTGTCCTGGGGATGGGGTTCACGGATTCATGGTTGGGGGGGCTCAAGATGCCTGCCGGCGACGGGCAACGTTCCACTCCCTCGAACCCAAGCGTGTTTGCGACTACCGATTCCCTGGGAGTTGGACTTCTTCCTCTCAACGACACATTCCTCGTACACAGCCGGCAACGAGCCGAGCGGAAGCGAGGCCTGATCGAGATAAGTGATCGTGAATTCTACCTCAGGCCGCGGGCGTCTTACACGGCATCCTTCGCCATCGTGCCGGTTGCGGTTCCCGATTTCTGGGCCTTCATCAATGCCTCTCGCCGCCTGCGGGGGGTCAATTTTCCCCTGCGGTGGACCTTCGCGTTTATGGTTCACCATTGGCCGGTTTACGAATGGACCGAGAAGCGTTTCCGCAGCTTCATCGACGGAAAGGGGGCCGATTTCGTGGTGCAGTCCAACACGGTTCGCAACAAGCGGGGACGGTACGCCCGGGCAACGGACTGGCTCAATGCTGATCTGTCGCTTTATCGTGATTTCCAGACCCGTGTGCGCGCCTTCTACCCCGACCGGTCCGTCAAGACGGGAATCTACTACCACTGCTTCCTGGACACGACGAGGGAGAACGACGGGCTGTATGAAGCGGATCGGGGCCTGGATTCGTCCGGCGACCACATCAACTACGGCGGGAAGGGGGCTTACATGCACTATTTCATCCCCACTCTTGAGCCCGGGCACTGGGGGAGTGTCATGGAGAACGTCCTGACCACCATTCTCAACGAGATCGACGCAGATGGTGTCTTCTGGGATGAGTTCAGCTATTCGCGAACGCCATACGTCTATGGGCACGAGGACGGCTGTTCTGCCGACATCGATCCTGATTCTCACAGCATCATCAGGACCAAGGCGAGTGTTCCGCTCATAAGCTTGCCCTTCCGAACCAGGCAGGTCGACCGGATTCTCGCTGGTAGACACCCTTTCCTCATCAACGGTGCTCCGCGGACGCGGACAATGGTGGACAGACATTTCATGGGGTTCACCGAGACCGGATCAATGGGCAACTGCCGCCGCATGCTGCTGCACTCACCCGTCGCCCTGGGCGATCACCTGACCGAGAAGACGTACAAGGACTCCTACGCCAATATGCACGCTGCTCTGGACCATGGCTGCCTGTTCGTCTGGTACTCCCACATCTTCCACAACAACGTGGCTCCCACCCGTTTCATGTTTCCTTCCACCCCTATTGAGCTTCACAGCGGAACGGTGATCGCCCGAGAGCGCATTGTGACCAATCGGAGTGGGCAGGTGGGCTGGGGGGACAACAGCTCGTTCACTCCGCATGTCTTCGGGCGCGACGGCGTGCTTGTCCCGGACTTCCACGTCCCGTTCGTCAGCCAGGGAGGCCAAACACTGGCCGAACTACGCCTTCCCGAGGGCTATATGGCCATTCTTGTCCGCAAGTGAACGGGGGATCTTTTGGAGCTCCCGATCCCGCCGCTGAGAGCGGTTGTTGAACAGCCTATACAGTCCCCGTCAGGCGACCGACCAGGTCTGGGAAGCGGGGGGAACTTACCAATGCTGTTAACTTTCTCCGAACCCCGTGTTTGGCCGAAGAGTCGCCGGGTGGCACCGCCTCCCACATTGTGTGCTCCCCTAGAGTGGGAGGGGCTGCCATGCCGCGACCCTCTCCAGAGAGAGTTAATAGCATTGGGGGATTTACGGGGGCGGTTTCCCGGAAGGTGGGGCAAGGAGCTGGGTCAGCAGGGCTGAGGAGGCAGAAAGCAGGTACTCACCCGTGTGGACGGAATAGGGCGAACACTGAGCTGTTGTTTCGTAGCCGCCGCGGCCGTAGTTGAAGTGGTTCGGGACGTAGGCGCAGTCCTGGTTGAGAGTAGCGACGATGAGGGCGTGCGTAGGGGCTACCAACTCCTTGAGAGCGAGACCTATCTCGACGAACGGTTCCCCGGGGAGCATCGTGATGACGGCTTGCCCTATCCGGATCGCCCCGAGTTCAAAGCGTTTCTCTGAACGGTCTTGTGCGACGGCAATCAAGCTGTCGGCGAAGTACTTCAGTGCTGCCGGCGACTTCTTGGCGAGATCCTCGGAGGTCAGGGTTGTTTGCCCGTCAAACGCGTACTTGGCCGCGTGTTCCCTGGCCTGGGCGAGTTCCGCTGCATCGATCTCCCTGGGGCCGGTGGTGAACTCCGCTTTCATGGTCTGAAGGGAGTCTGTTCCGTTCCGCTTGAGGCCTGACAAAGCACTCAGGATGGTCTCCGCATATCCCTCCCCAATCCGTTCAGCGACGTGCGGGCCGGACTGCTCGGCGGAGCAGCCGGGATCGAAGTGGTTGATGTTGCCCGACGTTCCGGTGATCGGGACTACCACCGTGTCGGGGAGAGCCTTCTCCAATGTGCGCCGGAGCCATCCGGGCCAATCTGCTGAGACGCTGCAGCCTTCGGTCGTGTCGGCGTGATTCACGACGTTGGCGATGAGGACACGTGGTCCTTTCGTTGGCCGGAAGTCGAGGATGCCGATTTCCGGATCTATCGGGCCTTCCGGCCGGTCTATATCGGGGGCCTGCCGAGGAGGGTTGGTAACGACTTCTCCTGACTTCATCCAGTAGCGTCGGTTGAAGGCGAAGCGATCGTCTTCTGCCTGCCCCAGGTATGAGACCGCAGGAGAGAGGTTCTCCCAGGCCTCGTGAACAGCTTCGGCGGCAGCCGCGATCACCGCGTCATTGTAGACCTCGTTTGTGCCCTCACGGCCAGGCCGGACTTTGGGGGCCGTGTGTGTGTGAGTTGCTGTGAAGAGGATGTTCTTGGGGGGGAGCTCCGAGATATCGCGACAGGCTTCCCGAATGCGATGAATGAAATCGTTCGAGACGCCGATGAGGTCGAATTGCACGAGCGCCGCCGCTTCCTCTCCCTGTTTGAGGACGACGGCTTGAGCAAAGAGGTCATCCAGCACGTCTGTCCACATGCGGATGTTGAAATAGCCGGCGAGTGAGACCGGAACGCGTGGCGTGACTACTCGCCTCGCATGCCCGATCGACAGGTCTTTCACTTCGCTTCTTTTGCTTGTACCCATTGTTTGGCCTTTTCCTGGAATGCGGCGACCTTTTCGCGGTCAGAGAAGTCGGTGAGGAAGCGCTGGTACAGGGCGGTGAAGACCTTCTGGAAAACGTAGAGATTGTTGACGCGTTCCTCGAAGACGCTGGCTGGATCGAGGGCCTCGCCTTCAGGGAGCTTGAGACCCCGGAAGACAAAGTCATCGGCGTCGATGGTCACTTCCCATTGCTCGCTCTTGTCACGGGCCAGAAAGACCTTTGCCCGTTTGAGTTTCTTCCCCACTGTGAGAGCCGCCTTTGCCTCAGCGCTCAGGGTTGGCATACCCTTGCGGATCGACGACTCCAGGGCCCCGGCCCCATCGGCCACAAAGACGAGAGGGCCATCGACGAGGAGTCCGAACTCGCCCAACTGGGTGGCCGGCAGACGTCCTTCGCATTCTTCCTGGTAGAACCACAGCCAGGTGAGGAAGTTCTGGCCCAGCGTGCCGCCTGCCGTGTCGTCTGGCTGACTGGGAGAGAAGTTCAGCAATGGGATGATGTCAGGGTTCATTTTGAGCAGGTCAACGGCCGTGACTTCAGGGGTCATGGGGATGGGCTCGAACCCAACCGTCTGGCGGAAGAGCCCAAGGAACATATCGAGCTGTTTCTGTGAGGTGGCTCCGACATACACGCGGTTGTCGTTGTTGTCGACCACGAACGGCGTGCCCGATATCTGGGGCGGCATCTGAGGCAGGAGGCGCTCGGTGATCTCTTCTTTGATGATCTTCCGCTCTTTCCGCCCGATGTGCTCCGCCTTGGTTTCAGCCAGTCGCGCCAATTCCGCCATCCGGCACTCGGCCTTCAGAAGCGCAGTTGGGATCTTGCGCTGGGCCTGGCGCATCGAAAGGTGCAGATACCCCCCCATGATGGCCGTCTCCTCATCGATGCGCGTCTCGAGGAGGTGTCTTCCTGAAACCCATCCCCACTCGGCTTCATCTCTCACGTTTTCCAGGGCTCCAGCGGACTTCGCATCGAAGCGCTCGAGGGCATCCTCAGGGAGGGGCTGGGGTAGGTAGCAGGCTCGGTAAGAAACGGTTCCACGATCGAATGGCATCTAGACACTGACTCCTGGCTTTAGGCGGGCCGTATGGTTTGTCGCTGTTGGACTCGATTGACCAAACAGTATACAGATTATCCGGAGGATTTCGAGTGTTGCGGGACGTTGTCCATCGTTCCATGAGGAAGCGCATGATTCCACACATAACCGGCCAATCGACTGGCATCGAGTTGCCTCAATGAGCCCATAGATTGCCCCAACCAGGCTTGCGCTCAGGAGAAGAGGGAGTAAATTATGCAGGTCTTCACAGAAAGACTGCCCGGTGGTGTAATGGTAGCACAGCAGGTTCTGGTCCTGTATGTCAGGGTTCGAGTCCTTGCCGGGCAGCCACTTTCCTCTCCCTATCTCCAGCTCTCCATGTTTCGCGTTCCCTATTTTGAGCCCGCTTTGCTGTGTCCGCTTTCGGCGATATGGGCTCGAGCCCCGGGGGTGGAACCTGCAGCGTCAGGGCGTGTCTTTGATGCGTGTTTTGGCGCAGTGCGAGATTGGGTAGCTTCCCGGAGTTGATGTATGCAGTCAGGTTCCCCAGGCAGAGCGATGGCAGGCCGGTTGGCAGTCTGTGCGTCTGTGTGGGTGGCGTTGCTCCAGGGGGCCATCAGCGCTGGCGCAGAGGGTATGGGCCCCACTGGCTGGAGCCGCCGGGCCCTCTCCGAGGGCACTTGGATCGAGCGTCCTTTGGCGCTGGTGGAAGGAGCGAAGTCGGCGACGGAAGTCCGGGCGAAACGCGAAGGGGGAAGCCCTGAGCAAATCATCTACACCGATGCTGTCCTCAGTGGCGACTTCTCACTGATGGCTCAGTACCGGTTCTCCGGGTTGATTGGGCTTGTCCGATCAGATGGGAAGCGGGGCTTCCTGGGGATTCAGTCTCCTGATGCGGCCAAGCATGAGCTGAGGATAGAAAGACGCGGGGATCTGGTAGTCGTGGAACTTGACGGGAAGGTCGTGCCGTACCGGAAGCCTCTGGCTGATGAATCGCTGACCTTCCACTTCGGTGCTGTTCTGACGTCGGCGACAACCGGGTGTCGGATCATGGTGTTGGACGTCGAAGGTATCGCCCTGACCGAGGCCGACCGGGCACAGCGACTGACCTCTTCACTCACCGAGTTTGGGCTGGCCCTGAGAGCTTTCCGAGGATCTGAGTGCCCTGTCTACAACGTTGGCGGCAAGCCTGTTGGGGTCCTGCGGGATGGAAAGGTCATCCTTGTGACTCGCTTTTTTGCCTCAGTCAAAGGGCACCGAGGCCCTCCCAATCTGGCTTTGCTGGTGGACCGCCGAGGGCGTCTTGACAAGATCGGCATCATTCGCACGCCGGACACGATCAAGTACGTGAAACAGGTGGTGCCCACAATGAAGGCCTTGCTGGGGCAGGAGATCGAGGACGACAAACGGCCGGTTCTGGCTGTGACGGGGGCTACTCGGACGGCACGCGCGTTCTCATCCACTGTCGCAAAGACACTGGACTCCTTTGCCCCAACCTTCGCAAAGCTCACCGTTCAGGAGGGCCTAGCCCTGCTTGATGGCAAGGAGCTTCCGCGTGTTGGGCTTGCTCGGCCGCCGGCAAAGTGACTCAAGGCGCGTTGCTCAGTAGATGCTGAACCGGTACTTACGCCGCATGCGTTCGAGGTGTTTGTTCCGGGGGAATTCCGACCAGGCTTTCTCGAAGTACTGCTGGGCCTTCCGGCGTTCCGAGAGGCTGTCGAGAACGACCACATAGCTGGTGAGCAGATAGAGGCGTTGTTCGCCTCCTGCGTCTGCCTTGACGACCTTTCCCAGCATGTCACGCAGGAGGCGTCGGGCCTTCTTGACGTCGTCTGCGTCGCCGTAATCGTACTGCCGCTCCGTGACCCGGCCGACTTCCGACCAGAGGCGCGATGCGCTGAGGTGGGGGTTCTTGAACGCGATATCGATTCCGCCCTTGAGGATCCGCATCGCATCGTCAAAGCGCTTTTCGAGCATGTAGTGATGGGCGAGGTCGACGTAGTTCGGCAGTTCGTCCGGTGTGGTCTGGATCTGCTGTAAGTAGTACCCCTCGGTTACGCTCTTGAGGGTGGCGTTGACAGTTTGTGTAGGGTTATCCGGCGTGAGCGCAACTGTCTTGGAGACTGGTTCCCGCCCTTCCATTCTGAACGTGATCTCCGCGGCTCCGGGGGTCAGGTCGGCCAACTCCACGGGGGTCGTGCCACGGAACTCGCCATTCAGGAAAAGAGCTGCCCCTGCGGGTGAGCTCCGGCAGGTCAGACTGAGCGGGCGTTGTCGTCGGAGCGTGATGGTGGTACGACGCTCGGGGGGGAGAGCACTCGCGGCGATGGTTGCTGAGGCGCTCTCGAAGCCGGGGTGGTAGACGGTAAGATGCACGTCTCCCTCAGCGGGGACAGTCACCTTCTGGGGAGCCGGCCCAATGATGTCATCACCGGCCCAGATGGCGGCTCCCGGCGGAGATGTCTCGACGGTCACCGTTCGTTTTGCATCACAGCCCGTCAGCAGCCAGATGGCTGTTGGGAGAACGAGCAGGCACAACGTCTGCTTCCCGGTGCCTACCTGTCGCTTGGGCATGAGGTTGAGCATGCTGTCAATTAGGTCTTCTTGAGGTGGTGTAGGGCGTTTCCGGGGCGTTTTCCGGTTGTGGTGCGGCAGGGGCAGGGGGCAGGTCACCATCGCTGGCGACTCTGAGCTGGGCGACCATGATGCCGTTGTCCCATGTCCACAGTGCGAAGCGCCTTCCGGTCAATGGGCTGGGGTCCTGGGTAGCGATTACCTGTTTGCCGTCAATCCAGAACGTGAGTCTGTCCCCATGTTTCCTGAGTTTCACGTGGAACCACTGGCGATGCGTGGATGACTTTCGCGGGACCACGCACTCGCTGTTCTTGGCCAGCACGGTGTTCTGACGGGTCACATATGTTCCGGTATCGTTCCAGCCGCCGAACATGAAACTGTATCCGGTGTTGATGTTGATACCGTCGGCGCAAATCACGGCGTTGATGTCGGCCGCGTACTCGTACTTTCGCCCGCGGTCCTGGTCCATTTTCGGGCCCGCGAAGAACTCGACCGTCACGTTCTCGCCATGTAAACGCTTATTCCAGTTGCAGGCAGGGCCATTGCGCTGCGCGCCTGAGAAGAAGGACCAGCGGGGGTCGCATTGCCACCGGTTGGTCACTTTCCATGCTCCCGCTGAAGGGAGCCAATCTGTCGGGGCACGTTTGAACGCATAGGTCTGGACCCCGGCGGCCCTGATGTCAATTGCGTCCGCCCATGTTTCAGACGCTCCTCTTCCGAAGCGTCCGACTCTGCAGAGGGCGTCCAGCTGTGGTGGAATCGGGACGTTCCAGGCCAAGGCGTCATCGAGGTACACCAGCAGGCGTGTCCCCTGTTTGGTCAGCCCGATTCTCTTCGGGATTCGGCTGACAGGCATGGTCTTCGTCACGTCAGCCATCAGCGAGAGCTCAAGCGTGTGCGTCTCACCAGTCTGCAGCATTGTCACGGTGACATCCGCGGGGTCCCCGTGGGTGGCTTCCCCCCGCATTGCCAGACCCCATTTGTTGCCCAACTTGGCCGATCTGAACGCCGTGGTGTCAAGAGAGATACTGACGTCTTTCCAGAAGTCTGACCGGTGCCAGTACACGAACCCGCGGGAGCCGTATTCCGCGTACCACTCAAGCGCGGGACTGCTCCAGCTCTGCATACTCTCCTCATGCGTGAATGTCTCGACCCGATTCTCGATCAGCGGGAGTTCCGTTTCCGGGGCCAGTACGAGTCTTGTCAGGTCGCCAGCGTTCATGCGGGAAGGAAGAACCACGCCGGCTCGCCCCGGTGAAACGGTCGGCAGACCTCCACCGAAGCAGACGACATTGCCTCCCAAGGTCGCTTTTGCCGTGTCTCCCAGGGCGTGCAGTGACAGAGAGATAGGACTCTTGAGGTCTGCGTTGATGTCAGCTTGATCAATGCTGAGTTCGCGCTCGTGCCACTTCGAGAACAGCATGCCATGCCAGCCTGTCGCGGTTCGCGCGAGGCGGAATCCCAGATGCTCTCCCGCGGCGTTCTCTCGCAGACGAAGCTCGATCGCCTCGCCCGCAGTGGGGAGACCTGCGACGTCGACCATGATGCTGAGGTTCTCTCTAACGATTCCCGCGACGGTCATTTTCTTCCCCAAGGGGGAGTTGCCTTCGGGAGTTGGGCCCGATTTGCTGGTCAGCAGCACAGCCGGAAGGGGGTCGGGATCGGGAGACGATTCCCAGTAGAAGTGGCCTGTTGGGCGCACATCCACATCGTCAAAGACGCATCCCTTCGGGCCATCTGTCCACAGCCCGACACGGCCGCCGAAGAGAGGACTATCGTCGGTGAACTGAAGGATGACACGATCGTCGATGCACGCTGTGATGAGACCATCCTGCAGCGTGACCTTGAGCCTTAGCCAGCGCTCCGGCCTGGCCGGGAACTCGACGAATGAGAGCAGTTCACTCGTTCCATCGGTGATTCTTTCAAGACTGATACCGGCTGGCTTCGTGTCGGCCTCCGGGGTAGAGCGCAGTCGGTACGTGCTGTTGTGGTCGGTGGCGCAGAAGAGAACGCCGAACTGGCTGTTTGTCTGAGGCTGAATGGCACAACTCAGTTCGTAGTTCTGCCAGAACCAGTAACCTGTCAGGACGGCAGCCTGGTCCCCCGTGCCGACGAGGGAGAACGGGTTGGCGCTGCGAATGGGATTCTGGAGAGCGTGTATGGTCCATGTTCCAGTGGCCGCCTGCCATTCTCCCAACTCGCCTTCATCATGCATGAAATCATCGGCGAACAGGAGCGTCCCAATCTTCTGATGGCTGGCCGGTGGGAGGTCGGGCGATGCCGTGGTCTTCTGCCATTGCAGCTTGCGCCAGTCTTCAGTGGGGCAGGGCGTCCACAGCACTCGGGTCTGGTTCAGGGCAACGCCAACGCTGTCGGCGTTCTTGAGCAGGCGGAGGGTGAACGGTCCGGTTGTCTCGGGCGGCCATGGTGCGACGGAGAGGCGGGTGTGCTTGCGTCGGGCGGTGGTGTGCCAGATTGCGAGCTCGTCTTTGTTGGCGACCACGTCGATGGTCCGCGTTTGGCCGAGGAGTCGAATACGGAAACTGGCCTCGCCTTTCGGTGGCGCCTCGAGGTCGATGGTAGCAGCGAACGCGGACGTCAGTCGGGTACGTTCCCTGACCGTTTCCCATTCCTGAGTTGTCCCCGGTGTCTCGCCTTTTCCCTTGAGTGCGCCGCGAAGAGCCAGCAGGCCCAGACTCACCCCTGCCAGGAGGAGGAATTCAACGACAAGCACAAGGCGCAATGATTTCGTAGTGAGCATGGCTAGTGTGTGGTCAGCGCTCGGTCAGTTGTTTCGGGCCTCGGTGCCGGTGCTGATGACTGGGGCGTGCTGGGTCGTTCGTCTTGTACCCCGCCCGTGCGAGCGTGTGGTGACTCACTCTGTTCGCAGCTTGGTACTAGCATACTGCCGCAGGTCGTTCGGGTCCACCGTAGCCCAGTGCCTGTTCCGGAGCTGGGAACTAGGCGGCAAGCGGTCAGAATGCACCATTCACGGGCCAGGACTGGTAGGCGGGTGTCTCGTAGGGGTGGGCCCTGTGCAGAGCATCAATCGCGGCTTCGAGGCATTTTTCCGTGCAGACGAGTTCCAGCTTGTCTTCCACGACGGCCTCCACCTCTCCCTGCTGACCGACAAAGGGATTGCTTCCCCCGAGTGGGCGGAATTGGCCTGTCCCGGACGTCTGCCAGGCGCAGCAATCGTAGTTCCCGATTCGTCCTGCTCCGGCCTGGAAGAGCGCTGCTTTGACCACTTCCGTATGGGGCTCAGGAATGTAGACGACCAGTTTGAACAGTTGCATCCGGCTGTATTCCCTATCGTGGGTGTCGAACGTCTGAGTGGCGGGTGGCATGCTGTCGCATGCAGATTACAATGCAGGGAAAACTCAGGGCCGCAATGCGTGACTATTCCCACATTCAGCGGCTGATAGCTCTGCCCGGAAGGAGATCCACCATGATGGAAGCACTGATTGCGTATGGTCGTGGGCATCTGCCCATTTCTGTTCCGGACGGGACATGTGTTCTGGCCCCCGAGCCGCTGTCTGGCCTGCCTGAACCCGGTACTGCGATCGCCGCTGCCTTAGCCCAACCCATCGGGGGCCTGCCCCTGCCGGTGCTGGCACGGGCACTGAATGGCGGAACGGTCTGTGTCGTCGTCTCCGATATCACCCGTCCTGTTCCGTATCGGGTGATTTTGCCCGTCTTGCTGGGGTGCTTGGAGGCCAACGGCGTCCCACGCGAGAAGATCATGATATTGATCGCTACAGGCATGCATCGCCCCAGCACGGTTCAGGAACGACATGAGATGTTCGGGGCGGATTTATGTGCCCAGTATGACATCCAGGACCATGACGCAACCGACCCTGACTGTATGGTCGAGCTGCCCTCCCGCACGTCCGTCGGGACAGCCGTCAGCGTGGACCGACGTTACGTTGAGGCGGATCTGAAGATCGCGACTGGTCTGGTGGAGCCGCATTTCATGGCTGGCTATTCGGGTGGACGCAAAGCGATCTGTCCCGGTTTGGTGGACCTCGCGACCATCCAACGGTTCCATGGCCCCGGGTTCCTTGAGTCTCCTTCCGCCGCAACTGGCGTTCTTGGCGGGAATCCGTGCCATCGTGAATCCTCGGATGTCGCTCACATCGTGGGTGTTGACTTCCTGCTGAACGTCACGTTGAACCTGCAGCGGGAGATCGCCGGGGTTTTCGCGGGGGATTTGGATGAGGCCTTCCTGGCAGCCGTAGCTCACGTTGAGACCTGCAGCCAGGCCTGGGCAGCAGAGGAAGCGGATGTGGTGATTACCTCAGGCGGCGGCTATCCGTTGGATACGACGTTCTACCAGGTCGTGAAAGGGATGGTCGGGGCTCTTCCGGTGGTTCGTGAGGGCGGCACTATTGTGGCCATCGCCCCCTGTGACGACGGGATTGGGAGCGAGACATATCGTGACATCATGTTCACCTATGCCGATCGTCCGGATGACTTCCTGGCTGATATCAAGGGGGCGTCAACCGTGGCGAGGGATCAGTGGGAGCTCGAGATGCAGTGCCGTTGTCTAAGGAAGGTCGGGAAGGAGGGGCTGGTACTGTGCGCTGAAGGGATCCCCCTGGAGGACGCAGCGCGCCTTACCCTTGTGCCTGCACCGGTGTCCGGAGACCAGCGCATCGCGTCCATCCAAGCGGCAGTGGATGCCGTGATCGCGCGTCATGGGGAAGGCTGCCGGGTTGCCGTGATTCCCGAAGGACCCTACGTCATGACCGGCGTTAGGTCGTGTCCAAGAGCCCGAGACGGCTGATGCCTCGTTCGCGGGAGTCCTCTGTGGGGCCGCTGGATTGGGGGACTTGGGGCGGGAACCGTCGGCCGCAGGTCCCAGAGGCCGGGCCGGCGGTCACTCACTGGGCCAGGACGCTGGTGCGATCCCCGTGACAACGTCTCCTCGTCGTCCTTGCCAGTGCCAGTCCACGACATCGAGCCGGAACCCCCAATACCGCTGGTTCTGAGTCAGCTTCACCACGACCGGATTCGGGCCTTTATCCAAAGGTCCTGACGTCCACAGACGATGGGCCTCTCGCGGGAGATCCATGGAGAGATGAGCAACCGTGTGTCCGTTGATCCAGAGCCAACCCGCATCGTCGGCCTGGAAGCTGAACGAGCGGTGGTTCAGCTTGGTTTCAGCCTGGAGCCATGTGACAGCGTAGGCGAAAGCCGGGCGCTCGTCGCCATATACAGATCTGAGGTCAATCGCTCCAGACCAGTCGTAGCACGAGCCATCGGAGACCAGTTGCCACGCGGTGGCTCGCCCGTCTGTTGTCGGGTGTCCCTCCAACTTCAGTTTGGCAGGTGTTTGGCGCAGTGCCAGTTTCCGTGGCGTTGCATCACAGGCTGCTCCCAGGCGATTGATCGTGCCGGTGTAGCGGTACACCCCTTTCGCTCCCCTGGACGAGTCCTTGAACGGTCCCAGAAAAGCCCAGGCCGGGGGGCTGAAGAAGCGGATTGTCTTCCGAAAAACAGGGGTGCCATCTTCTGCGTTCACGCTGATTGTGGTGCGGTGTACGCGGCGGGCGCTGTCGGGAGGGAAGCTGAGCACAAGCTCTCGCCTGACGAAGGGCGATCCGGCTCTGCACGTGACGTCGGCCGTCCCTTGGACGGTCAGGCCAGGGGCGGTTGGGCAGTGGATCTGTATCTGCCCGCTGAACGTGGCGGAAGTGGAGGGCGCCTGCCAGGACGCGCAGAGAGCGACCATGTTAACATGATTCATGCCGATGACGAGCGACTCCGTGGGCAGGGCGTGGAACTCAACGTTCTGGATCGGGTGTTCAGGGCACAGTGGGATCCGATGACCCGCCAGTGTGTGGAGTGAGGAAGGGACGATCGCGTCCAGCTGACTCTTGGGCAGCTTCTCTTGAGCGGGGACGATCGCGGCCCGATCCATGAGGGTACCGTCTTCCCGCAGTTCCACCCGAAGCCAGTGAATTCCTTTCGTTAGCGTGACGTCCGGTCCGGCTTGCCAGAACCAGTCGCGTTCATCAGTCTCGTTGCCTATCACTTCCGCCGGCAGGTCATCGAACCCCGCGAACCAGCTATTGTTGCACATGATGTGCCCGATGCCGTCGTCGATCCAACGTACGCGGAACCACGTGTGGTATGTTCCTCCCTCAGGAGCTGTGAAGGGATAGAAGGCCTTGCCTTGGCCTGCTTCTTGGAGTTCGTTGGCCCCCTGTCTGGCGCGAAGGCAGAGGCGGGACGGAGAGCCTTCTTGAGGAGTTGGGTCCAGGCCGACGTCCAGGGGCCAGGTGATGCGTACGGGCCTGGTCATGTCGATGGCCAAAGCTTCGGTCTGCGGGGTCACCTTGCCCTCCTGGTGTTCCGGCAGAGAGAGAGCCCTGTTCTCTGGTTTCCAGGTCGCGGGCCGTGCTTCGGGCATCTCCGGACCGTTTGCGATGCGTTGGTCGCGGATAAAGGCTCGGCGAGTCCCTACGCGGTACCCGAGGCCGCCTGCGCAGGCCAAAGCTGTCAGCCCAATGGCGATGCGGACTCTTGTATTTCGGAGGACAGGGCGCACGGATGACTCCGACTGTTGGGCGACCACATGTGCAGGGGACCTGAAGGTGTCGGGCATTATAGCTCCCGGCAGAGGTCGAGGCAAAGCCCTGTCTGTTGCTCTGGAGCTGAGCCTGTTGAGCGGCCGACCATTTCGGGCACAGTCAGCCCGTCCTTCTCCTGCTCACGGCACAAGGCGCTACCGGAGACGATCGGGCTTTGGGGGAGTTGGGCGCCCGTGTTGTTCGGCTGAGTATGCGGCTAACGCCGTATTCGGTCAACCGGGGGGGGCATCCCACCGAAGCTGCTTAGTTCGGGCGCTGTTGCGGCACTCTCGCTTCAAGAGGCCTTGGGCAGAAGAGGTGGACGACATCGTCAATGACCATGTAGAGAGACGGTACCAGGACGAGAGTGATGGCGGTTGCGAAGAGTATCCCGTATCCCAGGGATAATGCCATGGGGATCAGGAAGCGAGCTTGCCGGGACGTTTCGAAGATCATCGGGGCTAACCCGCCGAAGGTTGTCAGCGTGGTAAGGAGAATGGGGCGGAAACGCTGGATGGCAGCTCGGTGGACGCATCTGAAGGCCGACGTTTCACCTTCGTTCCGCAGTCGATTGGCGAAGTCTATCATGACTAGTGAGTCGTTGACGACGACCCCGGAGAGTGCGACGATGCCGAACATGCTCATGATGCTGAGGTTATAGCCCATGATGAGGTGACCGATGATGGCCCCGACTATTCCGAATGGGATACTAACCATCACAATGAGAGGCTGGATGTAGCTGCGGAAGGGGATGGCGAGCAGCGCATAGATTGCCAGCATGGCCATGACGAACGTCACTTTCAGGCTGCCGACACTCTCTCGCATGTCAGCTTGGTGCCCTTCGAAGCTGAAGGTCAGCCCCGGGTGTTTGGCCAGGAGTTCCGGTAACGCGGCTGTCTGAAGGTCACCGATCACTTCGTTGGTCTTGCTGCGCGGGCTAACGTCCGCTGAGACCTGAACCACACGGCGCCCATTGCGTCGATCTATGGTCGTGTAGGCTCGGCCCCTCCGGATGTCCGCAATCTCCCGCAACGGGACATCGGTACCTGCGGGTGTGCGGACGAGCAGCTGTTGGACTGTGTATTCGGTCGAGCGTTCGTCCTCGGGCAGTCGGACCATGATCTTGATCTCGTTCCTGCCTCTCTGCTGGCGCAACACTTCAGCCCCATAGAACGCGTGTCGGACCTGGCCGGCGATGTCTCTGGCGGTCAGACCGAGGCTCTTGCCTTCAGGCCTGAGCGCGAAGTCAAGTTGCTGCTTTCCCAGTTGGAATCCATCGTCGACGTCTTTTACCAGTGGGTACGAGCTCACGACCTCAGCAAGCTCAGAACTCGCCTCTGCAAGAACGTCAATATCACGATGGCTGAGCTGCACCGTGAACGGCCGCCCATGGCTGCCCGGTCCCCCCGCATCCGAGGCAAAGCGCAGGTGCTCGATTCCCGCGACGTCCCCAACCGCTGCGCGCCAGCGCTTGGTGAACTCCTCTGTGCTCATGATCGTCTCTCTGATGTCGGGGGCGGCCAGTTCGACTTTGGCTCGGCCTGAGTGGCTGCCCCGAATCCCAATGTCTCCGACGATGGATTTGACCAGCTCGGGATGTCCCGAATCCTCCAGAACTTTCTGAGCTCCTTGAGTCAGTTGGAGCATCACTGCTTCTGTCTTGCTCACGGGCGTCCCGTAGGGCATGACCAAGGTGGCCTGAGAGTAGTCGGATTCGACAACGGGGAAGAGCTGGAAGCCCATCCGTCCGCTGAGGGCATAGCCCAGGCTTACGGCAAGGATGCTCGCAGCCAGCGCAACGGTCACGTAGCGATGGTGCAGCACGAAGGAGAGGAATGGTCCGTATCGGTTGCCGACCCACCAGCGGAACCCATGGCTGAAGGCCTGCTGTTTGGCGTGCAACCAGGCGGAGATCCCCCGGCGGCGCCGGTCGCGTTGGTGTCCGAGATGGGCAGGTAGGACGAGGAGGCTCTCAAAGAGCGAGATGATGAAGACCGTGCAGACGACAACGGGGATCATCATGAAAATCTTGCCCATCGTGCCGGGCACCACGTAAAGCGGCAGGAACGTGACAATGTTCGTGAGGATACTGAATGTGACCGGCATGGCCACTTCCCGGGCCCCCCGTATTGCAGCCTCAAGGAAGGGGAGCCCGTCCTGGTGGTAGTGGTATACGTTCTCGCCCACCACGATGGCATCGTCGACGACGATGCCGAGAGCAATGATATAGGCGAAAAGCGACACCATGTTGATCGTCACGCCAGTCATTGGGAGCAGGAGGAACGAGCCGAGAAAGGAGATCGGTATTCCGAGCATTACCCAGAAGGCCAGTCTGGCTTCAAGGAAGAGCCCGAGCACGACAAGAACGAGAGTAAGACCGATGGCGGCGTTCCTGAGCAGCAGTTGCACCCGTTGGCGGTAGATGTCTGACCGGTCGTTGAGCAGGGCGATACCGATGCCGGGGGGCAGGTCAGCCCGGATGTCTCCAATTGCTTCCTTGACGCCATCGGAGACCTCAATGGGGGTCTGGTCACCGACACGGAAGACATTCATCAGGACGGCTGGCTGTCCATTGAAACGCGTGTATCGATCGGCGTCCGCGAAGCCGTCATCGATCACGGCGATCTGCCGCAGCAGGACCTGGCTGCCATCGGCGGCCGTGATGATGGGGATTCGGCCGAATTGGCGCCCATAGTCGCGCCGTTCCTTGACCCGCAGAAGGATCTCTCCGTTGGCGGTCTTGAGTCCCCCACCGGGCACGTCCAGAGAGGCGTTTCTGAGCGTCTGTGCGACTTGCCCCAGGGTTATGCCGTATCGACGGAGGTTCTCCTGGGGCACCTCGATGCTAATCTCCAGCGGAGGCACTCCCGAGAGGTCCACCTGGGTGACATTGGGGTTTTGCAGGAGGCGGTCCCGTGCCTGTTCGCCAAGCTGGTGCAGGACAGTGTCCGGTACGTCCCCGTACAGGGCAATGCTCAGCACACCCCGGCGCCTGGAGGCGACTCGGACAACGGGTTCCTCGGCATCTTCAGGGAATGTCCTGATTCGGTCAATTTCGCTCTGGATGTCCTGGGCAATGGTGTCGGCATCTTCTCCGATCAGGAGCTCGGCAGAGACCGTTCCGGAGCCCTCGTTTGCGACGGACGTGACTTCGTCAATACCATCGAGGCTGCGGATAGCTTCCTCGATCGAGAGCAGGATTCCGCTCTCGACTTCCTCCGGGCTTGCCCCGGGATAGGGGACGGTCACGGAGACGATGTCCAACGTGATGTCGGGGAAGACTTCCTGCTTGATTCCGCGGACGGAGATCAGGCCTCCGAGGAGACACACAGCCATGACGAGATTGGCAGCGACTGAATGGCCGGCCATCCAGGCGATGGGGCCTTTCTTCTCAGGCACGTGAGGCGTGTTACCCATGGTCCTAACCCTCCGCCCGCTTCTTGGCTTCGGATGGGCCTCTTTTGGTGCCGTCCGGGGGGCGTTTTGAGGGGGTGGTGGGCTCCATGTCAGCCGTGCGCAGATCCATGCCCTGGACGGGGGTTGCGATATCGCTCAGAATGAGTTTGTCGCCGTTGTTAAGTCCCTCCGAGACGAACACGTCTTCTTCGCCGCTCCAGCGGACCACGATGCTGCGTAATTCAAGGGTATTGTCCTCTGCCATGATCCAGACTTGCTTCCCGTCCCGCACGGCGCCCCGTGGGACTTGGACAGTATCCCCCAAAGGAGCTCCCTCTATTTTCACGCGGACGTAGGATCCGAGGACGAGCGGTCGTCGTTGGTCTGCCGGACGCTTCAGGTCGAGTGGGTCGGTCACTCTTACGAGGAGCTGGGCCATTCTCCCCTGGTGCTCAAGCTCGGTCATGAAACGCTCGATTCTCCCCTCTCTCGTCACTCCAGATCCCCACGCGGCTCTGCAATGCACGCGGACTGGTGATCCTTCGCTCCCTGTGATGCCGGGGATTTGGAGCCACTTGAGTTCGCTCACCGGCAGCGAAACTCGGACCCAGTATTCATCAGTTCCGACGATTGTGGCCACCGGGCTCCCGGGTGCTGTCGTCGAACCGACGTCCACGGTTCGTTCAGCGACGATGGCATTGAAAGGTGATTTGACGACGGTTCGTTTCAAGTCGAGGCGAGCTCGGTCGAGGGCTGCCTGGGCTGCCGCCACGCTTGCCTCCCCAGCCTTCTTAGCCGACAATGCGGTCTGATGGTTGACCTCAGCCGCCCTCTTGGCTGCTTCTGAGGCCTTCGTCTCAGCCATTGCCACCCGCTTGGTGGCCGCTGCCGCATCGTGGTCAGCCTGAGCGGACTCCAGTTGAGGCTTGCGCAGCACCAGCTCTCTGTCTCCATCCTCGATTGTCTGCCCCAGGAGTTCGTACTCACGTTTGGCCACCGACTGTTGGCCCATTTCCAGCTTGAAGGCACTTTGGGCCCGAACCACCTGTGTTTCCCGCAGTTCTACCTGGCGCTGGCTCTGCTCCATCTGAATCTCTGCCCGCTCGATGTCGACCAGCCGCTGCTCAATGTCACTGCTCCTTTGCTCGAGCTCGGCCTGTCGCCGCTTCAATTCGGCTTCGTACTGGGCGATGGCGAGTTCGTAGTCCTCCGGATCGATTCCGAGCATCGTCTCTCCGCTCGCGAACTGGCCTCCCGGGACAAAGGTCGGGGCTGTCGTGAGCACGTCGCCTGAGACCCTTGCCGTCAGCTGGATTCTCCGGGCTGGGATGACGTCACCCATGGCGTCGACGTTTACCGTGTGGGTATCCTTCCTGACGACTACGACCTCGACGAGGCGTGCCTGTGCTGGTGGACGCCTTCGTTTTGCTTTGGGTCGATGGGACATCCAGTATGCTGCGATGGCGATCCCGACTCCCAGAATGAGCGCGGCAAGAAGGAATCGCAGCAGGATGGCGGCAAGGCCCAAGGCCTCGGGCGTGTCTGGTGTAGCACCGGCGCGGTCGGTCTGTGCCGTTTCGTTTTGCATCGACATCAATCGTGTCCCTTGTGTTTCACTTATGCACCGGTGCCCCGGTCGTTTCAGCGTTCCTGCGTCAGACGCCCTGCGCCGGCCTTCGCACTCCTGTCTCCGTCCTGGGCGGGGGCAGGGAGACTCCAGCTTCCGGCGATGGCTCGGTAGAGACCGATTCGGTACTCGATGAGTCTGCCGCGTGCTGAGAGGACCGTTCGCTGCAGGTTTTGGTGCCCCATGAGGGTGGTGATATAGCGCGTAAAATTCTTGCCGACCCTCATGTAATTCTCCCGGGTCTGTTCGGTGGCCAGCTCTGACAGTTCAAGTTGTGCTTCGAGGCTGCGTATGTAGAGGTCCTGTTTCTGTTCCAGTACGAGGGTATCTTCGACTTCCTTGAAGGCGGCGAGGACGGTTTGCCCGTACGCGTTGAGGGCTTCGTCCCGCGCGGCTTGTGAGCGCCGGACCTCTGCCCGGCGCCTTCCTCCGTCTAAGATTGGGGCCGTGAGATTTCCGGCGAGGGCTGCCAACCAGTTATCGAACAGCTCACTTGTTTTGTCAGCGTTCGTGTCCGCGCGGAGACTGATGCTGAGCCGGGGGAGTCGGTCGACAATAGCGGCTCCCAGAGCATGATTTGCGGCCGTTACGCGCCGTTCAGCGGCTCGCAGATCGGGCCGCCGACGGAGCCAGTCGATGGGGACACCTGTCTGCGGCAGAGGCGGGAGCAGGGGCAAGGCAAGTGGGGACAGGACGGGGAGAGGCCCGATCGGCTTGCCGGTGAGCAGGGCGAGGCGGTGTTCGAGGATGGTGATGCTGGGTTCGACCTGCAGGCGATTGGCTCGGTTCGACTGGACGAGCTGACGCTGTTGCAGGACATCCGTTGCCGACGCCTGCCCCTGGCGGAATTGAAGCGTGATCAAATCGAGGTAGTCCCGGTTGGTCTTGATCTGCTCATCGATCAAGCGGAGTTGCCCTTGCCGCTCCACCAGTTGGTACCACGCGTTGGCGAGTTCGGCTGTCAGCGACACCGCTGCGGCCTGGAGGTCATCGGCGCTCGCCTGCGCGTTCTGGGCCGCGGCCTGGTGCGTCTTTTTGAGCCGCCCCCAGAGATCCAGCTCATAGCCTGCCATCAGACCAAACCCGACGTTGGTTGTGTAGCTGCGTCTCTCGTCACCCAGAAGGGCATCGAATGCCTCCCTGGCTTCGCGCGATGCGTCCGCCGACATATCAATCGAGGGTCGCAGAGCGGCTCCCTGCTTGGCGGCGCTGGCCCGGGCCTGTTCGAGCCTGTTCCAGGCCGCTCTGAGGCTGAGGTTCCCGGTCAGGGCTTCAGCTTCGAGGGCGTTGAGACGTTCGTCCTGAAATGCGGTCCACCACTGATCGGGGAGTGCACGCACGCCACCTGTTGAGAAGGCGGCGGGGACCTCGAAAGGCAGGGCGGCGTCCCCTTGGGATGGTGAACGACATCCTGCAAGCGTGAGGGTCAGGATCCCGATGAGGACTGTAGAGAGCAGCTTCGCATATCTCATCAGAGGTTCCCCTGATCGATCTGATCGCGCATATGCCTGACGCCTCCGGCGACGAAGGTCAACATCATTCTGATCAGCTTTTCCTGGCTTTCGGGAGGCGGGTTCCGGTCAGCCAATATTCCGTGCCCGATGCCCTGGCGGCGCGCGACGTTGAGGTGTACGCACTGGCTATGGATACTGAACGCACAGCTGGACACGTGCATCTCGGTAGCTTTCGGCCCCAGGACGCCCTGCACCACTCGGTGGAATCGCTCCATCATTGGCTTGAGATCGCGGTCGAACTGTTTACGTGTGGTCTCGTGCCCGTGTTCGTGCACGGAATGGAAGATGATCTTGGCGAAATGTCCCCCGGGGCCTTCGTCGAATACTCCTTCAAGGCGGGCACGGACGATCGCCATCAGTGCGTCTTCAGGTGGCATTCCTTCACCAGGAGCAACGCCATGGGCTTCGTGCATTTGCTCGAATGCCCGCGACCACACTTTCGCGTAGAGCTCTTCCTTGCTGCCGAAGTAGTAGTTGATGGCGGCAATGTTGGCGTCCGCAGCGTCGCAGATTGCCTGATGGGTTGTCGCCGCATACCCCTTCTCGGCGATTAATTCGCAGGCTGCGTCAAGGATGCGTTCCCGGGTACCGGTTGCCTTGCGTGCCATGTCGGCACTCCTTTCTATCCGTGACAGATGGCTCCCACTGAGTCAAAGTACACACTTCAAATGCAATTATCAAATGGGCATTTGAAATAAAGTGAGGGATGGTTCTGGTATAGGGGTGCGAACCGGGGTTGGGCCCATGGATACAGGCCAGTCCGCCCTCGTTCACCAACGACGCAGCCGAGCTTGCGAGACGGGCGAAGCCAACGTCGCCGGCGTCTGCCGTTCGGTCTCATTCACCAACGACACAGCCGAGTTTGCGGGACGGGCGACGCCAACGGTGTCGGGGGCCTCTCACGAGCTTCATGCGTTTCTTATCGCCTCGATCGCCTCGGAGAGGACACAGGAGACGTTCTGTACGTTCTGTGCGCGTAGGTCGTGTCTTGCGGCAGCCTGCTCGAGCCGCTTTCGGCGGATGTCCGCGAGCCTTTGGGTTTCGGCTGGGGCGGGGTCTCCGAGATTGTTGTGTCGCTCAAGGAACGCGACGGGGTCAAGCGCGTCTCGGACGTCATCCGTACTGAGGTGGGGGGCGGGGTAATCCAGGAACGTCGCTGCCTCATCCAGGAGGGCCCCGGTCGTTTGGTTAGCGGGAGTGCCTCGTTCGCGTGCATAGCGGACGAACGTGGCACAGGTCCGATGGGCCCGGCGGGCGCCGTACCCATGGTCACGGATAAGTCGGATGGCCAGATCCGGTGCAGCTCCGAAGCCCTCTCGGGTCAGTTTGAGGAGTTTTGGGGCATCGAGCTCAAGTTCCCGAACGAGTCCGGTGAAGAAACCCAGTCCCATCTCAAGGTGACACAGCGCCCGTAACGCTCCTCGGTAGGCCTCGTAGATGGGCAGCATATCGGAGTGCGGTTCCCCTTTCATGGAGACAACTCCCGTGACCATCTGACCGATGATGTCGTCGGCCTGTATCCGGATACGCTCGAACTGACTGCCATCGATGGATTTTTGTGGCATCAGTGAGCTCACGCCGGACCATTCCGAAGGTACGCGGAGCCACTCGACGCTTTCCATACCCCACACATTGTGATCCATGGCTGTTCTGCTCAGCAGGACCGCAATATTGGTGACCGCGAAGAGAACAGTGAGTGCGTGGTCCTGTCCGGCTTCGCAGTCGTAGGCTGGTTCGACCAGCCGATCCATGGCCAGGAGTTGGGCTACTCTCAGGCGGTCTACCGGCCAGCCTGTTCCGGCGAGAGCGCCACACCCGGCGCTGCACTCATTGACATGCTCATAGGCCAGCTCGAGTTGCTCGATACCTCGCCACAAGCCGTCGAAGACTGACAGCAGGTAGGCCCCGTAGGTCGTTGGTTGGGCATGGGTGAGGTGGGTCATGCCGGGAACGATCGTGGCGGCATGTTCGTTGATCTTCTCCAGGAGTGTCTCGAGGCAGCGGACAAGGCCCTCGAAGACATGGATGAGCTTGCGACGTTGCTGGAGGCGGGACATCGGCTCCTGCAGGGTGCGCCCAAGATTGATGGCGCTGGCCACATCTTCGTCCTTGATGTGGCGCTTGAGCCAGTACTCGGTTGGGTTGACGCTCTGTTCCTCGGCCAAGTCCAGCGCGTTCGCGAGGGCGACGGCTGTCGCCTGGGTGATGAGCCCCTGCTCAAAGAGCATGATGGTCCATGCACGGTTTGTCTGCAGCAGCGCTTCGGTCTGATTGAGGGCAGCGCCAAGCTCTGTATTCAGCCGTTTGCTGTAGTAGGTCCACTCTTCAGCCGGCGGTGTTCCCGGGCAGGTACGGTGGTGATCGGTTGCGCGTTGGTAGTCATCGAACGACATGGAAGGCATCTCCTGGCTTCGCAGGTGAGTCGACAGGGAGAGTTTTGCTGCAGGTTCTCTCTGTCGGTGCCCGCGTATGGGGTAGAGCTCCTGCCCAGGCTCCCTTAGGAAAGGTGTTCGAGAATCGCGTTGAGGATTCGGTCCGCTGTGCCCGGCTTGAAGTGAGTTGACCCCTCGCTCGCCTCGTATCCTCCCCGGTCGTATTCGTGAGCAAGCGGCAGATAGCCCTGGTATCCTCCGGCGCAGGAGACCAATACGCTGTTGGGGACGCGTTCTTTCATGGCGAGGCTGATCTCCGAAAGGACCTCAAAGGGCAGAGCGACGAATACTGTTTCGCCGACATGCACGATCTGGATTCGGACTGTGAACGTGTTGGTCGGGTAAAGGCGCGACCTTCCGCAGGCCATCATGGTCCGGTCATATGCCTGTCTGGCGGCTTTCGCTTCGGGGCTGTTGGGTGTGTCGTTCAGGGCCAGAGCCGTCTGTTTGGCGGCCTCGTATTCAGCCTTTACGGTTGCCAGGTTCGTTTTGATGATGGTCTCGGCCTGAACTTCCACAACTGCCGTTCTCAGCGCCTGGACGGGGTCTTGCCGGAACGTCCGCTCCGCCAGCACGACGGAGTTCCCGAGAACGGCTCCCAAACGTTCACGCACGTCGCTTCCGCGGTTGATCGGTACCGCATCGCCCGCAGCACCGAGGGTGAAGAAAACCGGGCATCGCCATGCCTCTGCGACCTCTTTGCGGACATAAAAAGGGTAGTCGGAGGAGTAGCGGTAGTTGTCTTCCGCCGGGCTGCAACCGGTCACGGGATGACAGCCGAGATTGACGAGGACAGCCTGGACGCCGCCATCGTTGACCATGCGCAGGACGGTCAACTGGTCATCCACGGGGAGGAACTCATAGGGGGTCGAATCCTCCGGGTAGAGGAGGCAGTTCCTGACTGTGCCATCGGCGATACGTGTCCTGCGGTTGAAGAGTGTCTGAGGCACTCGCATGCGGGCTGTTTCGAGTTGACAGGGCCGGGCGGAGCGCAGCGCTTCGTGGGCGGCATGGACGAGTTTCTCTTCGACATCCGCAACAAAGTCAGGATCGGGGTCGACCGTCCCGATCTCAGGGGAAGAGAACGACGTGCGATGGAGCGCCGGAGCGAAATGGGTGTGCGAGCCGCTGATCATCACGTTGGGGAATCCGAGGCCGGTTTCGCGGCGGAGGACTTCGTACAGCCTATCACAGACATCAACTCGCACGCCGATCATGTCGAGGGTTATGAACAGGACCGTTTCGTGCCCGGACTTCAATGCCAGGACGCCGAGGGACAACGGCTCGCGGACGCCATGTGATTTATCGCTTCGGCCGGAGTACCCGTGGGCCCATATGGGATAGGCGGGGGTGATGTCACGGGTTGCCGTTCCTACCTGGAATCCACTCATGTCAGTGTCCTTTCACGTCGTGCGTCGCACGTGGGGCGGCGTTGCCTTCGGCAGCCTAGTGGCGTCGGGCGCGAATAGCGAGCCCACCCCCGGGCCAGTTTTCGATGAGGCTTCGTCCGGGACGGCAAAAGGCGATGCCGAGTATCGTCGTTGGCGGCCCGGGCGGAGAATCGCGAAGAATGGTCTGCCCGTGCTTGTCCGCCATCGCCCAGCGGGCGATGGCGGAAGGGTTGCCAGGAAACAGAAAGGCCTTATTCGTCGAATGATGAACACCGAGCCAAGAGACAGTGCCCGGCCTACGGCTACCGATCCCTGGCGCGGGAGCATTCCGGCCTCTTCGGTACGTACGTCTGTACGCACCAAGGTGCCCGAAACACTTCCACATCCAGGCATCAGCAAGAGGTGGGCCCGCTATTCGCGCCCGCCGCCACTGGCCGAGTCACCCTGGCAGATCCACGGTCGCAAATCCCGCGATTGCCGGGATGTCGGCGATCGTCCGTGCACATTCTGTTTCGGTGTTGTGCCAGACGGTCAGTGGGGATGCACCTTCCGTTTGACCACAGAGCTCGCAGTGCAGCGCCTGTCCGTCCCAGTCTGCGTGCACGAGGGCGGAGTCAAACAGGCGCTTGCAGGTGATACTCACGGATTCGCGGCTCGCGAAGATCGCATCCCAGCTACCGAGCCCTTGGGCTATTCCCGTCACAATCCGGCTCCAGTCGTCCAGGCTGATGGCATCTATGCGCTCTTCATGGGTCATGATGATTCCATAGGCCAAACTGTCAAGCCCGATGGTGACGTTGTTGATTCCTCGCTCGATTGCCAATCCGGGTTTGGCGCTGTCCGCTTCGCCGAGGAACGGGGTATGGCCGTGGAGAATGTCCGTGACCATGTGTGTTTTCCCGAGGTGGGAGACGCTCATTCCTACGCATGTCATTCCGGGGTGCTGGGGGCAGCGATCGATGACCAGCCCGTAGCGCCCGTTCGTGCCGCGGACGCCGTACGGCTTGGGGCGCCAGTCGGGCTGGTTTCCGTAGAGTTGTCCGACCACACTGTTGTTCGTGGGGAGGTCGACCTTTCGGGCGAGGAATTCGGGGACGGCGCGCCAGCCGATCTCACCAAAGTGGGCATTCAGAACACGGCTGTGTCGTATGCCGGCCTTCCCGAACGCGTCATCCATTCGCCGGAAGTTCTGCCGAACAGTTGCACTGTCCAGATCGCGCCCTGTCGTGTGGTCCATGGAGAGGCCTTCGAACGCGGTCTGCTGTCCCCCGTGGGAGAGGTCCGGCTTGTCCGCGAGCAGGGAGAAAGGCTTGTAGTTTGGGCGAGCCTTGTAGAAATCGTCCCGGAACGCGTGCATGGAAAAGTCAGCGCCACCGGCGTCGAACAGACGTTTTGCTGCTTTCCAGTCGGTGGGGCCGAGCTCATCGGTGAAGAGGCCGATGTTTGGGCTGATGCCGGCGCGATTGAAGGCGTTGACGTAATCAAAGGCCGAATACGTTCCGTTACAGTCGTCGATTCGGGCAGTCACAAAGGGAGGAATGCTGCGGGTTGGGAACGGCTTGGCTGCGACCCAGACCAGGGAGCGCCACAGGAGGCCATCCAGCCCGCGCACGTGCCCGAAAACCGATTCATCGTAGAGGGCGTTCCCGGTCCCGAAGAGCACGATACGTCCTTCGTCGCGCTGACCTGCCGCAACGACGACTGTACCTTCCGCCGTGGCGACCAGGCTCTCCAGGTCAGCATCATTTGGGATTCCGGCGACGGCGAGCGGCCTTTGCAGCTCGATTGTCTCGCCGCAATGGTGTCCGCCGGTGACGAACGTCTCGTTTTCGATGCGGATGGACTCGGTCGTTTCTGTTGTCAGCTCCCCGGGGAGCAAAGCACGGAGAGCGGGTGGCCAAGCGGCCATCTCCCGGTCGAAGGATACCAACCCTGTCCCCTGTGCTACGGCTTCGGCCAGTGCTGCTGCGGTGTCCGGCTTCAGGCCGGCTCCGGCCCCATCGTGGGCGATGACATACGCCGCTCGTGGGGCAAGGTGTCTGGGCGGCAACGCCCAATAGTCGGCGCACTCCAGCACCTCATAGCTCACGCCCATGTGGTCGAGAGCCGCGAAAATGGTGCACTCAGCTCCAGCTCGTTCCGCGACTCGGCGGCTGTCCAGGATAACCAAAACACTGCGATTGCCTGCGGCCATGGTCAGTTTCCTTGTTGGCTCACGACTGGTCTTCTGAGGGAAAGCGCCCTCGGCCGTGCCAGCACGTGCTTTCAGGGTGTAGTATAACCAACGGTCTCCTGCTACACGGGATCACACACATGGCACCCGAGAGACAGCCCGATCTGTTTGAGTTCGACGGCGACCGCAGTTCACAGCTGGGAACTGACTTCACGGCCGCCGTCCCCGAGGCGGTCAAGCCTTACCTGCGTATTGGCACGTGTTCCTCGAGGGCTACTTCATGCCGCACATCGGTGATCTGCCGGCCCGTCTGCGAACCGTCACAACAGATATTTCCGTGCTGCGCCTCCATGGTTCAGATCGTGCCGACATCGAGAAGCGAACGGGCAAGGTATGGAGTCGCGTGGTTGATCCTCAGCCTGGCGGTCTCACGGCCGCGAGCCGGATCATCCGTGCGAACGCGTCCCGGAAAGTGCTGACATACGTCAATGTCAACAACCACTTCGAGGGAAGCGCTCCTCTCACGATTGCTCGACTGGCGGCAGAGCTCGGGAGGCAGGCGGAGGGCCAACCTGCGCGCCTGCCTCCGGCGTTCGACTGTCTAGATCAGGCCTCCGCCACCGAGGGCCAGCTCAGCGATCCGGGTTGACGCCAGGCCGGCGTCTCCGCCGACACGAGGCGCCCCGTCTTCGGTTACCCACTCGGCAAAGTGGCGCAGCTCCTCCCGGAACATGTTCTGGCGTTTGAAGGTTACCAGCTTCTCCTCGCCGCCTTCCAGCACCATCAGGTACGCACCTTCTGTTTTGGGGTCGTATTGGTCCTGGAACTTCGAGGCATCGAAGCTGCCGGGGAAGTACAGCGCGCCGTTTGGCCCGAGGACGTCGGTGTGTCCGGGTGTTCGGACACCCTCAGGCAGTCCCCAGCTCCAGGCGACCATGATGGTGTCGCCATCCTCAAAGCGAACGCAGACCGTGCCCGTGTCGAGGGCCGTAGTTGAGTGGTGGATCTCGACCGGCATGGATTTCACCTCGACCGGGGCTCCAAAGCAGTGGCAGGCGAAATCGTAGTTGTGCACCATCCCATCGATCATGGGACCGCCGCCTTCCATTTTGTTCATAAAGAACGGTCGCTTCGGGCCGGGGCCTCCGGCAATCTGGCGCCAGACCAGAGGCCGCCCCAGTTCACCCGACTCGACGACCCTTTTCAGCGTGCCCCAGTCCGTGTCATACCGGCGAACGAAGCCCAACTGCAGCTTTACGTCGCAGGCCTCGCAGGTCTGGATGACCTTGTAGCAGTCGTAGGTATTCATTGCCATGGGTTTCTGGCAGAAAACCGCTTTGCCGGCCTCGGCGGCTGCAATGGTGTGTTCGGCGTGCAGGTAGGTCGGGGTACAGACCATCACGGCGTCCAGATCTGCCTCTGCCAGCATGTCTCGATGGTCGGCGTATCCCTTGCCCATTCCGAACTTCTCCGCGAACAGTTCCAACTGTTCCGGGCGTATGTCCGTTCCTGCTACCAGATCGAAGAGTCCGTCATCCCACACTGAGGTGAGTTGGTGGGTGGCGATTCCGCCACATCCGATCACGCCGAGTTTAACCATGGTTCCGTTCCTTCCAGTGCCATCCTGCATGAGGTTGAGAGAGGGTCACCCAGATCGGGCTAACGTACGAGGCAGAGAAAGGAATGCAACGGCACTTTCCTTGTCGTCCGTCATCTTGTCTTCTGTTTGTTGAGGGCGCCGCGTGTGTGTATACTTGGCATTCTCTGCCGTGGCTCGTCGAGGGATGGAGGAGCGGCTTGTGAGGCAGGGAGGCCGGCCAGTGCACATTGCCGTGCCGTCTCGCGTGTATAGATGAGGAGAGATTGATGAAACGAACCATCTGGCGTTTACAGGGGGACCTCCTCCTGCTTGCAGCTCTGGGATGGTGTTGGTCAGGACTGGCCGCCGGGAAGGTAGTGCTCATTCGCAAGGTGCAGCGTGAGCCATCCAAGTATTCCTCGCAACGGACGATCGACGAATTCGTCGGTACCATGCGTCAGCGGATTGAGGGAGCCGGTCTCAGTGCCGACACGTTGGACGACGGTGACGTGACGCTGGAGCGCCTTAAACCCTACCCGTTGGCTGTACTCCCGTACAACCCGGGCATCCCAAAGAGCGCGACGGCTGCGCTCCGGGCCTATGTCGAGGCAGGTGGCAAGCTCGCCCTCTTCTACTGCTCTTCCGAGTCACTTCTGCGGCTTGTCGGCGTTTCTTCTGTTGAGTTCATGGGGGGAGACAAGCTGCCGTCGCTGAAGGGCGTTCGGTTCGACGCCACAGTCCTCGCGGGAGCCCCGGAAGTGATGGCTCAGCGTTCGTGGTGCATGAACCTGGGGACCTTGACTGAGAATGGCGGAGCAACGGTGGCGGCAACGTGGTTGGGTGAGGAAGACAAGGCGCTTGGACTGGCAGCTGCCACCGTGCATGCGAATGGATTCACCTTTGGCCATGTCCTGCTGAATCAGGATCCACTGGGTGGAACGCGCTTGATGCTGGCCGTGTTGGGGCGCTACATGCCGGACGTGTGGCGGGAAGCGGCGGAAGGGCGATTGGCCCGGATTGATGAGTTGGTTCAGCAGGCGGGCAGAACCGGGGCGGCCCCGGAAGCCCGCGGCTATCGCGAGGAAGCTCTGCGGGAGAAGCGGAGCGTTCTGACCTTTCTTCATGCGGGCCGGGGCGCAGAAGCGTGCGCTGCGGCTGAACGAGCAGAAGCCGCTGCCCGATCGGCAAATCTCGCCAGCTTGCCGCCGCTCCAGGGAGAGCTCCGTGGCGCCTGGATCCACTCCGGGTACGGCATCAAGGGGTGGACGTGGGACGAGACGGTCAAGGTTCTGGCCGACAACGGGTTCAACGCCATCTTCCCCAATCTGTGTTGGGGCGGGATTGCGGACTACCCGAGCGAGGTGTTGCCCGTTCACCCCCGAGTAGCGAAGGATGGTGATCAGCTCGCCGAGTGCCTCAGGGCGTGTCGTAAGTACGGCCTCGAACTGCATGTGTGGAAGGTCTGCTGGAACTTGGGACACCACACGCCACCTGAGATCAGGAAGCAGTTCGTTGAGGCAGGCAGGACGCAAGTGGACATCAAAGGGAAGCCCAGCAACTTCCTGGCTCCTCATATCGCAGCGAACTTCGAGCTTGAGAGAGACGCCATGCTGGAGATCGTGCGCCGGTACGACGTGGACGGTGTCCATTTTGACTACATCCGGTATCCCAACGCAGACTGCGACTTCAGCGACAGCGCTCGAGTTGCGTTCCAGGCCTGGCACGGTGAGACTGTGAGCGGCTGGCCAAAGGCATGCCATCGTGGTGGGGCGTTGCGGGGGGCCTTTAACACGTGGCGCCGGGGGAACATTTCCCGCCTGGTGCAGGCCGTGTCAGAAGGTGTGCACGCAATCCGACCTGAAGTCCAGGTGTCGGCTGCTGTTTTCGGGAACTGGGACTCGTCTCCCGGATCCATTGCCCAGGCCACCGTTGAGTGGATCGACAACGGGTGGCTCGACTTCGTGTGCCCGATGAACTACAACACATCTGACACGTGGTTGCGAAACATCCTCAGTGGACAACTGGAGGCCGTGAGAGGCCGGATCCCGATTTACTGCGGACTTGGGAGCTGGCGCCACGAGAACACGATCGCGACAGCTCGCCAGATTGCGTTGGGGCGCGAGCTTGGGGTGGATGGCTTCGTTTGCTTCCAGCATGGTCTACGCTTTGCTCGGGACACGTTGCCGGGGCTGGGAAAAGGAATCACCCGTGGTGACGCTCGTCCTGTCCCTCACGCGTGGACACGATGTGAGCTGGCGCATCCGAGGGGGGCCGAGGTGTTAGGGGGGAGCTTTCGCGTTGGCGAAGCGATCAAGGTGCGTGTGCGGCTGGACCGGAAGACGACCCGCAGCGTCAGCCCCGATGTGACAGTTGAGCGGGACGGATTACCGGCGTCGATGGTTACGGATGTCCGGGTGCGGACGGGGCGCCGGACCGTCACGTGCACCTTCAGCCCAACGGTCGGGGGTCGCTATCGCGTTCTCTTCAAAGGGGGGTATCAGAAACGCGGCTCCGAGGAGCCCAGTCCGCTTTTCGTGCGGAGCCGAACGGTTGATGTGCTCTCTCACGAGGATGCGGAGGAACGGATCTTGCGCACAAAAGCTCCTCGTTTCCAGCGCAACGGTGGTGTGCGGGTGGCCGTGTGGGATGATCATGCCTACGGAGGCACGCCGCTGCTGGAGGCGTTGGCCTCCCGGGCGGGATTGGATGTTGCTTCTCTCTATAATCTCAGACCATCGTCACTTTCGGCCTGTGACGTGGTCATTCTGCCCCAGCCTCGTCGTCGTTCCGACTTGTTCCGGGACGCGAAGGTGATGGAAGCTGTCATCCGTTATCTGGCCCAGGGCGGAAGTGTTTTGACGACACATGCAATGGTGGGGCTTCGGGAGTTCGTACCGATCGCTCCGGGCGTTGCTACGGGAGTGGACACGGTCAAAGGCCGGCAATGGTGTGTCGTTCCCGGGCACCCCGGCGTGGCGCAGTTGGGGCCAGGGCCGTACGAGTCCACCTTTGTGGACCGGGCTGTGTTGACCGTGGGGGCCGACGGAACGGTTCTCGCCCGGACACCCGAGGGGGTCCCAGTTGTTGCAGCGGGGGCCGTAGGCCGCGGGCGATACGTGGCTTGTGGGTTGGGGACAGGAATTGGCAGAGGGGACAAAGATGTTCCCCTTCCAGCAGCCGAAGTGCGGCTGATGGACAGCGCGGTACGCTGGCTCGCGGGAGACTGAATTGAGCGCTCGTGGCTGACTTGGTCGCTACCCACCGAAAGGTCCGTCTTTACTCCATGCTCGATTCCTACTCTGCATTTGTGTTTGACTTGGATGGGACGCTGATTGACTCAGAGAAGTACCACGTCAAGGCGTTTGCCCAGGCGATGTTGGACATGGGCGGCCACCACCTGACCGCAGCGGAGGAGAGGGAGTTCACCGGGAACACCAGTCTTGACTTGGCTCGTGATCTGGCCGATCGGTATGGCTTGGACATCTGTCCCGCTGAGGTGGCCCACCGGAAGTTCGAGCTTCTGTACGATGTTTTCCGCACCGAAGCGTTCCCGCATGTGGAGCAGTTTCTGAGGGCATGCGCGGGGAGGTGGCGCCTGGCCGTTGCAAGCAACTCGCCGTTGCACTTTGTTGAGCGTGCTCTGGACGATTTGGGGGTGTCGGATTTGTTCGGCGTCGTGACCACAATTGACGATGTGTCCAGGCGGAAGCCGGACCCGGAGATCGTTCTGCTGACCTTGGACCGTCTTGGCTTGTCCCCGGAGTCGTGCCTTGTTTTTGAGGACAGTTTGCCGGGCGTGCAGGCCGCCGTGGCTGCAGGCTGTGATGTTGTCGTGCTGAGAAATCCGGGATTGATCCTGCCCGAATCACTGCCGACGGGCACGCCTGTTCAGAGTTGGGAGGAGCTTCTTACCCTTGCCGGAGAGGGGCAGGGGGCCTTCTGAGGGGCAGAGAGAAGCGCGGCCCGGTTACCCGAGGCCGCGCCGTGTCGTCTGGTTCATTCGGGGTTGGCTCAGCGGTCTTCCATCGGGGTGTATTCCCGGTCGAACGTCCCGGTGTAAACGCCACGGGGGCGGAAGATGCGATTCTTGCGCAAGTACTCCCTCAACCGGGCAGTCCATCCAGCAGTTCGGCTTACGGCAAAGACCGTCGTGAACATGTAGGGGGGAATATTGAGGGCACCGTAGACGATTCCCGAGTAGTAGTCAACGTTCGGGAAGATCCCGCGTTCGTCGCCGAAGCTGGTGGCAACTTTTTTCTCCAGGACTTCAGCGATTTCCAGCAGGTGCCTGGCGCGGTCGTTCGTTCGGGCCAGATAGTGGGCCAGTGGTTTGAGAATCCGTGCCCTGGGATCGTAGGCTTTGTATACGCGGTGGCCGAACCCCGCGATTTTCCGTTTCTGTCTCCGAGCTGCATCAAACCACTCATCGACGTTGTCGGGCGACCCGATCTCTTCAAGCTGGTAGAGGACCTGTTCGTTTGCGCCACCGTGAAGCGGGCCGTTCAGAGCGGCGATACCCGCCCCTACTGAGAAGTAGATATCGGACAGTGTCGAGGCCACCACGAGTGCTGCAAACGTGCTTGCATTCATCCCATGGTCTGCGTGGAGGATGAGGGCTATATCCATGACGCGCTCTTCCACAGGCGTCGGCTTTCGTCCTGACATCATGTAGATGAGATTTCCGGCATGGCTGAGATTTGGGTCCGGTTCGATGGGGAGGTGTCCCTCGCGGAGGCGAGCCACAGCCCCGGCAATCGAGGAGACGCCCGCAATGATGTGGTAGCAGGACGCAAGTCCCTCAGCGCCTCGGAGTCCCCGTTCCACGCCCTTGGGCCTCTGGTGGCGTTTCCCTCTGAACTCGTACACGGCCGACCGTTCGCCACGAGGCTGGGTCTCCATGGGAATCGAGTCTTCATCCGTGCTCGTTGCGTCTTCCAGGTGAGGTCCGCTTGCGTTTTGGTCGCGATAGGTCTGCTTCTGACGCATGAGGTTGGTCCCCAGGCGCAACGCTGCCATGCTGTTCATTTTCTCGACCGGGAAGCTCATGAGCAGCCGCTTGACGTCGGGCAGATGGCGGTACTCGGTGAAGCGGTGTTTCAGGCTTGAGAGTTGGGGGGGCAGAGGGAGTTTCCCCTTGAGGAGCAGGTAGGAGGTCTCTTCATAAGAGGAGTGAGCGCAGAGATCGAAGATGTCGTACCCGCGGTAGATGAGCCAGCCCTTCGTCCCGTTGACGTAACCGACCTTGGATTCGCAGGCAATCGCCCCTTCAAGCCCGGGCCCGACCGTGCACTCAACCGGCCAGCGGACCGCGCGGGTCAGGTCAGGTTCCGGTTCGGCGCTTGTCTCCTTCCGGGCTAGAGCGGTGGCTTCCAGGATGAGATCGGTGATCTCTTGTGTGTCTTCATGCATAGGTGGTCTCCCGCGTATTCGTGGCGTCCAGGCCATCGGGGTGGGGATGCGTGTTGCCAGTTGGCTCGTGGGCTTGCTGGAGCGGACACCCAGGCATCGAGCCGGTTCCGATCCCCCGATGTTTGCTGGTAACTGCGCCGTTGCTTTCGGGCATCAACGTACCGGGGCCGACGCCAAACGATGGGGGCGAGGGCTCACGGTAAGTTCTGTCGCAAACAGTGCGCGTAATGTAGCACTGGAAGCGTCTTTTCCCACTGGCCACGCGTTCTGGCCGTGTCTGCGGCACTCAGGGAACCGCATGCCGGGAGGGGGAAGGAAGAGCGCACGGAGGGCACCAATCTTCTACTCGACCAGTTTCACCGCTTCGGTGGGCAGCCAGCACCGCCTTCCGTCGGCCAGTTCGACGTGGTACCATTCGCGCCGGTCCTCAAGCAGGGCCAGCTCAGTGCCGGCATGGAGCGGATCTGTGAAGCTCTTCTCATAGGTGTCGCTATCGCCCTTTCTGGCGATCACCTCTCTGGCGACGACGACTCCGGAGCGTGTTTGTCGGTCCACGACGAGTTCGCACATGAGTGATGCCAGCAGGAGGGTTGCAAGGAGCGCAGCCCCGCTGAGACACCAGTTCAGGGACGACCGTTTTCTGAAGAGTCTCGCTCCGGCCAGGAGCCAGGCGAAGAGGAAGCACACCGCAAACGCTCGGGACCGCGTTTCGGTGGAAACATCGTAGTGCCAGAAGAACAGCGTGTGCAAGATCTTCGTCTCCTGCTTCGTCTCGACGCGATCCAGACGCTTCATGCGTGCGGTCCGCAAGTTCCTTTGGAGGTTTTGGTCATGTGGAATGAGCGTTTCCGCCCGTCGGTAATTGAGGATGGCACGGCCGATATCTTCCATCCTGAAATAGGCGTTGCCGATGTTGTAAAAGAGCCTGCCGTTGTGGACGTTTCCTTCGCTGACAATGCGCTCCAGGCGCATGACCGATTTCCGATAGAGCTCTCTTGCGGCGCCCGGGTCCTCTGCGACCACCTCATTGGCCTGGCGGAAGAGCTCTTTGGATTGACTGAAGAGCTCTACGACCTCAGTCTCCGAGAGGGCATCGGCGTCGTGGGCCATCCAGATGGACATGACAAGGATGACAGCTGTTCCGAGTTTCAGGGCGTGTGTATGGGGGGTCATCTCAAGGCGCCCTCCAACTCGTCCACGAGTGCTCTGGATTGGGTCAGGAGTTCTTCCGCCGGGATGTGCTGGCCGGCTCCACCTGCAAACGTGCTCGCTTCACACTGCTCGAACAGTGTCTGAAGTCGCTGAAGGACGTCCCCATTGACCCCACTCTCTTCGAGTCGGGCCGCGACATCGCGGAACGTAATCGCCCCGGCGGCCGTACCCAGCTTGCTGCCGAAGTAGGCCCGGAGCGCCTCAAGCAGGGCTGCGTGTCCTCCCGCTTCGTCTTCAGCAAAGGCCAGCGAAATGGGCTTGGTGCTTCGGCGGAATTCCCGTGCTGCCTGACGCGCCCGTGCCGCCAACGGGTCTGAGTGGCGGCGTCTGAACCACAGCACGCCGAACAGCAAGGCGAAATAGCACGCCGGAGGGGCTCCCAGGAGGGCGATCCATTTCGGCGACTGCAGCCAGGTTGCGGGCCCATGGCGTTGGTCGCGCAGGACGTTGAGCTCGTCGTAATTGTGCAGGATGCCGCTGCCCCACGCTTTGAGGGCACGGCCCGCCGGCGCGACGGCTCCTGTTCCCTCTGCATCATCGGCGGTCACGACGCGCGTTCCCTTGACGGTGATCGGGATCGCTTTCGAACGGGCGGTAGCATAGGTGCTCTTGGTCGTGTCGAAGTACGGGAGTTCGAGCGCAGGGATTTCGACAACATCCGCGTGCAAGGCCCGGACCGTTTGAGTGAAGACTTTCATCTTGCCTTCAATCTTGCCCGTTGCCCGTTCTTCTGGGATTTTGAAGTTCTTGGTCAGTTCCGCCTGGAGGTGAAGGGGGGGCAGCTCGACGCGGTCCAGGTAATCCGGCCCACCGATGGAAACCGTGAGGGTGATGGGGTCGCCAACACTCACGTCAGTGGGTGCGGCGCGAGCAGAGATCGCGTATTTCCCGATATGGCCGGCGAAACCAGCCGGGCGCCCGGCAGCGGGAACGTCCTTGACCGTGATGGTCACGGCATTGGACGGCACAACGATCTTCTTGTGTACGGCCTGTCGCGTGCTGCCAAAGAAATCATTGAACATGCTCTGCCGGGAGGAGCGTCGTGCGTCACGGTACCCGACCAGGACCTTGGCCACGACGGTCGACTTGGGCAAAGGGAATGTCCCTGTTGCCGTCGGGATCAGGATCACCGAGAACTTCAGCGTGGCATGGGTTTTCCCCCCAAGCTGTGCTCGGCCCTGTTCGGCAATCAACTGATGCGTGCCGACCTGCAGTCGGTGATAGCGTTTCTTCCGGTCAATCTGGGGCTCTTCGAGCACCAAGTCGAATTGAGGGAGGTCGAGCGCCGGGACGGCAAACTCAACGTTGTTGATATCCTGAGCGAAGAACCAGGTGAGCGTGAGGGTGATGGGTTCGCCTACGAAGCAGGAAGGGCGGGAAACGGTCATGTGTAACTTCGAGTCGGAGACCTTTTCGGCTTCGCGGACAACGATCGGGACGGGCCGCGTTGCCATGCGTTTTCCCCCAGCAACGACCTGGATCGGTGGGATGGTCAACCGGCCGATACGCTTTGGGGTCAGCTTGTAGTTGAAAATGTAGCCGCGAGTCTCTTTCCTCGTGACTCTCCCATTGACCATGCTGACTGATTTGCTGCTGTTGTTCCGCCCACCGAGCTTCTTGACAGTGAAATCTCGTATCACGCTGGTGTCAGGCAGTTGCGGTCGGTTGTCCCCTTGAACCTGGACTTGGAACGTGAACGACTCTCCCAGGAAGAACTCCTGCCCTTCAACGGCCGCATGGACCGATACGGGTTGCGCCGTCGCGGCCCAGGAGCTCAGCAAAGCGAGTGCTATGAGGAGCACTTGCCACCGGCTGCTGTTGTATGGTCGCGAATCGTTCATAGGCTCTTGGGTGAAGCTGCTGTAGGAGCAGCGCGGGTCCGTTGGTCTGTGCCTGTTGCGCGTTCTTGCTCTCGGTTGCCCGAGGCCTTTCCTGTCATCGGACGTCATGGGGTGGCCCCACGGTCTGCCTTGGAGAACACCGCAGAGCTAGGAAATATGCCAGTAGTTGCGTCGCCCGCAACTGCAGCCTGCACCACTGTCTACAGCGTTGGTCCGGAATCATGCCCGACCCCCGGAGGAACTACCTCTAGCCTCCTTGGACCCTTCGTCCCATTCGGGGTTCCAGTCGCATCCTGTGACGACACGTCACCGTTCGGCCGGCCCTCCGTTGGCGCGGTGCGAGCCCTTGCGCCTCTGTTGGCATGCCTGTCAACCAGCCCTATATTGCGTTTGAAGTACCGGTTTGGTCGGGAATGCCTCCTGTGGCGGTTGCTTCCGTACAGGCTTGGAGCGGGGGTGTTGCGCTCCTGCCCAGGCATACTCACAGCGTTCTTTGATCGGTCGACACGTTACCCCATCCGGACAGGATCGGTGGCAAGTGTGTCCGGTGATCGGGTCACGAGATGAGCGACGAAGAAAACGTCAAGATTCTGGTCGTCGATGACGAGCCTGTGCTCTGCAGGTTGATGGAGACGATGCTCCGTCGGTCGGGGATCTCCGATGTCACCCTCGCCCACTGCGGAGCCGATGCGCTTGGGATTCTTGGGCTCGACGGGGCTGGGGAAGCTCCAGATGACAATCCCCTGAACCTGATGGTCACCGATTACGATCTCGTGCTGTTGGATATCATGCTGCCTGACATCAACGGTTACGAGGTCTGCACGAGAATCAAGCAATCGTTCGAGAACCGCCTTCCAGTGATCCTGATTACGGGCTTCACGATCGAGGAAAATCACGCCCGCTATCTTGAGACGGGGGCAGACGATTTCATAACCAAGCCATTCGGCATTGAGGTCTTTGTTACGCGTGTTCGCATCGCGATCGAGCGGAAGCGTCAGGCTGAGCGAGCCGCTCAGGAACGTACCGCCACGCTGCTTCTCTCCGGGCGTACACCTGAATCGGCCTACGTGGGGAAAACCATCGGCGGCTGCGAAATTGACCAGCTGCTCTGGTGTGGGTCCGGCTCTGTGATCTGTCGGGGAACAGACGGCGAGACCGGCGAGCAACGCGCCGTCAAGCTCCTGACTCCGCGAGTCGCCAGTTTCTCAGACGTCGTCGAGCGATTTTCCAGGGAGATCACCGTTCTCGACACTCTGGACCACGAGCACATCACTCGCTTGGTGAGCCACGGGACGCATGAGCAGTGCCCTTACTACGTGATGACCTATGTTCCCGGGATGGATCTTGAGACGATTCTTAAGGAGCAAGGGCCCTTCCCTTTCCTGTGGGTGATGAGTGTGGCGCGTGGTGTTGCTGATGCGCTCAGCTATGTGCACTCCCAAGGGTTCGTGCACCGGGATGTCACGCTCAGCAACATCCTGATGGATGAAGCGACAGGGGAAGTTTTCCTGGCTGACTTCGGGATCGCGATACGCCCCGAGCAGGTAGAGGGCGCAAAGTCAGCCTTCTGTGTGGGGACGCCTCTTTACATGGCCCCCGAGATGTTCTCGCGAGGAGGCGTCACCTCGGCGACGGATATCTACTCCTATGGCGTCTGCCTTTACTACCTGATCACGGGCCAGCCCCCGTTCGATACGTCGAACACGGGTGATCTGATCAACAAGCATGTCACCACCGACTGCATGTCGATGTCCCAGGAGCGTGCTGGTGTCCCCCCTGAATGGGATCAGTTCGTCACGGGACTGTGTCTGGCTAAGAGACCTGAAGATCGCCCCCAGACGATGGAACAGGTATTGACCCTTCTCGGCGAGCTCTCCACCCGCGTTTTCTAGGGTTTGCAGATACTGCAGGGCTTGTAGCTCCACTTCTCGGCCCGTCTGCGGCTGACTTCCTTGACGCCCTCCCGCAGGCGTCGGCACTTCTTGCGGTGGTACTTGTTGCTCCTTTCGGCCACGTAGACGGCGTCGGTATTCTTGCCGGCCTTTTCCTTCCACTTTTCATCCGTCGCCTGTCCTTTGCCGCCCGTCCATTTCCAGGGAGCTACGGGCTTCGCCTTGTCTCCCCAAAGGCCCTTGCGTCCGGTCCGGGCGGCCTGCTGGGCTTCCACCAGTTCGGGTGCGGTCGCGGTCGTGGGGTCGTGCCAGACATGGCCTTCAGCGACCATTTCCTGATTGATCCAGCGGCCATCCAGCATGACTTTCCCTATGATCTGGCCCATCATATCCGATCGTGAGTGGATGACCGTTATCGTCTCGCCCAGGAGCTTGTTCGAGAGTGCCTTGATTGCTCGCCGACCGTACGGTTGTTTGAGCAGGACTTTCGGCGCTGCCACTCCTGCCAGCTTGATTTCCTGGTCCACATTCGTGCTGGTGAGGGTTGTGATCATATCCCCGGCCCGGACACTTGTGACCCGCACTTTGATTTCGGTGGCTGCCTGTGCGGAGTTCAGCACACAGGCGATGATCAGGATGGTCACTGATGCCGTTTTCATAAGCCGTTTCTCCTTGGTGGCTGGGCCAACTACTCGGCCGGAAGTGGTTGCGCATGTGGCGCTTTTCTGGATGGCACGAGGAACGATACGCCTACGCTCACCAGGGCGGCAAACGCACCGATGAAGAACGGCCACCGATGGTCCAGAGCCCGCCAGGCGATGCCCCCGAGGAGAGGCATCGTGACGGCCGCCGCATGGTTCATGGCCACTCCCATACTGAGAGTAGGTGTTCTCTCGCTGGGCGGGACCAGACGATCCGCGAACGTGGTCAGGGCCATCGCGAAGACGAAGAAAGCACTGTCCACCACGAACAGAACATACAGCACGACCGGGTTGGGAATCAATGCATAGCCGAGGAAGAAGAGAGTCAGGGCCGAAAAGTAGAAAATGAGGATCCGTTTCTCTCCGACTCGGTCAATCAGCCTACCGATGAGTGGGGAGCTGAAACAGCCGATGACTTGCACGATGCACCAGAGCAGGAGCATCGTCTCGAGAGGTGTGCCGTACTTCTTGACGAGAAGGAATCCGGCGAAGCAGAGGAAGATCTGTTTGCGCCACCCTTCCAGGAAACTGAGGAGGTAGAACAGCCAGTACTTCTTGCGCAGCACCAGCCTTGGGCCAGGTGTCTTGATGTTTCTTGGGATGCCGAAGCAGGCAACTGCGCCGAGGCATCCCACGACAAGGGCCATGCCGAACATGGGCCGCATCGAGATGTCCGCCTTTGCGAGGAGTAAAGCCACCACGAGCCCCCCTGTGAACCCGGCCGATCCCGCGGCGCGCATCTGGCCCAAACGGTGTCCGGCTCTGCCTGGTTCTGCCAGACTGATTGCCATTGAGCTGGGAAGAGGCATCCAGACATGCAGGCCCTGGCTCCAGACAACGCTGGCTACGAGAGCCCAGCCGTAGCCGGGGACAATCGCGTACCCCCCGAGGCCCACAGCAAACACGGCAATCATACCCGCCCCCACCAGTGGTTCGGGGAGACCTGAGAGGAGCGCAAGAACCAACAGAGCGGTGATTCCACAGGTTTCGCGGATGGCCTCCATGAGGCCAAGCTGAAAAGCGGAGACACCAATGTCATTGACCATGAAGTTGGCGTTGAGACCAATCTGCACCGCCAGTGCGACGTTGACTCCGGCCACGGCCAGGGCCAGGAACACTCGTCCGCGCCGTCGCAGTTCGGGGGTGAGCTCGGAACGGATCTCAAACGTGTCAGTGTGGGCCAAGAGGCGTGTCTCCGATACGCGATGGCGCCGCCCGGGTTCAGTCTGAAGCCGGGTCTTCCCACCGCATTCGCAGGAAAGAGCATACTCTATGAGCTCAACGGTGGGTGGCAATGCGGGTCGTTGGCTCTTTCTCTCCTGTGGCTGTTGAGGGGCGGCCGTGGCAACGGTCGTGTGCCGGGGTAGGGTATCGAGGTACGTGTTCTCCCGATCCCGTTGCTTCCCAAACCGCGCGAGTTGTCCGCTGTTCTGCGGGAGGGTGTTTGCGGGCATGAATTCTCCAGAACAGCAGCGCTGTTCCTCCAGGCAAGACATGGATCTTCCGTCTCAACAGTCGCAGGTTGATCTCAACCTTCAGGAGCACGACTCTTCGGTGGCTCCGACCGACCGGCTGTTGAACGAGATGGGGTTCGATTTGAGCCAGGTGACGTGGGGGTACCAGGAGGTCTTTCGCCGGGCGATTCGGGAGTTGCATGCCAACGGTCTGCTTGGGCCGAAGAATCGCGCTGTGACTGATGCGTTCTTCGAGATCCTGGGGCGTAGTGACAAGTCCACTCTGGACAGTGTCCTGCGGAGTTTTCTTGAGTCCTTGCGGGGTGAGTTCCGGTGGTTGATGCGGTTGCCTCGGCTGTTTGAGCGGTGGGCCAGAACAGGGCTCCGGCTGGGTGAGCATCGTCATTTCCTCGGGATGCGCTTCTTTGAGCAGGTTGGGAAGGGCACCCTCGGCACCACGCCCGCGGAGCTCGAATTCGTTCTGGATGTCGTCGGTCTCCTGATCGAAGAAAACGCGGATTTGGTGGGGCCTTTCCTGCGTGGCTACCCGTACCTGAGCTCGCGGCTTTCTCCCGACGGCATCCGTTCGTTTGTGCTCGCAGCTGTTCGTGTGTGCGGACGTGATTCCCGGGCCGCCCGAGCTTACCTGGCCTGTGAACTGGAGTCGGCGATTCGACGGATCGATCAGTTGACTCGACAGGCGAGCATTTTGCGGGAAGAAGGGGCACTGGAGCGCTTGGTGCAAGCGCTCCTCGGTCGTTCTGTAGAGGTGAGGAGTCTCGGGGTACTGGATGCTGATGATCTGCAATTGCGTGGTAGCTCCTATGTCGCCTGTCCCGCAGGGCTCTATTTACCTGAACGGCTCACTGAGTTCGGCGATCATCAGGCCAATCTTGGAGCCCTGAAAGCGTTGATCTGCCTGGGAATCGCCGCTTTGCAGGCCCGGAGCTTCGCCGCGATCCATGGGCTCCCCGGTACTGAGACGGTTCGCGACATCGTGCCGGTGGAGATTACCGAGGGGGAGGCATTCTCCGCCCTTGTCTACATCGTTGAGGTCCGACGTGTACTGGCCTTCGCGCGCTGCCGTTACCCCGGTCTGGGGACCTGGCTGGCTCGTTTCGTCTCGTTGGAGTCTGCCGCGAACCCCGTGGGCACCGGTTTGGACGCCCTTCTATTGGGAGAGTTGGGCTACGCAGAGGACCGGCAGGAATGGCAGATTCTCCGTGAGATTGTGGAGGAGATCGTGTCGGCTTCCGAGAGCGTTGTTGATACGGTAGGGCAACTCACTGCACGTTGGGAGCAGATACAGCCGGTTCTCTCTGTAACAACGTGCAACCGCCTGCCACGTCCCCTCTTCTTTTTTCCCGATCCTTTCTTTCCTCTGACGATCACTGCCCAGAGCGGGGATCAGGCGATCGTGGACCTGCGCGATGCTCTGCGGTGCGGAGGCCCTTCTGAGGAGAGTGACCCGGAGAGTGACGAGCGCGATCGGGCCAGTCAGGATGAGGCCGAGGCCCCGCGTGACGGGCAGGCGAACGACGAACGAACTCCGGACACGCAGGCCGCCCTGATCGGCTATTTCTACGACGAATGGAATGTTCACTGCTGTGATTACTACCGAGACTGGTGCTGTGTCCACGAGAAGCGCCCGACCTCAAACTCGGACCTGACAGCATTCTCGTCTGATCTTCTGGGCTATGCCGATCAGGTCCGGCGCGTTTTTGAGTCCCTTCGCCCGCAGGAAGCCCGGGAGGAGACACGACTTCTGGATGGAGACTCGATTGGTTTCGACGCGTTCATGGAGTATGTCTCCCAGCGGGATGTGAAGCCCAACACCGAAATGCGGTTTTACAGCAAGCCGCTGGTGCGAACACGGGATGTGGCCGTCTGCGTTCTGATCGATTTGAGCGGCTCGACAGCAGAGCCCTGTGAAGAACTCTCAGCCAGCCCCCTGGCAAAGAGGGAGGGAAAGCGGGCGGGACGCTTCGGCATTGCAGACTTCCGGCCTGGGGGCGTTGGCAAGACTGTGGTTGAGGTCGAGAAGGAGGCCGCCTTTGTTCTGGCCACCGGACTCGCAGCCCTTGGGGATACGTTTGCGGTCTCGGGCTTCACCGGCACCGGGCGTGAGAACTGTCAGTTCGTTGTGATCAAGGCGTTTGAAGATGACTGGACGCAGAGCAGCGTCCGACAGTTGCTTGGGGCCAGCCCGGGAGCGTCAACTCGAATTGGCGCGGCGTTGCGCCACGCGGGATGGCGCATGGGCGACGTGACGGCCAGGACTAAGGTGTTGCTGCTGATTACCGACGGGAAGCCTTGTGATCAGGGGTACGACACTGCCAACCACTACGCGCAGCATGACGTGCGGAAAGCTTGCGAGGAGAACGCCGCCGCAGGCATTCACACATTTTGCGTGTCGACATCAGAGAACACACCGGCCGATATGGAGATTATGTTCCCGCGGGGACGCTACCTGATCCTGAGCGACATCTCCCGTCTCCCCGGCACACTGTCGCGGCTCTACCTTCAGTTGACGCGATAGAATTGGGCTGGACAGATTGAGTTGAGTGCTGGTCGCTGAGGGGTGCACGCGGAGGCGACAAGCCTGTGTAGCTGCCCAGAAATCGCCATGCGAGCTATCCTGCAACCTTGAACGGCACCGCAGGCAGGACCCCGGCGTGGATACGGATCGTTCGCGGAGCACCGCTGGGTGGCTGGCCTTCGCGCTGAGGCGGGGTTCGCTCAATGAACAGATCGAAAACGAGGTTCCCTTCCTCCCCGCGTTTGGCCGCCTTACTATCGGTTTTCAGGGACACCATAAGCCTGCCGTGCCTGATAGATACGCTCTCGATTTCGACCCCTGCGGGAGCATTGCCCAGTTCCACTTTGAGCCGGCTGAGAGCCTTCCGGAACCTGATTCGGGAGGAAAAGGAAACGGTGGTGGTTGCGCCGGGGCGGAGCGTCAGGGCTTCCTTCGAGTTGACTGTGAAAGGACGTCTCGGACGTCCTCCCTCGATGGTGGAAAGCAGCAGTTCCTTTGCTGGCACGAGATGGTGGTAGATGAAGGCCTGCATCATGTCCTCCGCGGGAACGGCAGGACAGATGGCTGTCTTCCCGCCGATGGTTGCGTGGCCCTCCAGATCGAGCGCCTTGGGGCGGGTGAGCGGCTCTGTCGGGAGCGTCAGGGTCAACTGAACGTGATCTTGTCCGGCGGGAATGCGGGCTCCGTCGAGCCGGACTCCTTCCATCTTGTTCTTCAGCTTCAGTTCTATTTCGCCATCGAAGCCATCGCGACGGAGCGCATAGACTGTGAGCGGCACACTGGAGCCCGGATGGCCATTGAGGTTCGAAGGCACGACACGCAACTCGAAACCGGGATCGGGCCGCCCAATCCGCAGCCGGTAGGCAAATTCCGCACCGCCCCGGTTCTGGGTGTCACCGACATGGAGATAGTAGATGCCCTTCCCGGGCGGAACGAACACGATGCGCGAGTCGGCGTGATGGGTGAGCAGACCGAGTCCTTTGTCCTCGTGGTCATCATTCAATGCAAGCTGTCGTCCTTGCGCATCGGTTATCTTCAGGATCGAGTCGAGCGGGGAGTTTAGGCGCCGCGCTTTGGTTTCCACGACGATCTGCTTCCCCGACTGGCCCTGAAAGCGGTACACATCGCGATCGCCGGGCACACCGATGCGCCCGTTTACAACCAGTGCCGAACCGATCGGCATGGCCTTGTCGGTTGTGTTGTTAGGCTCGGTCTCGAAGGCTTCGCGAAGCGTGTCGTGCCCGAAGGGAACCGGATACGCAATGGGGGTTCCCTTGACGGTGGCAATGACACTCTGATTGCCGACGCTTCCTTTCTTGATGGGCAGGTTCTTCCCCTGAATCTCCACGGCGGTTCGCGTGCCGCTTTTGCCACCCAGTGGGAAGATGGCGGTAATGAACGGAATCTCGCCTACAGTGATCCGGTAGACGAAGTCCTGGCGCCCGCGATAGAGCGCATCTTTGATCTCGATTGTGTAGTTGCCATCCGCCGGTATTTCGTAGTAGAGGGCTGGATCGGGATTGAAGCGGTAGTCGTCGGCGTAGGCCAGCTCGCGGTCATTCGCGTCGTAGAGCGCGAGGGTTGCCTGGAACCACCCGGGTACGGCGTCGGCCAGGTGCGGGATGAGTTCCCGTGCGGCCGAAGAAATGACAAGCTGGTCCCCCCGTGCGGCCTTGAACGAGAAGCGGTCAATGTCGCCGGGCATGATCTGCCCGTTGAGTACCGCCGGCAATCTGAGTTCGACGGATTCGCCGGTTCCTTTGTTGTTTGGCTCGACCTCGGCATGCTCCGGGTAGCCGCCGATATGGAATGCGAGTGGGGCTGACAGGCGGCCATCGCTCATCAAGCGCAGCTCGCGCCGCCCTGGCTTGGCGTTGGGCAGCACTCTTATCTCGAACGTGACGGTTTCGGCGATCTGTGCGTTCTCCTGAATCTTCGGGTCTCTGCGCGCCCGGCCAAGCTCACGCATCTCTCGCATATCCTCCAGCGAAATGCCGGCCTTTTCGGCATGCTCCATGAGTGCGCGCCTTCCCGCCATTCCTTGCGGCTCCCTCTGTTTGGGAATACCCATGTCGTCGCGGATTTGCTTGAGCTTGTTGCGCATCTGCACTATTTCGCGCGTACTGAACGGACGTTGGTGGTCGAGCACTTTCGCGTGAATGCCATCGCCTGAACAATAGAGGCCATCGACGTTCTCGAGGTGCTGGCCACCCGCCGTGATGACGAGGGTTGCGCCGCGCTGCGCACCGGCCGGGTAGATGTAGCCCAGATGTGGATCCCGGGGCTGGATCCTTGCGCCTTGGCCAGCCGCCGTGGCTGCGATGAAGGTTGCCGCGAACAGAAGAGAGATTGTCATTTTCATTCCAGGCTCCCGCACTACATGATTTCCGTCAGGCGCCCACCACTGCTGTAGCCTTCGTCGGCGGAAGGGACAATGCGCACTCCGCCACCGGAATGCGGCAGTGTGCCGGAGGGGTCGATGCCAAGCTGCTCATGGATGCTGGCCAACAGATCCCAGGGATAGACCGGCCGATCCTTGAGTTCTTCGCCGCGCGCATCGGAAGCTCCGACTACGTGGCCGCCTCTGAAGCCTCCGCCAGCAAGCACCATGGAGAAGACCTTTCCGTAATGCCCACGTCCTCCGTTGAAGGGCGCCTCCCACTGGATCCTCGGCGTTCGCCCGAATTCGCCGCCCACCCAGACGATGGTGCTGTCAAGCAGTCCACGGCTGGAGAGATCCTGAAGGAGCGAGGCGACGCCACCGTCCATCTGGGGCAGCAGTCGCCGCATGTCGCCAAAGTGGTTCTTGTGCGTATCCCAACCCTTGGAGTTGATGGTCACATAACGGACACCATTTTCCACCAGCCGCCGCGCAGTCAGGCAGGACTGCCCGAAGGTGTTGCGGCCATAGCGTTCCCGGAGGTCGTCGCTTTCCTGTGACAGGTCGAAGACCTTCGCGCCTTCGCCCAGAATCAGATCGTAGGCTTGTTCCTCGCATTCACGGAGTTCCTTGAGGTGGCCGTTGCCGGGCAGCTGGCGACCGAAGGTATCCAGTCCACGCAGCAGGTCCCGGCGTTCGCGTTGTCGCCGATCGGAAATGCCTTGCGCAACAATGCCTTCAACTGCGAACGGAGTCTTGGCAGGATCTCCGCCGGTGGCGAAGGGCTTGTAGCGGGGGCCGAGGAAGCCTGCCTCGGAAAAACGGCCTTGCGGTTCGGTGAGAACGATGTAGGGCGGAATCATGCCGGTATAGCCTGCGCCGTAGCCCTTCTTGAGGGCGACCACCGACCCGATGGAAGGATGGACAATGCGCCCACCGGGCTTGCGTCCGGACTGTACGGTATAGGAGGCGGTTTCGTGGCCGTTGATCCCATGGGTCATGCTTCGGATGATCGAGAACTTGTCGGCCTGCTTCGCCATTTTGGGTAGCATCTGGCCAACCCGGATGCCCTTCACGTTGGTCTCGATTGGCTGTGACAGCGGGCCGCAATAGTCGTAACCGGCCTCCGGCTTGGGGTCAAACGTGTCGAGGTGGCACGGGCCACCCCACAGCCAGATCTGGATGACCGACTTGGCGCGCGCGGGTCGTGCAGACGCCGCTCTCGTGGGCAGCACCATTGAGAACGGGATGGCGCATGCGCCTGCCTGGATGAATCGTCTTCGTGACATGGAACACGGCATGGCTCTTCTCCGTCAGTGCTTGTAGAGAAACTCGGGGCTGTTGATCAGCGCCCAGGAGATATCGACAGCCACCTGCGGCCCCCTGGCTTCCGCGTTCCTTGCATAGCTGCGGATAATCCCCATTTCTCCCGGGGTCGGATAGCGCGAGAGGATGGCAAGGTAGAGTTCCTGCACATTGGCGATGGGATTGCCCCGGCTTCGGTTGGGCAGGTTGCGCGGCACAGATTCAAGCTTCTTGAGCACATGGCTTGAGTTGAGCAGGTGCAGTTTCTGGGTGGGAGTGATTTGGTTGTTGCGTTCCGCGGCAAATCCGGTATCACGTGGCGGGCGGCCAAACTGTTCGAGGAAGGAACTGGTGATGCTGCCGTCGGCGAGGGTGATGGCGCTTTGCTCAGTCGGGATGAAGGTGAACGGTTCAGGGATGACGCTCCAGTATTCCTCGACCGTGCCGGTGATTTTGCAGAGCGTATCAATCAAGGTCTCCGCATCGGTACGGCGAAGCGGATAGTGGGCGAAAAGGTGGCCGGCTTCCGGCGTGTCGGCGGCTGGAAGTGCGGAACGCTGATAGGTGGCGGAGGTCAAGATGAGTCGGTATATGTGCCGCGTGTCGTAACCGGATTCCACGAATTCCCGTTCCAGCAAGGCGAGCAGCTCTGAGTTGGACGGCGGATTGTCAGGGCGGATATCGTCGGGCTCATGGATGATGCCGCGTCCGAGCAACTGGTGCCAGATGCGGTTGACGGCGTTCCTGGCGAACCACGGATTGGCAGGCCGGATCAGCCAGTCGGCAAACGCGGAACGAGCATCCACGTCGTGGGGTACATCGGTTTCTGTTCCGTCAGGGAACGCCAACGTCTCCGGGCGGCGGTCGGCAGGGGATTGGTCGAAAAGGTCGGCATAGACAATCTCCTCTTTCCACTCGCCCGTTCTCTTGAAGCGGATGTCGGAAAAGAAGGCGGCCAGATCAGCCTGTTTGCGCTCCGGCCATCGATCCGTGCGAACGCCCATGAACGCCAGGGCGGCAGCCTGCGCGATGGTCCCGGGTTCACTGTCCTGCAGAGCACGGAAGAAGTTGACCTGTGGAACGCGGAAATTGCTGCCGTTGGCGATGAGGATTTCGCGCACGAATTGGTCGTAGCGCTTGTTTTCTCTGATGGATGTATGTATCCACCGGTAATAGGCTTGGACAGCGTTTGGCCACAGATTGATCGGGAACTCCGACTTGACCCGCAAACGGTCGCACCACTGCATGGCGCAATAGTCGGCAAAGGCATCGTCAGCCAGCAACGTGTCGATCAGCTTGGCGCGCTTCTCCGGGGTGCGATCCCCAATGAACGCCCTTGCTTCGTCTGCCGTCGGAATCGTGCCGGTCGTATCCAGATAGACGCGTCGCACGAACGTGCTGTCGGAGCAGGTGGCCGCAGGCTGAATGCCTTTCTCAGCCAGCTTCTGAAGAACCGGCCGGTCGATGCGATTGGCCGGGGCCGGGGTTGCGCTGGTTTCATACAACGCAGCTGCCGGATCGGCGAAACACACCGAGGCCAGAAGAACAAGAGCGGCCGCTGTCTTTGCAGATAGACTTCCATCACTCACTGGCGCACCCCGCTGCTTTCTCTTCCCGCCGACCAGATCATCCGGCCGGACCTTCAGCCAGAGAACGGAGGACAGACGAGATTATTGCTTGAGGAGGAACTCACCCGTGGGAGCGATGCCATGGGCTCTCAGGTGTTTTCCGGACATCGCTTGCGTTGTGCAGCGCTTGGGGAGATTATTCAGAGAGGCGCAAACCAGGCAACTGTAGGAGACAGAGCGTGATGCAGGATGGCACGATTGGGGTTGGCATTGTCGGTCTTGGGTTCCGAGGGGGTAATAATCTCGGTCGCCGCATGGCTGAGGCAGCGTCAGAGACGGGGCTTCGAGTGGTCGCGTTGTGCGACGAAAGAAGCGATCGCCTGGCCGAGGTGCAGGCCGACCTGCGTGACGCTTTTGAGGAAGAAGGCGTCACCATATCTCCTCGTGGTTACGCCGATGCGGCTCAGTTGGTGGAGGATCCTGAACTCGATCTGGTGGTGGTGACCACGCCTCAGTGTGTGCACAGGGAACCAGCTCTTGCCGGGCTTGAGGCCGGGAAAAGGGTGTATGTAGACAAGCCCCTGGCGCACGACATGGCTGATGCTCGAGCCATCTGTGAGGCGATGACAACGCACCGGAAACCAATCCTCCTGGGATTCACGCGTCGCTATGAGGTCCCGTGGCGGAAGGCCTATGATCTTGTGCAGGACGGCGTTATTGGCGATTTGCACATGGTCCTGTTGCGGGACGTCATCCCGTTCCACAGCTATTTCCACCGTTGGCACCGGCGGATGGAGTGGTCCGGCGGCGCCCTCAATGACAAGTCATCCCACCATTTTGATGTCATGAACTGGTTCTCGGGCAGCCGGGCGCGGACGCTTTCCGCAGTTGGCGGGCGTCGCGTGTTTCACGCCAAGCCTGATGCCCCGGCCCGTTGTTTGGAGTGCGATCAGGAGTGCCCCTACCGGGTTGGTCCTACTCGGGGGAGGAAGCTGACCCAGGAGCAGATGGATATCGAAGGCGATTCGTGGACTCGGGCAACCGACGAATTCCATCGCGTAGACAATTGTGTCTACCTGCCCGGAGCCGACATCAAAGATCACGCGATTATGCAGGTTGCCTACGAGAACGGCATCGTGGGATCACTGTTTGTATCGTTCTTCGGTCCTCGTTCAGACGATCAGGAGACGATGGAGCTGGTTGGGACGAAGGGCCGCATTCTGCTGAACCGGCACCGGGGCGAGCTTGACATTGTCTCTGACTATGGCAAGAGCCATGAGTTGATCGACTGCAAGAGCGAGGAGTTTGGGTCCTCACACTTCGGGGCGGACCTCGAACTGGTTCGGGAGATGGCCCGGTTTGCCGGTGGTGCGTCTCCGCTTGTTTCAGCGCCGGAGGGGTTTGAGGCAACGCGAATGGTCATGGCCACGCACGCTTCGATTGCAGCCGGCGGCACGACCATCGACATGACAGCGTATGACGGTGCTGACGTGCCGTCGCGCTTCGACTCAGCCGAGATGTAAACACCCCCGGGCAGAGCCTGGTCTATCCCATCAGGAGTTGGGCATGGATGACCGACCGAACATTCTGCTGATCACGACCGATCACCTGCGCTACGATACGCTGGGTTGCCACGGCGACCCGGTTATCCGGACACCAAATATCGATCGTCTGGCTGCCCAGTCCGTGGACTTCTCCAACTACTTCGTGCAGAATCCGGTGTGCCAGCCATCCCGAGCGTCCCTGATGACCGGGCGCTATCCGCGGAATCACGGGGTTCGCCACAACGGATCGCGGCTGGATCAGAATGAGATGACTTTGATGGAGTTCGTGAAGCGCGAGGGATACGCCACGGCCTGCGTGGGCAAGCATCACATTGCCCAGGAACGGTTTGTGAAGGCTCTGGACCATGTGTCCGCGGCCCACATCCGGAGGAACTGGCGGGAGCGGGAAGATGGGCAATATGTCGTAGAGGAGCCTAACGAGCTGGAGCAGTACGTCCGCGACCGGGGGCATGAGTACACGACAGGCTATGCGCTGCCACACTTCCGTGCTCGCCTTGGGGCCGTGCCTTCCGAACTGCCTGAGGATTGCCACATCGATGCGTACGTCGGGAAGAAAGGCAAAGAGTACCTGCAGCAGTCTCAACCACACCAGCCATTCTTCCTGTGGTTGGGGTTCTATGGCCCCCACCATCCGTATGTTCCGTCCGGGCGGTTTGGGCGGATGTACACAGGTGACGATGTCCCTCCCTTCGCCCGAGCCGAGAGTGATCTAGCCAGGAAGCCTCCCGAATACCGGATTTATTGTGAGTGCCATGATCACAAGTACCGGGGATTCAGCCGAGCCAGTGACACAACGTTCAGGGAGATGAAGGCGGCATACTATGGAATGGTGTCCCAGATTGACTGGCAGGTTGGCGAGATCCTGGATACGCTGGACGAAAACGGGCTGGCAGACAACACGATCGTCGTCTTTACGTCCGACCACGGGGAGTTTCTCGGAGACCATGGAATCCCGGCCAAAGCCCCGTTTCTGCTCGATTGCATGCTGCATGTGCCCTTCATGGTTCGGGGCCCCGATATGGCCCCGAGGCAGACGGATGAGTTGACTGAAGAGGTCGATCTATTCCCAACAGTCGCCCGGTTGACGGGAGGCGAGATCCCAGCCTGGGTCCAAGGGCAGGATCTGAGTCCCGCCCTGGGCGGCGGCGTCCTGCCCAACTCGCGTGACACGGTGTATGCGGAGATGGTTGACAAACGCTGCGTCCGGACGCGCGAGTGGAAGTACATTCACTACCCCGGAAAACCCCACGGCGAACTCTACAATGTGTCCTCCGATCCCCACGAGTTGCGCAATCTGTACACGGACCGACCCGACATCGTGACCCGGATGCGACAGCGCTATTACGACACCCTTGATGCCACCGAGGACCTTGTGCATCCGACCTATCAACGCTTTAGCGGGGTCGATCCTGAGACAGGCGAGGAACTCACACACTATCACACCTGGTAGGGGTGGAGTGGGGGGCATAAGTCAGGAGTAGACTTGCATATTCGCAATTCGCGAATAGCGTATATATCTGATGATGAAGCCACAAGACATTGTTGTTCTACTTTCTCTTTCACTTCCGGATAGGTGTGGAATGACCTACGCTGGTCTGGCCGAGGAGTTGGGCATGAGTCCGTCTGAGGTCCATGCGGCGGTCCGCCGCAGCACCGTTGCTGGGTTGGTCGATCCTGCCGACAGGCGCCCGTTGGTAGCGCCGCTGCTGGATTTTCTCCTGCACGGGCTGGCTTATGTCTTCCCGCCGGAGCGTGGCGAGCTTACGCGCGGGATGCCGACCGCTGCTGCTGCACCCGTTCTGGCCTCTCTATTCACGGACACTACGGAGCCGGCAACCGTCTGGCCCGACCCGGAGGGGGAAGTCCGCGGCGTTGCCTTCCTACCCCTTTACCGGACCGTCCCCGAAGCCGCCCGACGGGATCCAAGACTCTATGACCTCTTGGCTTTGGTTGATCTTCTGCGTGGTGGACGGGCCCGGGAACGAGCCGCTGCTGAAGCCGAACTCTGCAAGCGGCTGAGGGCCGATGAATCAAGCCATGCTTGACCGAATTGCGGCCGTTGCCGACAAGCTGCGGCCTCTCAACGTGGACTTCGCCTTCCTCGGAGGCGCTGTCCTCGGCCTCCTCGTCACCGACACCGGAGCAGCAGAGGTGCGAACGACCAGGGATGTGGACGTGATCATCGATTCCACCTCCCGGCGCTCGCAGACCGCACTGGAAGACGCGCTACGCGTTGCTGGATTCCGACACGATACGTCCGAAGACGCTCCCGTCTGTCGTTGGCTTCTGCAGGACATCGTGGTTGACATCATCCCAGTGGACGCGAGTGTGTTCGGTTGGGGTTCTACATGGCTCGCCGAAGCCTTAGCCGGATCTCGCCCGGTTTGCATCGGGGATGGCCATGAGATCAAGGTGGTGACGCCGCCCTGTTTTGTGGCCACCAAGCTGGAGGCGTTTGAGGGGCGTGGCGCCAGTGACTACTACGCCAGCATCGACTTGGAGGACGTTGTCACTGTTCTCGACACTCGAGCGGAACTGCGCGCGGAGGTGGCCACGAGCCCTCCTGATGTGCGGGCTTATCTGGTCCGGGAGTTCCGACGACTGCTCGGGACTACCGGCTTCCGGGACGCCTTGCCGGGACACCTGCCGATGGACAGCGCGAGTCAGCGCCGCGTATCCGTGGTATTGGAGCGCATGCGCGGAATCGTGGCGGATGCTGACGCAGACGTCACGTCGCCGCTTGCCACCTGATTGCGTTGAGAGCGATCTGAGTTGGTCGTGCCCAGCGTCCACATTGCCCCCCCCCCGTCCCCGAGAGCAGCAGAGATGGCGTGTTCCCGTGGATGAGTTTGTCACACTGGCGCTGGTTTGGGTACGCACAGCATCGACCAATGCAGGGGAGCCCCTCTGCTGCATCAAGTGCGCTGAAGGCTCACGCAATCGAGATGGAGGCGCCTCTTCCCGGGAACAGTGGAATCCTGTGTCAAAATGGTGCCAAGCGCTCCGAAACGGAAGCCGACGTGCTGGAGGTCGGCATGGTCTGACCGACGGTCCGGAGTAACGGGTGACCGTGGGGATTGCCTCAACGCGAGTGCGGCGTATTTTGCTCTCGTGTGTGACCCAGACTCAACTGGCGAAAGGAGCGCACCTATGGACACGCTTGATATCGGCTCGATGATACAGCCCTTCTCGGATGAGCAGATTCACCGGGATGAAGGATACTACTGTTGGGGACCGAACCTACTCAAAGCGGAAGACGGCCGCTATTACATGGCCTATTCCCGGTGGCCCAAGGCGACGGGGGTCGGTGGCTGGTTGACGGATTCGGAGATTGCGCTTGCAGTCGCAGATCAGCCCGTGGGCCCTTACACCCATCTCAGTGTGCTGTTGCAGGGACGCGGCCCGGGGCATTGGGACGAGCTCATGGCCCACAACCCCAAGCTCAAGTGCTTCGACGGACGTTACTACCTCTACTACATCTCGAGTCGACCGGGCCCAACGAAAGGGCATATCCGCGACAGCCAGCGGACCGGTGTTGCCGTGTCCGATAGCTTGACCGGGCCTTACACTCGGTTTGATGAACCCATCGTGGTGCCGGCCCCGCCGATCTACAACGTCGCGGTGAACCCCGGGGTCACGCGAATGGCCGACGGGCGCTACCTCCTGATCATCAAAGGCGATGTCACCCCGAAGGAACCGACTGAGCCTTTCCCACAGCGACTGCAGGCCCTCGGTATTGGCGAGTCGCCCATGGGGCCCTTCACGTTTCTGCCAGATCCTGCAATCGCGGACATTGACACGGAAGACGCGTCTATCTGGTATGATGCGTGGCGCAATGTCTACTACGCCGTGTTTCACGCTCATAAGTACATCGGGTTGATCGCCTCGGACGACGGGATCGCGTGGCGCCGGGCCCAGCACTACACAATCACCGAGAAGCGACTACTGAAGACTGACGGCAGTTCTCTTGAGCCTCAGCGCCTCGAGCGCCCGAGCGTGTTTGTCGAGGACGGCGAGCCCAAAGTGCTTTGTCTAGGCGGATCCCGAGAAGACGACTGGTACTGCGTGCTGCTGCCGTTGGGCTGAGTGGCGAGTCGCTCTTGGGAAGGTCAGCACTGGGGCTGCTTGCCCCAGACCCCAGCCGGGGGAGCACTTGCTCCCCCGAACCCCCACATACTTGGGGTCGCGTACGCCAGGTGACAAGGTCCACCTGGCGTACGCGACCCCGGTGTCCCCCGCTCGCGCGTTGATCGATGTGGCAGTCAAGAGCAAGTGTTCCAGTTTTCACCGTGGCGCATTGTGTCGTCGATCAGTGAGTTGCACGGCGGAAGTCGGCGTGAGGCTGGGTAACCGGTGGGCGCCACGCTTCTGACTGCGTGGCGTCCCAAGCGAGTCACTCCTGCGCCACACGCTCCTGAGAAAATAGGCCGGTTACGGAGTTTGGGCGGCGCTACTCTGGCTCGGGTGCTTTCGCCTCTTCCGGATCGGCGGGCGGCATGACTGGGGTGCCATAGGGGATCAGCGGGCGGCTCACGTCGGCTTGGCCGATCGACTGGATGAGCCAGCCGCTGCCGGTTTCGGAGAGCAGGAAGCGCTGTTCCTCGTTGCGGTCCACGAAGACATGCTCGACGTCCACCGCGATGAGGCCGTTCGGAGCATTCCGGCCCCGGGTCATTGCCCGTCCCTTTACCCCGGTGGTCGAGCGTCGCATCTCCTCGCGGAAGGTTGCCATTCCCTGCTGTTTTCGCAGTTGGAGAAGTTCGCGCTTCAGTTCTCCTGTCGTGAGGCGCAGGTAGAGCTTATCCTCGCCTTTTCCCGCGGCCTCGAAGAAGGCGGAGATGGTGGCTTCCGGCGTGTCGTAGAGCTGGTCCCGCTCTCGGAGCACGACAACTGCGGCTACAAGGGCAACGACCAGGGACACTTGGATGATGCGCTGTTTCATGGGGCGGGAGTGTCGTCGATCTCGATGAGCCCAAGGTCCAGTGGCCCCTGGTTGTGATCGACAACGATCTTGCGCACACGGGGGAGGACCGTCTCCATGGTCTCAAGGAGGAGTCGGCGCATCGCCAGGTCACGTTGGTCAGCGACGTTGGCCGCTACCAGCGCGAACCGTTCAGCATCTCCCGTTGCGATATGGACCATTTCCTCGGCCTCGGCTTCTGCCTCGGAGACGATGCGTTGTGCATCGCCCTCTGCTTCGGGTCTGATGCGGTTCGCGTAGCCACGAGCTTGGTTGATGGCGCGTGCCGCATCGCCGCGAGCTCGAGCGACATCCCGGAAGGCGTCCGCCACTTCGGGCGGCGGCGTCCCCCCCTCGAGGGACACGGACATCAATTGGACGCCGGCGCCATGGCGTTCGTTCAGAACCGCGGATGCTCGTCGCATGACCTCGCTCTGGATGGCCAAACGGTGGGATGTGAGCACATCATCGACGCTCATTCGGGATATTACCGAGGAGAGGGCTGCTGACACAGCATTGCGTACGAGTGCCGGAGCATCGCTGAGGCGGAAGAGGTAGCGATGGGCATCCGAGATTCGGTATTGAGCAACGGCGGGGATGATCACGAGGTTCTTGTCACCGGTCAGGCACTGTGCTTCCAGCGGCTCGCTGCGGCGGCCAAGTGTCCGGGCCGTGAGGTCCATGCCAACCGCTTCGCGCTTCATTTGCAGCGCCCGGATCTTCGAAATCTGGTCGAATCCCCATGGCAGGCCCAAGTGCAGCCCGGGCGGTTGGGAAATCTTGAGGGCTTTTCCGCAGCGCCGGACGACGGCCCGTTCATCGGGTTTGACGGTGTAGATCCCCGTTGCCGCATAGAGCACCAGCAACGATGGCAGAACCGTGACCCAAAGCGGCCGCTTCCTGCCGTCAGCCGGGGCACTCATCTGTTTGTCTGCGGGGCATTTACTCATGGATCTACCGGGCTCGCCGGGGCCTTCAGTCTTTCCGTGGTTGGGTCAGGTACTTGAGCAGTTCAGAGTCGGACGAGAGGAGCAGGGTCGTTCGCTCGTCGAGGATCTTCTTGTAGGTATCCAGGGTTCGCAGTAGCTCGAAGAGTTCAGGGTCCTTGCCATGGGCATTGCCATAAACTCGGGCTGCTTCCGCCTCGCCCTGACCGCGGATTTTTTCGGCCTGGGAATAGGCCTGAGCCAGAACCACGGTCTTCTCTTTGTCGGCTTCGGCACGGATCTTCATGGCCTCCCTATCGCCCTCTGCTCGGTATTGGCCTGCGAGTTGGGCCCGTTCTGAACGCATCCGCTCAAAAACGCTCTCCCGGACCTGGACCGGCAGGGAAAGTCGTTTCACACCGACATCCACGATCGAGACGCCATACTTCCCCGCCACTTCCGTGCCGGACTCAGCGGAGACTTCAGCCATGATCTCTTCGAGCCGATGCTTCGCCGGGTCGGTCGACACGAGAGCTTCAAGGGGATTCTTACCTATCTTGGCCGCGAGCTTAGCCCAGATGATGTCGTGCATGCTCGACTCCGCTCGGATCATATCTCCGCCGACAGCTTCGATGAATGCTTGTGGGTTCTCGACTTTCCAGCAGACAAAGACGTCCAGATCAATGTTCTTCTTGCCTTGGGCCAGGAACTCGGAGGGGCGCGGATCGTAGACCTGGAGACGACGGTCGATTCGCAGAGCCGACTGATAGAACATCTTGAGCTTGGGGCCCGAATCCACCAGCGTGCGGACAGGGCGCCCGAATTGAGTTACAATGACGAATTCGGCTTCGTCGACGAAAACGACGCTGCGGATTCCGCAGGCGACGATGACGATCACAATGATCCACTGCCATAGGCGTTTCATTCGCCGGGTTCTCCCTGAATGGCGTTGGTTGGGTCGGCCGCAGTCGGAGTGAGTCGCTGCGGTCCCCAGAAGGCGTTTTTCCCGATATAGAGCGTTCGCCGGGACTGTCCTTGAGCACGATCCAGAATGACCTTCCGTCTTCCCGCGAGCGTTTTTTCAACGGTGTTGAGGTACCAGCGCAAGCGTGAGGCTTCGGCGTGGTCCGCGTGAGCAGCGGCCAGTGCTGTGAAGCGACTCGCTTCCCCAACCGCGCGGCGGGTCCGGTCCTGCTGGAAGGCCTCGCCGTCAAGCAGGCGCTTGGCTGCTTCGCCCTGGACGAGCGTGGTGACCTCGCAGTGGTAGGCGTTGGCCCGGTTGATTCGGGCCTCTTTGTCTTCCAGTGCGCTGGCGACTTCGCGGAACGCCGGCACGACCTCCAGCGGGGGATGCACATCTCCCAGGCACACGGCCTCAATCGTGAACACCGGTTCGTCACTTCCGGTCGAGGTGTAGGCTCCCAGGGAATCGGTAATGTGCTTCAGAATTGCCTCTTCTATTTCCCCTCGTCGTTCACTGAGGATCTCACGCGCATGCTGGCGCGACATGACCGACGCGATTCCCTCCAGGGCGAGATTCCGGATGATCCCGTCCCACTTGTTTGCACCGTCTCGCGTTTGGTCGCCGACGAGGAAGAGGGCATTGGCGGCGTGGGTCACCCGATATTGCACGATCATGTTGAGATCGACGAGGTTCTCATCTCCGGTCCAGATGGTGGCTTCGCCATCCTGGCGCTGCCGCCGTCCGCCGCGGTGTTGCACGTTCCACTCGTAGGCCGGCGGTTCTGCATAAGTTCCCGAGAGGGTGCGAAAGCCGACCTCGACGCGTCGAATGAGTTTTGTCTCGACGATGCGGTGTCGCCCGAAAGGGTATGGCAGGCGTGCGTGCAGCCCCGGGGCCTTTGCTCGGGCAACAGGGCGCCCAAAGTGCTGGACTATGCCCACTTGCCCCGGGCGCACGATGTGGATGCCGCTGCATATGTGCAAAATCGGGGCCGCGGCGCTGACTGCGCGCACGATCTTGCGGCGCTGCTGCCAGAGCTTGGCCAGGCGGGAGGCACAGCGTGCGCGCAAGGCTTGCCCATCGATGAGCAGGCGCAGCGAGTTGGTCACGACGATCAGCGAACTGACCTGGTGGAGGCAGGCCGCGATGATTGGACTGATCCAGCCCATCGAGGCAACCACCACGGCCAACGCGTTGAAGCCCAGAGCGAACGCAAAGATGTTTTGCCAGATCCGGCGTAGAACGACGCGGGAGAAGGAGGCCGCCCGGACCAGCTTGGCCAGGTCATCCCCGACCAGCACCACGTCGGCTGATGCGATCGCGGCATCCGAGCCGATGTCGCCCATAACAATGCCGACGTCAGCGGTGGCCAGTGAGGGCGCGTCGTTGATTCCGTCCCCAACCATGGCCGTGGGGCCATGTTCAGCCTGGATCGCGCACACTTCGGCTACTTTGTCATCCGGGAGCAGATCACTGCGTCGGTCCGCAATGCCCACGACTGCCCCCACGGCGTCTGCCGCCGCTGCATTGTCGCCGGTCAGCATCACCAGCCTGGAGATGCCCAGGTCGGTGAGTTGCTGGACCGTGACTGCGGCTTCCGGACGTACGGTGTCCGCGACCACGGCGGCGCCGATCAGCATGTCTCCGCGAGCTACGAGAACAACGGTTGCACCGGACGCCGCGGCCGAGATGCGTTCCTTGTCCGCTTCGGAGACCACGATGCCTTGTTCTTCAAGGAATCTGTGGTTGCCGACGAGGCACCGGTCTTCCCCAATTTGCGCCTCGGCTCCCAGGCCCGGATGGGCTGTGAACCGGTCGCTTGCGGGGATCGACAGGCTTTTCTCCCGGGCTCGATCGACAAGGAGCTCCCCAACGGGGTGCTCGGAGTGTTGCTCAACCGCAGCGGCCAGCGAGAGTACCGTTTCCTCTGATTGCCCCTCGGTGAGGAGCAGTTCGCGGATTTTGAGAGTGGCTGAGGTCAGTGTTCCTGTCTTGTCAAAGACCACGCTTTGCAGGCGCCCAAGCGCCTCGAGGACGGCTCCTCCTTTGATCAGGATGCCCTCGCGGACCAGTCGCCCAATCCCTGCGGCGATGCCGGTCGGGGTGGCCAGGACCAGTGCGCACGGGCATGCCACGACGAGAACGGCCACAGAGCGTGTGACTTCGCGGGTGAAGAAGTAGGTCACGGCCGCGGCGACCAGAACGATTGGCACAAAGAAGGTCGCGTACTTGTCCGCCAGGCGCTGGGTTGGTGCCTTGGCGGACTCGGCGTCCTCAACCAACTGGATGATATGCTCCAGGGTGGTGTCCTTGCCCAGGCGGGAAACCGTGATTTCGGCCTGCCCGTAGAGGTTCAGAGTACCCGCAAAGACCTCATCGCCCGGTCGTTTGTCGGCGGGGACTGATTCGCCTGTCATCGCACTTTGGTCGACCGATGATCCGCCACTGCTGACGACCCCATCGACGGGAATCCGGTCTCCGGGGCGAATCAGGACGATGTCGTCCAGGCTCACATCCTCGGCCGGGATGACGAGTTCCCCGGCATCTCGTCGTACGCGTGCCGTGGCCGGGCGGAGAGTCAAAAGAGCCTCGATGCCATCACGGGTTCGGTCGACGACGTAGTCCTCGAGGGCTTCACCGATGAGCATGATGAGAATGACTTCGGCGGCGACGGGGTATTGTCCGATAGCGACAGCTGCGATGGCTGCGATGCTGACCGCCAGATCCGCTGATATCCGCAGAGAAAGGAGTCCGACAACGGCTTCGGAGAGAATCGGGAAGCCGCCGACCAGCGCCAGGACAAGTGCGAGGTCGACGCCAAAGATGGTACGAACGGTCCCGGTCAGATACGCGACCAGCCCCACGGCAACGAGGCCTGTGAGAGCCAGGTGACGTTGGTGTTCATCTTCGAGGATGTCGCGCAGTCTCAAAGTGCAACGGGCCTTCCACCCCCGGGGGCAGTTCGTTCGGGAGGCGGCAGATAGTATAGTACGCGGAGCAGGGGGGACAAGGCAGCTTGAGCGGCGCATCGGGCCCCATGGGGCTGTGCCGGACAGGGAGTCAGATGAAACAGGTTCTACTTGTTGGGGCTGGAGGATGTGTCGGTGCCATCCTTCGCTATAAGCTTGGGGGGCTCGTTCTGCATCAGTTCCCCAATTCTCGTTTCCCGTATGGCACTTTCGCAGTGAACGTGGCGGGTTGTCTCCTGATCGGTGTCGTTGCCGGTTGGATCGAGCATCACCATGGCGTGGGTGCGGACTTGCGGCTCCTGGTGATCACGGGGTTACTGGGGGGCTTTACGACATTTTCAGCTTTCGGACTGGAAACGGTCTATCTGCTGCGGCGTGGTCTGCCGATGTTGGCGTTGGCCAATGCGTTCGGGAGTGTTGCGCTTGGGGTGTTGGCGGTTGGCATTGGCCTGTCCGTCGGTACGCTCCTGGCCAAGTGATCGCGGTGGGGCCACCAGTGAACAATGCGCCGCGTCTTGGTTCCGCACGTCGCTTGTCCGCTCACTTTGAAGAGGGCTGCAGACCGTTGAGCAGGGGCGCGGACACGACCGTTGTCCGAACCGATCTCCGTGTGCTCCGGGCAAGAATGATCCGCGTTCTCGCTTTGAGCGGACTCGTTCCCGCTCTGTTCACGGGCTTGGCCAGCAGCCGCGGGGAGGGGCTGGCCGCTGAACTCCTCCAGCAAGGCCAACTGGTTGCTGTGGGGATGCAAGCCCCCCCCTCCATTGGTTTCATCGATTCCACGTCTCGTCGTTTGGCAGCCACGCTCGAACTTGCCACGTTGCGGCGGGGGGAGGAGGGGAGCGTGGGGCGTCCGGTGGGGCTGCAGCTCTCTCGAGACGGGAGACGCTGTTACTTGCTGACTCATCTGGTGGGCGGACCGTTCCGCATGGCGCTCCTGGAGATCGACCTGGGGGCTGGCGCGGCCCTGCGTGAGGTCGGAGTCGACTCGATACGGGCCCATAACTACGCCGTGTCATTCTGGTTCAGCGAGGCATCTGAGAGCGTAGCTGTGCGCTATCAGTACGGGGTCGCCGCCTTCGACTGGCGCACGGGCCGGCGCCTCCGTACGCTTCGATCTGATGTTCGTGGTTTACTTCCCGGGACGGATGCCAGCAGTCCTCTACTGCTCATGCCTGGGCGCATCAAGGTCTGGGAGCCTGGGTACTCGAAGCTGCGCTCGCTTTTCCTTGTCGATTCGGGTGAGCCTGTAAGGGCGTGTCTCGTCTCCGGTGGCGGCTCGGTGTGTGTCCAGACGACGGGAGAGGGGGGCGAGGCATTGCTGGAGGTCGTGGGGGCGACCGCGGATGCGAACCCCGCGGCGCCAGTCAGTTATTTGCCTGGGAGCGAATTGGCTGCTGCAGGTGGGACTCCCCCCGTTGCGGTACTGCGTTCTGATGCACCGGCGATCAGTTTCTGCGATCTCCGCACGGGGCGTGAACGCGCGTTTGCCAGGTCGGCGGGAGTCGCGTCAGACGTTCTCTGGGGTTGGGATGGCACCGTGGTCGTCCTCATTCCGGAGAAGCGGTGCGTTCAGTTCGTTGAACTCGCCTCGGCGAACGTGGTTGATGCGGTCCCGCTGAGCGGCACACCGATCGCCGGCTGCATTACCCGCTCCCCTGGAGCCGAAGCTTCGGTTTCGGTGAGTGTTGTGGGCAGTGAGGCGTCACCCGAGCACGTGGCGTCTGATGCCTACCAACTCGCGCAACACCACGTGAGCAGGGGAGAGCTTCGGCGGGCTCTTGATTTGCTGGACCGTGCTGTTGCCCTGGCTCCCGACCACGCTCGACTGTTCTCGCTCCGGGGCCATCTCTTCACGCGCACGGGGCACGCGCACAACGCTGCTGCTGATCTACGGCGAGCCACGCTTCTGGCTCCTGACGAACCGGAGGCATTTGCGCGCCTCGCGTGGCTTCAGGTGTCGATCACGGCGCTGCGTGATGGCGTTGCTGCCTCCCGGAACGCTCGGAAAGCACTCACGCTTGCTGACACGCCCGAGCATCTCTGTCTACTGGCGCTGGCTTTGACCGAGAGTGGCTTGTTCAGGGAGGCCTCTGAGGTCGCTGGCCGCGCGGTTGCCGCGACGTCCGGCCCACGGACTCGAGAGGTGCAGGCCATCGTTGAACGGGAGGGCACTCTCCTGGGATACATGGAGGCCCCCGGATCACTCGTTAAGTGCCGTGACTTGCATCTCCGAGGCGGGAAATCTCTTGGCATCGTGTGCCGGTCCGTGGCCGGAGGGCTGGACATCACACAGGTGCTCAGAGACAGCGTGGCAGCGGAAGCCGGGCTGCGCCCTGGTGACTGCATTGCTTTGATCGATGTCAGCGATGTCACCCACGTGCGGCAGTTGCACCGTGTGCGGGATGCCATCGCGGACGGCAAACGCCCTTTGGCCGTGTTGGTGGTCGAGCGCGGCGAGCAGACGCTCCGGTATGCCCTGCTGCCGTGACCCATCGGGAGGAGACGATTTTCCGCATTTTCCGGCCGTGACCGTGCATGCGGAAGCTGGCGTTCTGCCCGAAGAAGAGGTCCTTCCCTGCGGCTTTCTCGCCTGGGGCCTGCGACCATTCCCTTCTGGCGTGTCCGCCCGTTTGGGCCGATTTCGGTCCTCATCAGCTTTGTTGCGTGACCAGTTGCTGGGCAGATTCTGTCATACTACTGTTACGGCGTCCGGTTACTAGCCTGATCTGTCCACGAGCCGGCGTCCGGTTCGTGGGTAGATCACCCGAAGGGCTTCGACGTGAGCCCATTCGACAGGCTCAGGGCTAGCCTTGAGCAGGCGGCGCGGAGCAGAGCGCGTTGAAACTTGGGCGGAAGTGCTTCCGTCCAAGCGGATAAGCCGGGCAGAGCCACTCTGCGCGAATTGTCCAGGCTAGGCACAGCTGTTGACCATCCAGGCAAATGGGCGGAAACCCGAAAAGGACGGAACATGAAGGCTGCGATCACCGATGGGAAGGGCAAGGTTTGGCTGGGGGATGTCCCCACTCCAGAGCCCAACGACTACCAGTGTCTTTGTCGTCATCTGGCTTGTGCAAGCTGCACAGGGACGGATCTGAAGCACATCAATGACAAGCTCCCCTGGGCTCAGAATTATCCTGGGCTTCTCGGCCATGAGAGTATTGGTGAGGTGATCAGCGTTGGGAAGAAAGTGACCAAGTTCAAGAAGGGGGACTGGGTGCTCAGGCCTGCGGCAGCGTATCCTGGCGAGACCCATGCCGGCTATACCTCGATGTGGGGTGGTTTTGCGGAGTACGGTCTGGTGACCGATGTCCCGGCTCTGTTGGCAGATGAGCCGGATGCGACGCCCAACAACTACACGCGCTTTCAGCTGGCCGTTCCCAAGGAGTTGGGGATCAGCCCTGCTGATGCAACGACACTGATAACCCTGAAAGAGACGGCGAGCTACGTTGCGAGCATCGGTGTGGGGCTCTATTCCTCCGTTCTCGTTCTCGGCTCTGGCTCGGTTGGCATCAGCATGCTCATCTTCACGAAGATCTTCGGGGCCTACCCGGCTATCATGGTTGGGCGGCGTGATGAGCCGCTGGCCTATGCGAAGGAACGCATCGGGGCTGATGCGACCATCAACTGCTCCGATACTGATGTCATCGCGGCTGTCCGTGAGTTGACCGACGGGAAAGGGGTGGATCGCATCATCGATACCACCGGCAGTGCCGAATTCCTCAATGACTGTCTGCCATGCCTGACTGAAGAAGGCAAGGCGGCTGCCTACGCGACCTACGATCGGACGAAGACTGTCGGCGCTACCGTCGATCAGGATCGTCTCATCACCGGCCGGACCGGCGAAGACGATGCGCACCAGTACCTGCTGGATGCGGTCAAACTCGGCTTGCTGGACCTCTCCGCCTTTTACTCGCACAAGATGCCTTTCGAGAAGATCAGCGAGGGCTTTGATATGTTGGCCCGCAAGGAAGCATTCAAGGTCGTGTTCGAGATGGGGGACTGACTATGAAAACGACGGCTGTTGTCTTCTCGGAAGCCTGCAAGTTCGAGCTGCGTGAGTTGACCTTGCCAGACCCCGGACCTGGTGACATCCTGGTGCGGACGCTGGTCTCTGCCATTTCTCCGGGAACCGAACGGTGGACGCTTGTCGGCAAGCATATCGGCACGCAGTTCCCGTGCGTGCCCGGCTACCATCGTGTCGGCGTGGTTGAGAGTGCGGGCAAAGATGTCACGCAGCTCAAGCCCGGTGACGTGGTCTATGGGACTGGCGGAAGCTGGGCCGAAGAGGTCGTCTCCATGTGGGGCGCACACATCGGCCACTCGGTCAGTGCTGCCGGTGGGTACAAACCGATGCCTGAAGGACCGGAAGAGATTGAGGCGCTTGAAGCCCTGTCCTTCGCGATTTTGGCCGGCGTGTCCAACCGTGGGGTGAACATGGCCGACTTCCAGGCCGATCAGAAGGTCCTGGCCATCGGCGCCGGCATTGTGGGGATCTGTGAAGCGCAACTGGCTGCCTCGCGCGGCGCAGAGACCACACTGCTCGACAAGAATCCCGACCGAATCGCGTTCCTGGCCGAGGCCCAGCCGAATTTGCGTTGTCTGTCCGTCGATGACCCGGAACTCGAGAGCAAGCTCAAAGAGATTGCTCCGGGCGGGTTTGACATCCTTCAGGACACGGTAGGGCATGCTCCGACCACGGACACGATGGTGCAACTGATGCGGGCCCAGGGAACGCTCTTGCTCCAGGCGCAGTACTTCGACAAAGAGAAGTGTGCGATCGATCTGGATCAGATCAAGATCAAGGAGCTGACCGTCAAGACGACGTGTGGTATACGCCAGGAAGACTGGGACCAGACCACTGCTGCGATCCGTTCAGGTGTCATGGACACCGCAGCGTTGATCTCCCATCGGTTCGCAGCGGCAGACGCCCTGGATGGCTACGAGTTGCTGCTGAACAATGCCTCTCACAACCTTGGGATGACCATTCGCTGGTAGTTGCTGGCGGCATCATTCCCGAATTCACAGAACACGCGCGAGGTCGGCATCGACCTCGCGCCTTTCTCTTTCTCGGCTCAAAGGCTGAACGGTCGCTTCTGCGGAACGTCCGGCAGACATATCGAGGGGCGTAAGTGCCCCCAGATGTTTGGAGCGCCGGTTCTCCGTAACCGGCCTAGCCGCATACGGAGATGCGGCACCCCCAGAGCGGTGTTGCGGCCAGCGGCTCCCTGCTCGAAACTGGGCAGTTACACACGAGTGGAGGGCGTTGGCGGCTCATGGGGTCTCGGCCAGGACCTCTTCGGCAATGGCCGTGTTGCGGTCAACGATAATCTCAGCGAGGGCCCGACCGGTTTCGGGCGTGGCTGCCAACGCTTCCTGGTTGACCATGTCCTGTTTCTGAACGAGTTGGGGGAACCAGGCCAGGGCGCAGGCCGTCTCGAACTCCGTGGCGTGTCCCGGCATTCGACCGGTCACAAGATGCTGTTTGACGTCCTCCTCCGTCAGTACATCCCAGTACGTGCTGGCGCGCCAAACGGCCTTGTACCGACGGACCACCTGACTGCCACCGTATTCGAGAATCGTGTGGTTTCCCAAGTGCCCGTTGATCGCGAGGAAGCGCTCCAGACCATGTGGCACCAGGCTCTCCACGACGTCGTAGATGTAGCTCAGCATGGTGCTGAGCCGCAGCCTGATTGTCCCGGGCACGTCCATCTTCCATTCCGCCAATCCGGCAGGCAGAGCGGGAAGCACAATGGCCTGTGGGAAGAGGCGTTGGGCAATGGCTTCCGAGACACACACTGAGCTGCGTATGTCGTGGTCCAGTGGGCAGTGCTCATAGTGATCCTCGACGCTGCCGATCGGCAGCAGGCCAAGCTGGAACTTGCCGTCCTTGAGGGCCTGAGTGAACTCGGTGGCGGTGTATTCGCCCAAATGCACGCGTGGGGAGGTCATGATGCCGTGGTCTCCTGCTGTTGGGGTGTCTCTGAGGACCTCGATGTTCAGGCTTCCTGAGCGCTGAGCCGAGCTTGCGAGACGGCCGGAGGCAACGCGCGGTCGCGTACCAGCCCAGGGCACAGCGAAGCGACGCCCTGGGTATGGCAATTGGGTTGGCCGTGCCCCTTCAGGGCATGATCGGGTCGAATGGCCAACCTGGGGCGTTGCCCCATAAGCGCTAACTTGTTGAGCAAGTTCCTGCCTGCTGTCCAGTCCTGGAGAAAAGTTGACGGTTTCTTTTCTGACTTTCTTTGCTTCTTGAGGGCCGTT
>Ga0209045_1000182_pt1 | contig 80990 bp, 43 predicted proteins | sample SaaInlLV_10m_DNA_4_FD_184664 | JGI IMG/M metagenome (GOLD analysis project Ga0209045, IMG submission 184664) | Marine microbial communities from expanding oxygen minimum zones in the Saanich Inlet - Saanich Inlet SI072_LV_200m_DNA (SPAdes) (version 2) | ecosystem: Environmental > Aquatic >...
CCCCTGCGGCGGAGGGGGATGGGATCACCCGGGCATAGTCTGGGGCAACAGTCTCATTCACCAACGACACAGCCGAGCTTGCGAGACGGGCGAAGCCAACGTCGCTGGGGCCCTATCGTGGGACCATATGACCCCAGGACCGAGGGGCGCCGGGTTGGGGACAACACGACTTCCTTTGGGGGCGAAAAGTCGGCATTCCTCCTTGCGTATGGTCGGGGCCGGTGGTATTGACGTCAGGCGAGGTCCGCTCTCCTTTGGCGTTCCTCCCCCTTCACGTTGTTGTTTCCGGAAGGAGTTTGCTGTGAGAACGTTGGCATTCGCTTTTGCTGCGCTGGTCGCCACAATGACGTGGGGGCAGACCCCCAATCCGGTCACGAATGGGAGCTTCGAGAAGATTGGTGAGGATGGAACTCCTGTGGATTGGGAGACCGTTGGTACCGAAGCCGCGGTGGTTGCGGCGGCCCACGACGGTAGGCGAGCCGTCCTGCTGAGGCGGACCCCCGAGATCGCCGAGACATATCGGGAAACTGGGCTGAACCGGACGTGGCAGATCAAGTCCGGAGAGCAGGGGAAGATGCTGGATACCCCCAAAGGGGGACTGCGCTTCTGGTACACCGTGCCCAAGGCTGAACCGGGCATGGCACTGCGCATGAACGTTATCGCCATGAATGATGTCCCACTGGAAGGCTGCGGCGTGCCGCGGACGTTCTACCAGGTCCCGCAGTCGCACTTCGGCGATGGACAATGGCATGAGGGACTGTTGGCCTTCGATTACACGGATAACGATCGTTTCCGCTGGCTCCAGGTGTCGCCGCGGGTGATCGGCGCCGCCGGTGCTGAGTGGATCATTGATGACATTCGCTGGGTTGAGAGTGTGGGCGCACTGCCTTCTATCCTGTCTCTGAAGAGCTACGAGCTTCCCGATGGGGACTGCCAGATCCGTTGTGTGATGAAGAACATGGGAGACGCTTGGTTGCAGGCGGGGATGGCCTCCATAGCAATGCCGGCCGGGGTTGAGACGGTCGGCGACGCGGGAGCGCGCCCGGTTTCCCGGCTGGCACCCGGAGCTTACGCGGTGGCGGCATGGCGTCTGCGCGGTGTCCGCAAGGCGGGGAGCACGATGACGGCACGCTTCGTCAGCGGCGATATGTCTGCTGAAGCAACATGCGACTTCCAGCCTGCTCTTGACTGGGTTCAGTTCCAGACCGAACGCTTTGTGCTTTGGCCGGGACAGGAGACGACGGTGGACGTGGTTGCCTTCAATCGCGGCGACGCTCAGTTGGCTCGGGTGGATCTCGACATCGCTCTTCCCCCCGAGGTCGACGCCGTTGGCCGTTTGCCGACCGTGCTGACCGATGTGCCTCCCTTCGGAAAGGCCCGGGTCTCCTTCAAGATTCGGGCACGCAAACAGACGCCCTCTGCGTTCTTGACCGGCACGTGGCGCATTCCTGCTTCGCGAGATGGGGAGCTCAAGACGGAGATTGTGGTTGGTACCGAGCCGGACCGGGCCAGCGGCTCAGTGCCGCGAGTGGCCTGCGGTTCTTTCACGGTTCTCTTCCCGAAGAACGCGTTCGGGTACGGCATCGGCTGGGTCTACGCAAAACCTGATTTCCGTCCGGTCGGGGTCATTCCCAACTTGGGGCGTGTGACGATGAAGGGCGGGCCGCTTGGCGGTGTGCCCCTCTACGCTCCCGCGGCAGAACGGACCTTCAACAAAACGACCATCGGGGCGAGTCGTGGTGCAGGACTGCGCTTCGAGTTGTCCTCAGACACCCTCGCCAAAGCCGCCTTCCCGGGCCAGATGGCGATCGAGTTCACGACCGGCGAGTCCGTGACCGGTGTGGCCGGGCGTTTAGTCACATGTCGCGTGACCGCCACTGCTCCGCCCGAGGGGCAACTCCTCGCGCTCGATGGACCGGTGTTCTGTCCCGGTGAAGGTGCGTTCCGGGGGAAAAGCGAGGCACTTGTTCCCGGAATGGAGTGGATTCTGGACGACGAGGACTCCTCCAACAACAATGTGATCTCCCACACCCACCCGCACCGTCTGCGTTGGCGTCAGCACCCGCATCTCGTCACCGTCCCGATGATGAGTGTGCGAAAGGACGATCTTGTTGCTGCGTTGCTGTGGCACCCACGGGCTCGCTGGAACGACGGCGTTTCCCGAGCGGACCTCGAGCCCGATGAGAGCGATATCGATCGCCCAACCCCGGTGTTCGCCGCTCCTGATCGCTTCTCCGGTCACGCCAGTGCTGCGATGGGACTGAGCGTGCCATCGGTGGGGACGTACGCCAAACCCAACCAGATCGCGATTGATACCGGCTGGCCCGCGCCGGGCGTCAAGGTGGGCCGGATCGATCTGAGCTATGCGTTCTACGTCGAGACCGGTGCGGACTCCGCACTGGCGGCGCTCAAAGCCTGGTTCCAGGTGTATGGCGTTGCGCCACCTCGAGATCTGCCACAGATGAAGGCGTCCCGTTCGTTTGCTCGTGCCCAGTCCGGCTTCCGAGGCGGGGAGCTACCCGCTTGGGCGGTTGCTGCGAACACCGCAGGCACATGGCTCGAGCCCAGCCGTGAGCAATGGATCGACGAGCTTGAGTGGTCGATGCAGGGCTACCTTAAGACGCTTTGGGATGACGAGATGAAGGAATGGCGGATTCACCACGGCGGGCCGCCGATCAAGCGCCGAGAGGGGGCCTACCCGAACTTTCTCTACGACGTTGTCACCACCGCGAAACTCACCGATGACCCCGTCCTGAAACGGGCGCTTGAGGCCCAGGCCGAGGCAGTAGTGAAGGCACACAACGGCCCCCTGCCGACGGCTCTGGATTTCGGCTGTCTTTACGCCGATCCTCTCGCCCGCTTCCGTGGTCTTGACAGTCAACTCGTGGGCCTTCTTCGCAGCCAGGGCGAGGATGGAGGGTGGTGCTACAAGACGCGCATTGAGCAGGGGGGAACGTTCAAAGGGCGCGACTATGCGGGGCTTGCCCACGATGGTTTCGAGGCCAATGGGCTGGTTGCCCGCAAAGCCTGGTCTCTGTTGCGCGGCTACCGCCTGAGCGGCGAGCCGAAGTTGCTGGCAGCGGGCCTCAAAGCACTGACCTACATGGAGAAATTCCGGGTTCCCCGGGCGGCTCAGGTATGGGAGGTCATCGGCCATGCCCCGGACATTCTGGCTGCAGCCGATGCCTGCGAAGCGTACTTGGAGGCCTACGGAGCGACGGGCGACAAGGCTCACTTGGAGCGGGCCATCTACTGGGGCTGGGCCGGACTGTCGTTCGTCTACCAGTGGGGTGTGGATGGATACCCCTGGCTACGCTACGGCTCCATTCCTATTTTCGGCTCCACCTGGTGGACGTGTACGTGGTTTGGGCGTCCTGTTCAGTGGAACGGCATGCGGTATGCCAACGCGCTGCTGCAGCTGGCGGAACACGACGATTCATTCCCCTGGGAAACCGTCGCAAAGGGCATTCTCATCTCAGGGCTGTACCAGCAGGGCTTTGATCCGGAGAACGAGGAGAATTATGCGCTTTGGCCGGATGTCTACAACGCGGTTACCGGGAACCGGGTGGAGTGGAATTTCGCTCCGCGGCGCATGGTGGACCTGATCCAGAAATTTCTTGGGTACACTCCCGAGCCGCGGACGCTGCGGCTGGAGGCGGGGGATGGGGCTCCGCCGATCATTGTGAACGGCTGTGCGCGCTTTGTGGATGGTGGGTACGACTCCGAGAAGCAGACCGTATCGGTGGTGTTTGAGGATGGGGCCCCATTGAACGGTCGAGTTGTGATTGTCGGTGTGACCGAGCCGAAAAGAGTGTCGTGCAATGGGCGCCCTCTGGACCGGGCGGAGCACACTGAGTTGCCAGGTACCTGGACCTATAGCGTGGACGTCAGAGCATTGGTGGCCTTCCCGCGTCCCGTGACGAAGGGCGAGTTGCGGCTTGTCGGTGTTCGCTCTGTGGCAAACGGACTGAGCCCGGGTGAGTGCAAACGCATCGCTTTCGAGTTTGCGCAGACCGCACAAGGGTGGACCCGGGCGAACCACATCACCGTATTTGCGGTGCGCAACGGCATGCTGGATGTGGACGTCATCGGCGGCGACCCGTATATGGTGCGTGGCAACTGTGCAGTTGATGGGGATTCCGTGTCCCACATCCGCGTGCGCATGTCGGCTTCCGCAGGTAGCGGCACGCAGTTCTTCTGGGGCACAGCGGAGAATCCCGGCATGTCCGAAGACCGACGCGTGGACGGGACTCTCGTCGCCGACGGACAGTTCCATGAGACTGTTTTCGACGTCGGGGCGCATCCGCAGTGGCGTGGCAATACCATCACTGCGATCCGCCTTGACCCGATGTCCGGGGCCGACACGGGCCAGGTCAAGATCGACTGGATCCGGGGCGAGAAGTAGGGGGGAACCGTTCATCATGTACTCTCGTGGTCTCACTCTCCTGTTGGTCGGCGTTGCTCTTGTCCTCACGTGTGTTGTGCACGCCGCCCCGGTTGGTCGCCCGAATATCCTCCTTATCCTCACCGATGATTTGGGCTTCTCTGACTTGGGCTGCTATGGGTCCGAGATTGCCACGCCCAACTTGGATCGCTTGGCACAGGATGGTCTGCGATTCAGTCAGTTCTACAACACGGCCAAATGCCATTCCTCCCGGGTCAGTCTTCTCAGTGGACGCTGGTGCCGGCAGGCGGGAGATGTCGGTCTGAGCCGGGCTACGACTATCGCAGAAGTCCTGCGGGAAGGCGGTTACTTCACGGCTATGACTGGGAAGTGGCACCTCAAGAAGGAGCCCACCGACTTCGGGTTCCAGCGCTACTTTGGTCATCTCTCCGGTGCCTGCAACTACTACCGGGGAGACAAGACGTTCCGGCTCAACGGCAAACCGTGGACGGTTCCGAAGGACGGCTTCTACACGACGGTCGCCAACGTTGACTTTGCTCTGCAATTCCTTGGCGAGGCACGGACAGCGGCGCAGCCGTGGTTCCTCTACGTTGCGTTCAACGCTCCCCACGCGCCGCTTCAGCCTCTGGAGGAAGACTATCGCCGGTACCGAACCAGCTACGAGAAGGGATGGGATGCGGTGCGGACTGCGCGGGCTGAGAAGCAGCGCCTATCCGGGTTGTTCGGACAGGCCGTCACTCCCAGTCCTCGCCCACCTCACGTTCCGGCGTGGGACGCGCTGTCTCCTGAGATGAGGGATTGGGAGAGCCGTCGCATGGCGGCCTACGCCGGGATGATCGACCGGATCGATCAGGAGATCGGGCGGTTGCTTGCCGACCTGCGCCGCAATGGCGAGCTGGACAACACGATCATTGTGTTTCTGTCCGATAACGGGGCGTGTCCGTATGATCGACGGAGCACCGGCATGGACCGACAACCGTACGAGCCCGATGTCAGTTGGAGTGACAGTACGGGCTGGGCCTGGGCGCGCAACTGCCCATTCAGGTATTACAAACAGAACCAGTTCGAGGGGGGCATCGCGACGCCGGCAATCGTTCATTGGCCTGCAGGAATGAGCGTGAAGCCCGGGGCCCTGACCCACACGCCGGCTCATCTGGTGGATGTGTTGCCAACCCTCGCAGAAGCAGCCGGCGTTTCGGTCCCGAACGAGTGGCCGGAACGCGAACTGACCGCATTGGCAGGGGTGTCGCTGACGCCATTGCTTGCCGGCCGCGAGCTCCCTGAGCGTCCGCCGATTCACCTGTTGTTCAGCAGAGACAGGGGGCTGCGGGACGGCGACTGGAAGCTGGTGAGCTTCCGACGCCAACCGTGGGAGTTATACAACATTGCTGAAGATCGGGCGGAGATTCACAACCTGGCCGCCCAACACTCCGACGTGGTCAAGAGGATGTCAGCCCAGTGGCATGAGATGGCGACCAATGTGTTGATGGCACCCGCGCGGGAGACAGGGGCGGTGGGAACGGAGGCAGGTGTGCACATCCACCCAGAATGGACCGACTTCAGCTCTCCCGAGGCCAGCAGTAAGCGGCGGAAGCCGCGCAAAAAGAAGCGCATCCGCGCTCGGATTGGGACGAAGCTGAAGACAGAAGGCCGGCATCTCGTCCTCCGGTGCACCGGAGCCGATCCAGGACTCGCTTTCGACGTCCTGCCTCCGATGTCCGATGCAGGGCCCTATAGGCTCACGTTTCGACTCAAGAGTGAGGCGGCGGGTGACGGTGAGATCTACTGGACGACAGACGAGAAGACGAAGCTGCCGAGGGGCGGACATCTGACTTTCCCGGTGACCCACGACGGGCAGTGGCAGACTGTGACGCTTGCCATCGAGCAGTCGAAGCGGCTTCACGCGTTGCGTCTCGATGTCTGTGCCGGCCCCGGCAAGGCAAGGATTGAGGGGCTCCAACTCCGTGACGCGGCGGGTAAGGTCATCAAGCGTTGGCCGTGACGTACTCACGGTTCACTTCCTCGGTTTGGTCGGCTCGTCGGCTTTCCGGCGGTCAAGGGCTTTTCGGTTCATGTGCCGCCAGAGCCGCCACTTGTTTACATCGTTGCCGAACGAGCAGCCGGTGATCTCCTTGAGCGCTTTTGACAAGCCGACCACGACTGTTGTCTCAACGGTCGTGCTCCCGATCACAGGCATCAGGTGTTTCTGAGTGACCGTGCGCGTTTTCCCTCCTCCGACCGGTACACGGTGGGTTGTTGAGAAGTCGTCATACCCCCTGAGGTCGGTGTTCGTGGCACGGATGTGTAGAGTCGCCTTCGAGTCCGGCAGGGGAGGCGCGGCTGCAAGCCTTCGGATGAGTTCATCGATCGCCTCCGCAGCACAGACCGATCGGGTAATCTCAACAGCTTTCCGGCGGGCGCGCGGCGACTGGCCCTGCACGAGCTCAATCAAGCGGTCCCTGGCGGAATTTCCTCGTCCCTTTTTCAGAGCCGCCAGGGCCCGGCCGCTCACTTCTGCATCGCGATCGAGGACGGCCCGGTCGGCAAGCGCCCAGTCTGCATCCACACTGTCGATACGCGCCAGCGTCCTGACTATTTCCCTTCGGAGGCGGGTCGCCCCTCCGTCGAGTTCTTCGACCAGAAGCCCCGCAGCCAGGGGGCCGGCAGCGGCAAGCTTCTTCCTTGCCTTCTTCCGTTTCTCTTTGTTCCCGGTCCGCAGCTCGCGTACCCATCGCACGATGTCCTCATTCGAGGGTTGGGGGGCCTCCTGAGCCATCCCGATCAGGGACAGAGCACATGCTGCAAGGAGCACGACGGTTGTGCTTCTGATGGCCGGGAACGCTCTGCCCACATGGTCGTCGGGCGTGGTGTCAATTGGGGGAAGGTGTGCTCTCATCGCAGCCACCTTTCAATGACCGGAGTTGACGCGGGCTTGGACTGAGTCATTGACAACGAACCTATCGCGGAGTGGCTCATGACGCAAGAAGGCGGCGGAAGCCGAGGGTGGCCCACTACGGTGGAATGGCGCTAAGTCAGTACTTTGGACGTGCGGTCTGTGAGGGGCGAAGGACGCCACTCCGGCAAGGCCTACGTGGCTAACTACGAACGAATCCGGTCACCAGAATCGCGCCGTTTGTAGTAAGGCACGTAGCGCAGCGGTGTGCCGTTCTTCCTGCCCAACTCAACGCCATTTCCCCCTATGGTGTGTCTGAGGCCGTCCCTGCTTCACTTGCGGTTGAACCGGGCCTCGTCTCGCCTACCTTATCAGGTGCTCTGTCGAGGTTTCAACGCAGCCCCAAACTGCCAAGGAGATATGGTGCCATGTCATTGACTGGTCGTGAGCGGATTTCGCGGATTCTGAAGCGTGAGCCTGTGGACCGGATTGGGTTGTTCGAACACTTCTGGGGAGATACGCACAAGAAGTGGACGGCGGGAGGACACCTGCAGCCCGGGGAGGATCTCTCGAGGCACTTCGGGTTCGACATGCAGACCAGTTGGTGCTTCAACTGTGTTGCCGACCTGGACTTCGAGCCGGTGGTCATCGAAGAGACTGAGGAGACCGTGCTGAAGAAAGACGGCAACGGGGCCTTCCTGCGTCAGCACAAGCTGCACAACGCCACCCCTGAGCACGTTGATTTCACGGTACAGGAACGCAACGCCTGGGAGGAGTTGATCAAGCCCCGCCTGGCCCCCGTCGAGCGCCGAATCAACGTCGACGCGTATCGGGCTGCCAAGGAGCAGGCCGAAGCGGCGGAGCGCTTCTTCTGCTGGGCCGGGGTGAACGTGTTTGAACAGATGCATCCCGTATGCGGCCATGAGTATATGCTGATGGGGATGGCTCTCGATCCAGACTGGATCAAGGATATGGTCGAGACCTATTCGGATCTGACGATTGGGCTGATGGAGATCCTGTTCGAGAAGGAAGGGGAGCCGGACGGGATCTGGTTCTACGAGGATATGGGATTCAAGCAGCGCCCGTTCATGTCACCCGACATGTACGAGGAGATCATCCTTCCGGCCCACGCCAAGACGATCGACTTCTGTCACGCCCGAGGCCTACCGGTAATCATGCACTCCTGCGGCTTCATTGAGCCCCTCCTGCCAGGGATGGTGAAGGCGGGGATTGACTGTCTTCAGGTGATCGAGATCAAAGCCGGGATGGATGTACTCCAGATCAAGCGTGATTTCGGGGACGAGATCGTTCTCTGCGGCGGGATGGATGCACGCAACCTGGTGGCCAACGATCGGGACGCGATCCACGCTGAGCTCGTCGAGAAGGTCCCCGTGTTGATGAAGGACTCGGGGTACATCCTTCACTCTGACCACTCAATTCCGGATCAGTGTGACTACGAGACGTACCGCTTCTTCGTGGACGAGGGACTGCGCTTGGGGACTTACGCCGGCTGATCGTCGTGGTTGATCAGGGAGCACAAGTGCTGGGCGTGACGGATTTCTTCCATGGCCAGCCAGCGCAGCGTGTCACGGGCATCGTGAAGGTGAGACATCCGGGCGAGAGCGATGTAGAACTCGGCAATCGCTTCCTGCTTCTGAATCAGCTTGTGGAACGGGCTGTCGGCTTCGTCAGCCTCGATTCCCTCCATTGCGGCGAGAGCGTCGGCGACCGGTGCGGGCGGTGAGACTGTCTCGGGCTTCTCAGAAGCTCCTGTGTCCGGTTCGTCGTCAGCTTGGGGGATCCCGGTCACCAGCTCTTTGAGCGACTCAATGTGGACATGGTCCTCTTTGGTCACCTCCTCCAATCCCTGCCGCAACGCTGCGTCATCGCAGACTTCGGTAGCGCTTTCCAGAGCGTCCACCATTTCTGTTTCGAACAGGATGGCATGCCGCAGGACCATCCTCGACAAGAATCCCGCAGGCTGGACCATGGATGTCTCCGCCGGTTCGGGCATTGGTGCCACGGCAGGCACTTTGCGTGCTTCATTCACCAGCAGGACCAGCCCGACCAGAACGAACATGACCCCTGAACCGATGTGCAGGACGCGTTCAGGCAGGACACGTGACAGCATTTCACCGAAGATGACAGCCAGAGCTGTAGTCGTTATCAGCGCCAGGCTGGTGCCGAAAAATACGGCCCATGGACTTTTGCTGGAGGCGGCGAACGCGAGGGCGGTGAGCTGTGTTTTGTCCCCCAGTTCGGCGAGGAAGACAAGAGCGAAACTGGCAAAGAGGACCTTGGTGTTCATAGCTGTTTCCCGGGGGGCATGCATCTCAGGGCGGCTGTTTTTGCCGTCACCGACTCGTGTTTCGTGTCTGTCTTGGACAGCGTCCGGGCCCACAAGTTCGGTGGGGCGAACGGGACGGCCTAATGTAAACGGTGCCGAGGGGGGATCAATGGGGGCGACCACCGTCCCTTGCCCCAGGAGGGATGATGGACAGACACGCCGTTCAGGAAGACGGGAAGCACGGCGGTCGGGGACGACACGCCCTCCAGAAGACGGTGGCCAAGCGGAGCGTCTCTGGAGGGTCGATGTCCACAGCGACCGTGCCTCACGCCCGGAAGCAAAGCCCACGGCGGTCGGGGACGACACGCCCTCCAGAAAGACGGGAAGCACGGCGGCATGACGGACACTCAATCTCTCAATCCACGAGGCGACGGAACCCGGTGTGGGCGGCCGGTCCGCGCAGCCGCTCTACGATGTTATCCTGCCGAATGGCTTCTCCCAGTTCCTTGAAAACCGGGTCCAGAGCGTCATCGAAGCGGTCGAGGATATCGTCGGTGAGGGCCAGCGTGGGATAGACCCCGGCTGAGGCCAGAAAGCCTCGCCCCAGCAACAGCTGTGTGTAGAGCGTGCGCAGCTCATTGGCCTGTTCATGGACGAAGCGAATGTGCGACATGCAGTCGAATCCGGCCTCGATCTCAATGGGGACAGCATGGGCTTGAGCGTGTGTCTGCCAACTGCTCTTGATGCGTCGGCCGACGTGGGCCAGGTGTTCCGGCAGACTCACGCGCTGCATCTTGGCGATAGTGGCCAACGCGGCAGCGGGGCCGACGCTTTCAGTCCAATAGGTACTGCTGATGAAGGAATGCTGGGCTCCTTCCATCGCGGGGGCCGTGCCGATCACCGCTGCAATTGGATGGCCATTGCCCAACGCCTTTGCGAAGATCGCGAGGTCTGGCTGGACGTCGAGGATCATGTGGGCTCCACCGATGGCGAGGCGCCAGCCGATGGTGATTTCATCGAAGATCAGGAGGATTCCCCGTTTGGCTGTCTCCGTGCGGATGTGTTCGAGAAAGCCAGGTGCGGGGGCATGGTGGCGGCATGGTTCCATCACGATGGCAGCCAGTTCGTCACCACGCTCAGCCAGGACGCGGTCGAAGGCCTGTATATCATCAAAGGGGAACGTCAGCGTGGTTCCGTTCAGCGCGGCGGGAACACCGTCGGGATCAAGGCCGGGCAGCAGGAGCTCGGCCAGCGTCTCGCTGTTTCCAAGGTTCGCCGCCAGGTACCAGTCATGCCAGCCATGGTAGCCACAGACGGCGATGTGGTCTCGCCCAGTGGTGGCTCGGGCAATCCGGACGGCCACGGCTGCAATCTCGCCACCTGTTCGGGCGAAACGAGCGCATTCTGCCCAAGGGTGAAGTTCGCAGAGCAGGTCGGCGAGCTCAAGTTCCTCAGAAGGGTTGAGAGTACACATGCTTCCCAGGTTGATCCGTCGCCGAACGGCCGCCGTTACATCGGGATCACGGAACCCGAGCAGGCAGGACCCGATGCCGTTGTAGGAGAAATCGTAGAAGTGGTGCCCATCGGTGTCCCAGACTTCGCAGCCCCGAGCCTCTCGGAAGTAGGCCGGCCATTGTTTCGGGGCGAACATCTCGGGTCGTTTGCTGAGAAGCTGTGTCCCACCGGGCATGCGCTTCCTGGCCCGAGCATAGAGCTCCTGAACGTCTGGCTTGGCCGGCAGGGGGAGGTCGAGGAGGCGGTGGGCATTGTCGTGGAAGATATCGCGGAGGTCGTCCGCCGAGAGCCCGAACTGTTTGGTAGCAGTTAGCAGTGCCCGCAGCGACTCAAGGCCAACGGGGAGTGGCCGGCATCCGGGCGAGCCCTCTTTCGTGTCCACCGCATTTGTTGCCACCCACGTGAATTGATCGCCAAGTGTCACGCAGCGACCGCGCCCCTCACTGACCGGGAAGTCCGATCCCCAAAGGAGTCGCCGAGGACCGAATTCGTCCAAGATTGCAAGTAGCGGCTCGGCTTCACAGATTGCGGCGGAGTCAAACCACACGTTCTCGAGACCGCGGAGTCTGCTGATGGCATTGACCGTGTTGGGGGCGTGGAAGCCTCGGGCGGCGTGAGCCAGGACAATCCTGGCGTTGGAGTATCGCCGGCACATGCGAAGGAGCTCGTCCAGGTTCTCGGGATCGGCCAAAGCCCCTGGTCGAACGAGATGGATGGTGATAACCAGACCGCCTTCATCTGCGAGGCGCCAGAAGCGTTCGGCGAGCCACTCGGATAAGGGGGCGTCAAAGGTGGGCTTACTCGGGCTGTAGACATGGTACGGCTTGAAGCCGACGATTCCGTCGGAAGCGAGGGTTCCGTGCAGACTCGCTTCAGGCAAGTCCGGCGGCGCAAGCATGAGGCCGCGACTGGTTGGCTCGCTCTTCAGCCAGGTCGCGAGGAGGTCGTTGGCTGAGGTGACATCTCCCAAGCCGGGGTACGGCATGAAGAGGGCGCCGGTCAGGTGTTTCGGGCCAAAGGTGTTGACAAGGTGTCGACGCCAGACGTCGGGAGATGCTTCGGCTGGACCACCCGCGAGGAGGCCTGTCCCCGACCAGCCCTCAGGCAGGGCGTAAACATGTGCGTGCGCGTCGAAGATCTGTTCACCGACCAACGCACGCAGCTTGGCGGCGCATGCCGTGTCGGTGTCGGTGAATTCCCAGTATTGAGCCACGTGCGTGCGCTCCTTCCTGATCAGGCGGTGATGTGAGTCTCGCAGGGAACATGAGGGTGGCGAAGCGCCTGTCAAGTCCAGTTGACGTGACTGGGCCGGTTGGATGGGGCGGTTCGTCGCGGCATAGTGTGGTATTGGCCTCTGAGCGAAGGTGAAGAGGGTTCTCTACATAGCAGGCGCGGAGCGATTGTATGCCGGATGCAGGGCATTGTGACTGGGATACCGGGTATGTGCAGGTCTATACCGGGGACGGCAAAGGGAAGACAACGGCTGCCTTCGGCCTGGCCGTGCGGGCTGTCGGAGCCGGGCTGAAGGTCTTCATCGGGCAGTTCGTCAAAGGCATGCACTACAGCGAGCTTGACGCGATGGGACGTTTCTCGGGAGCGGTTGAGTTGCGGCAATACGGTCGCGACTGCTTTATTCGCCGGGACGCCACGCCCGAAGACAAGGCGGTGGCCCGGGCTGGTCTCGAGGACGCCCGGCAGGCGCTCGTGAGTGGGGATTACGACTTGGTCATCCTCGATGAGGCGAACATCGCAACCCACTTCAGTCTTTTCTCGGTTGATGACCTGCTGGGGGTCATCGACGCGAAGCCCAACCAGGTTGAGTTGGTCATCACGGGGCGACGGGCTGATCCCCGCATCATGGAGCGGGCGGATTTGGTCACAGAGATGCGTGAGATCAAGCACTACTACGCGGATGGTGTACCGGCCCGTCACGGCATCGAGAATTGAGGGAGAGGAAGAGGGGCGACAGGAGGACCGCTCCTGTTAGTCGCGGCTCGGACGAGCAGCGGCGCCTCCGAACCGAGCCGCGCACACCGTAAGCGGTCTTCTCCTTCTGCGGGCCGCAAGACCGCTCCCGCAAGTTGCGGCTCGTGGGGGGGCGATGCGGCGGATGTGCCGGTTTCCCGGGGTCAGGATCGCCCTCGAGCGGCTTCCAGAACGGGTCCCAGGACACTCCAAGGCAGGTTGCGAGGTGGGCAACCACGTTGGCTGCAGAGCGCTGCTGCTACGCCGGCAGTTTCGCCCATGGGGACCGCATTCCCGGTAACGCGATAGCTGGAGTGGGCGAGGAAGTCTCCACTGATGCAGCGTCCGGCCATGAGCAGGCCGTCGATGTCGGCGGCGACCAGGCTGCGGTAGGGGATGTCGTACGCCTTGGTGCCGACGCGGTTCTTCTTGTCGAAACCCTTTGATCGGGATCTGCTGGTCGAGTGCACATCGATCCCGAAGCGGACCCGACAGATGCCGTCTTCGTGCCGACGCCCTGCCACCATCTCGTCCAGAGAGACCGTGTGCAGGCCGTGGATGCGGCGTCCTTCACGCACACCGATGTGTTCGGCCGTGGCAACCAGGCGCAAGTTCTCCCACGGCGCCCCCTTTTTCCGCAAGGCGTTGACAATGGCGTTGATCTCTTTGCGCGCCGAGATGGTCGCCCGGGTGACATCATCTGCATCCGTTGCTGCCGCGTCGTACTCGTGGTTCGGTATCATCACGAAGAGTTCGTCATAGACACACATGAGCACCGGGGGTTGGTAGGACGGGTCCACTCCGGCGGCCCGGATTTCCTTGAGGAGGCGTTGCTTGGGTTCGCCCAGGCTGCCGCCGGTGAAGCGTTCGACTTGCGCGAAGTGTATTCCGGTGACCAGGCAGGCCATGCTCATCGGTTGGCACTTCCCGGTCTCAGGGTGTCCCACGTCGAACGCGCACCCGGCGTGGCAGCCCAGGTCACCATCCCCGGTGCAGTCCACGAACGTGTGTGCCTCCCATGCTTCGCGTCCGGACTTTGACTCCGTGATGACGGCGCGCAGTCGTTGGTCGGCACGGCTGGCAGCGACCACGCGTGTGTGCAGGCGGATGTGGACTCCTGCTTCCGTGCACATGTCTTCGAGCAAGCGCTTCATGAATTCGGGGTCAAATGCGAAGTTCGCGCCGTTCTCGATCCGTCTCCTGAGTGCGCTGCCCGATTGGAGGCGCGCGGTGATCTCGCGCATGACTCCGGGTTTGCCCTTTGAGTCGATGATCCAGCACAGAAGGCCTGCTGTCCACGTTCCGCCGAGACAGCCGTTGACCTCGAGCAGAAGCGTCCGTGCCCCGGTTCGTGCAGCGGAGATGGCTGCCGCGATTCCGGCGGGACCACTGCCACAGACGATCACGTCGTACTGCTTGGCTACCAGCGTCTGGCGGGTTGGCTCGATGACTGTGGGCATCGGTTGTGTCGGCCTTTGGTCGTGTTTTTGGGCTCAGGTGGCGCTGATTTCCGGACAGAGGCGCCGGAGAGCGTCTGCTTACTCGTTTGGTCCATCGTCGATTTGCGGTGCGGCCGGGGCCTCTTCCGTCACGGGTTCGGCGTTCTGCGTGAGCATCGCGGTGAGCACCGGTGGCCCGGAGAAGGCGAGTGCGGAAGCGAAGGAGCCAATCCCCAGCTTGGCGAGGGTCAGGATGAAGACGGTGGAGAACGCTGCTGCTGCTCCCCAGGTCAGCCCTATGGGCACGACAGACCATGCCTTGCCTTGTTTCCCGCGGCCGGCGAGGAACAGTGTCAGGGCGGTCAACTGAAGGAGGCCGGTGAGCAGAGCCGGCCCGCCGAAGACGGGCTCTCCGCCGATGCTGGCCGAGGCCCCGACAAACGTGAAAAAGCAGCCCTGAAGGGCGAGAGCGACGTTCCTGGCCTTTCCCGGATCCACCGTGGACCCGAATCTGAACCCCACCGCGGCGCCCACGACGCCTCCAATGAAGCCAGACCTCGTGAGGCCTCACCCACCCGCACACATCATGGTGATGGTCATTCCGGCGATGAAGCCACACCAGCCCCATAGCACGCCGGCTGTCTTGCGAAGTCTATCGTCCATCGTCATTCTCCAGTCTGTTTCGCGGTGTGTCAGCGTGTCTGCCGGTCGTCGAAGAGCGCCCGCACCGGCCCATGGATGGCTACTCTACGCTCAGCGTTCCGTCACCGATGACGATGCGTTCCAGAACGCTTCCATCCGCCGCTTTGACGATTCCCGCGATGGGGCCGGTGGCCCGAAGCCCGGGTGCATCCACGGCCCCTTCGTCCGTCGTACGCAGCAGCAGCTCAAGTGTTCCCCGAGCCATTGGTACACTTAAGGCGAAGCCGTTCTGCGCACCGGTGAGCGTCGGTTGCCCAGGGAGCGTTGTGTTGCTTCTATGGGGGCGTAGAAAAGTCACGAAGTCCTGTCGTTTGGACGTGCCTGCTGTTTTGGCTGTGAGGTGGTACTCGACGAGTTTGATTCGTGGACGCGGAGGAGTGTCGAACTGATCAGTTTGAGTCAGCGTGAGGTCTTTGGGCCAGAGGAAGCTCGCTTGACATGCCGCCTTTCCCGTTGCGACCTGGACGTCATACTGTCCGTTGACTGCCATCTTGACCGGGGCGTGCAGGAGCCATTCGAAACGCGAGGCCTCGGGTGCTTCCAGAGAATCGAAGAGGACGACCACATCCGGTTTGACGAAGAGGATTCTGCGGTCAAATCGCGTGAGGTGGCCTTTGTAGGCCTTCGCCGCATCCCCCACCACATAATCAAACACTGGTCCGGTCACGAATTCAGTGATCCTCCCGACGGCGCTTGCGGAGTGGCCTTGCTGACCTTTGCCGTTGACGGTTATGCAGTTGGTCGACTTTGTCTGCCACATCCACTCCTTGTGGTGTTTGCTGCCGTAACTGTCTCGCCGGCCGGTACGTATGAAGAGGCGTTCACCGTACGCATAGAGGAGGAACGAGTTCTGTGACTCGTAGCCATGGCTCTGGGTCCCGAATGGGCTGGATTTCAGGATGATCTCGACGTTGTCTGTGGCATCGGTCAGGGTTGTGTTGAGGACGGCTTGCCCCGTGCCTCGAAAGAGCCGCGAAGAGGGCAGGTCGAGCGGCGGCTTGGCTTCAACCTTGGGTAGAGCTCCGCGCAGAAAACCAACGTATCCGCTGCCCGAACCGGTGCCGCCGTGCTCTTCGACATACCACTGCCAATAGGGGTTCCGGGCCTGGGCTGCCACGATTGCCGTGAGGCTCAGGTTGCTGCGAGACTTGCGCCTCGCGGTCAGATCGCCGAAGCCTCCACCCTGCGTACCCGGGGGCTGCATGTACATGGGGTAGTAGCCGATCTTCGAGAAGTAGGGTTTGTCAAAGGCATTGACATCCATCGCGGCCTGCATAACGTCGGCCCACCACGTGAAACGATTGATGTAGCTGTTCCAGTAAGCCATCCCCTCATGCCACCCGCCATCTTCATCACACCACGCGGGGTAGACGTTCGCAAAGACGTTGGCCGCGAACCAGGCCCACTCCCCGGCCTCGGGGATTTCGTCCAGAAACGCGATGCCGACCTCACCGAGGAAGTGCCAGGCCCGGTTCGAGTGACTGGCGTAGGGACGCCAGAGGTGTCGTGGGCACAGGTGGTGGTACATCTCTTTGCCTCGTATCTTCATTACCTTCCGACAGACGACCCGTTCTTCCTTGCTGAGCTGGTCATGCAGAAACGTGTATGCCCGGGAGAAGTAGTAGTTGTAGGGCATGCCCGCTTCGTCGTTGTAGCGATAGCCGGTGGCGCCTTTCGGGGCCCACTCCGCGCAGTCCATCAGCAGGCGCTTGGCGAGGTCCGCATAGGCGGCGTTGCCATCGAGGAGGTGGGTGAAGGCCAGGGTTGCGGCGCCGTTTAGAGCATGGCTGGTGTAGGTGCGGTTGCCCCACCATATCTTGCGCCATTCATCGCTGCCGCGCTTCATGCCTTTGGGGTATTTCGACGGTTCCTCGGTGGGTGGAGGGGTCTTGAGCAGGCGCTCACAGTCTTTGACCAAGCGCTTGTAGGCCGGATTGAGATCAGACTTGGCTCGTTTGCGCAGTTCGGGCAGTTGTTCAGGGCGGAGGAAGAGGCGGGGGTGGGCCTTGGGAATGCGGTCCAGGAGTTCCTTGCGGCGGGGCAGAGGCATCTGTGTCGCGCTCTCGGCAATGCTGAATGCGCGTGCCTTGCTCCACGGTGATGCCTCGCCAGATGCGCTCAGAGAACGGAAGCGCCAATGCCATTCTCCGGCGGAGAACACCCCGGGTGGACAGTGAGCGCTGTAGGTGATCCCCTTTGCATGGTAGAGCTCCTTCGAGAACGCTGCATCCCGGGCGCACTGCACCTCGTATGTCGCTACAGTCTTCCGGTTCTGGGGGCGCCATACAAAGGAGGGGGGAGTGACCTGGGAAAGCGCGCCTTCAGCCGGCCGGTGGCCCCATTCGCCAGGCTTCCCCGGCGCTTCGTCGAGGACGATGCCGGCTTGTGCCGCAAGGCTCAGGAACATGGCAGCGACACAGGTGGTAAGGCGGCAAAGCATGGAATGACTCTCCCGGTGGACGGTCCATCTCTGACAAGACAACAGTGCGAGGAGCAGAAGACCAATGTACCGGTCGGGGAATGGTGGGACAAGCATCGGACGAACGGAGGGGCAAGAGAAGACCGCTCCTGTTAGTCGCGGCTCGGTTCTGTCAGAGCCCTGACCACCGGGAGGGGGCAGCGGACAGGGGAAGACCGCTCCTGTTAGTCGCGGCTCGGTTCTTGTCAGAGCCCTGACCACCGGGAGGGGGCAGCGGACAGGGGAAGACCGCTCCTGTTAGTCGCGGCTTGGTTCCGTCAGAGCCCTGACCATCGGGAGGGGGGGGCGGACAAGCGAAACCGCTCCCGTAAGTCACGGCTCGGACGGACAAGAAGGGCCGGCAGATCTACGGATTCCAGTGCGGGTAGAAGTAGCTGGCCAACATCGTGCCTTCACGATAGGATGACACGTGTCCATCGACGAAGTTGGTGTTCATCCAGCGGTTATGCGGGAAACTGATCCGGACGTTGCTGTTGACCGCAAGAACGTTGGGCCAGACAAACCTGTCTCCGTCGACCCCAGTTGTGCCCGTCCAGCGGTTTTCCGGTAGAATCACGATCTTGGTCGGTTGTTTGACACTGGTTATAATGCGTCCGGCGCTGCCGTTGCTGAGATAGCAGTTGTAGATGTAGTAGGAATGGTTGGGGCTGATGGTGCTTGGCGGCGTGCGTCCGGGGCATGTCCACATGATTGCTTCCGAGATGTAATCATCGAGTTCCTGCCGGTAGCGGTAGGGACCGGGCTGCCAGCCGGAGCCTCCCGATGTCCAGTACATCATGGGGAAATACTGGTTGTTGTCATTGACGTACATTGCCGTGGCCAGGGCGATCTGTTTGGAGCGGCCCGCGCACTGGATTGAGATCGCCTTGGCCCGTGCGTTCTGCAGGGCCGGCAGGAGCATGGCGGCCAGGATCGCGATGATCGCAATCACCACCAGCAACTCAATCAGGGTGAATCCTCGGTCACTGTCTGTGTGTTTCCTAGCCATGGTCTGTGCTATTTCCTTGCCTTGAACGTGGTCGCCCTGGACAGGCAGGACGAATACTGATTCCCGACTTTCTCTGACTATACATAGTGTAGGCGCTTCCAGCGTTCGCGCAAGGAAAAAGTGGCACGTTGGGGCGGCCTATCGACGCTTTTTTCCGGTGGAAGGGCTCAGCCTGGGCCATGGCCGGGACTGTGCACAGCCCGGGACTGAAGGGACTTCCGCTTACTTCCCGGACAGCAGACGCGGAAGCCGACGTTGTAGACGCGCTGGTACGGGCGGTATCGCAGGCGCACCGACGCCGTGGCGCGTGCCGGGCGATCGCGCCAGGACCCACCCCGGGCAACGCGGTCGCCCCTTCCGGCGTTTTGGTTGCGTCCATCGCTCGCAAGGTAGGGGTAGGGGCGGTACCGCGACAGTGTCCATTCCCAGACGTTGCCATGTGTGTCGTGCAATCCCCATGCGTTCGGGCTGTAGCCGCCTCCGGGGGCGGTCACGAGCTGACCGTCGTCGAGGCTCGGATGGCGTGGAATCCAGTCATCGTATTTGGTTGGATTCGCCATTGGAGTGACTTCCTTTCTGTAGGGATGGCTCACGGCGTCCCTGAGTGTGGCGTCAGCGAGGTTCGCAAAAGGAGTGAAATCAGCCGTTTCCTCACCGAAATGGAACGCGGCTGCCGTCCCGGCCCGGCAGGCATATTCCCACTCGGCCTCGGTCGGCAGCGTGAAGCTTTCTCCTGTCTTGTCAGCGAGCCACTTACAGAAGTTCATCGCCTCGTGCCAGGACACCCGAACAACCGGTTGGTCCGGGTTGTTCAGCGGCCAGCCTCGGACCCCGAACTGCATGGCATGGCGGACTTCAACCTTGCTGTCATGTGAAGGATCGAATCGGGCGTACTGCGCATTGCTGATCTCAAGGGATCCCATCCAGAACGGGGCGATCTCAACGACTGACACAGGTCGTTCATCCACGTTTCCGAAGGCACTTCCCATGACAAACTTCCCGCCGGGGATGAGCATGAGGGAGAGGCTTACGCCGTCGGCCAAGTCGATGTGGCGTTGAGTTACTTCATTCGCGTGCATCTGCCGCTTCCGGGCCTCATCCCGGGTGAGTGGCCAGCCCGGGAGTCCGGGAGGCGTGTTCGGATCTGGGAGTTGGGAGGTCGGTGCAACAGCGGCAACGGTCATCCCCGTTCGTTCCGGCCCTGTCCATTCCATGTCGATATCCACGTTGGCGTATCGCTTAAGCATCTCCCGCCGTCGCGCTGCCGGAGCGGTCACACGTTTCTCTCCAGCGATGGCAAGCCAGGAGCCGTGGTAGGGGGCATTCAGGTCAATCCAGGTGGCCAAGCGATCCCATGCTTCAGCATCGAGAGTGACACCGTTGTGCCCCTTCCTGAGCATTTGCCAAAGCTGAGTCGTGCTCACGTGGAACTCCATGGGGGTGAGCAGGTGGTAGTCGCTTTCCAGGCCCGGCCTGCGCACGAAGCGCTGGAGGTTGGTGTACGCGATTGAGAACTTGCCGGCATCGTGGCGACCGTGATGATAACGGCTATCGTAGTCGTCAATGAGTACCGTTCCGCGCAGGTCGATGCCTGTCTTCTTGGAGAGCGGCGGTCCCCCGCCGTTTCCTCCAGTTGTCTCGGGCGTCTGAGCCGTATCGATCGCTGATCCCGATCCGCTGTGGCAACTGACACAGTAGCGGTCGAGGACGGGCTGGACCTCACGTTGGAAGCTGTATCCCCGGGGTGGACCACGCCACGGGGTGATTATTTTGGGGGGGTGCTGCATGGCCAGACCCCGTTGGTTGGGGATGCCCGCGTTCTGAGACTCATGGCACCCCACACACGACACCACTTCCCCAGGCATGCCGGTGAGCCAGCTGCGCATGATCTGGAGAGTTGCCCCATCGGCATCGAGAGGCTGCACAGAGATTGGGGTGTTGGCCGGTGCCCTGAAGTTGGCAGAGCCGTCTGCTGCGACGGGGACCGTGCCGAGGATTCGACGGATGTCCCAGGGCCCCTCCATACCCACCACGCCTTGAGGTCCCCCCATTCCCGGGTAGTCGTAGGTGTAGGTGAACAGGCGAAGGCGTTTGACGGCTCCTCGCGGGATGCCCTGGAGGCCCGGCCCGCGATAGATGTCGGTGATTTGCACGGTGCAGTCCGTGCTGGTCAGGTCGACCTTGTCCGGGACAACTGGCGGTCGTGGGGTTGGGTGCAGGGGAAGTGGTTCCAGGAGGGCGTAGCCGGGCTCTTCCCGAAGCAGGACGAGGTTGTCAAAGACATCCACGAGGTAGATGCCCCACAGCGATGTTGGTGAGGGCTGGGAGGCGACCAGGAAGTACTTGCCGCCGGTATCGGGCCGGGCGGGGTCTCCGAGGGGAAAGGGATGTAGGAATTTGGGCCACGAGTCGTCAACCAGTCGGTCCTCGATGAGCGGGGCCACCTTCTGGCCATAGCCCGGGATGCGTTGGACGACACCGTCCGCTTCATGCCGCCCGATGGCGGGATCAAGGATGACCAACTCGCCCATCCGCCGGACCCCATGGTGTCCGCCGACGATGGTCACCACCCGGGTGGGATGCCCCGGAATTGGGCGTGTGTAGAACATGGCGTTAGGCCAGTAGGAGTTGCTTCCATAGTACTCCATCTGCTGTGTGCCGTCCGGGTTCATGCGGAATAGCAGACGGCTGTGGGTGTGTGGGGCATCGGTGTACTCCCAGCGCGTGTAGAGGATGCGTCCGTCCTGCATGACCGTCGGGCACCAGTTGTGTTCCTGATCGAAACACAGTTGGCGGGTGTTGGTCCCGTCATGGTCCATGATGAAGAGGTTAGCGACCCGGGTGCTGCCGTTCACGCAGGGCACACTGGCAAAGGGGCGTGTGGAGCTGAAAACAAGGCGTCCATCCGGCAGGTAGCAGGCATCGTAGTTGTCGACGTCCTTATAGCGACCGGGAGTGACCTGACGAAGGCCAGTGCCGTCGGTGTTGATCTCAAAGATCTGCCAGCGATTGTGTGTGCCGATGGATGAGAAGAGCATGCGGCGGCCATCGAAGTCCAGATCGACGTCGCCCACAAAGCTGGTCTGCTCTGGCTTGTGGACAGTCTTCAGTGCAGCTGCGGGGGCGCGGGGAGAGAGCCGGGCTATCTCGTCGTTGAATCCACTGCGGGGAAGGACGCAGTTGCTTTGCCAGTTCTGGGGCAGTCCGAGGTGCGGAGAACGCACACTCCGTTTGATGACCAGTAGCTCTCCTACACCTAAGAGAGGGTTGGTCAACAGGATATCACGCTGCAGAGACTGGCAGGTTGCGATGTCCGCCAGGGCTTTCTCGTCGCCACTTTCGAGACGCTCGCGGACCGCCGCCGTCTGAGTCTTGAGGAGAGCCAACTGAGAGAGGAGATTTTCTTTCGGAGGGACGGTTTCCGGGAAGGAGGCGGCCAGGTCTGCGATGGCCCGGCGTATGGCGGTGGGATTGATCAGGTCGAGCGCTGCTCTGCCGGCAGCAATGCGGGCCTGGATGGCCTCTCGCTGGCGCCGTTCCTCAAGGCCCGGACGAAGGAGTTTCCAGCCGACGGGGAAGGGCTCGGATGAGGTGAGCCTGAATCCGCAGATATGCGGCATGCAGCTCTGGCACTGCAACATGACCGTGTGCACGCCCTTCTCCACACGCAGCGTCAACTGCTTCTCCCAGGCAGCCTTGTCCGTATCCCAGCTACCCGTGACTCCAGCGAACCCCGTGTGCACTTTCTTGCCATCCAGCAGGATGTCGACGGGGCGGGACGCCTGAGCCGTGTAGAGCGCCGAGAATTCGTAGTCAGCGGTCACGGGGAAGTCGATTTCGTATTCGGCCTGGTTCGGGTACTTGCGGGCATTCCAGATGCAGGGATAGCGTTTGGCGTAGCTTGTGCCGGTCTTGCTCACCTGCAGATTGGAGCGGTCGAAGTCCGGGGCCATGATGGTGATCTGAGCCGGTGGTGTGCCCCACTCAATGCCGCTGGAGCGATCACGCTCGGGGCGCCAGCCGTCAGGGAAATCGACTGAAGAGGTCAGGCGGATTGCGCAGATATGAGGCATACACTCGGCGCGTTGGAGGGCAATCTTGTGTGCTCCTGAGACCAATTTCAGCAGGCACTGCTTTTCCCAGGCAGCGGCTTCCGTGTCCCAGTTCCCGGTGACGTTCTGCAGTCCGGTATGCACGACCTTTCCGTCTACCAGCACGTCGACCGGTCGCGAGGATGCGGCCGTGTAGAGCACGCTCAGTTCGTAGGTCGCCGTGACCGGCAGTTCGACATCGTACTCCGCCTTGTTGGGATATTTGTTGCCATTCCAGATGCAGGGGTACGTTGATGCATATTGCTGGCCTGCGAGGCTGATCCTGACGTTGCCCTGATCGAACTCATGGGCTGCGATGGTGATCTGGCGAGGAGACGCACAGCGTGCGGGGAGCGTGATGAGCGCGACTCCCAGGCAGATGAACAAGGCAGCAGGCCGCCGTTTGCTGTGTGCGGTAGTCACGGCAATGTGCCTCCGTCCGGTTGCTCTGGAGAGATACAGGTGGAACCAGCATACTGCGAGCCGGTGACGCGTGCAACCGGCAGAAGATATTGCCCGGGGGGCGGTGCGGCGTACGAGAGGGATGGAGTGCCTCCTTCTTTTCTTGTACGGCGAGCGGCCCCCGATCGCCGGTCTTCTGGAGGCCGGTTTTCCCAAACCGGTGCTTTCAGAGGCGGCCGGTCAGGGATGACCGGAGCTCCAGCGCCAAAGCCAAGATGCCGCCCGGGGGGCGTGCGTACTGTTTCTTGCGCGCTGATCTATTCCCGGAGCAGGCGTGTCTCCCCCATCAAGGCTTGGCTCCGCACCTCACGCTCAGAGAGGCTACAGAACGGCCCGGTAGCACGAGCCGGACGCTGCCGTCTTCCAGCGCGGCTGGTACAGAGTCGAGGTCTTTGTCAGGGGTGGTGAGCATGGCTGACTCGACGCTGGGGGTGACCAGATTGCTCAGATCGTACGTGACGGTCACGGGGGCCGCGTACCGGTTGGTTGTGATCAAGGCAAGCGACTGCCCGTTTCTTCCCATCGCGGCAACGGTCTTCAGGAATGAGTCTTCATTGTGAACAATGCGCATGCCTGGTCGGATTGAGCGAGTGAAATGCCCGACAACGTAGAAGGCCTTGCGGGGCACGGGTGCCGACGTTTCCAAGTTGAAAAGAAACGCTGGTTCCCACATGCACCAGGCCGCGCTTCGGAGCACGGTGACTGCTTCGTGGATCTTGTCGGCATACGAGAGGGCGTGCAACGCAAACGCAGCTGGAGATGAGTCATTGCGGATTTCCCAGTTGCCCCACTCGCTCATCCACAGTTCTTTCCCGTGCTTCTTCGCCAGGCTGTGCCAACGGCGCATGGCCCAGTGGCTGGTGATGTACTGGTGAACGGTCAGGACATCGATGGCCTGCCCGGCCTCGTCATCCTGGAGGAGACGTTGAACCAGTCCACACCCATTGCCGAACGCCGACTCCGGTCCGTGCAGCTTCACTGCGAGATCACTGGCCTGCAGCGCTCGGCGGAGCATGGGGAAGATCCTGATTGCCTGTTCCGCGCCGACATGACAGCCTTCCTGCCCTGACTTCCGCGCAACCCACCAGGCCGCGTCCGATTCATTGATGGGCGAGACTGCGTCGAAGTTGATCTGCCATTGATCGCGAAAGAGCCTGAGTACCCGAGTCATGTGTTCTACGAAGCTCTTCTCCATCTCATGGCGCAGGTTATCGCTGACGCCATCCGCGGACCCGGTCGTCGTGCCGCTGACGGTCATCCAATAGGGTGGACTGTTCCAGAAGGCAACCAGTGACGCGCCGCGTCGCGCGGCCCCCTGAGCGTGCCAGACCGTTGCCTCGTGTCCATTGGTCTGGATGGCTCCATCAGCCAGTTCATAGCCGACGGGGTTCTTACTGCCGCAGGGACGTCGCCACATGTGGTCGAACGCGGGATCGTCTCCCGCCACGATGTAAATACGGGCGACGGCGAGGCCCAGACCATTGCCTTCGAGGGTGTAGAGCCGGTTCAGAAAGCGTTCTTGGACCGTGGGGGAGTAGTTGCCGTGTACTCGGTAGAACTGCTGTTGACTGCCTTGCCCGAAGCCGGTGAATCGTGGCACGAGTGTTGTTTCTGGGCTGATTGTGACCGTTGCGACGGCCGGCTGTGGGATCGGGCGGACGCTTCCTCCTTCGGTCATGAACTTGGCCATGGCCCAGTTCGCATGATCACAGTGCACCCCGTCTTCGCTCGCCTCGACGATGAGCCCGAGCTCTCGGATTCCTTCGAGCGTGACTTTGGCTGCTTTTGCAGGCTGGCCGGCTTTTCGATTGGCTTCCCAAAGTGTCTTTCCGTCACCAATGATTCGGAACCGCACAGTTCCGAGGTTGCCGCGCAGCTTCCTCCCATCGGCGGGCAGGACCGCATCGTCCACTCCGACGGCTGTTTCGAATGCGAGCACAGCATCGGTCAGCTCGAACCAGATGGCGCTTTCTGCATGTGTGCCCACGCCCTTATCGTACGTCTGTCCCGCGATCCGGAGCGGTTTCCCCCCCACGGACAGATCGATCCGTGGTTTGCCCCAGTCCTGTGACATGGACGTCAGGTCCAGGGATGAGAGCCATATCGCTTCTCCCCAGCAGGAAAGGGGCGATGCGGTCAGGAACGCGGCCATCAGCGTTGCCGATCGATGACGGAGGACAACGATCGCGAACGAGATCCATCGGTTCGGGTGTTGCGTCAGTTTTCCCATGGTCTCACCTGTTCCCAGCCGGGGGGCTACTCCGCAAGCGCGGTCGCGGCTGCACCGAGGATCTGGTCTTCGGTCAGCGCCACATCGTAGATTCGGACGTCGTCGATCACGCCGTGGAATGGATAAACGGTCTTGCTGACGGCGTAGTTGCCGATGACAAGGGGGAAGCCGCTTGGGGCGATCTGAGCTGTCGCCTCGCTGTGTCCTTTCTCGACCGCGTTGATGAACATGCGCATCACCTGACCATCGTGTGTCGCGGCGATGTGCATCCAGTGGTTCTGCAGGCGGCGAAGGCCGCTTGCTTCACACTTGATTTCGTTCTTGTAGGCTCGCGTCGTGCCGTCACCAATGTAGAAGCGGATTGACTTGCAGCCCCACGTCTTCCAGAGGCGGAAGCCCTTGAGTGGATGGGCCTTGTCCCCGCGGCTCTGCTCGGGTTGATAGCCCAGGATGTCTCCCCACATCGCGGTCTTGCTGTCGATCCACACCCAGGCCATGAGCGTGATCTGCTGAGTGGGGCAAAGCTCGGCCATCTGGTCGACGCGGACATAGTGTTCCGAGCCAGGGGTGAATCGCAACGCTTTCCCCGCGATGCCGTCCACGATCTCGGGCCGTGATGCACGTCCGCAGAGCGTGCCGGGGTGTGAGCCGGCCGCGTCCGGGACGGTGGTGTCACGAATGTCGTCGAAGGTCCAGTGGGCCACGGGGGGGGAGGTGGTTCGTCCGCGGACTCCGCACGTAAGGCCGGCAGGGCCAAGCAGAACGTCGCGATGAACACGACAGAGAAGCGTCCTTTCATTGTGCATACCCCTCTATCTCGTAGAGCTGGCAGGAATCACCATCGAACTTGGTCACGGTCACGCGTATCCGGGAGGCGGTGACCTGGGCAAACTGAACGGTGCACGGGACATCATCCAGGGGCTGTGCGTCCGCCACTCGGTGCCAGTCATCGCCTTCGCGGACGTCGGCCCTGCATTCACGCACACCGTGGGCGTACAAGACCAGTCGGCCGATGATGTCGGGCCGTGGCAGACGGAGGATGAGGTGGGCAGCTCCCGGAGAATCGCGCTTCACCAACCAGCCGACCTTGTTGGAGACGAATACGGTCTGGCTGTCAATAACCCCGGTCGCCATTCTCGCATCGTTTGAGGTGGTGACGACGGTTCCGGTTGATTCGTGGACGACGTTCCCCGGTTTTGGGGCTCGCAGATGGTCGATTTGCCTCTGAGTGTCGGTCACGGTCTCGCGCTTTGAGAGTTGGGGAATGGTGGTGTAGAGGTGAACGCCATAGGTGGAAAAGGAGTCGGTGAACGCGCCGTCCTTCAGTTCGAGTGTTCGTCCTTCGGAGACGGCATACAGCCGGTTGGGAGGCGTTGTCCCGGCGAGAGTAAGCGTCGCTGTCTGTGGAGTGGCTGACGTCGAGCAGGCCAGAACAACGAGCTCCTGGCCGGTTTGGCGAACCGAGCAGTGGATGTGCTCCGGCACGCCTGCGACCACGTTCACTCCGGGTTGGCGGTCACCGGCGATGACGGCGTCTCTCAGGTCTCTGACTTCCCCGGCGAGAAAGTCCATCCCAAGTCTGATGTCAGGATCCCACCGCTCTGCTTTGTACGCTACCACGCCGGTGGCGCCGTAGATGATGCCCTGCCAGACCATATTGCGGAGTTCGCGGAAGTTGGGAGCGCGTTGGTTGGGGCGGTGCCAGTGGAAAGCCTGCGGGGTGAACCAAACGGCCTGTCGCCCACGCGATGCCTTCACTGCCGTCTCGATATAGGTTTTGACCACCCGCATGTCGCGTGCGGCGAGGCCCCGGTACACAAAGCCGGGGTAGGGGTCGGGCATGTGGATGTCACAGGCGTCACGGAATGTGAACATGGCTCCGGGGTTCTGGCAGAGCACGATGCAGGGGTGGAATGGATCCGCCGTCCGACAGATCTCATAGCACTGCCGAGCCCGGGCGGGAAGCACGGTGTGGCACGACGGCTCATCGAAGAGGTAGTAGCCGAGAATGGCAGGATGGCCCTTGATGGATGTCACTCGGTCTGCGAGGGCGTCCGCTTCCTTCGCGGTCATCGGCTCGTGGATGCGTTTGTAGCGCGCCAGCCAGTAGCGATCATTCGGGTAGGGATAGAACATCATTTTCAGCCCGGCATCGCTCACAGGGGCCAGTGCTTCGAAGAGGGTTTCAGGCGTTCTCTTGTACTGGGCGCAGTACCACTGCAAGGCGTTGTGCCCTGCAGCAGCCACCTCCTGGAACTGGTTCGACGGGACTGAGAAGAAGCCGAAGGGAACGAACGGTTCCCCATTGTACAGCGCCACACAGTCTTCCCGGATGCGCCACTCGTGAGCGGCGGGCGGCAGCTTTCGGATGGTCCGTGTCGCGGACGCGATGGCATTGTCTGTCTCGTTCCCTATCTGTACGAGCTCCGCCGTGAGCACATAGGACCCCACAGCGAGGTCCGGGATTGGGAGCGAAATCTGCCGGCTCTCCGCGGCTGCGCATTTGCCCGAAACGATCGGCTTGGTTGCGCCCTGGGGAATGAGGTCCGTACGCAGTTCGCAGGTGGTGATCTTCTCGGCAGGCAGATCGATCCGGATATTCGCAACGATCTCTCTCAGATCTTCAGTTGCGTAGATGCTGTCACGATAGAAGGGCTTCACCACATCAATGGCCAACGGCGTGTACTGCACTTTGAGAGGGAAGGACCTGATGGCGAGCGGACGCCTCGGAGCCAGCCTGTCCCGGAGGACGACGGTCAGCAGGCCGTTCCCCGACTTGGCCCGGACGGCCGGGATGTCGAACTTCAGAGTCTGCCCGACGTCCAGGCCTCCTTTGATGTGAACCGTCTCTGTTCCTGGCGAGGCCGAGCCGTGACCGACATCGAGGCTCAGGAAGCGGAATGTGTCGGTGCCGTTCTCAACCATCATGCTGCAGGCTAGCTGAAGACCGGTCTGCGTGGCTGTGACACGCACGTCGAATGGGGGATCGATCTGCCAGAGGTGGTGGCTGAGATCGATATCCCCGAAATGCAGAGCAGCGAACAACTCGGGCTGGTGGAATGAGCCGGTAAGGGGGACGAAACTCGACAAGACGCGGGTCTCCGCCGTCCGGCGTGAGCGCGTCACGTTGCAGCGCCATCGTCCCGGGCTTTCGGCGCCCAACTCGAACTGGGCGAAAGGAATGGCCAACTCGACTGACCAGGCCTGTGTCCCGACGTGGGTTGCCCATGTCAGCCGGCCGTTCCAGGTGCGGTCGGATAACCCTCCCGCCGAGCGGACCTGCGAATCATAGAGAGCCCCGAGGGAGTTGACCACGATGTGGTAGTACACATCTGCATCCGGATTCGGGTCGAGCATAACTTCGACGCAGTCTCGGCTGTAGACATTGCCGTCCCGCTCGGCCTGAACAGCCTGGATCTCCTGTGGCGTTGGCTCATCAAGGCGTATGCCGATGTAGGCATACTGCTGGTCATGACACACGCTGAAGCTCGTCTGCAGGACGGCCGAACGGCCTGGCGCATCCAAGAGCCGGAAACCGGTGTGCCACCGGCCTTGCGTCCAGGCATCCTCATCGAGTTTCCCGTCAATGAGGACAGATCCTGTGGTTTCCGAGGCGGTGATCGAAGGAGGGGGCTCTGGCGGCTCTGCCCGGCCCAGTGCTGCAATGGCAACCAGACAGATGCACGTGAACAGATAGCGCAACCGGCGTCGCTCGTTCATTCTCTCTGTCTCCATCAACCCCTTGCATGCGGGCCCCAATCTAGTCATGTCGTCCCTACTCAGGATCATGGGACGGGGTGTCCTGCTTCCATCCTGGACACAGCCCGGACCGTGGGAGCCGGGGCTTGCATCAAAACGTAGAGCCGCGGAGAGGCATACACCAGCCGTAACCCCGCAACCTCGTGAGGCGGCTCGACGGAGTCTCGCCCTCCATCGGACACAGGTGGCCCAGATAATCCCTGGAGGGAGAGACTCCGTCGAGCCATCTTGGGGTTTCCCCCCCCTGTAACTGAGGCGTTGGCACGAGCCCGCCTCCCCACTGGCGTGGTCGACGACATGCGACTAATGTTCCCGGATGAGTTGAACCGGAGCACGAAGCTTCCCAGAGGAGTCCGAGGCATGTCCAGTTTTACCACGCGCCAGCTCCACGACTGGTGTCTCTTACCCGCTTCAGAACTTGACGCTGTCGCGACCAAAGTGCCGTTTCGTCTGGTTGCGGACTCCGCAACTATGGGGCGTCTCATGGCTGAGGAGCTTGTCGAGTTGATCGCCGCCAACAACGCGGTTGGGAGAGCGACTCGCGCGATCATTCCCTGCGGACCGAGCTGTTGGTACGAGCCCTTCACCGCCTTGGTCAACGAGCAGCGGGTCAGTCTGCGCAGCCTCGTGGTGTTCCACATGGACGAGTGCCTGGATTGGCAGGGACGCGAGCTGCCCAGAGCGCACCCTTACAGTTTCAGAGGTTTCATGGAACGCGAATTCTACGCGCCCGTTGCGGAAGAGTTGGCCGTCCTCGAGTCCAATCGCGTGTGGCCTGACGCGGAGAACTGTCGGGAGATTGAGACACTCATTGATGCGGCTCCCGTCGACATCACCTATGGCGGCTGGGGCCAGGATGGCCACATCGCCTACAATCAGGCCCGTCGCCATCCATACTCGCCTGCCACCCTTGACGATGTCCGGTCCTCAACCGTCCGTGTTCAGGACAACAACTTGGACACGATTATTGCGTTGGCTCAGCGGACTTTTGGTACGGCATATCAGTTCGTCCCTCCGATGTCCGTGACCCTCGGGGTCCGGCAGTGTCTCGGTGCCCGGAAGATCAGGCTCTTCAGTGACACAGGGGCGTGGAAGCAGACGGCGTTGCGTGTCGCACTTTTCGCCGATCCCGACCCCGAATACCCCATGACCTTGCTGCAGGAACATCCCGACGCCCTCATCACAGCGACCGTTGAGACGGCGACCCATCCGATCAGCGAACACCCCGAATGGGATCTGGGGCTGACCACGTGAAGACGACTCCTCTGCCGCTGTCATACGACCCGGCTCGTTTGCGTTACCGGCACATCATCGGCACGGGCGGGATTGGCTCTGGCCGGATGTTTGCCTTGCAGGGGAACCACACCCTGGGGCGCGAGGAGAGCCGTGCGGGGCGCTTCACCAACAGCCGTGATTACTGCAAGCTGCACATCATCGCCCATTACCTCGCTGTGTTGCTTGGGCCTAACGTGACGGTACTGCCTGTGGGGGCCGTCGGAGACGATGGGGAGGGCGCCGGACTTCTCGAGGAGATGCGAGAAGCAGGACTCGACCTGACCTACGTGCGTCAGGACCTCACTCACCCAACGCTGAGCTGCATATGCCTGATCTACCCGGACGGTTCGGGAGGCAATTTCACCGTCGACGATTCTGCCAGTGCCCAAGTCAGTGCCGAACAGGTGACGGAGGCCATCGACGGTCTGGGCGGCGACCATCCGGCTGTTGTTGTGGCTGTTCCGGAGGTGCCATTGGCTGCGCGGACGGCTCTTCTCTCCGGGGCTCGGCCCGGCGATCTGCGGGCCGCTTCCTTCCTGAGCGAGGAAATGGCGGTCGTGCGAACGCACAACGTGCTGGCCGATGTGGATGTCTTGGCGATCAACCTTGATGAAGCTACTGCGTTGGCTGAGCTCTCCGGTGAACAGTCTCCGGAGCGTGTCCTTGCCGGGGCGTGGGCGGTCGCCCGGAACGTCAACCCGACGATCGTTCTCTCGGTTACGGGTGGCGGGCTTGGCAGTTGGCTGACTGTCGGCGGGGAGCTGTTTCATCAGCCGGCGCACGAAGTGACAATCGGCACGACCGCGGGGGCAGGGGATGCACACCTATCCGGGCTGCTTGCCGGTCTCGCACTCGGGCTTCCCTCTCCGCAGGCCCATGAGCTTGCGGCGCTGGTCGCCGCAGCTGCCGTAACGGGGCCGCACACCATCAATTTCGATCTTGGTCGTGAGCTGTTGGCGGAACTGGGTTGCTCCGCGGCATCGTCTGCCGCGGTTCGTGCTCTGATTGTGGAACAGCGGTGATCGAGGCAGCCATTTGGCAACGCTGGCGAGGGTCAGGTTCATGTGTAACGTCGTCGTCTGTCTGTCTCTGTTCGGGCACCCGGCAGCAAAGCCATACCTTCAGATATGTGCGACACAGACGCTGCCAGGTTCGTGAGACCTTTCCCCGCAATTGAGGAGTGACTGGATGAACAACAGATTGCTGGCCCCCCCTCTGGCGTGGTTTGACGATTGGATGTCCCGAGCCGGTGAGCCCATTCCCGATTTTGCTGCCTTGCCCTCGAGGCCGGAACTGCCCGATCTTCTACGCCTCGAGGATGGATCCCGGGTCGTTCAAGCCGAGGACTGGCCGCGACGACGCGGCGAACTCCGCGCGCTCGTGCAACACTGGCTGATCGGGACTTGGCCTGAGCCTGCCCCTGAGATCACTGCGGTCAGCGTATTGAGGGAGGAACGGGGAGGCGGGGTTACGTGTCGACAGGTGGAGCTCACCTTTGCGGGCCCCACGGACTTCTCTTTCGACCTCGAGGTAATGGTACCTGATGGGGTGGGGCCGTTTCCTGTGTTCCTGACTCAGAGCAACCATCGCCGGTGGGCCGCCCTCGGAGCTTCCCGCGGCTATCTGTGCTGTGTTTACCCCGGTGCGGATGTCGATGATCAGAGCGCACAGCTGGCGGACGTCTATCCCGACCATGACTGGTCGCAGCTTGCCCGTCGTGCCTGGCTCGGCTGCCGGGCCCTGGATTACGTGCTGACCTTGCCGGTTGCGGACCCCGCAGCCGTTGGCATTACCGGGCACAGCCGCAACGGCAAACAGTCATTGATCGCTGCCGCCATGGACGAGCGCTTCAGTGCGGTGATCTCAAGCAGCTCCGGAAGTGGTGGCGTCGTCCCGTGGCGCTGTTCCTCCGAGTTCTGTTTCCAGGAAAGCGTTGAGTTTATGACCCGGCAGGCGACCACCCAGGACTGGTTCCATCCCCGCATTCGGCTGTTCACGGGACGCGAGGACCGGTTGCCGATTGACACCCACGCATTGCTCGGGCTCATCGCGCCCCGCGCATGTCTGGTTTCGGACGCGATGACTGATGGGTGTGGATCCATGTTTGGGGTGGAGATGAGCGTCAATGCAGGGCGTCGCGTCTACCGGCTTCTAGGAGAGGATGATCGCCTGTCCGTGATGTGGCGGTGGGGAAACCATGAGACCGATGCACAGGTGATCGGGCGCTATTTCGACTGGTTTGACACTGCTTCCGGGCGCGCGGCGTTCGATTTTCCGCAGACGTCGTTCTTTCGTTCCTGCGCTGCAACTCCGGGCGCTGCGGCGGAGGGCGAACCCGTTCCGCCTGCATCCGCATCCGCAGAGGAGCGCGTCCACTGGCTTCTCGGTGATGGACCGCCTTGCGTCAGAGACTCGGGCGGGGGCTATGGGAAGCTTCCCGAGCACCGAGCAGCCATGGTTGGTCTGGGGCCGCTGCCTGAAGGAATCGGGCATCTTGGGCTGAGCTTCTCCGAGTACATCTCCGGCGACTTGTTTTTCCCCATGGAGCTCGACGAGCCGCTGACCCCGGTGATTTGGCTGCACCCGTTTTCACACAGCTACGGTACGGCGGGGGCCTATATGGGGGGAGCGCAGGTGTTCCACGCCCTTGCCCAGCAAGGGTATGCCGTGCTGGCGTTCACGCAGCTGGGGGCAGGTCAGCGGGTTGAGGAAGGGCGCGATTTCTACCAGCGTTACCCGACGTGGTCCAAGATGGGCAAGATGGTCCGGGATGTCCGGGCGGCAGTCAATCTACTCACGGGGCAGGATCTGGGCGGCTCGAGAGAGCCCCCTCTCGCGCTCCCTCTGCTGGATACCGAACGAGTCACTGTCCTGGGGTACTCTCTCGGCGGGCTGGTGGCGTTGTTGGCCGGTGCATGCGACGATCGCATCGCGGCGGTGGCATCATTCTGCGGGGCCGTCCCCTTTCGTGAACACGAACTCCATCCGGAGTGCGGCGCCATGCAGCGATTCTGGCAACTGCCGGATCTTCTGCGGCGTTTGGCGCAGTTCGCGGGTTGTGAGGAGAGCGGTCCTGTCGCTCTGGCTGATGTCTTTGGGCTGATCGCTCCGCGGCCCTGCCTGGTCGTGGCGCCGCAGTTCGATCGCGAAATTGATGCCCGGGCGGTGGCCCGAAGCGTGGAGAACTCTGGGCCGGGCCCCGGGCTGACGTTCCTCAGCCCTGCAGACTACAATCGCTTCCAGGTCGATCAGCACCGAACAGCCCTGGAGTGGCTGGCCGGTGTTTCCCAGTGAGACATCAGATCGGTGAATCGCTGGAGGGCGTATCGCCCCCGACCGCCGTGCGTCTGATCTCGGCGGTGAATCACGGTCGCTGTGGACATCGACCCTCCAAAGAGGCCCTGCTCGGGGTATTGTCCCTGGAGGGTGTGTCGCCCCCGACCGCCGTGCGTCTGATCTAGGCGGTGAATCACGGTCGCTGTGGATATCGACCCTCCAAAGAGGCCCTCCCTGGAGGCCGTTCCATGCTCAGATGCGTTGAGTTACAGACAAGGACACAGGACAGGGGACCATGCACCAGCTGAATGAGAGTATCCGTGAGATTCTCGATCGTGTCGACCCGGAGCGGATGAGAGGGGATCTGTTTTCCCTGGCCCGCGATCCTCTACCGTGTCGCCGGGCGAACGTCACGCTGCCGGGCCACGACAGGAGCACGCTGGACGAAGCCGATGACCTCATCAGCTCCAGACTTGAGTCCTGGGGGTGCGAGGTCCTGCGTGAACCGGCGCAGGTGCAAGCCTATCGATGTGACACGACCAAGCATCCTCAGGCGCAGTATTCGCCCCCTGTGCCCGAGGATCCCTGGTACACCGTGCACAATCTCCATGCAACGCGGAATGGGACGGAGAGGCCTGATGAGATCATCATGGCCATCGCCCACAAGGACTCGCAGAGCTGGGTCGACTCGCCGGGCGCCGGGGACAACGCTATTGGCGCGGTCGGGGTGATGGAAATGGCGCGGGTGCTGGCACGCGTGGAGACCGCGCGAACCGTCAGGTTCATGTTCTGCAATGAGGAACACACGCCGTGGACCAGCCGCGTGGCCGCGGAGAACGCGCAGAAGCGTGGTGACAGGATCATCGCCGTCTTCAACACGGACGGCATCGGACGGAAGAGCCCCGAAGACAACGCGGCAGGCAAAAAGACGAATGTCACCAAGTACACCACGCCGGAGGGGAGGGCGCTCGGGGAGCTCCTGTGCGAGGTCAATGCGCTCTATGGGATCGGGCTTGATCAGAGCCTGTTCGAACGTCCGGCCCCGGGCGATGATGATGGTTCTTTCGTTACTGCCGGCTTCGGGGCAGCGGTGATGAACATCGGCTGCAATCCGTCGACGGCTGACCCCAACTACCACACGGTGGATGACCTGCCGGAGCTCGTGGATGTGGACAACGCGGCCATGACCGTACGTATGATCCTGGGCGCGATACTCACGCTTGATGAATCCTGATCTGGAGGACGATGATGAAACGTGTCAACCCTCGGCAGCTCTACATGACCCAGTGGGCGTATGAGGATCCGGCCTGCCTCGAACGTATGCGGCGCCTCATGCGGGGATTCGGCCTGCCGGAGGATCGCGTGCGGATCCTGGACGAAGATGCCCTTGCCCAGGCCATCGTTGAGAACAACTGGCATGACTTGGACATCAGGCAAGGCCGAAGCGACTTTGCCTTCAGTGGGGATCCGGACGTTGTCTTCAACAGCTTCCGCTGGATGGATGCGGACGAGATGCGAGCCTGTGTGGAGCGCAACCCGATACTCGGCGAACTGAGGGGGTACTCTCGTGGCGCGGCGCGTGCTCTGTACGGCTTCCCGGACTTCTATCACCACGAAGTGCGCGACGCGTCGGCCAAGCATCGCGTCAACTGCTGGACGCTCCATGATCTTCACAGTGCCCGTGGGTGTTTCCATAAATGCCAGTATTGCCGGCGGGGCCGCATGACCACGCTGATGCTGGATATCGAGGACTTCCTCACGCACGTTGACCGACTCCTGGAACAGAACCCCTGGCAGAAAGTCACGCGCTATGACGTTGAGAGCGACTGTCTTGTGCTCGAGCCTGAATACGGCATGTGCCGTGCGCTGGTTGAGCACTTTGCCCAGAAAGACGACCGCTACATCATCCTGTTCTCCAAGAGCGACAACGTCGACTTTCTGCTTGATCTTGAGCACAAGGGGCACACCATCATGCTCTGGACGCTGTCCACCCCTACGGTCTCGGAGCGGATCGAGGTCGACACGGCAACGACTGAGGAGAGACTCATTGCTGCGCGGAAGTGTCAGGAGGCGGGCTACACCGTCCGCTTCAAGTTCAAGCCCATCATTCCCATCGCAGACTGGCGTGCGGAAGCCACGAAGATGATCGAGATGCTCTTTGACTACGTGCAGCCTGACAACCTGAGTATGGAGATGCTGTTCTTCAACAACACGGCCGAGTTGGAGGAGTTGTTCAGCAAGGACCTCTTTGATCCCGATTTCTTCCGGCTCATGGCTGCACATGAGGCGGCCACCGGCCTGCCCGATGGGGCACACGTCATCCCGCACGACTTCCGGGCGATGGTCTACCGCCATTATGCGAAGGAAGTCCAGCGCGTGAGTCCTGATGCGCGTCTTTCGCTCTGCGCCGAGACGAAGGCGATGTGGACCGAGATGGCATCTCTGCTCGGCCAGACAGCTGAGCATTTCGTCTGCAACTGCAGCCCTGCCAGCGTGCCCGGCGCACGCGGTGACCAGATTTACTCCGAGGACGGCGCCATCCCGCTGTTCAGAGCCTGACTACGAGTCAGCATGATGATCCCCCAACCTGGGAACCGAAGCACGTCGCTTCGCATCCCATTCAGACCGAGGTTTGCATGACCACGCGCTTTCTTGCCTTGCAGTTCATGGTGTCTCTTGTCGCGTCCGCTGCACCGACGTTGGAGAACGCCGGTTTCGAGACCCTTGATAGCTCGGCTGGTCGGCCAGCCCGATGGGGGCGTTACGTCTCCAGCGGGAAGGCTGTCATCTCCCAAGACACGGAGCAAAAGCACGGTGGGAAGGCGTCGATCCGGATGGCTGTGGAGCCGCAGAGCCGCTGCACGTCGTCTCAGCTCGTTGCCGTCACCGAGCCGGGATCCTACCTCTTTTCCGGCTGGTGTCGCGCGGATCTTCCTCCTGCATCTCAAGCGCACATCTACATCCAGTGGCGGCGGGACGACGGCAGCATTGTGGCCAATGACAAGACGTCTGCCGGAGTCGTGGGCGAACGCGATTGGACGGAGCTGATCGCCCACGGGTCAAAGCGGCCGGAGGCGACTCGGGCGCTCGTGGTCCTGGTGGTCCAATGCCGGGGCGACCAGGGCGGGACGGCTTGGTTCGATGACGTGGCGTTTGACAAGATGCCCATCGCAACCGGCCCGGTCGTGCGCAATGGCGGTTTTGAGGACGGGGAGGAGCAGCCGGCACACTGGAGAGCAGCCATCCATGGGGAGGGCTTTGCGCTGACACGGAGCACGAACGCCGCCCACACTGGGGAAGCCTGTGCGCGTCTGGTCGGAGCTCCTGGTCACGGCGACCGCGCTTGCTACCTGCAGGTGACAAAGGCGTTTGTCCCCCAGCGCGGCCTGCGCTTGCGGTTCTGGTATCGGGGAGAAGGCACGGCTACCGGCATCCTCCGAGTCAGGCCTGTTGACGGAGGCACTGAATACCACTCGCATGCGTTCCGTCTGGCTCTGCCGCAGCCCGAGTGGACGCAGGCGGAGCAGGAGATCAGCGTCCCGCCTCAAGCACGCAAAGCGGGAGCGGCCGCAGTCGAGATCATTCTCTATCAGAAGGGAACGGGCATTCTCGACTACGACGATGTATCGCTGGAATCGCTCGAGCGCTTCGTGCCGGCTTTTCGCGACGCTTCGTCTGCAAGTAGCTGCCCATTCCGGCCTCAGGACGGTCGCGTCGCGCTGCAGAATCCGCCCGACTTCTGGTGGCCGGCCCAGCTCGATGTGGGTTCCTACACACTGCAGCTCAGTCGAGATGCGGAGTTCGCGCCGGACTCCGTGACGGAAATCTCCGGCCTGAAGCACAACGTTTACAGCCACAGTGCCACACTTGCAGTTGGGCCCTGGCACTGGCGTGTGCGTTACGCTGACGTGTCCGGCGAACGTTCCCAGTGGACCCCGCCTCGCAGCTTCACGCTCTCGCCGAAGGCCACGCCGTTTCCGGTGCCGCCAGCCGACGAGCTTTCCGACCGACTCCCTCGGACCCATCCGCGCGTCTACGCAACCGCTGCGTCGCTCGAGCAGTTCCGGGCACCGACAGCTGACTCCCGCAAGGCGTGGTTCGAGAGATTTCGCAAGCGTTGCGACGGCTACCTGGAGCTGGATGTCGATCGTGAGCCAGCTGAGGAATATGGCGACTACCGGGCCGGGGGCTTGACCACTGAGAAGGTGAAGCTGGGCCAGAAGCTCCGTGGACTGACCGGGCGGGCAACCGGCCGCATGCGTGACCTGGCCTTTTGTTACTTACTGAGCGGAGACGAACGCTATGGCCGCAAAGCGGTCGAGCGGGCGACCGAGATGGCGACATGGGATCCGCAGGGCGTCACCAGTTACCGCAACCACGATCAGGTGTTCCGAGACATCACCTGGAAGCTGGCCACGACCTACGACTGGTGCCACGACCTGATGACTGAGGAACAGCGTCAGGCCGTGCGCGCGGCCGTGGAAGCCCGGGGAGCCGTGCTCTTTCGCGACCTGGCCGAGTCTACGCCCATCACTCAGCGCCCCTACGATTCCCACGGCATCACGGCCTACGGTTTTCTTGGGGTCTGCGCCGTGGCGCTTGCCCACGACTCCGAGATCGCCGACCGTTGGTTCCGCTTCATCGTGTCCACGTACCCGGCCATCTTTCCTCCATGGGGTGGTGAGGAAGGCGGGTGGTGCCAGGGCGTCGCCTACTGGAAGTGGTCCGGGCCCTTTGCCTGGTACTTCTTCGATGCTCTGGAGTCGGCCACGGGATTCAGCCTGTATGACAAAGCGTTCTGCCGCAACAACGGCTGGTTCAAGCTCTACATGCATCCACCGTGGTGCGATCGACACCATTTCGGGGACGGGAACCATGGCCGACCGGGAAGCACCGACTCCTCCAACATGGCGCATATGGCCAACGTCTACGACAACCCCTACTACCAGTGGTATGCCAACAACCTGCCCTACGTCTACTCCGGCATCTACAGCTACTGGTGGTATGACATGGACGCACCTGCACGCCCGCCCGTGGACTTGCCCCAAGGGCGCTACTTCCCCGATATCGGCTGGGCAGCCATGCACTCGGATCTCTCCGATCCGGACGACGTCATGTTGATCTTCAAGAGTTCGCCCTACGGGTCCTTCAACCACTCCCATGCCGACCAGAATCACTTTGTGCTCTATGCGTATGGCGAGCCGTTGTTGATCGATTCCGGGTACTACGACTACTACGGCAGCCCCCATGACCGCAACTGGACCCGCCAAACCAAGGCCCACAACGGCGTGCTCGTGAACGGGAAAGGGCAGGCCACCTTTGACATCACCGCGAAAGGGCGCATCGAAGACCACCTCAGCACGTCAGCATTCGACTACGTCCGTGGAGATGCCACCCCCGCCTACAAAGGCCTACTCAAACGCTGCACGCGGCACATCTTCTACTTGCGCCCGGACGTGTTTGTGATCTGCGACGACCTGGAAGCTCCCGAACCGGCTGAGTTCACCTGGTGTCTCCACGCCGAGAATGAGATGGAACTTCGCCCTGAGCGGAAGCAGGTCGTGGTCACACGTGGGAAGGCCAAGTGCCTCGTCACGTTTCTCGGCAGGGATGGGCTCACCTTCCGCCAGGATGACCTCTTCACGCCTCCTCCGCCGGGCAATCGCGCAAACGAATGGCATGCCTATGCCACTACGACGGACAAGCGTTCAACCCAGCGCTTTGCCGTGCTGATCCAGCCCTACAGAGCCGATGCGGCTGAGCCTGGAGCCACAGTCACGCGTGCCGATGAAGCAGCTTGGGATGTTGGAGTGACGGGGGAGGCCGGGGAGAGGGCGATTACGCTCAGACTTGAGGAGGGGAAGGCAGCGTTCCTGGCGACTCTGGCAGGCAAGCCGGTGGTGCGGTATGAGAACGGCACGACCGAGTTTCCCGGGGAGAGCACAGAGCCATCCGAGCCGCTTCGCCTCAAACTGTTGGTCGATGGCGCTGCGGCGCCTTTTGAGCAAGCGTCCGCAATGGGGGGGAAGACTCTTGCGTGGGGCACACTCCCGCATGCAGCCGCGGGGTTGTATCGGACGGCAGCGAGTGGCGATGTGAACGGTGTTCTGCGTGTTTCGCGTGCCGCTTTGAACGATGGCGATTTCGTCTGGATAGCGGGAGGCGAGCCCTTCAGCGTGCGCACTGCCGAACCGGCGTTCAGTGCCAGCTTGGAGCGCATCCAGATGAACCCGCAAGACGCTATCGCGCAGATCGTGGAAGAGTCCATCGCGGACTCCGCAGGCGTACTGAAGGTGGAAGCCGAGAGCTTCTCTGCAAACTCTGGTGGCAGCGTGAAAGCCTATTCCCATCGGACATTCCTTTCCGGGGCGAAGGGCCTGGACCTCGGTGTACACCCCGGAACCAGTGTCACCTGGGAATTCGACGTTCCGCAGGACGGACGCTATCACCTGGTGCTCAAGGCAGCGGTATTCGAAGACAACGCCGTGCGGTTGTACACGCTGAACGACGCACCGATAGGGGGGAGCTGGCAGCGTAACTCTTGTCCCAATACGGGTGGTTTCGGCGCTACTCCGGATCAGTGGAAACACGTCATGCTTGCCGCCACGGCCGATCGGCCGACGGTCTTGGAGCTGACGGCTGGAACACATCGCTTCACCCAACACGTGCTGGAGCGGAAGATGAACCTGGACTACCTGCTGTTGGTTCCTGCTGAGTAGCCGTCCGGAGAGTTGGGGGAGGCATCCCCGTGGCGCGCAGTAGCTCGCGCGAAGGCGGCTGCCTCCCACAGAATCACCGCGCATGATGGCTTTTTACCAATTGTCTTCGTGCCTGAACGGAAACTCGGCTCGCGGGGGGGGCGCCCTCCAGCGGACCTCCTACGAGCCGTGTTCTCACCTTTGGGGCTCGAGAGTCCCCGCGAGCAGACGTCTACAGAACAGGAATTTCCGTCCAGGCAGTATCCTAACGGTCCCATCCCCTGGAGGAAGCTCATCCCTGAGCGCTCGTGGCAGAGGAGCGGTTTAGAAAACCGGCCTCCAGGTCGTGGGGGTGTCACAGAGGTCTGTGGAAGGTTGTTAACGAATCAAACGCGCTGAATCCCGGTGCCACTTTGAAGCAGCTGCCTCGCAGCAACGAAACGCCTTGAGTTTCGCCTCATTCGGAGGCATCCCTTCCTCCCGCCGAATCACCGGGCAGGGATGCCCGTTGCCACCATGGAATCGCCGGGCAGCCGTCAAGGCTGCTTTGTCGCAGCGGGCAATACGGACAGATGGAATTGCCGACTTAGGTAGCGGTCGCGGTCTTGGCCTCCTTCTTTCCTGGGCAAGGAGTCGTTGCGGAAAAGGAGGCTGGCGTGCAGTCTGTAGTCGCCGGGGGGCCAGCCGGCCGTGCTCAACGTGACTTCGAGCGTTGACGGCTGTGGCTTCTTCATGTCGTGCCAGGTCCACTTGCGGATCCCGAAACTGTCCCACTTCCTGCCGTGCTTGCTCTTGGAGAGCGGCCACGGGAGTACGGTCAGACAGGCGCTTGGTACGCAGGGGCGATACGCGATAATGCGGTAGGCTCGGTATTGCCACCCCGTCTCAGGCTCGAAGGGAATAGTCACGTCGACTGCGGCGCCCTGCGTGACCACATCCGTGGACACCGTGGTCTTGCCGAAACACACGGGTGACTCTCCCGCGAACACCGCAGCAGAGGCCAGCAAGGAACCCACAACCCAGGCGATCATGTGTTTGCTCATTCGGCATAGACCTCGATTTCGGTGATGAGTCCCGTTTCGGAGCAACCTTCAATGCGGGGGGTGAAATCGACCATCTCGATGCGCACAGCCTTGGCGGTCTCCGCAGTGAAGGTGGACTCGATCCTGTGTTCCAGGTTGTCTGCGATCTCCGCAACGGGCTCGAGCGTTCCGTCAGGCCGGCGCAACAGCACACGGCAGCCGTGCAGTTTGGCCTGTCCTCTGAAGGTTGGCGTGTAGAGGCAGACCCTGCCAACGGCAGTTGCTTTGGGCAGCGCCACATCGAGCCACGGTACTTTGTCGCTGCTGCGCGGAGCCCAGGAATGATGCAACACATCGCGTGTCAGACCGTCGAGCACGTTCAGAATGTCCCATTCGCGATCGCGGTTGGAGTACATCAGATGCCTTGATGAGTAGGTGACTACGGGGCGGCCTTCAGGCGGGGACGCCGCGATCTCTCTGAGGCGATGCCGGGGCAACCCGCCCAGCCCGATCAGGTTTCCGGGCTTGAGACGCGCCGTCTCCGCTGCTGAGATCGCCTCCTTGATCGCAGCCAGGTCGACGCTGCCCGCCAGCTCTCGGCTTGTGGTGTAGAGGTGTGTCGCGATCGGGACGAACGCATCGCTGAAGATGCCGCCTTTGAGCGTGACCGAACGCTTCTCCCCGATGACATGGAGCGTATCCGCACGGACAGGTTCCCGCAGATGGAAGCTGGCTGAACGTGGAGCGTAGGCCGTGTTGACCGCAACCAGCAGCAGGTCGTCTCCGAAACGGTGCAACGATGCGGCAAGATGCTCGTCCGCGGGGGTTGTCTCGACCGTCAGTTGCTCACGGAGAGCGCTGCCGAAGAGGGCCGCCTTGCAGGCCTCAGCTTCATGGGCGGTGTAGGCAGGGCCTGACCGGAGCGCACAGGACGTCCGGCTATCGTGACTGTAGGAGTACATGAAGATGCCACGTCCCCCGGCCGCAAAAATCTGCCAAATTTGGTTGCGGATCTCGTCGAAGGTGGGAGCACGACCGGGGGATGTGATGGTACCAGTGCCATCCCAGTCGAAGACTTGGGGTACGAGCCAGGTGGGACGCAGCGCGCGCGCCGTCTCTGTCCATTCCGTGAGCGCCCAAAGTGGCTTACGGGTGGTGCCATCCACGCGGAAGACGGGGTAGCAGTCGGGCATCAGTATGTCGCATCCCTCGTAATATGTGCGGATTCCGCGCAATCCGTAGTTGAGCATGATGCAGGGGTGATACGGGTCGATTTCGCGTAGCAGCGCATAGGCTGACTTGTACCATGCCACACTGTGCCCATGGCCTTCGGGCTCGTCGGCCATATACCAGCCGAGGATGGCGGGATGCTCTTTGATTGCGTTGATCACGTAACGGACTCGGTCGGCGTGTGCACGGGTAAAAGCACCGCGCCGGGCTTCATCCTTGATCGGGTCGCTCCAACGCTTCTCGCCGTGGAATGGTGTCAGCAGGAGCTTCTTGCCGTTGTCGCGCGCACGGTCGAGAACCTTCAGCAGGTCGGGTACATCGCTCCAGATTCCGTAGGTCTGGACGGCCGTCATCTCAGGTTCTCTGTCGAAGGGGGCGCTGTACCAGCCGAAGGGGAGGAAGGGCTTGCCATCCACGAACGTGTCCCCGTGTTCGTCCAGCCAAACTTCGCCGGCCAGAGGCGGCAGCTTGCGGAGATCGCAGGTCACGGCGGGAGTGTCCGGCAGGGAAGCCGTCACCGTGTAACGCCCCGTGGGCAGTGCGGCTACGGCGAACGTTACCTCGCGGACAGCCCCGGCCCGCTCAAACGTGCGTTTCACGGAGGCGTTCTCCTCCCCGGAGAGTGTGACGGTGAGGGGCATTGTCGCGTAGTCGTCTTCGGTGGTGATCTGAGCACGCACTGTCTCGAGGTCCTGGCTGGCGAAGATGCAGTTTCGGTACGCGGGTTGCAGCAGCCTCAGGCGCAAGGGCTGGTAGTCCAGGACGACGGGGATAGCCGTCTCGGACAGCACGACTTCGGGCAAGGCGCGGCGCGCGAGAGATAGACGCAGACGCCCCTTGCCGAGGCTGGTGGTGGGCAGGTCGAGGGCAACGGCTCCCTCCTCGAGATGCTTGAGGAAAAGCGGGTGTACAACGGTCTTGCCGGAGAGTTCAGCCGTGACATTGAGGATGCGGAACTCGCCGGTTTGGTTCTGGATGGTCGTGTGGACCTCGCAGATGAGGTCATTCCCTTTCTTGACGGTCTTGGTTTCGGGCGGGGACACAATCCACTGGAAGGGCGCCGGATCGAAGTCTGCCAATACGGCGCGCAAGTAGTGATCGGGCTGGCCAAATCCTCCTTCCGGCGGCAGTGTTGAGCACGCACTGTGTTCAGTGGCTCCGGCATAGCGGCTGCGGCAGATGTTCACGCCCCAGACGTCGGGCGTGTCGGTCTGCAGACCCAGCGCGGCAAAGGGAATGCTCAGTTCAGCGCGCCAGCAATTCTCGCCAACATGGGTGGCGGCCCGGACGTCTGCATTCCACTCGGGACGCAGCGCGAAGGTGCCGATGCCGCGATTGTCGTCCTCGGCCACCGCGTCCATGATCGTCCTTTTCCAGGTGACGATGAACTGAAAGTAGCCGAAGCCTCCGCCACCGGGGTCGAGGTGCACTTGAACGCAGTCGTCATTCCACAGCCGAAGATCGTCCCGAGTGTTGCTCGACTTCACCCGCAGTTTGGCCGGCTCCGGTTCGTTCGCCTCGATCAAGGCGTAGAGTCGAAACGCATCGTGCACGAGCTTGAAGCGCGTTTGTTCAGTGGCGACGATTCCCGGTTTGCCGAGAACCTGGAATCCGCCGTGCCATTCAACCGTCTGCCAGGCCGCATCCTGGCCGATCCCGTCGAGCGTTGGCCCTGTCGCCACGCGTGGGATCTCCAGAGGCGCTGAATGGGCGGAAAATGCCGCGAAGCAAAGAAGCGAGACAGTGCAATGCATGAGCATACACGGAAGTTGCTTTCGACCAGGTTTCATGGGCTTGCTCTCTTGCCGTCGTCGTGTCGAAGTGGGACTGTTCCGCCTGAGAGGCAACGTGCGATCGTTGCTGGACCGTACTCTACTCGATCATTCGACTTTCCCAGTCTATATGCCCCGAAACTAAGCACCTTGCGCCTGCGAGGCGGCTGCGTCAACGTGGGAGGCGGTGCCACCCGCCGATTGCTTCGTTTCTGGTCTGGAGACAAAGATCGGGGCGTGGCAGCCCCTCCCACCTTGAAGGGCTACTAAGTTTGGCCTCATTCGGAGGCGATTCCTGCCTCCCACTGAATTCCCGGGAAGGGATGCCCGGCGCCACCATGTTAGGGCTTGGTGATGGGTTGTCTTTCGTGACAATCCGGAGGACATTGCAGACAGGAACCGGCTCACGACATCAGGTAGAGGAGGCCGCACGATGGCTGATCGAGGGATCATGGTTGAGCTCCGGATTGACACTCAGCGCATTGCAGAACTCGCTCCGCTCAATCTCGGAACAGTGCTGGCCGGGCCGGGAAGCTGCGCGGCGATTGTTGCTCCGATTACCGGCCGTTTTCACGCAGCGGCCGTGGAAGCGCAGGTCCGGATAGCACAACTGACCGGCACGCAACTGCCGATTGTCGATGAGCAGGACGCCGAGAAGGCACGTATACGGTTTGAGCATCTCATTGCCATCGGACACATTGCCAACAATCGGCTCCTGCAGCGTCTGCACGATATCCGTTGTCTGTCGGCTGACGATTACCCGGGGGATGGCTTCCGGTTGCTATCCCTGCATAGTCCATTTGGCGATGGCCGCAATGTGATCGTCGCTTCGGGTGCCAACCCCGAGACGGTCGCGCGCGGACTTGAGAAGCTGCCGGGATACATGACGGAACGTGACGGAAACTGGGGTCTGGAGGAGCGTGTTTTCGATGCCGACCCGATCCCGGAGACCCCGGATTGCGAACAGTTTCTGGCCGACAACGTCAAGGGAGATGCTTCATCGTATCACGGACGTCCAGGGGCTGTCCTTACCGCGTTGAAGCACGCCAAACAGACGGGGCACGAAGCCTGGGGCCGGGCTTTCATGGAACTCGTGACCCCTTACGCGACTGGGGCCATTCCCTTGTCGTTCTGGCTCATGTCAGCGGTCGATTTCTGGACGGATTCCCTGGTTGTCGATTGGGATCGTGTCGAGGAATTCCCCTGGTTTGCCGACGAGGAACGGCTTCTGGTCGCCAACTTCATCGCTTCGTGCACGGAATACTGTCACGACTCCATCACCTACCAGAAATGGCGCATCACCGAGCAGGAGCACATGGTCTTCAACCACCATACGTTCCCAGCCAGGAGTCTCTACTTCGGCTGCATGTACTTGCGCCGCCATGGCTATGAGATGGCGGATCTGGATGGTTGGCTGGCGAAGGCGAAACGTGTGTTTGCCCGAGCGGCGGAGGGAGGGCGCTCGTTCGATGAAGGAGGCGCAGGGTACAGCTGGCTGGTTGCCAGCCATCTCCTTGATGTGAGTTTTGCGGAGGGGGACACCAGTTACGCACAGAGCGAGAAGATGGCCCGATATGCTGACTTGGCCACGATCATCCAGAATAACCACGCGGAATTGGTCCCGTTTGGCGACTGCGGCGCGTATCACAGCAGCGGCGGGAACGCGGGAACCGTGCTGCTCCGGGCGGCTGAGTGGCATCAGGATGCGGGCTTCAAGTGGGTTGCCGAACGCTGTGCACCGGAGGCGGCAGCACGAGATCTGCTGACGTGCGGTCTTACGGCGCTTGCGCCGGCACGGCATGTGGGTCTGTTTGTGCTTCCGCTGGATGCCACGGTACGACGGTGGGCCGGTTTGCCCTGCTTCCCGGGGTATCCTGATCCTGTGCGGACCCCCAACGTCCCGGCTGAGCAGTGTTTCGACAAGCTGTCGTTTCGAGGAGGATGGGACAGGGATGATGACTACCTGCTGCTCCAGGGATTCGGGGCTGGGCAGCATGGGCATCCGGACGCCAACGCCATCAGCCAATACCAGGCCCGGGGACGGCTCTTCCTGGTGGACAACGACTACATCCGGCGGATGCCGTGCCAGCACAACATGGTCATGGTCATCCGCGATGGCCAGCATGATGCCATCCCGGTGACAGCACGCCTGGATCTCTCCGTTGAGTTCGATGGCGGTGCCGTGACTCGGACGTCGCTCTTGGACTACAACGGCTGCGACTGGACGCGAACGCTGATCTGGCTCAACGGCGATTGCACGTTGGTGATTGACGAACTCACGGCCAGGGAGCCAGGGGACTACGAGTTGCGCTGTTACTGGCGTACGCTCGGGACGGTCACAGAAACTCCTCAAGGGATGCACACCGAGCACGACGGTGAGCACTTCCAGGTTATGGAGTTGACCGATTCTGAACGCAGGATCGACGTGGAGGACATGCCCCTGAACGGCACCGACTACCCCAAGTACGACTATGGTGACCCGCGTCCAAGAGTTCTCTGCGAGACGCGAAACCTACGGTTGCGGGAAGGGCAGGGGAGTTGTTTTGTCAATCTCCTGTTGCCGACCGGTAGTGTTCCACAAGCACAGCGGACCATCCGCTGGAGTGGACAGAGCTCGGTATGGATCGAGGGCGTTGGGCCACAGGTTGTGGTTACACCTACGTCGGTTCAGATAGGGGAGGGATGGCGCTGTGCCCTTGAGGGCGAGAACGTGATCAGTGGTCTCTCTGCACCGCCACTGCAACCCCGCAGAAGGCGTGCTCTGCCTCTGGCCTCCGCAGTAGAGCCGGCTTGGAGCGCTTCGCTGCCAGCCCAGGCTTCCTGCCTCTGTCGCGCTGCCGGGGGGGCTCTTGTTGGCTGTGCCGACGGCACGGCTCTGATCGTGAAAGAGGGAGTCGCCCCGCAGGTGCTTGTGGAAGCGGGGGCCAAGATCGGCGCCGTGCTGGCCGGCAAGCTGTTCGGTGAATCTGCCCCGACTTACCTGGTGACCAGTCACGATGGAACGCTCCGCATGCTGCATCCCGACGGAGCGGTGCGTGCCACCATCAACCTGCCACGGAATGGCCACATGCCTGCCTGGGGGCGCGCGCTCTGCCTTGCCGATCTGGATGGCGACGGCAACCAGTGGCCCATCGTTGGTACCGCAGCATGGCGAGTTCATGCGGTGAATCTGGATGGGACGTTCCGCTGGACCTTTGACACGGCCGCGCACGCCGTCACCTGCCTCGCGGCTGGCGACCTCAACAGCGACGGGCGGGACGAGGTCGTGGCCGGAACGGTGTACTTTTGCGTCCCGGCGGTGACCGCAGATGGCGAACGCCTGTGGCAGGATGAAGACTACAATGACTTTTGGCGGGCGGGGCCGCTTTTCCCGTTCATTGCTGTCCATAACGTGGACGGCGACGGAGACCTGGAGGTCGTGACGGCCGCGAGCGATACGTTGGTACACTGCATCGATCATCTGGGCGGAAAGCGGTGGACCTACAGTATCGGTGATGACCCCGCCGGTCTGGGAGTGCTTGGGGCGACCATCGTCGCAGCATCCCGGACGGGCGATGTGCACTGCATCGATGGCCACGGGCGAGGACTGTGGCGAACCCCGCTTGGAGCTCCATGCACGGCCCTGTCAGTCATCGGTGAGATCACGTGTGTGGCCACGGAAGGGGGACATGTGGCTTGGCTGGATGGTGGCGGCCACGTCGTCGGGGTGGCGTCTCTCACGGCCCCCGCCAGCCGCCTCCTGGACGTCGGCAATGGTTGCGTGTTGGGTGCTTGTGTCGATGGCACAGTCGTTTGTCTTCCGGGCCCTCTCGTTGGCTGACTCGCTTTCTGTCCATCTCGACCGCCGTGTCTCTTGGGGCCGGCGGTGAATCACGGTCGCTGTGGACATCGACCTTCCAAGGGGGCCCCGCTCGGGGTATTGTCCCTGGAGGGCGTGTCGCCCCTTCTGTTCAGCAGGGCAAGCCCCGACCGCCGTGTTTTTCACCGGGAGTGAGTACTGATGTCTTGGTACCTCGACAAGCCAATCGACTTCGAACGGCACAATGCGGACGTCCGTGCTGTGTGGGCGGCATTCCAGGCGGGACGTCCGACGCGTGTACCCGTTTCTGTGCACGGCAGCATCCGCAACTTCATTCAGAATCCCGTGCTGAACACGACCGGGTGGACGTTTGAGGACTTCTTCAGCAGTCCTCAAGCCCAGATCGATTGTCAGCTCGGGTACCAGAAATGGTGTCGATACAACCTGGTGTGCGACCGCGAGATGGGACCGCCCGGCGGCGGGTGGCAGGTGGGGATCGATTTCCAGAACTCATACGATGCCGGTTGGTTCGGCTGTCCGCTGCACGTCGACGGCAATGCCGTGCCCGACACCGTCGAGATCCTCAAAGAGGACAAGCACAGACTTTACGAGATGTCATGTCCCGATCCCCTTCGCGGCAATCTCCTCGGCCGGGCTATGGAGTTCTTCGAGTACATGCATGACCGCTGTCCACACGTGGAGTTTGAGGGCTTGCCCGTGTTTCCACCGCGCACGATCCCGGGCGAAGGGAACGACGGCGTGCTCGATGCGGCGTACAAGCTGCGGGGCGCCGCAGAGGTCTGCACGGATATGATGGTCGACCCAACCTACTTCCACGACCTGATGGGGTTCATCTGCGATTGCCTGATTCGTCGGATGAAGGCGATCAGCCGATGGCGTTGGGAACGATTTCCGGACTCAGCGGACAGAGGGAATTTCAAGCGCCCTTACTCATTCGCTGACGACGCGATCGTGCTGCTGTCGCTGGAGCAGTATGCGGAGCACGTGTTTCCCTACCACCAACGCCTTGCAGAGGAATTCAGTGACGGCGGCCCCGTCTCGATCCACATGTGCGGGGATCATGCCCGTTTCTTTCCGTTCCTGCGGGATCATCTTCGGGTTCGCAGCGTTGACACCGGGTTCCCCATTGATCCCGGGGCCCTGCGTCGGGCGTTGGGGCCGGATGTGCGGATCAATGCAGGGCCTACGGTTATGCTGGTCAAGCAAGGTCCTGCCCGAGCGATTCGCGATGACGTTCGCCGCATTTGCGGCTCCGGCATCATGGATGGGGGGAAGTTTGTCATGATTGCCGCCAACAACATGGCCCCGCTGACCCCGCTTGAGCATGTCGACGCGCTCTACGAAGCCGCCAAGGAGTTTGGGCAGTTCCGGACGTGAGGGACCGCTTGGTCAGACCTCCATGGCGCGCCTGATCTCCTCACGATGGGCTCGAGGGGAGACGCCGACGACGCGCTTGAAGGTCCGAGAGAAGTGGAAGGGGTCGGCAAAGCCGCAGGCATGCGCCACTTCGGCGATATTCAGATGGGAACGTTCGAGCAGTTCGCGTGCGCGGGCAATGCGGAGTTGACCTGCGTACTGCATGGGTGATACGCCTGTCTCGCTCCGAAAACGACGTCCGAACTGCGCTTCGGACAGATGTGCGGCTGCGGCAAGCTCCCCGCGGCTGAGGTCCGCCCGGGTGTAGGCCGTGTAGAGGAGCCGGATGGCCTCCCGGATACCCGGAGAATGGGACGTGGCAGCGCTCCGCCCGGCAATGGCTTCATGGAGATCCGCGAGAAGATCCAGGGCACCGCATTTGAGGCGAATGCCCTGAAAACGCTGACTGTGGCGATAGAGCTGGAAAACCGACCGGTAGCGCTCTGCAAGCCCACTCGCTTCTCTGACAGGGACAACCAGCAACAGGGGCGCGGCCGCCAGGCCGGGAACGGGCACATCATCTGCCACATCGAAGGACAACCACCAGAGACTTAATGACTGATTATCTCTCGGCACGCCCGAATAGCCGAAGTGTGCGTTGAGCACAACCAGATCCCCCGGTCTCAGCTCCGCCCGGTGGGGGCCAAGCCGGAAGTCGATCGGTGGCCCCCCGGCGTACAATCCGAACTCCAGTAGCGGCCGTTTGCCGACAGTGAACGGCATCCGGTCCTCGCCCACGTACGCGATCGGCAATGCATCCAGCGGGTTGGCCCATACCAGTGTCCTATGCAGGATGGTGCACGTTTTCGACATGTTTTTACGGCGATCGGACATGTACTTGCCATTTACTTGGGAAACGGTCAACTGTACCTTCTCTGAATGGGATCGTCCAAGAGACCCGGAGAAGGTGACAGACAGCTGCTTTGGACATGGTCTCAACTGGGGCGTTAGCCCTCGTGCCGTATGGGTTGCCAGTACGGCAACAATGTTCTTCATAAAGAGGATTCGCACGATGCAAGATCTCGCAGTGTTCGGTGGTCCGCGAACAGTTCCTGAAGACATGTTGGAGACGTGGCCCCCGTTGACTCAGGAAGACCGTGATGCGGTCAATGCGGTCTTTGACTCGAATGTCCTGCACGGCACGAGCGCTCCCAACGCGGTGGCTCTGCAGGACGAGTTCGCCGAGTTTATCGGTGCCAAGTATTGCCTGGTGACCAACAGCGGGACATCGGCTTTGCACATGGCCGTAGCATCACTTGGGATCGGGCCGGGCGACGAGGTCATCATTCCCGCTTTCACGTATTGGAGCACAGCAGCGGCCGTACTCCATCACAATGCCATCCCGGTGTTTGTCGATATCGAGCCCGACGCGTTCTGCATCGAGCCGAGCTGCATAGAGGCGGCCATCACCGACAAGACCAAAGCAATCCTGCCGGTTCACATCCACGGCATGGCCTGCAACATGGGCCCGATCATGGAGATCGCCAGGAAACACGGCCTTTACGTCATTGGCGACGCCTGTCAGGCCCACGGAGCCAAAAGCGACGGGAAGAAGGTCGGCAGCATCGAGGATACGTGCGGGTTCAGCACAAACAGATCCAAGAACCTGTCAAGCGGCGAAGGTGGTCTGTTTGTCACGAACAATGAGGATGCGTTCCGTGTGGCTGGACGCCTGCGTGAGTTCGGGGAAGTCGTGGTCCACGGTGAGGATCGTGAGTACAACGCCTATGGCATGGGCTGGATGTACCGCGCGCATGAGTTCGTCAACGCATTCTGCCGGGCGCAGTTGCGCCGGCTCCCTGCCAACAATGCCAAACGCCAGGAATTTGCTCAGTATCTGACGGCAGAACTGGCGGATATTCCCGGCGTTGAGGGCCCGTACACGCCCCCGAATCGGGAACCGGTCTACTTCAGCTACATCGTGAAGTTCTGTCCTGAACAACTCGGGCTGGACGTGCCGGTTTCGCTGTACAAGCCTGCCCTGCAGAAAGCTCTGGCCGCGGAAGGTATCGGGCTGGGGCAGTGGCAGAATGTGCCCGTTCCGGCACAGTCTGTCTTCACGGATAAGCAGGGCTACGGCAAAGGGTGTCCCTGGACCTGTGCCCACTACGGTCGTGAGATCGAGTATCGCGGCGAGGATTACCCCACCACGATCAAGTTCATCGCCGAACACGCGTACCTGGCAGGCGTTTTCCCGCCCAACACAATGGAGCTGATGGAACGTTACATCGAAGGCTTCAAGAAGGTCCTCTCCCAACCTGCGGCCATCATGAAACTCATTGATGAGGCCAAGAAGGCCTAAAGTCGGGGACATGTTCCCCGGGCCGGATGAATCAGTCGCCCTACTTCTTGGCGGGGCGGCAACAGGCTCGGGGATTGTCGTGGCAGAGCGCTTTGATGCAGTCGTCCTCAAGAGCCGACTCTCGGACCTTGAGGACCGAACTGGCCGGCACCAGGATGGGGGCATGAGTCCCAAACAAGACCTGGCCGACCGGCGCCTCGGCAAGGACACGGCCAACGCCCCCCACGACCTCGACGTGTGAAATTTCCAGAGAAACGTTCGAATGCGCCTGGCACAGGGCCGTAGCGGGGGCCAACTCCCCTTGACGCAGGTTGAGCAGGATGATCGGCGTGTCGCCTGCTTCGGCCAGATGTGTTTCGAGCTCTGTGATGTCTACGGCGGGGACCTTAACCAGAGGATGATGCATGCGTTCATCCGCAACACGCACTGCAATCTGGAGCGGAACGCCTCGCTCGTGAACCTGGCTCAGGAGTTCCCTGAAGCAGGCATTTTCAAGCGTGTAGCCGAAGTAGTTCGGATAGGTGCGGACCCCGCACATGCCGAGCTCGTCCAGGCAGGTGGCCAGATCGCTCTGCCAGCCGGGGAAGTTGGGGTTGATGACGGCGAAGGGGGTGAGTCGGTCGCGGTGAGGGGCAACAGCCTCGGCCAGAGCGCTGTTCGCCGTCTTGGTCTCACGATTCAAGATGGCATCAAGGGACGCGACCCACGCCTGATCAATCCCCCACCGGTCCATGGCGGCCAACAAGCCCTCCGGCGAGTTGTCGCGCAGATACCGGAACGGCCAATTCCCGAGGCTGGCGTTGACATCGATGACGGGATGCGAGCAACCGGCGAAAGGCGCAGCGACCGGTGAGGTGACCGTAGCGGGCGGGACTGCAGTCGTTCCACGCGAGATGGGATTCCGTTCGGGCGCGAGGAGCTTGAGGATGTTCGCGCCGAGGAGCTTGTTTTTGTCTTCATCGGACACGTCTGCACCGACGACCTTGGCGAGCTGGGAGGCAAAGCTGCGGCCGGGTGCGTCGGACCCGTAGAGTACACGATCCGCCCCGAGTTCGGCCACGGCCAGCTCCACGCAGCCGGAGTAAGGGGCGCCCCCGCAGATGTCGGCATAGACATTCGCGTGCGGACGGATCGCCATGATGCCGTGTTCCCAGTCCCCTCCGGTGTGCCCACAGATCAACTTCGCGGTTGGGTGTCGCGCGGCCAGTTCTGCGATGTCCGCAGCCGTTGACTCATTGGGCAAGTTCCCGGTGGCTTTGAGCCACGTATGCTGAAGGATGGGTAGATCAAGCTCGATCGCGCGTTCGACGACGGGATCGAGGCAGGGATAGCTGCAGGGGCAGGCAACCCAGAGCTTGATGCCGCGCATGGGGCCGTTGACCACACAGCGCTCCAGCTCCGCAAGGGCGTCATCGGTGTGAACGGGGTTGAGGTAGACGAAGCCGATCAGCCGATCAGGGCGCAGTGCGAGCGCCTCGCAGACCTGGTCGTTGTGTAACCGCACCTGATCCGGCGTCGGTGAGTGCTCACGGCCGAAGCCGAGGGAGAGACAGAAACGCTCGATGCCGTGTCGGTCCCCGTGGCGGCACAGTACGTTCACGCTGTCCACAATCTTCCCGCCCGCGACCTTGTTCAGATGCGTGTGACAGTCAACGATCATGTGCAAAGACCTTCCTGCTGTGCCGGAGCGGCATGGCGTCAAGTTCAGCGTTCGGTGTTCCGCGTTACCTTAGCGCCGAATGGTCCAGACCGAGCATGCAGATGCCCTCACAGGGCTTCCAGCAAACAATGTGAAAGTGATCTCCCAGCTCAGAAGGAAGATCTGGGTTAGCTGTGGGCCATGGGGGCAAATCGGGGAGGGGAGGGACTCCATCCGGCTCGTCTGCGGGCCGTCCATGGGCTATCTTCATTGGCGTTCTTGCACCATGTCCGAGAGAGGAAACACCATGAGACAGTTTAGCTTGATTCTCGCCGTCGCTCTTGCCGCACTTCCGTCCGGTGTCTGGGGGCAGGACGCAGCGGCGATTTTGGGGCGAGCTGGCTTTACGGGGGGGCTTGTCGTGCACTTGGGGTGCGGGGACGGAGGGTTAACCGTTGGGCTGCGTGCCAACGACGGCACGGTGGTGCATGGCCTCGACATGGACCCGGGCAAAGTGGCGCGGGCGCGGGACGCGGTTCAGAAGGTTGGGCTTGCAGGTGCAGTGACCGTTGCCCAACTGTCCGGGAAGCGTCTTCCGTTGATCGACAACTTGGTGAAGCTCTTGGTCGTCAGTGAGTCGTTCGGGATTGGGCGTGCGGAGATGCTGCGTGTCCTGGCTCCGAATGGGGCGTTGGTCGTCTGTGCGGACGGAAAGCTGGAGCATGCTGTCAAACCGCGGCCGGCGGAGATCGATGAGTGGACGCACTACCTGCGCGATTCCAGCAACAACGCCGTTGCTCGGGACACGGTGGTCGGGCCTCCGCGGCACATGCAGTGGCTGGGCGCGCCGCTCTGGACGCGGAACCATCACAAGTTGAACAGCATCAGTTCGGTGGCGACAGCGAATGGTCGACTATTCTACTTGGTCGATCAGTCGACGGCGGCCAACATGGGAGTGCCGGGCAGGTGGGAACTGGTGGCTCGCGATGCGTTCAGCGGGGTGAAGCTCTGGTCGAAACCAATCGGCAGCTGGGCCGTCCACACGATTGGGTTCCGATCGGGCCCTGCCCAGGTTACGCGTCTGTTGGTGGTCGAGGGAGATCGCGTCTTTGTGCCCCTGGCTTTGAGCGAGCCGGTTTCGGTCGTCGATGGTATCAGTGGGAAGACACTGGCGACGTACGCGGACACGAAAGGGGCGGAGGAGATGGTCCTGGTCGGCAATACGTTGCTGGTACTGACCGGCGAGCCGATTGCCGAACAGGCGATCGGACATCCCCAATTCCGGGAGGCCTTCCGTCTGCCCAACCGCAAGTCCATTGTGGCGATCGACAAGTACTCCGGGAAGATGCGCTGGCGCTGGACTCTGGAGGCCGGACAGACGCGGCCTGAGACACTTGCGGCTGACAACGAACACGTTTATCTCCAGGTTGACGAGGCGGTTGTCTGTCTGAATATGGCCGATGGGAGCGAACGCTGGAGCTTCGGCCAGCGCGCCACAGTCGCTGCGGAAACGGCGCCTGCGCCTGGCAAGCGGAAGCGTCTGAGATCCACGTTTGGGAAGAACGTGCTGGTTGTTTCCGATGGGGTCGTGCTCTGCAAACTCGGGAAGGCACTGGTTGCGGTCTCCGCGGCGACTGGCGAGAAGCTCTGGGAGTGCGAACTGGGGAATGGGTTCCGCTCCCCTCCGGACATCTTCGTGATCGATGGCCTTGTCTGGAATGCGTCCCCGTCGGGCGGGTCCATTTCTCCTCCTCCACTGGACGACTTCAGTGCAGCTCGCGATCTCCGCACGGGCGAGGTCCGCAAGCGCAACCAGGCCGAGGTCGATATCCAGACGACCGGCCATCATCATCGCTGCTATCGGGAGAAGGCGACGACGCGTTACATCATCACGGGCAAGCGAGGGATCGAGATGATGGATTTGCAGGGGAACAACCATTCACGCGCGAACTGGATCCGCGGGACGTGCCAGTACGGGATGTTGCCGGCCAACGGCCTTGTATACACGCCACCTCACTCATGCGGGTGCTACATGGAATCGAAGCTCTACGGCTTTTGGGCCTTCTCCGCCGACCAGCCTGCTGTCCGGGCGGCCCGGGCAGGTGCGGACCCCGCACGTCTGGTCAAAGGGCCTGCATTTGGGATGGAGCTTGGAGGGACGATGGCGTCCGATGCGTGGCCTCAGCTGCGTGGCAATGCTCTTCGCAATGGTGTTGCCGGCGCCGCTGCTCCGGGTGCGCTCAAACGTACGTGGGTGGCTACGCTGGAGGGCAAGCTGACGCAACCGGTGGCGGCAGGCGGCAAGGCTGTGGTGGCTTCCGTGGACACGGGGGCCGTTTACGCCATTGATGCAGAGTCGGGTGCAGTTGTGTGGCGTCGAGCGGTCGGCGGTCGGGTCGATTCTGCTCCTACCATCCATCGTGGGCTGGTGCTGTTTGGCTGTGCGGACGGCTGGGTCTATTGCCTGCGGCTCAGCGATGGTGAACTGGTCTGGCGGTTTCTCGCAGCTCCAGCAGACATGCGGACGGTCGCTTTGGATCAGGTCGAGAGTCTTTGGCCGGTCCGGGGCAGCGTCATGGTCCTTAAGGGGATCGCCTATTGCAGTTCAGGCCGTTCGACCTGGCTGGACGGGGGAATGGCGTTGTACGGCCTTGATCCTGCGACCGGCAAGGTGGTGCATCACACACACTGGGAGAGTGCTCACCCGACCATCGGCGAGAGCAAAGACAAGGCCAAGGAGGAGCATGACCGACGGGTTGCCCAGAACGCCAGCGACTACAAGACGTTCTTGCAGCCGGACCGAAGCGACGCCTTTTCCATGGCTGGGGGCGCAACCTCGGATGTGTTGGTAAGTGATGGCACAAACGTGTTCTTGCGTCAGGCGAAGTTCGACGCGACGCTGCGTCGCCAGGATGTGATGTCGCGGCATCTCTTCTCGACCTCGAGCTTGTTGGACGGTATGGAGAATCACCGCTCACATTGGGTGCTCGGAACGGGTGATTTCAGCATGGTCCCCGTGGCCTATTCGTGGATTGCGAACAGCAGTAGGAGCCGGTGGAAGCAGGGAATGGCTGTGCCGCGTGGCGTGATGATGGTCTACACGGATGAGTCACTGTGGGTGGTGCGCAGAGGAGGCGGCAGCAAGTACACGCTGTCGCGGATGCCCAACGTGCCGTTCAGCCCGGGTGAGAAGCCGCTGCCGGACTTCCGAGACATGGCGAAAGGCACGGGGCTTCCGGTGACCTGGCAGCAGTCCCTGAACGCGCGTCCTCGAGCCATGATCATGTCCGGGGGAAATCTCTTTTTCGGCACGGCCCCGATTGCTGTTCCTGAAGATGATCCGAACGCAGCTTACGAGGGACGCATGGGCGGGATGATCTGGGTTGCAGCCGCCAAGGATGGCGCGAAGATCGCGGAGTACAAGCTGCCGGCGCCGGTGGTCTGGGATGGGCTGTCCGCAGCGCATGGACGGGTCTATGCGGCATTGACGGACGGTAGCCTCGTGTGTCTCAGCAGCGTGGGTGAGGAGCTTCCGGTAGGCGATACGCCGGCCTCTACAGCGACGCGTCCGAGAGCAGACGCGGGGAAGCCCAAGAAGCTCCCCAAAGGCAGCGGCGGATCAGCAGCGCCCGGCAAACCGATAACTCCCGGCAAGAAGGGGAAGCTGGTGCTCAAACCCGAGACGGCCAAGACGTCCGGGGGGCTCCGCTACCAGCAGGATCGCAACAATCTTGGCGGCTGGGTGCGCTCAGAGGGGGCTTGTCAGTGGAATCTGGCCGGACTGAAGCAGGGGACGTATCGCGTCACGTTCGCCTATGGCTCAACAAATCCAGACGTTGCCTACACGATCACGGCCGGCAAAGCAACACTGACCGGCAAGACCGTCCACACCGGTGGCATCAAGACCTACAAGCCACATGAGGTGGGCACCATCGATCTGTCGGCGGGCAAGACCACGCTCTCAATCAAGGCTCCTGAGCTGCGCAAGGGAGCGCTCATGAACTTCCGCCTGTTGACGCTGACACCGGTGAAGTAGGCAGTGGGGCTGCCTGTCGCTCTCAACGAAGGGCGCCGAGTTGTCGGCGGTCAGTGTGTGTGAGTGGCGTGGGGGCGTCGGTCCGGCAGACATATCTGAGGGTGCAATAGCCTCTGCGCTCGGCGGACGGTGTTTGGAGGGCGAGACTCCGTCGAGCCGATGCGCGTTGCATGGCAGGTGGTGTCTGACCGCGTGCGAGGCTGGGGCAGGCAGGCGATTCGCCTTCCTAAAGGTCGGGCTCCGGCTCGACGGGAGTCTCTCCCTCCAAGGGGCCGTTTGGACGGCCCGGAATCGATGTCGCATAGTGCTTTGGCCATGCTCAGAGGCGGTGCCGTTGCACACGAGATGATCGAGGGCGGTAATGCCAACACTGCAGACGGGTTCTGATATGGGTAATCTGGTATCGCGATGGCTCCGGAACCGTTCTCAGGAAGGGATCGGACAGCTGTTCCGTCGTCTTCCGATAGCGGTGGCGCTCTTAGTATCGGTGCACGCAGCATCGTCTGCTCTTTCGGACCCGGTTTCAGATCTCTGGCGTGTTGGGGAATTTGAGGAGGCAACATGGGAGGGCGTCACCAGGAGCGCCGAACGGGTGTTCAGTGGCGCCTACTCCGGCAAATGGTCGAACCTGAAAGCGACTCCGAGTATCAAGGCTCCGGGGTTTCCGGCAGACCTTTCCCAGTACGATCGATTGCAGTTTTCCATGCATTCCAGCAAGGCGAATGGCCAACGGCTCACTTTGGTGTTGGACTCTGAGAATCGTGCTGCACCGGGCTGGGATTATTACTTCTACCATTTCACAGTTGACTGGGAGGGCTGGAAGACATTCGACCTTCACCTCGGCCAGGGCATCCGTCCGACGCGTCGCCCAGTGGGCTGGCATCAGATCAGTTACTTCAGCATCAACGCATCCGGTTGGCAGAACAAGCCTCTGGCTGACACCGTGCTCTACCTGGATGCTGTTCGGTTCGTGCGCGGGACGGTCGGGATCGCGGCACGGCAGATGGCGTCTTCTGCAGGAGGACTGAATGACCGTTTGGCGGCACGGTGGGAGCTCAGCGTCACCAACCGCAGTCGGGACGCACGAACGATTCCGTTGGTGGTCACCATGTCCGACGCGGCGCGTGAGGCCCTCACAGTGACCGGTATCCCCACCTGCACGGAGCTCCTCGGACCCAAAGAGAGCGCCACCTTCGGTGTAACGCTGACAGCTGGGCAGGCTGTTTCTCCCTTGACGCGATTCAGCATCGGTATCGAAGCGGCGTCAGCGACGCCTGATTCTCCGGCCGCCCGGGCCACCGTGTCGCTGGTCTCGCCACTGCCGTCTCGGCGGCACCCGTTTCTCTTCGGAGACGCAGGTCTTTTCGAGCTGGCTCGGGTTCGGGCCGGGCGGTTACCGTGGGCCAAGGCTCACCTTGACGGCATCGTTGCGGTTGCTGAACGGCATTTGGCCGAGCCCCTCAGCCTCCCCGACAGTGCTGGCCAATGGAGCCATCACTATGTCTGCAAGGCATGTGGAAACCGATTGAAACACGTCGTGCCCAAGCACGTCTGCCGAGGGTGCTCGGCCGAGTACACGGGTTGGCCCTACGATCAGGTGGCTGCGGGGTGGCAGCACGGTCGGAATTTCCGTCAAGCAAGAGACATGGCCCTGGCCTATACATTCACAGGTCGGGGCGAGTTCGCCTCGCGGACGCGGGAGATTCTGCTGGCCTATGCTCAACGCTACCCGGAATGGAAGCTGCAGAACGTCCGTGGACATGTCTCGAACTCAGCCGGTCGCCTCTATGCGCAAACGCTTGACGAAGCCTGCGCTGTGATCGGTTTGGCCTGGAGCTATGATCTCGTCTACGGGAGCGGCGTGCTCCAGGCGACCGATCGAGCCCACATCGAGACCAGGCTCTTCCGCGAGATGGTCAAGACGATCCGACGCAATCAAGCCGGCATCAGCAACTGGCAGAGCTGGCACAATGCAGGGGTTGCAGCAGTGGGGTTCTGTCTGCAGGACGCCGAGATGGTCTCGCACGCTCTGCGGGGGAAGAATGGGCTGGAGTTCCAGTTCCGCAAGAGCATTCTGGAAGACGGTTTCTGGTATGAGGGGACGGCCGCCTACCATTACTACGCACTGGACGCTCTGCGCTGGACCGTGGAAGCGGCCTGGTTCGCCGGTATCGACTACTGGACTAACGCGGCCTACAAGTCGCTCTACGATGCGCCGCTACTCTACACCTTCCCTGATCTCAACTTCCCGGCGATCAATGACAGTGACATCTTCTCGCTCAAAGGGCGGCATCGCCTCTACGAACTCGCGTACGTCCGTACGAACGACGTTGCGCACCTGATGGTCGCTCAATTCGGAGAACGCAAGAGCATGGAGGCATTTCTGTATGGACCGGATGAGCTGCCGGAGGCCCCCGCAAAGGCTCTCGAGAGCCGCGTGTTCGCCGGAATTGGTGCAGCCGTTCTGCGCCACGGCCAGGGACGAGATCAACTCTATCTGCATCTGGACTATGGCCCCCATGGTGGAGGACATGGACATCAGGACAAACTGGCCTTGACCTTTTTTGGGCTGGGGCGTCAGCTGGGACCCGATCCCGGACGCCTCGCTTACGGCGCCCCGCTTCAGGGGGCCTGGTACAGGCAGACGTTTGCCCACAACACAATCTGTGTGGACGGCGTCAGTCAGCGCAGTACCACCGGTCGGTTGACCTTGTTTCATGACGGCCCCGAAGGCGCTATCATGCAGGGAGAGTCGACGGGCGCCTACACGGGGGTCACACTGCGACGGACCGTTGTCTTGGTCGATGGGCTTGTTGTCGACGTATTCGTTGCCGATTCCGAGGCGGAGCACACCTACGACTGGGTCTACCACAACGTGGGGACGTTGCACACGGATCTGACGATGACGCCTCGCCCCGAACCGTTGGGCACTCGAGCGGGATACCAGCACATGAGTGACATTAGGGAGGGGCACACGGATGGGGCTTGGAGTGTGGACTTTGTTCAGCCCGACGGGGTGGTCAAGGCGGATATGGCAGGGGGGACGGGGACAGCTGTCTTTGCGGGGATGGGGATGATGAACAACCCGCCGGTCCCGTGCCCCGTGGTCGTCGCGCGGCGAACAGGCAAACGGGCCCTTTTCGTTGCCGTGATCGAGCCGACCCGGACATCTCCGCGGGTTCGTGGCGTTCGCGCTCTTGAATGCCGGTTGGTTGACGAGGTTGCGGTGGAGATCGATCTGGGGGAGGAACGGTTTGGTGTCCTGTTGGCTGACACGGCAGGCCCCCGGCGAGAGTTTCTGGGGAAGCGGACGGACGGTCGTTTCCTGATCGTGCGCCAGGAACGCTGAAGGGATGAAAGGAAGGTCGATGGCAGATCATAGGACACACCGCGGAACCTGCCGCGGCGCGGCGCGGCGCTTCTCTCTACTCCTGGCATACCTGCTGGTGCAATTGGCCTCCTCCGTGGCCTCGCAGGCAGCGGGCGTCACAGAGGTCGACATCCAGGAATGGCGGTTCCAGGCTGCACAGGAGGGCCAACCGGAGCCCAGGCCGGATGAGTGGATCACGGTCCGAGTCCCCTTCGCGTGGACGCAGTGGTGGACCGTGCCGGCCGAGGCCGAGGCAACATCCTGGGGCAAGAACCGGCGCAAGCTCCGCGCTTGCGACAGTGCCTGGTTCGAGAAGACCTGCGACCTGCCAGCCGAATGGTCGGGGCAGCGGATTTGGCTCTGCCTTGACGGGGTGGAATGTGACGCGCTCGTGTGGATTGACGGCCAATCGCTTGGGCTCGTCGACGGGCCCGCTGGACGTGTGGACATAACGGAGCACCTGAGTGAGGCGACGGGCTCCGTTGCCATCCGGCTTTGGGTGACACGGTGGTGGGAGGGGATCCCGAAGACGCGCGAGGGTGATCCACTGAGGAACGCGGCGCTGAAGAGTTGTGTAAAGACAGTCTGGTACAAAGGGGACGAGGACAAGCTCCGGCGGGCGATTCCCGGCGGTCTGTCAGGGCACGTCCGGCTTGAGGCCAGACCTCTGCGGGCGGAAGTCACCGATGTCTTTGTGAGGACGTCTGTGCGGCAGAAGCTCCTTACCGTGGAGGTGGAGACTCTTCTGAGCGCGCAGTTGCCGGAAGGCAGACTGCGGTTGCGGGTTCACGAAGACACTGGAGCGGAGTCGCCGGTGTCACTCCCTGTTGCCGACGTCGTGCTAGCTGACACCACGCCGGGATGCCACCTTGAGACCGTGGAGATGAGCTGGCAAGCCCCACGCCTTTGGGAGTTATGGGATGCGTACTTGTACCGCCTGAGGGTCGAGCTACTCGACCGTTCGGGGAATGTCCTCCAGAGCTGTGAGCCGGTCAGGTTCGGATTCAGGGAGATATGGATCGAGGGGAAAGACCTGATTCTGAACGGCCATCCATGTCGACTTCGTCTTGGGGCCAAGGACGGCATCCACTGGCCCAGAGTGTTGTTTCTGGAGGGGATGGGGTTCAACGCCGCGGAACAGCAACCGAACGGTTCGTCGTGGTTTGCTCACTGGGGATTGCGTCCGCAGCTCTTGGAGCCGGATGACGCCGTGGTTGCCGGCAGCACCGTCTCGATGGACGGACTCCGTGTGGCTGACGAGCGCGGTTGGGCTGTGCTCATGCCTGCGCCTCTTTTGTATCTCATTCGCGACGGGGTCATCAAACCTGACGCCACTGAGCAGTACCGTCGTGAGGCACGCCTCTGGATGCGACGTCTCCGCAACCATCCGTCCATATTCATGTGGGTTCCGAACATGAATACGGCGGGCAGCTACGATCCTGAGAAGATAGGCCGTCATCCGGAGAATCCGGCTGCTCAGGCCCGATGGTATGGGCATGTAGATGAGCTCATCAAAGAGGTCGACGCGACTCGACCGGTGTTCATCCACTCGGGCGGGCAGAGCTGCGACGTCGAGACCAACAACCTGTACCTCAATTTCATGGCTTTGCAGGAGCGTGAAGACTTCCCTTCCGCCTGGTCGGACCGCGGGGAGAAGCCGTGGGGAGTCGTGGAACATGGGCCTCCGTACGTCGGGAGTTTCTTCAAGCGGCACACGCCGCTTTTTACCGAGTACTTTGCCATGTATCTCGGAGACCGCGCCTACCGACTGGAGACTGACGACTACGTGCGCCTCTGCGAGGAGGCGGTGAAGCGGCCATGGAAGGGGCACCGTAGTTTCACGGTCCTTGAGTTGGCGCATCTCGGCGAGATGAGCGCTTTCTACGAGTTCATGGACCTGTTCATCCGGAACACGAACCGTGCATGGCGCGGATGGGGAGTCAACATCGGCTGGTTTCCTTGGCTCTCCATGGTCGGCTACGGCGTGCCGCCTGAGCTGCCGAAGAAGTTCAGGAGCTTCACCTACACTGAGCTCACGGAGGGGCAGGCTCGGGCGTTACGCACGACTCCTCCGGCCTGGGCGAACCCGCTCTACCACGCGTACCGGGATACCATGCAGCCTCTCCTCGTCTTCATTGGCGGTCCGCCGGAGCGCTTCACCGCGAAAGACCATGCCTTTTTTGCCGGTGAGGAATTTCTGAAGACTATCGTTGCGGTGTGGGATGGTCCGGGGAGGGCCCGTCTCGATGCGTCCTGGCGTCTGGAAACGGATGGCAAGGTGATTGCCTCGGGAACCGAGTCGTTCGAGCTGACTCCGGGTGCGATCGAGAGGAGACCCATCCGGCTTATGGCGCCTGACGTCGCTCGGCGGACGGATGCGACGCTCCATCTGGAGGTCACCGGCGTAGACATGAAGGCTCCCATGAGTGATGCGGCTCTGGTCACTTTCTGGCCATCGCCGGACACGTCATCCCCGTCGGTGAAGAGCAAGTGGGGTCTCTTCGACCCTCGTGAGGAATCAGAGCCATCGCTCCGGCAGTTGGGCCTGAAGCTGCGCTCTGTGCGCGGGAGGGAGTCGCTGGAGGCGCAAGGGATCGACGTGCTCGTGATCGGGCGCGCTGCTTTGAGCGGGGCCGGCAAGCTGCCTTTCACCAAAGGAGACCTGGAACAGGGGCTGCGAGTATTGATGCTCGAGCAGAACGTGGATGCGCTTGCCTCGCTCGGGCTTCGCACCCAGGATGTTGTGTCTCGCTACGTGTTCATTCGTGACGAGAGCCATGCTTCTCTCTCGTGCCTCGAGGCGGCGGATCTGTGCAACTGGCGGGGCGAGGGGACCCTCCTGCCTGGGACGTCGGCGGGGATGAAGCAATGGCCGCATCCGCACGCACGGCATTGGGGCAACTATGGCTCCGTTGCTTCCGTGGTCATTGAGGTGCCGCATCGTGGCGCGTTCACCCCACTGCTCGACTGCGAGTTCGATCTCGCGTATTCCCCTCTGCTGGAGTGGCGCCACGGAGAGGGAGGCATCGTGTTCTGCCAGCTCGACCTCACGGGGCGTGTCGGCCTTGAGCCCGCGGCAACACGCCTCGCGCACGATCTCGTTGCTTGCCTTGACAAGCCGTTCGACGAGACGCAGAACCGGAGGGTCGTGTATGCCGGCTCGGAGGATGGCTGGCAGTTGGTGTCTTCGTTGGGCTTGGTGGCCGTGCGCCTGGCGGACGGTGGAGCGGCGGAGCTGTTGCCTGAAAGGGACGTGTTCGTCGTGGGACCGGAGAAAGGGGGCGACCACGGCCGGCACGAGTCGTCTGCGGCGGAGTTCGCAGAGTTGGGAGGGACTGTTCTCCTTCTGATGCCGGAGCCGGGCCAGTACGGGTGCCCCGAGGCCGTGCAGACCGTGAGCTTGGCCAATGCTGTCGTGGACGAGTCTGCGCCGCCGTTTCTGCGTGGGGTTGGGCCCAATCTGCTGCATTGGCGCAGCATGATCGAGCTGAAGGCTCTTGCTGAGGATGGGCTCCCTGAGGGCGCCCGGCGCTATCTCAACGGTTTGCTTGTGGAGATCAGTCGAGGCGAGGGCCGTGTCATCCACAGTCAGATTGACTGGCGGAAGCTCGAAGACGGTTCAGTCCATCTGGAACGAGCGCGTTGGAATCTCCGGAAGTTCTACCGCCAGTTACTCACGAATTTGCGCGTGCGTTCGACAGGCCAAGCTGCCAGCAGTCTGGTCACTCCCCGACGGTATGCCCCCATGGTCAACATCCCTCGCTGGCGGATCCTGAATGGGGTTTTCCCGGGCGGGAATTCGACGCCCGAGAACACCATGCCAGGGTTGGCTCTGGCGCTCCCGCCTGAGGAGAAACCGACGGCAAAGGTCCCCGGACCCGACGGCAAACACTACGGCTGGACCGGTTGGGGACCGAAGACCAGCGGGAAGGTGCATTTGGACTGGGTCTCACCGACGAAGGTAGGCAAGATTGGGTATGCCACAAGCTACATCTACAGCAGTCGGGAACGACGGGCCACATTCGCCGTATCCGCGGATTACTGGTTCGTCTTCAAGGTCAATGGGGAGGCCCATGTTGACCACAGTGCGGAGCCCCGTCGCGGCAAAGGAGGCCCTCGCGCCGGGGAGTTTCGCCTCAGGGCGCCGCTGGAGGTCGGCTGGAACAGACTTGAGTTCAAGGTGGCATCCGGATCGGCGGGGTTCGGCTTCTGGTGTATGGTCAGTGACCCCGGGGATCTCCGTTTCAGCCACGGAGCCTACGGTCCCGGCCCCGTGCCTGGCGACCTACCATCGGTCGGAGCGCTCTTGCCCGAGCCTGAGCTGGAACAGAGAGAGACCTTCTACACGCGTCCGCTGGGCCCCGGGGACGACCCCTATGCATTCAGGCCGTGGTGAGGCTAACCCGCATTTCTCATGGGCGGATAGCTGGAGTGTGAGCTACTTCCTGAGCTACAGCCTATTACGTATGCGAGAGTGTTTTGTTTCCCGGGACACCGTGTGACTGAGGACAAAGACAGTGCCCACCCTTCGGGTAAACTTGGGGCACGCCGATCCTCGCTCCCGCCGCACGGGGCAGTGGTCACCACAGCACCCGCTTGCGAAAGCAAGGCTCGACGCGCCCCAAGTTTATGAGAAATGCGGGCTAGGCCCTGAGAAGCTCAAGCAGACCGTCATCAGCCGCGCGGACAGACGCCAAGGCGATCCGCCTGTCGAAGGTAGCGAGCGTGCCTTTGTGTTCCTTGGCAAGCCCAAGCAGATAGCTGTCTGTGACTTGTCCGCTGCTGGAGATGCAGGCCCCGTCGAATATGCTGTCGTCGGTGAGTGACACTGAATCGGACCAGAATTCGTGTCCGGGATGTGTCCGCGTGAATGTTCTCAGTCGCCCGATGGCTTCCTCTGGCCGCACATCGACCGTGGGGTAACTGCTGTGCGACGTGACTCGGACGAAGCCGTTTTCCGTCAGGGGACAGCTGGCCCACGCCTTTGATCCGGTCTCGGCAAACCAGTTGTGAGCAGCTTCATGGTTTGCATGAGCGGGGTCGAAGAGGGAGATCAGCACATTTACGTCAAGCAGATATCGAGTCATGGCATTCCGTCCTCGTCTCGCAAGGCGTTGACCAACTCCATCGTCGCCGGGGCTTGTCCCGGCAGTGTCTCAAACACCGGAACGCCATTGCGCTTCTGAACCGGTTCCCCAGGCGCCAGGGCTTCGCGGGCCAAGCTCGACAGCACCTGGCCCATCGTTTTGCCACGCTGCTTGGCTAAGCTCCTTACTGCCCCCATCACATCGGGTTCGATGTCCAGTGTCGTTCGCATGTTCCAGGTACTCCCATGTACAGGTTGACTACACACTCCAAGCTATCATTGAGGCCCGGTGATGTCAAGATGCGTGATGTACCAGCATCTACTGCTTGCTGATGTCTATGGACCTTCGCCACAGTCCTGACACGGAGGGGGCTCTTGCGGGGGGGGGGGGCAATGCTATTAGCTTTCTCCTGCCGCCGCACTGGCGGAGAGGTCGCCGGATGGCACCGCCTCCCACATTGTCTGCTCTGTTGACGTGGCAGCCCTTCTGATCAGGAAGAGCCTGATTCCACCATTGACGTGCTCCATTTTCGGCTCTACAGTACTGACCAGTCAGTTTCGGGTGAGATGACATGGAGTGCGTATTGCGATGCCGCGTGGTGATCGACGACAAGAGATCATGGAGGTTGCCGAGACGCTGTTCTCGCGTGCCCGGTTCCATGAAGTGACGCTGGACGAGGTGGCCAAGATCGCCAAAGTCGGCAAGGGGACGATCTATCGCTATTTCCGTGACAAGGAGGATCTGTTCATCCAGACCGCCATGTCGGGATTTGACGAGATGTGTTCCCTGCTCGAGCAGCGCGTTCCTGAGGAGGTGTCCTTCGAGGAGCAGTTGCAGACGGCATGTTGTGAGATTGCCCGGTTTTTCGGTCGTCGGCGTGCTTTTTTTCGGATGATGCAGTCTGAGGAGTTGTGCGTTCGGTCTTCCAGTGGGGCCAAGCGAGACGACCGGATGGCCCGTCGCCGGAAGCTGCGTCTTGCGGTTGCCGGGATCATTGAACGCGGAGTCGAGAGTGGGAGCGTGCGGCCGGACATATCGCCAGAAGTGCTTGCGGGACTGCTGCTCGGGATGCTGCGGACGCGTGGGCGCCAGGCATATGACGGCGCTACTCCCCCACCGGAACCGGAGGTCATTGTGGATGTTTTCTGCCGTGGCGCTTGTGCGCCGCACGGAGATGGGGCGAGTACTCCGCGCTCCATCCCGGCGTTAATCGGGATTCTCTTGCCGATGCTTGTGTTGCTGACGGTTGGGGCAGGATGTCGGATGACGCCGGGCGACCATCGGGTCAAGGCGGACGTCGCAGCATTGGAGATTATCACCGCCAAACAGGCCGCTGCGCTTGGGCGCACCGAGAGCTTTGAGGTCGAGCGTCCTTCGGATCGTCTGCGCAGGAAGCTGATGACTATGCAGGGGCTGGCCCATGCCGTGGCGCTTGGCAATGACAAGGCGAGTGGCGTCCCGGGGGCGTTGACGGCTTCGGGGCCGTCGCCGTGGCAGTCTGCTGAGGTTCCGAAGATCGGGCTCATGGACGCGCTTCGCATCGGCGCACGGAATGCGCGTGATTACCAGCAGCAAAAGGAGGGTGTTTTCAGTGCGGCCCTGGACCTGGATCTCACGCGTGATGCATTCAGGAGAACATTCACTGGGACGGGTAAAGGGAGCCTGGGAACAGACCTTTCCGGGGATTCCACCGTCACGACGACCGGAGGATCAGGCACGCTTGGTGTCAGCAAGAAGCTGCTTGGCGGCGCGGCCTTGGCTGGGAATCTGGGGGTCGACGTTGTCAGGCTGTTGACCCAAGACAATGCGTCGTCACTCGGACTTTTCGGCGATGCGACGGTCACCGTCCCGTTGCTGCGTGGATCGGGCCGGGAGATCGTCACAGAGCCATTGACGCAGGCCGAGAGGGACGTGGCCAATTCTCTTTTCGAGTTTGTACGGTTCCGACGGACGTTTGCGGTCGGGGTTGCGAGCAACTACTACGGCGTGCTGCGCGTGTTCCAGCAGCTTGAGAATAACGAGCAGAATTACCGGGGTCTGATTCTTGCCCGACGTCGGGCAAGACGTCAGGCTGATGCGGGCCGGCTGCAGGAGTTCCAGTATGACCAGGCGATCCAGAAGGAACTGGCCGCGCGTGACCGTTGGATCACAGCGCAACAGACATGCGCCAGACAGCTTGACCGGTTCAAGATGCTCATTGGTTTGCCGCCCGATGCGACCATCGAGTTGGATGTGGCTTCTATCGACGACTTGAGGCGGATTACTGAGGCGTTTTCTGGTGTAGGCGGCGGGGGCGCCGTCGAGGAGGATATTCCGCCGGCCGATGCGGCAGTGGTTCTCGCCCCCCCGGATCGTTCCTCCGCGGGTCCACTTGAGGTCCCGGAGAAGAAGGCCGTCCGTCTAGCTCTTGAGAACCGCCTGGATCTTCGGGTCAAGCGCGGCCGGATCGATGATGCTCGCCGAGCAGTGCGGGTGGCCGAAGACCGTTTGCGGGCCGAAGTGACCTTGCTCGGAACGGCCAAGTCGGGCTCCGCGGATGATGCCAAGTTGGCTTTTGATGAGGGGAACTACTCCGGGCTTCTTACCGTCAATCTGCCATTGGAACGTACGAAGGAAAGGGTGGCCTATCGGAAGAGCTTGCTCAGTCTGGAGCAGGCCAACCGTGCCTACGAGCAACTCGAGGACCAGGTGAAACTCGACGTTCGGACGAGGCTGAGGGACCTGCTGGAGTCGCGTGGGACCATTTCTGTACAGGCCCAGGCGGTGACTCTGGCCGAACGACGGGTCAAGAGCACGAATCTATTTCTGCAGGCAGGGAGAGCTCAGATACGAGATCTTCTCGATTCTCAGGAGGATCTGCTTGGGGCTCAGAATGCATTGACAAGCGCGGTGATAAACTACCGGCTCGCGGAGCTCGAGTTGCAGCGCGATATGGGCGTGCTCGACTTCAGCGAGGACGGTTTGCTCAAAGAATACAACCCGGAGGACATTCGGAATGAGTAGTGCGGCAAAGGGCAGACCCCGTCGCGGGTCACGGTGGTTTCTTTGGGTGCTTTTTCTGGTGGTCATCGCCGGGGGAGCGACTGCTGTGGTGGTGGTGCGGCGGGGGGCCGGAGGAGGAAGCGCCGGGCAGGTCAAACAGCTCCTCTTCGAGGCGAAGCGTGGTCCCCTGAATATCAGCGTCAGTGAGTCGGGAACGATCAAGTCTCGCGAGCAGATCATCCTCAAGAACGAAGTCGAGGGACGCACCACGATTCTCTTCCTGATCCCCGAGGGGACCAAGGTCAAGGAAGGTGAGCTTCTCGTCGAGTTGGATGCCAGCAAATTCGAGGACTCCAAGGTGGACCAGGAGATACGGGTCCAGAATGCAGAGGCGGATTTTATCCGGAGCCGGGAGAATCTTGCGGTCACGAAGAACCAGGCTCAGAGCGACATCGACAAGGCTGAGCTGGCCTTCCGCTTTGCCAAGGAAGACCTCGTTCAGTACAAAGAGGGGGAGTTTCCGAAGCAGGAGAAGGAGATCGTCGCGAAGATCACGTTGGCCGAGGAGGAGATCCAGCGCGCTGAGGAAACAGCCAAGTGGTCAAGGGTTCTGTTCGGCGAGAAGTACCTTTCACAATCCGAGCTTCAGGGGGATGAGCTGACCACGAAACGGAAGAAGCTGGAGCTGGAACTGGCGCAGGGCAACCTGGCGTTGTTGCGGGACTTTACGTACAAGCGGCGGATTGCCGAGATGGAGAGCGACATCAAACAGGCTGAGATGGCTTTGGAGCGGGTGACGCGCAAGGCCTCCGCGGATGTTGTCCAGGCTGAAGCGCAGCTACGGGCACGTGAGTCGGAGTTCTCTCGGCAGAAAGATAAGCTGGCCAAGATCGGCGAGCAGATCAAGAAGACGCGCATCGTGGCTCCCGCGGAGGGACTGGTGGTTTACGCGACAAGCGCCAAGGCGAGCTGGCGGGGTAACTCTGAGCCGCTCGATGAGGGGCAGGATGTGCGTGAACGACAGGAGTTGATATACCTGCCGACGGCATCCCTGTTCATGGCCGAGATCAAGGTGCACGAGTCCAATCTAGACAAGATCTCTTTGGGGATGCCGGCACGCATTACGGTGGACGCGCTGCCGGGAAAGACGTACACCGCCAGCGTCGCGAAGATTGCTCCGCTGCCCGATGCGCAGAGCATGTTCATGAACCCGGATCTGAAGATCTACCGTACGCAGCTGCATGTTGATGGCGGGGGCGGCGAGCTGCGGACCGGCATGAACTGCCGAGCTGAGATCGGGGTGGCCAGCTATGGGGACACCGTTTATGTGCCCGTGCAGGCGGTTCTGAGAGTGAACGGCGTGCCGACTGTGTTCATTGCACAGGAGGACGCCGAGCCGATCCAGCGCCAGGTGGAGGTCGGTTTGGACAACAACCGGATGGTTCGCATTGCCAAGGGGCTTGAGCTTGGGGAGAAGGTCATGCTCACGCCACCGTTGAGTGCTGCGAGCACTGGGGTGAACACAAGTGCATGGGTTGCGGACGCGGCAAAGGAGGCGGGGACAACGCCTCCAGTCGGGAAGGCGAAGGCGACTTCTAAAGGAGCTGGCAAAGGGGGTGCCCCAGGGAAGCCTGGAGCACAGGAGGGGAAAGCCCGAAAAGGGGCTCCTGGTGCAGGCCGTCCGGATTTTCGAAGCATGACTCCCGAGCAGCGAGAAGCAATGCGCAAGCGTTTTGAGAACATGACACCTGAACAGCGGGCGGCCTTGCGCAAGAAGTACGGGGGGGGCGGCGGACGTCCTCAAGGTGGTGCGCGACCCGGAGGCGGCGGGGAATGACGGCCGGACCGACAAGCGAGACCCGCGGTCACCAGGCAGCGGCCCCCGGCGCGGCTTCCTCTGAGGTCGTGCGGCTTGAGGATATCCGCCGAACCTATTACATGGGGGACCAGGAGGTCCACGCTTTGGCGGGTGTGTCAACGGTCTTCGAGCGCGGCAGTTTTTGGGCCATCATGGGCCCCAGTGGCTCAGGTAAGAGCACGATGCTTAACCTGCTCGGATGCTTGGATCGCCCTACGACCGGCAGCTACTTCATTCAGGGGCAAGATGTCAGCCAACTTGATGACGACGCGCTCAGCGACATCCGCCTGACGTACCTCGGCTTCATCTTCCAGAGCTTCAACTTGATTCCACAATTGACCGTGGAAGAGAACATTCATCTGCCCTTGTACTACCAGGGCTGGTCGCCTGACGACAGTGTGGAAAGGGCCGTAGAGCTGGCCGAACTGGTCGGTCTGGGAGACCGCTTGTACCACAAGCCGACGGAATTGTCCGGGGGCCAGCAGCAGCGTGTGGCCGTTGCTCGGGCCCTTGCCAACGATCCGGCAATCCTGCTCGCGGACGAGCCTACCGGGAATCTGGACTCACACACCGGGGAAGAGATCATCCATCTGCTATGTGATCTGAACGCCCAGGGCAAGACAATCATCATGGTGACCCACGAAGCGGACATCGCTGCTCGCGCGCGCCACCGGCTTTACATGCGCGATGGTGTAATCGAACGGGTTGAGGAGTGAACTGGTGCGTGAGTCGAGGCTAATCCGGAACGTACGCCTAGGGATCAAGACCCTGCTGTTACACAAGCTGCGGTCGTTTCTCACGATGCTTGGCGTTGTGTTCGGGGTCGGCAGTGTGATCGCCATGCTGGCTGTCGGTGAGGGGGCCAGCCAGGAGGCCCTTGAGCAGATCCGGAAGTTGGGTAGTCAGAACATCATCATAGACTCAATGAAACCTGCTGAGGACAAGAGCCAGAGCAACAGTCGCACGTACATGAACATCTATGGGTTGCTCTACGAGGACGAAATCCGGATCGCGGAGAGCTTTGAGAGTGTCCGGCGGGTTGTGCCGGCGAAGATTATTCAGAAGGAAGGCCGCCTGGGAAACCGTGCCCTGGACCTGCGCATTGTCGGCACAACTCCCGGTTGGTTCGAGCTGGTTGAGAGAGAGGTCATCGCAGGGCGTGTACTCACACACCGAGACATGTTCAGCAAAGGGAACGTGGTTGTGCTTACTGAGCATGGGGCTCGACGTTTGCTGGCAACGGGGAACACGATTGGGGAAGTCCTTCGACTCGGGAGTGATTATTTCGAGGTAGTGGGCATCGTGCAGAGCGAGAACGACCTGGGAGGGGCCATTCAGACGCCGGATCGCGCAACCGATGCGTACATCGCGATTGATGTTGCCCGTGAGCGTTACGGAGATGTGTTCAGTCAACGCACGGCGGGCTCGCGTACTCGCGAACTGGTTGAGCTGCACCAGATGATTGCGGAGGTCCGCTCGGCCGACGAGGTGGAGGCGACGGCGAAGGCAGTAGACCGCATGTTGGAGCGCTTCCACAAGAAGAAAGACTATCGCATCAGTGTTCCACTGGCGCTGTTACGTCAGGCCGAAGCCACCAAACGGACGTTCAATATCGTGCTTGGCTCGATCGCCGGCATCAGCCTTCTTGTTGGCGGAATCGGGATCATGAACATCATGCTGGCCAGTGTCACTGAGCGGACCCGCGAGATTGGGGTACGGCGGGCCATCGGTGCCAAGCGGCGGCAGATCGTGGGACAGTTTTTGATTGAGACGATGGTACTCTCCACCATCGGGGGGTTGATCGGGATTGGGGTCGGGCTCCTGATCCCCTGGACAATCACGCGAGTGGCCGGCATGCCGACTGTCGTGAGTGTTTCCAGTCTGGTCCTCTCCCTGGGGATCAGCATGGCGGTGGGGATTGTGTTTGGCCTGTATCCGGCGGTACGCGCCGCCAGGTTGGACCCAATCCAGGCGCTTCGGCACGAGTAGGTAGAGGGAAGAGCCAGAGCCGCGCGCAGCGCCCCCAATGCTATCGACTTTCTCTGCCCCCCGTGTCTGGCCGAAGAGTCGCCGGGTGGCACCGCCTCCCACATTGTGTGCTTCTCGAGAGTGGGAGGGGCTGCCATGCCGCGCCCGTCTCCAGAGAAAGTCAATAGCATTGACAGCGCCCCCCCCTCCCGTTGGTCAGGGGGCTGCCCAAACCGAGCCGCGCACAACGTGAGCGGTCTTCCTGGTTGAGCCGCGCCAGCTACCGGGCTCTGGGGTGGGCCTTCGCGTAGGCTTCGATCAGGCGTTCGGGGCTGACATGGGTGTAAATCTGCGTGGTCGAGAGGCTGGCGTGCCCAAGCAGTTCCTGGACGCTGCGCAGATCGGCTCCGGCATTCAGAAGGTGGGTGGCAAAGGAGTGGCGCAGCTTGTGGGGGGTACAGTCCTGGGGGAGTTGAGCCACTTGCAGGTACCGTTTGAAGCTGCGCTGAACGGATCGGGCCGTCAAGCGTCCTCCCGTTGCGTTCAGGAAGAGGGCTCCCCGCTGTCGACGTGTAGCCAGACCTAACTTATCCCGGGCGACCAGGTACTGACGTAACGCTGCTACGGCCGGCTTGCCCAGGGCGCAGAGCCGCTCTTTCCTCCCTTTCCCCCGGACGATGAAGCTCCCTGAGAGGAAGTCGATACTCTCGTAGTCGAGTCCGGTAGCTTCACTGATTCGCAGGCCTCCACTGTAGATGACTTCGAGTATGGCCCCGTCACGGGCAGCTGCGAATTCCGCACGCAGGGCCGCGTCGTCTCGCGCATCGTCGGGGGAGTGAGCGGCCCAGTATGCCTGGGGAGCTTGGAGAAGGCGATCGACTTCGCTTACGCTGAGGACTTGGGGCAACCGGCGAGGGGCTCGGGCCGTCTGGAGGCCGGCAAACGGGTTGCCCTCGATGAGTTCTTCCCGAACCAGGAAGCGGAAGAACGAACGAAGGCTGGACATCTTGCGCTGAAGGGACGTCCGGGCGAGGTCGAGTTTCTGGAGTTCGAGGGCAAAACGGCGACCATGGAGTGATGTGACGCTTGACCAGTCCGGCTGCTGCCCGTCCGGCGCCAGGACCAGGCGGACGAACTGGCATATATCTCTGTAGTACCCGTCGATTGTGTGTTCGGAGGCGTTGCGTTCGGTTCTCAGGTACTGAATGAAGCGTGCGAGCCAGGGATCGGGGGTGGTGGGGGCACTTGGGGGGAGATTGTCTGCCTGTGATGTGGTGTGTGTGTTCACTGAGGTCTCGACTGAAGTCATCAAAAGTGGCCAGGTCTCAGACGGGCCTGGCCTTCGCCAGTTGTTCTATCGCTCTTATCCGAGGTAGTAACTGTTTTCTGTTGGTGGCAGGCAGGTCGCCGTCCGGAGGCCGCCTCCCACCTTGGGGGGGGGCGCCCGATTCAGTGTGGGAGGCGGCCTCCGGACGGCGACTGACCGGTGCTCCAATCAGGTATAGTTACAGACGAGTGGGTGCCTCGGCCGAAGGTCCGGCCGTCATATCGGAGTGTGTAACTTCCGCCAGAGCGCATGGAGGAGCCGGTTCTCCGTAACCGGCCTGGCCGCATGCGGAGATGCGGCGCCTCCAATGGTGTGTCAGCGACCAGTAGCTCCGTGCTCGGAAATGGTGTAGCTACACACGAGGACGTTTGCTGCTCAGCTCAGGTTCAGCTTTGGCATCTTGGTGAGCACCAGTTGCTCGGCTTCGACGCTCCAGAGGTGGTTGTTCCTCTCACAGATTCCCGCGAGTTCCGCGTACACAGGGCTATCCTTGCCCAGTTCGGCGAAGTCCTCGATCGCGGTCAGTGGCATGTCAACATGCGTGTAGAGGAGCTTCTTCCCGCCGGGGATGTCAGGAAGGTGAAGGGTCGTTTCTTCGCATGCGGTGAGGCCACCCACATGGGTGATCATCATCGCCGGGTTGATGGTCCCTGCCGACATCATTGCGAGTGCGTCTCGCATGTCTTCCTTGGTTCCACCACTGGTTCCCACGATGTGGGTGTTGCCGTAGTGCACGTTGTAGAAGTTGAACTTGGCGGAGAAGTTGGTGTCAGTCGGGCCGGCGAAGAAGTTGAGGCAACCATCTCGGGCGAGGATTGCGTCGCCCTGTTCGATGACGACTGGGACAGGAGCGAGAACGAAGACATCGTCGAAGCCCGTTCCGCTGCTCAGATCGTTCATGTCCTGGACGGCATTCGGAGTCGCCGTGTTGAGATAAATGAGCTCGACACCATGGGCTTTCGCGTCTTCGGGCGTCAGGATTGATTTTGCGCGGTCGAGGCGTGGCTGGTCGATGTCGGTCACGACCAGCAGTGAGGGTTTGCGATCCCCGTGGATCAGCAGGTCGACCAGTCCGAGGCCCATGGGGCCGGCGCTGGCGAGACAAGCTGCCTTTCCGCCCTCGATGATCCCCATGTGATGCTCGTAGCTCCCCGGCGTCATGTGGTACTGTGCTTTGCAGGCGCCAATCAGACAGCTCATTGGTTCGGCCAGGGAGGCGAGGAAGTAGCCTTGGCCGGAGTACTTGAGCAGGCAGTCCATCTCCATCACGCACGAGGGTATTCTGACGTAGGTCGCGTCTCCGCCGACGGTGGTGAAGGAGTACCCCGGTGCATCCAGGGAGCCTTTGTACATGAGTGCGGGTTGGATACCGAACATCTCGCCGACTTCGAACTGATCCTTCCACTTATCTCCGACTTCAATCAGGCGTCCGGCAAATTCGTGGCCGATCATGGTCGGATTCGTCGCACAGTCATCCGGGACGCGTTTGTGGTCCGGTCCCTGTTTGGCGGCTTTGTAGCTGGACATGCAGAGGGAGTCACACACGACCTCAGCCAGGATTCCGTCTTCGCCGGCTGGGGGCAGTTCGAATTCCTCGAGGCGGAGGTCCATTTTGCCGTAGATGCGTACTGCTTTCGTCTTCATCAATGCGTTCCTTGGGGGCTATGGGGTCTCATCGGTTTGCTGTATAGTCGATGTCCTGAAACGTAAGAGATCGGCCGGAATAGTCAATGGGCGTCACAGGTCGAGACCATGCTCAGCGTGCCGTGCCGGTCTGGCAGATTCGCTGATTCGCTGATCCGTTGATTGGTTGATTCGGGGTCCCTTGATCCGGACCGTTGTTACGAGTAGCTCCCGTGCCAGGGGCTGCCCGGTCCGCGGATGAGCACTGACGAATCGCCGCAATGTTGCCATTCCTGATCTGTGTTGCCGTCGGCTTGTGCTTGCGCCTCCGGGCACCGGGCGTCATGTTCACCTTGTTCACCCCTTCCTGTCCAGTCTGAGTAAGTTGGAGACAGCGGCATGAGTGCAAAGGTTCCGGATTTTCCCCATATACCCGACGAGTACTTGCGTGAGGAGGCGTCGATCCCGGAGTTCTGGCTTACGGACCTCTCCGACATTCGTACGTTCCTCGCTGAGGCCGTGTCCCGAGGAACGGTGGCCAGCATTGGTGACAGTGCGGGCGGTCGCCCCATCCAGGCTGTGTTTTACGGGGAATCCCGAGGTGAAGGAGGGACAACCAACTTTTCGGGGGCCCTGGGGTTCCGCGACGTTCGCGCGTATTTCGGGCCGGGCTCGGAGAAGCGCGTCTACATGGCCATGGGCGCTGTGCATGCCAGTGAGTACGAGGGCGTTGCTGGTCTTATGAACCTCGTTTCAGTCCTGGAAACCGGACGAGACTTGCGGGGTAAGGAGTGGCCTGAAATCAGTGACCTAGCGGAGCAACTGGACCGCCTGATTCTGATTCCCGTCACGAACGTTGATGGTCGCGCGCGCATCCCGCAACGGATGTTCCCATACCGCGGAACGGACAACACGATCTACCAATATTTCGGCACTGGTGGGTGGGCTGACGGCACAAACATCGGCTGGCCGACCTGCAAGGAGTTCATCCCTCTGGAGTTCTCAAACGTTCAGTTCCCCGGCGGATACCCGAACGATGCCGGTGTGAACATTCAGCACGACGATTTTTTCTCATCCGACCGTCAGCCGGAAACAGAGGCACTCCTTCGTCTGACTGCAGATGAACGTCCTGACCTGATTGTCAACATGCACACGGGCGCGCCACCCAGGAATTACTTTACCCGGATGCATCGCCCCTATGCGGAGCCGGCTCTCATGCCGTCCTTCGAGGAGTTGTACCGTCGTGTCCACACGAGACTTGCCGTGGATGGGCTTCAGAGCACGCGCGATCCCGCCATTGAGGCGGATCCTTCGAGGGTGCCTCAAGGCGTCTACAATCTGGATACAGCTCTGAATCTGCACTGCGGGGCGCTGTCGGTGCTCATTGAGGCCCCCTGCCATGCGTTCTCCGGTCTGGACCGGGACGGCAACGTGGTGGCTCGTGATCCGGAAGCGTTGGTAGATGCACAGTTGACCTGCCACCAGGAAGCCATGCGTTTCCTGGCGGAGACAGGAGGACGGTGCGCCTGGACGCCGGGGAGGTAGTAGCGCCGCGACTTGCGGGGGCGGCACTGGTCCGGCGTCTTCTGGAGGGTCGATGTCCCCAGCGCCCGTGTCTCACCGTGCGGAAGCAAAGGCACGGCGGTCGGGGACGACGCGCCCTCCAGGGAACCGTGCCCGAGCGGAGCGTCTTTGGGGGGGGCGATGCTTGTCCCGCCATAGCCGGACGGCGACGGGGGATCCCCGGCGCCCGTCTTACAGGCCGGGGATCGAAGCCTACGGCGTGACCAGCTTGACTGAGGAGGCGCAGGTGATGGTGAGGTCGAGGTGGAACTTGGCCCCGGCTGTTACCTCGCGGCCTCCGCCTTCCATAATGGCGGGAAAGCGCACCTCGAAGATCGGGTTGTCCCACTGGCGGAGATCCTGAACCATAACGTCCGTCGATGCCCGCAGTTCAGCCGTGATGGCCAGGTCTGTGTCCTTGGCGATCTCCGCCTTCGAGCCCTGTCCGGACCAGAGCTGAAATCTCCCTTCCTGTTGCTTCTCCGGCAGTCCCACGAGCTTGGGGTCCTGGCGCGGCTGTGAAACCAGCACTTCCTTGCCGGCGTACTGCTCTACCGGCAGGTTGACCGAGACCTGCAGCCCGTTGAGTTTCATGATCTTGCTCACGGTGAGATCGTACTCGATCTGAAGACCCTGAGCCAACGTTTTCACGTTCTCGATGTACTCAATTGCGCCGTCCTCGGTATTTGGGATCACCAAGACACCAGACACGCGTTTCCCGCTCTTGTCCGCCAGGTCATCGACCGTGCCTTTACCCTCTGTCTGCGGGGCATGCTGCCAATTGGGCCCGTGAGCGTTCAACTCGACTCTACCCAGGACCACCGCGCCGCGACTGAGCTCAATCACGCCTGAGGGGTGCAGTCTTGCGGTGATCGCATCCTGGCCCCATGACTTCCCGGTACAGGCCCAGGAGAGGGCTATGGCGATGGCCATTGTCGCGGTTGCTGTCGATGACTTGGTCATGCTGTGGCTTTCCTTACGGTCGCACGATCTCGAACTGAATGGCGGGAAGAACGCCGAGGGCGAGGGGGCTCTCGCTCTTACCTGACGGAGCCGCGGCCGCCTCGATGATTGCGTTTGCCTTATCCCCGGCCAGAGCGGTGTTCGGGTCAGCCTTAAGGGTGAGTGCGATACCTTTCGGGCCTACCGATGCGTCCTCGAGCGTCACCCCTCTCGGTTGATTGCTGAGACGAAATTGCACAGAAGAAAGTGCGGTCTTGCCGGCATCCGGCAGCGTAAGTGGGGCTTCAATCCGGACCTGAGCCGTGCCGCCAAGCGGGATGTGCACAGGGGTGGACTGGGCCAGGCGGACCCCCGGGACCAAGGGGCGCCAGACCGTCGGGACAGGTCGGGAACCGGTGACGGCGACCAGTAACTCCTGTCGAGGAACGAGGAAACGCCACAGGAACGCCTGCATCATGTCTTCCGCGCCTGCGGCCGGGCGCCTGACTGTCTCACCTGCGATCTCGGCGCGACCCTCGATGCGCACAGGAACAACCTGGCGGAATCCGCTTCTCGGGGCGCTCACAGTGGTCTCAACGGACGTCTCGCCGGCGGGGATGCGAGCGGCTCTCAGGGCAAAGCCGTCCGGGGCATCTGCGAGGGCAACATCGACTGGTCCATCAAAGCCGTCTTTGCGCAGCGCGTGGATGGTAATCTTGGCGGATCCTCCAGCGCGGGCGTTGATGCAGGAGGGGACCACCCGCAGGGCCACGTCGGGTTGCGCCAGCCTGATCTGAAGGCGGTAGGCATGGGCCTCGCTGCCGTTGCGCTGCACGTCTGACAGGACGAGGCGGTACGTCCCATCACGGGGGAGTTCGGCCTGCACGTAGGAGTCGGCCTGGTGCGTCAGCAGCCCCATTGTCCGGTCTTTGTGGTCGTCGTTGAAGGCCACCTGGATGCCGGCTGAATCGACCAGCCGCAGGGCTGAATCGAGCGGCGAACCGAGTCGGCGAGCGTAGGTTTCGGCCACAACTGTCTGTCCGGCCTTGCCCTGGAACTGGAAAACATCGACGTCGCCGGGAGCCCCGATGTGACCATTGATGGCCAGTGGGAAGGTGACGGCATGTGCCTCGTCGGCGATGTTGTTCGGTTCTTTCTCTGCCACGTCCGAGAGTGCATCCACCAAGTAGGGGAGGCTGCTGCAGAGCCCCTGATCTGCGCCGGTCATGCCGCGGCGTATTGCCGGTTGTCCGGGGCGTGTATCGAGTTTGAGTGCCGTTTCGCCCAGGTTCCAGCCTTGGACCGACGCTTTGACGTCTGCCCCTTCGCGGGCCCCGAGGGGGAAGATCTGCGTGGCGAAAGGCAGCTCCCCCATCGCGATGCGGTAGACGAAGTCCTCCCGTCCCCGATAGATGGCGTCCCGGACTCTGAGTTCGTAGACTCCGTCTGCAGGAACTTGGTACAGGATCGCCGGATCGGGGTCGAAGTGGTGGTCATCGCTCCATGCCACTTCCCTGCCGTCTGGCCCATGGAGGGCCATGGTTGCCTGGAACCAGCCGGGAACGGCGTCTGCCAGGTACGGGATCAGTCTGCGGGCGTGAAGACGGATCACCAGCTTCTGTCCACTCCGAGCGCGGAGACGGATGTGGTCAGTTTCGCCTGGGGTGATCTGCCCGTTGAGGAGCATGGGCAAGTCCAGTACCTGCGCCTTGGCTCCGCCTGTGAACGCCTCTTCGCAGGCTTCCCGCAGCATTCCTACCTGGAAGCACAGGGGAGGACTCAGGCCGTCTGGGGCTGAAATCCTGAGCTCCCGGTCGCCGACGGGGGCATCCGGGGCGATGGTGACCTGGAGAGTGATCTGGTCGCGGAGCTGTGCGTTTGGTTGCCGCTTGGGATCGAAGAGCCTGACCCGCAGTCGGTCCAGTTCCTCAGGGCGTCGGTCGTCGAGTCCACGAAGCCAGGGGTGGTCGGGGAGAGGGGGTTCGTCGGACTTCCTCTTGGCGGCTTCCGCGATGGCACTCGCTGACCACCGGCGTTTTACAAGATCATTCATGAAACGCTGGACCTTGTTTCGGTCCTGATTATTGAGCTCAGGAGCGTACTGCGTCACCGTCGCATGCACACCTTTGCCGGAAATCCGGACGCCGTCAGCGTCGCGCAGCCTTTGTCCTCCGACCTCGACCAGGAACGTAGTGCCGCGTTGGCCTCCCGCGGGGTAGACATAGCCGATCTGCGGGGCGCCCCCCCCTGAGTGACTCCACGACAGCGCCAGCAACACGGCCAAGGCGGCCACGAGCATGGAGCATTTCTCCTCGGAGGGCTGGCGCATGGGCTACATGATCTCCTTCAGACGTCCACCACCCTCACCAAACTCCTTGCCTGACGGCATGACGCTGAGCTCCAGACCTCGCGGATTGGGCAGGGGGCTGTCCGGATTGATGCCCATCAGTTCGCAGATACTCCCGAGCACGTCCGGTGGGTAGACGGGGCGTTCTGCCACATTCTCGCCGGTGGCATCTGAGGCCCCCACGACCTGGCCGCCTTTGAAGCCGCCTCCCGCGAGAGCCGC
>Ga0209045_1000185_pt1 | contig 80057 bp, 57 predicted proteins | sample SaaInlLV_10m_DNA_4_FD_184664 | JGI IMG/M metagenome (GOLD analysis project Ga0209045, IMG submission 184664) | Marine microbial communities from expanding oxygen minimum zones in the Saanich Inlet - Saanich Inlet SI072_LV_200m_DNA (SPAdes) (version 2) | ecosystem: Environmental > Aquatic >...
CTGATTTTCCAGCTCTATAGCTTGTTTATTTTTCTGCAAAGCAAAGTCACATAGATTATTTTGAGTTTTGACTTTTTTAAGCGTTGATGTTGAAGACGATGCTTTATCGTTTACTCCAAAGGTTTGCGCATAATATTGACAGGGCCCTGCCAAAACAATGATCAGCAACAATGAGTACCTTTTACATTCCATTGACTTGTCCCTCCCCAGGAATAGTTGCTGCACGAATGCAACATTTTGCCTGGTGTAGCCTACGGCAGAGGAGCGGACGTTTTCAATGGTTTTATTGTGCTAAGCCGTCTGTGCTTAGCTTTAGGGTCTTTTTTTTAATTGGAGCTTTTGTTTTGCGTTCAGAATTATACATATTTTTTAGAGCTCTTAGGATATAGCTGTAGTTTTTAGAAGTGCACCTGCAATTCCCGTTTTGCTGTTGTGAGCGTAAAAAAAGTTGCCTATCGTTTTTGGTCAGGAGTACTGCGACTTTGTATGAAAGCGGCTTTTTACCAATGCATCTGCAAGAAGCAAAATAAAGTACTGTTTGGACAGGAGCATTATAAGCTGTAGTAGTACCAAATAAGATAGGATAGTTTTGGGATAGTTTTTTAGATTCAGCTATTCTGTGAGCCATTTTAGTTAAAAATGTTGGCTGCTCTTTGGGCTTATCCGTGGCCATAATTGATGCAGTAATTGTGCTGATGCAAAGTGCGTATATAATTTTCTTCATTAGAACTTCCATGATGATTGATTTATGTAACGATAGCTTTACTCAAAGCATAGCTATCAAGGGAGTATGTGGCAATATTGGTTGGGTTTAGGGATGGTTGCAACTCTGTAGCGCGGTGCGGTATTTGCAGCGCGGTTTCGGTTGTTGTGACACTGTCAGTTGATTATTGTTGGCGACTTGTTCGGGATTGATTGGGACAATGCTAAGATTTTTTCTTCGCTTTGTATTCTTGAAGTACTCAGTTATTGAGCGCTTAACATTGCGCTTTTTGTTCACTTTCTTAGGTCGTTTACCATAAAAGTTTGTGGTTGCATGACTGCATCGGGTTGTTGTTAGGTTTAGACCATTAACAGCCGTTACGATACTTTGAAAGCGAGCTTCACGCAGTTTATCACTATGAATGGTTTTATATTCATATTCATATCCGTGTGGAGCATTATTTTTAGTACGTTCGACCACTTGTAGCGTTGCGTTTCCATTATCATCTAGTGAGGTCAATATTGCGTATAAATTTTCGTTATTGGGAAGCACTATAATTGGTTTTGAAAACATGCTCGAGCTATCTTCAAGTTGTTTTATTGCGCTAGAAACAGAGGCTATAATGCGTGATTGTGATGTCTTTATGACAGTAGTATTCATTGCTTTAATAGCATTGTTTATGTTGTAAGCGGATGAATAATTAGGGCGTTTTTCTCTGTTATCAACAATGTTGGCATCAAAGGGTCCGCAGCAAAACCCAACTTTTGGTGTTAGGATCAGAAGGCCTGCAATAAGTAATTTTTGTATAATTTTCATAATTTGTCCCAGTTCATAGTTCATCTGTTTTTGTGATGATGTAGTAATATTAGTTGTGTTTTAGAAGTTTTCTCAAGAAAACAGTTGAATTTTTGCCTTAACGCCAAGTTTATCGAGGTCGTTCAAAAGCGCTGGCGAAAGTGTTACAGATTTTTTGCTAGCAAGCCATAGCTTATTACCATCTTCCTCAAACTGTAGATGTAATTTGAGCGGTCCAGGTTCAAGCATTGAGCAAACTTGATCAACCGTTTCAGTATTGCTTTCTGATGGAAGAATTAGAGCACATCGGTTTAGGCCCGGCCACTCTTGGAAGAGCAGATCGGCTGGGATCATCGTTTGTACTAAAATTTTACAAGACGTTGCGTCAGTGTCTATTGTGCCTGTTACTATAAATACGTTGTACTCATCGAGCCATTTTTCAACATTTGTAAATGCTTTGGGGAAGATAACCAGCTCAGTTTTGCCTGAGTAGTCCTCAAGTGTTGCAAAGGCCATTTGAGAACCTTTTTTGGTGGTTATGACGCGGTGTGTTTGCATGAGGCCGATGCAGGTTACAAATGGATTACCACCTTTTTGGTGTTGTTCCCATGCTTGTTCAAAGCTGATGGTGTTCAAGGAGTTGATTATGGGACGGTAACTGTCCAGTGGTTGTGCACTCAAATAAAATCCTACGATCAATTTCTCTTGATCTAATTTTTCTTTATCACTGTATTCGACTAGTGGCGAGAATTGATAGGCTTCTACGCTGCCATCTTTGTTTGATTTGTCGGCAGAAAATAGGCCCATTTGTCCTGTTATACGCGCTCGTTTTATCGAGGTTGCCATCTCAAAAATTTGGGGTAATTCGGCGACTTTCTGTGCCCGATTTCCTGGTAATAGGTCAAGAGCGCCAGCAAGCGTAAGGTTTTGCAAAACACGTTTGTTAACGGTGCGCATGTCAACTTTGAGGCATAGGTCAAGTATATCGGTAAACGGTTTTTCTGATCGCTTTTCGATTATGTTTTCAATAGCGGTCAGTCCAACATTTTTGATTCCGTGCAGGCCAAAAAGAATCTTGCCTTCTATAACGGTAAAATTAACAAGGGAATGGTTGATGTCTGGTGGCAAAATTTCTATTGCCATCTCTTTGCACTCTTGCAAGTAGAACGACATTTTGTCCGCGTTAGTCGCTTCAAGCGAAACCAAGCAGGCCATAAATTCGGCCGGATAGTTCGCCTTAAGATAGGCGGTTTGGTACGCGATCATAGCGTAAGCTGCAGAGTGTGATTTATTGAAACCGTAGCCAGCAAAATAGGCCATCAGGTCAAACAGTTCTTCTGATTTTTTTGCATCAAAGTCACGTTCATTTGAACGCTGCAAAAAGAGTTTCTTCTGTGCGGCCATGACTTCTACTTTTTTCTTACCCATGGCTCGCCGCAGGATGTCAGCCTCGCCAAGGCTATATCCGCTGATGGTTGAGGCAATCTTCATAACCTGTTCTTGGTACACGATGACACCGTAGGTCTCTGCAAGAATTGGTTCAAGTTCGGGTAAAAGATACTTTATTTTAGCGCGACCGTGTCGGCGTTCGATAAAATCGTCAACCATGCCCGAGCCAAGTGGTCCTGGTCGGTACAGAGCGTTAACTGCGATTATGTCTTCAAATTTATCTGGCTTTAGGCGTCTTAGTACATCTTTTAGGCCGTCAGACTCAAGCTGAAATACACCAGAAGTGTTGCCGGCGCGTACGAGTTCAAAGGTTGGTTCATCATCAAGGGGCAGCATGTCCATGTCAAGCTCGACACCATGATTTTTTTTGATCATTTTAACGGCGCGGTCGATGAGAGTAAGGTTTTTTAGACCCAAGAAATCTATTTTTAAGAACCCGATGCTTTCAAGCTCGCTCATAGCGTACTGTGTAACCAGTTCGTTGGACTTGGACGGTACGTAAACCGGAAGAACCTCATCAATTGGATCTGGCGATATTACGATTCCAGCAGCATGCTTTGAGGCATGGCGCGTTAGCCCTTCAAGCCTGAGCGCTAGATCAAACAGGCGCTTTACTTTTGTATTGCTTTCTACCAAGTTTTTTAGTCTTGGTTCCATTTCAAGAGCTTGTGACAGGGTAATTTTGAGTTGATCTGGAATCAGGTCAGTAATAGCTTTTGAATCTTCAAACGGGAAGCCTAGCACTCGTGCAACATCTTTTATGACTCCCTTTGCCATCATTGTTCCAAACGTGATGATCTGGCAAACTTTGTCATGTCCGTATTTATCGCGGCAGTAGTTGATTACGACCTCGCGGCCTTCAATACAGAAATCGATATCTATATCAGGCATGGTGACCCGCTCGGGGTTCAAGAATCGCTCAAAGAGAAGATTGTATTTGATAGGGTCGATATTTGTAATTTCTAATGACCAAGCAACTAGGGAGCCTGCAGCAGAACCGCGTCCAGGACCGACCGGTATTTTATTGCGTCGTGCCCATTGAATAAAGTCACTAACAACCAAAAAGTAACCAACAAAACCCATATCAATAATCAGATCCATCTCCAGCTTGAGACGGTCTTCGTACTGTTTGCTTAGAGCTCGGTCGATGCGTTCGTTATCAAACAGTTTTTTTAAGCCATCTTTGCACAGTTCTTGGAACAAACTATCGGGAGTGTGCTTTTCGGGTATCTGGAATTCTGGGAAGAATAACTTGTCGGTTTGGAAGTCGAAATTGCATCTGTCCGCAATTTTACCACTGTTCCAAATTGCTTCAGGTCGTTCAGGGAACAGCTCAAGCATTTGGTTGGCAGTTCGTGCATGTACACGGCAATCACCAAACGTAAAGCGATCAGGGTCTTCAAGCTTTTTGTGTGTCTGGATTGAAAGCATCACTTCATGAGCTTCACGGTCTTGGGCGGTCAGGTAGTGGCAATCACCCGTTGCCAATAACTGTACATCAGCTTCTTTTGCAAGTCCGTATAAGCTTTGGTTATAAGTTTTTTGTTCTTCCTGGTCTTCAGGCTGAATCTCAAGGAAGAAACGCTCTTTACCAAAAACCTTAAGGTACCAGTCTATACGCTCTAGTGCTTGATCGCGTCTGTCGTTGCGCAAAAGATGGGCCAGAGGAGATCCCAAGCAGCTGCTTGTCGCAATTAAGCCTTCGGAGTGTTGTTGTAGTATGTTGTAGTCGATTCTGGGCTTGAAGTAAAAACCTTTTTGGAACGAGAACGAGATCAGTTTACACAAGTTTTTGTAACCGATCTCATTTTCTACTAGCAGAATCTGATGATAATATTTTCGTTCTACAGATTTTACGCGTACGTCATCGGCCAGATAAGCTTCAATTCCTAGTACAGGTTTGATTCCAGCCTTTTTACACTGCTCAAAGAACTTTACCGCACCAAAAATATTGCCATGGTCAGTAATGGCCAGCGCCTGCATGCTGTTTGCCTTACCATAATCAATAAGTTTGTTGAGCTTTATTGCTCCGTCAAGAAGCGAAAACTCTGTGTGCAGGTGAAGGTGTGTAAAGTGTTGCGACATGTTTTTTTGTTCTTACATTTTAGACGATGTTTTGCAGCTGCTCACGTATTTTTTCTAGTTCACTTTTCATCGCAATAATTGTCGAGCTGGTGATACCATGCCCGCACTTGGAGGCGATTGTGTTTGACTCACGGAATAGTTCTTGCGTGGTGAAGTCTAACTTTTTGCCTTTTTGTTGCGAGTCGTCTGCAAGAATAGATTTGAACGAGACAATGTGAGAACGGAACCTTACGATTTCTTCGGTTACATCAAGCTTGTCTAGGTAAACTTGCATGGTGCTTCTTAGTTTATCGCATTGTTGATTCTCATGGTCGTGATCATTGGCGAGCTCTTTGCTCTTATCAATAACAGCCTGTTGGCGTTGTTTAAATATCTGGTCGATCTGCTTTGCAATATCCTCGATCATCTGGGCAAGTTTGTCAGTGCGCTCTGAGATGTCGTTTGCAAGTTGTACACCTTCTTTATTGCGCTCTTCAAGGAGTTTTGTGCAGGTTTTGTCTACAAGATCAATGATGAACTTTTTGTGCTCACCGGCAATTCTGAACTCTTTTTTTGCTACAATATCGGGCAGTCGCATAACATCAGTAAGCGATAGCTCTCCTGTGAGATTACATGCTTCTTTGAGTTGTTCGGCTGCGGCAAGATAGACTTTTGCTAGCTCAATTGAAGGAGTGATCTCTTGTACAAGTGAACCTAAATTGTTGAGGTGGATTGTCACGTGAATGGTTCCACGCTTTAGCCGTTTGCGCAGAAGTTTAATGCTGTCAGCCTCAATGCCCGAAAGCGCATGTGGGGCTCGTACAGACGCATCAAAGAAGCGTGAATTAACAGAGCGAATATTGAGTGATATCTCGATCTGTTTTTCGTTTCCGATATCCAATGCTGTGCTGCTGTTGGCAAATCCGGTCATACTTTGCATATAAAAACTTTCTTTAGGCTATATTTGAATAGACGTTTTGAACGTCATCAAGGTCTTCTAAACCACCAAGGAATTGACCAGATTTTTCAAGCTTTTCGTCAGTCAATTCAGCGTGTTGTGAGGAGATTAGCTCAACTTTTGCATGTTCAACTGTAAGCTTGCTATCTTCAAGTACCGTCTTTACAGCTTCTAATGAATTTGGCTGACAGTTGATGATAAAAATATCATTAGCTTCGCTGATGTCATTTACGTCATGTTCCATCAATATCTCAAACAATGAATCTTCATCAGTGCCAGTTTTGCCAACGTGAATAATCCCACTCTTTGAGAACATCCAGCCAACAGAGCCGCTTTCGCCAAGGTTTCCACCATGCTTTGAAAAATAGCTACGGATTGCAGCAACGGCACGATTTTTGTTGTCAGTTAATACTTCAACAATCACAGCTACATTGTTGGGCGCATAGCCCTCGTATGTGAATGATTCGTACGTGACACCCGGTAGTTCACCGGTTCCCTTTTTGATTGCGCGAGTAACGTTGTCGTTAGGCATGTTTGCTTTGCGTGCGTTGTCTAGCAACGTTCGTAAGCGTGGATTGCCATCTGGATCGCCGCCGCCATCACGCGCTGCAACTGTGATCTCTTTAATAAGCTTGGTAAAAGCAGAGCCACGTTTTGCGTCCTCTTTTGCTTTTTTGTGCTTGATATTAGCCCATTTGGAATGACCAGCCATGAATTATCTCCTTGAATATCGATTTAGGTATGTAAAATTAATCAAGAAACCCCTGCTGACCACAATATTTCTTCGTTAAGTAGGGTACCGCGCTTTGCGGAATCTGTCGACCTCTAGGTGTGCGTTCCAGGTATCCTTTACGCATGAGGAATGGTTCGTACACGGTTTCAATTGTTTCTTTGTCTTCGCCAAGCATTGATGCAATTGTTTCTAGCCCTGCCGGTCCGCCGCCAAAATGTGCCAGTAATTTTTCAAGAATCATGTTATCCAGGCGACACAGTCCATCCGAATCTATTCCCAAAAAAATCAAAGCCTCGTTTGTCAGATCTGTTGAAATGCTGCTGGTACCACGAATTTGGGCAAAGTCTCTTACTCTTCGTACAATTTTTTTGGCTATTCTGGGTGTTCCTCGAGAGCATTGCGCGATAGCCAAAGCACCGTCTCCTGAAATTGTTATTCCAAGAAAGCCGCAAGATTGTTGTACAATTTGTTGTAGCGAATCGCTCTCATAAAAATCAAGACGTTCGGTGATCCCGAAGCGTGATCGCAGAGGTGCAGAGATGCTGCCACTTTTGGTTGTGGCTCCGATTAAAGTGAACGCATTGAGCGGAACGTTTACGCTTTGTGCCCCTGCTCCTTGGCCGATAATAACATCAACACAAAACTGCTCCATTGCACTGTACATGACCTCTTCCACGGCAATAGGCATGCGATGAATCTCGTCAATAAAGAGAATGTCACGGCTTTCAAGGCTTGAGAGGATGGCAACTAGGTCACCGGTGCGCTCAAGCATGGGGCCGCTACATATTTTGATGTTGACTTCCATTACATGGGCCATGATTGTGGCAAGTGTTGTCTTACCAAGCCCTGGTGGCCCAAAAAGCAGCATGTGGTCTAGAGATTCACTACGCATTTTTGCAGCTTGTGTGTAAACCGTTATTTTTTCTTTTAGTTTTTTTTGGCCTAAATAATCATCGAAAGTGGTTGGAACAAAATCATTGACGCGCTCCTCTAAGCCGCTGCCAAGATTCATGACAAGTTCGTTTTGATCCTGCATTACGCACCTACGGTAATATGTGGCAATCGAATGTTTACATGGTAGCATAAAGCTGTTTGCAACAAAAGGTATGCACTAGGCAAGCTTTTTGTTTATTATTCGAGGCAGACGACAACAAGAGTTCTCTATCGTCAAGATTGTCTTTAGTAGAATCATGTTCGACGATTTTGTCATTAAAAAACAAGTCCAAAAAACCTGTGACGTTAAAAATTTATTCTTCCGGTTCTGATATATCAACAGGTGATTCGTTTTTTAACTGCTTGTGTTGTCCTTGCCTTTGTTTGAAGAATTTTGTGAAACATTCTTTCAATTAGCGTTGAACGTAGGATTGGCGGATAATTGTGCTCATTATGCTGCCAAGGCTGGCGCTTGTAATCCAGATGTGGGTGATTCCGTAACTTAATAGCGGGAGCGGTATGCCAACGATGGGCAAAAGTCCAACAACCATGCCGATGTTTATGATTGTTGCAAAAATAATGTGCAGTAGTTGACCGGTTGCAAAGATTTGACCCCATGGGTTCTTTACTCGTTGTATAGCAGCAATAAGGCGAATGAAAATAAGCAGGTACAGGAGTAGGGTGAATAGCCCTCCCAAAAGTCCCCACTCTTCGTTAATCACCGAAAATATGAAGTCGGTACGTCCTTCGGGCAAAAATAGAAGTTTGTTTTGGGTTCCACGCAGAAATCCTTTACCAAAAAATCTACCAGAGCCGATGGCTATTTGCGATTGCTCAATCTGATACCGCTCCTTGCGGGAGGAACCTCCGCCTAAAAATACCGAAATTCGCTGTTTCTGGTAAGGCCGCAAAATAAACTTCCAGGCGACTGGTGCAGCGATTAAGGTTGCTATTGCCATAACCAAAAAGAATCGTTTTCCGATGTTTGCTATCCACAGTAGTGTTAGGCCAGAAAATGCCACTAGAAGGGCGGTGCCAAGGTCCGGCTGCTTGAGAATCAGGAGTGTAGTTAGCCCCATAGTTATAATGAGCATGATAAATGGACTCTTGCTGGTGTGTAGTTTTTCTTTGTGGTGTTCAAGATGGTATGCAAATAGTGCTGGTAAAAAGAGTTTGATTAACTCTGATGGTTGGAATTTGAAAAAACCAAGACTAATCCAGCGTTGAGCGCCCATTCCAACGCTGCCTTTTATTAGTGTAAATATTAGAAGTACCAAGGTAATCCAGTAGCAATAATACCCGATATTTATAAGCTTTTTGTAGTTGTATAAGCAGCAAAAAAGGTAAATAGCTAGGCCGGATGCTATTCCAAAAAACTGTTTTTTAAAGAAAATTGAGTAAGGGTAGAGAGGACGGTGTGTAGCGCTCAAAACAAATAGGAGCCCGACACCAAAAAGCATCACGATTAGGCCAAATGTGAGAAGATCGAAGTATCGGAAATATCTGCGTATAAACAAGGCGTCTGTGGCTCCCTACAAAATGCTTGCTATCGACGGTCCAGATTGGGCTTATTATCATTTTGCTTTTTGACGTAGACGTAATATAAAATTGCTCCAAGCATGTGCGAAAACAGTAGCAAGGCCAACCAAAATAGTTTGTCTTTGTGGTCTTGCTTGATGAGATCTATAAGCATGAAAAGCCAGAACAGAGATAAGCCCAACGCGAGTGCAAATAAAACAGTGAATCCTGCAGCTGGTAGCATAGGCGAATTGTTGCCCATAAAGCCACTTTTTAGGGCATGAGTCATGAGTGATAACATGGTGTTACTCCTTGTTTGGTTATCATGTGTAATTATTATACTACAAGGCAGTATAGCACAATCCATTTTCGTGATGGCTTGGCCGCGATTAAGAGTTTATTGGCAATGGGAGTTACCCCTTTCCAATCCCCTCAATTTACTATGTTTTTTCTTTATAAATATTCTTACAAATAAATCTTTATCTAACTTTCCACCATCATTTTTTTCCATTTATACTTTAACTTTTAGCAAGGGGTTGCTCACCCAACCCCTTGCGGACAAGGGTGCCGGGGGTACCCCTGGGCCCCACGCGAGTAACTTGAAACCTCGAGCTACGCTCTGCAATTTCTTCAACAGGAAACGCTCAACTGAATTATTTATTTTTAGAAAATTTCTAATGATTGCCCAGCTTTGAAAAGAACACTTCCCCTGTCATCTTCGTGAATACGGGGATCCAGGAATAAAAATAAGCTCCTTAAAATATAAAAATACGTAGCAAGTGGTTACAAAATACAACAACAATAAGTTGCGTGATCTATGCTTTAAAATGAACGACTGAAAGACTGGATCCCCGTATTCACGAGGATGACCCTTCTTCGCCAAAGGCTTCGCAGGCCAGGCAAGGGAGGTGTTTATTTTTGGATTTAGCGATAGAGGTAATCATCTAAAAATAACTTAGTTTAGCGTGTTCAAGGCTTCGAAGGGTAAGGAGGGCATGCGAGCAAGAAGAGTTTGGAAATTAAGCATGAAAGTTAGATAAAGATTTATAGGAAGAATGGTCGCATAAGCATTTAAAGCAAAGGTATTTGTTTGGAAAGAAAAGAATTGGTGTTAATTAAGAAAAATGGTCGGGATGGCCAGACTTGAACTGGCAACCCCTCGCTCCCAAAGCGAGTGCGCTACCATATTGCGCCACATCCCGACACATGAGCAAAGAAAGAGCATAAGGCATTTGGGGTGAGCGGTGGGGATTGAACCCACGACCCCCAGAACCACAACCTGGTGCTCTACCAACTGAGCTACGCCCACCATAAAATGAGCTCCTCAGGGCTCAGTTATGAGTATACGATAAACAGCTTCAAAAGCAAAGAGTTCCTGTGCAACCAAAATTGGCGACAGGGAGCGTGGTTTGCCGCTTTACAAGCTGCATGTTATTATGTAAAGTAACTAATTTTTTATAAAACTATTTTGGAAAAGATGAAAAATCGCACAAAAACTGAACGGCGATGGCTTACCGTTATTGGCGCGCGTGAACATAATCTTAAAAATATCACGGTTCGCATTCCAAAGGAAGAGCTAACTGTAATAACAGGTCCTTCAGGTTCGGGTAAAAGCTCGCTTGCCTTTGATATCTTATTTACTGAGGGTCAACGTCGTTATATTCAATCGCTTTCATCCTACGCTCGACAGTTTTTGGGCAATCCGAAAAAGCCTGATGTAGATGCTATTGAGGGGCTTTGTCCTGCAATCGCAATTGACCAAAAAACTGTGGGTAAAAACCCTCGTTCAACGGTCGGTACGATCACTGAAGTTTATGATTACTTGCGAGTACTTTTTGCACGTACCGGTGTCGCGCATTGCATTGAGTGCGACGCGGCTATTCAGGCAGGGAGCGCACAAACGATTACCGATGCTCTTTTTGCGCAGTATGATGATCAATTAGTTACAATTGCAGCACCGATTGCAATACAGAAAAAAGGTACCTTTGCAAAGGAGCTGGGCCAGCTTTTTGGGCAAGGATTCTATAGATTTTTGATTGATGACAAGCAGTACAAATTTTCAAATGCCAATGAGGCAGAACAGCTTAAGCTTGAAAAAAATAAACGTCATACCATTCACGCGCTGATTGATGCAGTTGAAATGACTCGTGAAGAGGCTGTGCGTGTTAGTGAATCTATAGAAAAAGCTTTGATGTTAACTAAGGGCTTTTGCACAATTATTCATGAAGATGGGCAACAGTTGTTTTCGACTCATCAGGTCTGTGTAACGTGTAGAACCTCGTTCCCTGAACTTGATCCAAGATTATTTTCGTTCAATTCGCCGGTTGGTGCTTGTAAGGGTTGCCAGGGTCTGGGTAAAAAGCTTCTTGATTGGGTTAAAAGTCCATCTGTTTCGGTATCTCGATTTATGTATGCAAGGCGTCTTGGAGCAACTAAGCGAGTCTGTGACCAGTGTCATGGTCGACGGTTAAATCGCCATGCGCTTTCGGTGCGTATCGGTGGTAAAAACATCATGGATGTTGGTGACATGTCGGTTGGTGATGCTTATACTTTTTTTGAAAAACTTAAGTTAACCGGATCGCGAGACACGATTGCAAAACCGGTTATCAAAGAGGTTGTTTCACGATTGTCATTTTTGAACAATGTTGGACTTACGTACCTGACTCTCAACCGTGAAGCGGCAACATTATCTGGTGGCGAGGGGCAACGTATTCGTTTGGCAACTCAGATCGGTGCAGCACTTTCGGGTGTTATGTATATTCTTGATGAGCCTAGTATTGGCTTGCATCAGCGGGACAATGATCGACTTATCCAGACATTAAAAAATCTGCGTGACATGGGTAATACCGTAATTGTGGTTGAGCATGACCAGGACACGATGTTGGCTGCAGATTATATTATCGACATGGGTCCAGCCTCTGGAATTCATGGCGGTCAAATTGTAGCGCAAGCAAGTCCTAAAGAGCTTCAAAAGATTCCTGGCTCTTTAACAGGTCAGTATCTTGCGGGCAAGCTTGTCATACCGTACGGCCAGCGACGCAAGGCTAAATGCTTTATGGAGCTCAAAGGTGCCAAGATGCACAATCTCAAAAATCTTGATGTACGCATTCCTCTAGGTGTGTTGTGTGGTATTTCCGGCGTATCAGGTTCTGGTAAAAGTTCATTGATAATGAAGGAACTTGTTGGTTCCTTAGCTTATCAGTGTCGCCGTAAGGCCTTGATTGATTCTATCGACCCTCATCGCTTGATTGGCGCAGAGTCGATTAGGAACATGGTAGTGATAGATCAAAGTCCAATCGGTAGAACTCCGCGTTCAAACCCGGCAACTTATCTCAAAATCTTTGATATAATTCGTGGCATTTACTCTCAGCTACCAGAGAGCATAGCGCGAGGTTACAAGCCTGGACGCTTTAGTTTTAATGTGCGTGACGGTCGGTGCAAAGATTGTTCTGGTGAAGGCAAGGTTACTGTCAGCATGCAGATGATGCCTGATGTCGTCATGGATTGTAAGGCCTGCAAGGGTCGTCGTTATGCTCGTGAGACGCTTGAGATAACCTTCAAGGGTAAGTCTGTCGACCAGATTCTTGCGATGACCGCACTTGAGGCTCTTAACTTCTTTACGCATTATCCAGCTCTTGAAAAACGGTTAAAATTATTATGTGATGTTGGCCTTGAGTACCTAACGCTTGGGCAGCCATCAACAACTCTTTCTGGCGGTGAAGCACAACGAATAAAGCTGGTTGAAGAGCTTGCAAAGCGTAGTACGGATACGATTTACATCTTGGATGAACCAACAACCGGTTTGCATTCGAACGATATTAAGAAATTATTAAAGGTGTTGAATACATTGATCGACAAAGGCAACTCCATGCTTGTTATTGAGCATAATCTTGATGTGCTTAAGTCGGTTGATTATCTCATCGACCTTGGCCCTGAAGGGGGAGACCTCGGGGGTCATATTGTTGCACAGGGCACACCAGAGCAGGTGGCAGCTTCTGGCAAGGGGCATACCAGCGGGTATTTACAGCGCGCCTTGAACTGCGCAGACGGTAATAAATTAGATAAAAAACAATAGGGATCTTAATGAAATTTACAAAACAAATTATGGCAGCACTTTGTACCGGTATAATGATGAGCGCAGCTGGTTCTGTGCCTGTTGCAACAATCAGCGAAGAGCGAATTCAAATGCACGGTTCTCAGATTAGACTTGCTAGGATGGGTGGCAAGGCTGGTAAAGTGGCAGTTATGACTCTTGGAGCCGTATTAGTTACAGCTTCAGCTTATGCAGTAGCAGGGCCTATTTGGCGTTGGTGGAACGGTAAAACTGTATCACAAAAATTAATGGATAAATTACAAAAAATTGCAGGAAATGGGTTGCAGCAAGGTGCTCTGGAAGCTATTAACGATGGGCGATTGCTAACTGCGGCTGAGACGCAAAATTTGCAAAATGTTAAAAATGCTGTCTTTTTAGAACTTTATGCACCGATTGGCTTTTTTGGCCTGTTTTCATTTGGTATTAATAAACTAGCTAATGCGCATCTTCTTGGCATTATCGTTCCATTTATACCGGGCTTTGCTAGCAATGCATGGCAAAAACATGTAACAAGTTACGAGAAAATTCGCCTATTTGCGACCACACGTATAAATTTGTTTGATGCCTTACAAACGCTTAAAGAGCAGGCTATTTATGCTGTTTCTGCGCAAGGTAATGGTATGTATGCAGATCAAGAATTCGGTGCATTCCTTGCAGACTGGGATGATTGTGTATCAAGATTTGAGCAACTTCTTGGGTTCATGGATTACCATCTTCAGTACACGGCCGGCGTTCACCAAGCTTCAGGAGCTGCGGCTAGGCAGGCCCTCAAACGAGAGCTTGATCGTTACTCTGTTGCCATCGCAAAGCAAGGTGTAGATTTGGTTACTGAGACTATCACTCTTGAGCGTATATTTTTCCATGCACTTGCTACTTTTGAGCTGGCTCTTAAGGAATAAGTTTCGGGTATGAAAAGCCCTCGCTCTTAGCTCTATACGGACCTATGTTGGGCTCTATTTTGGTCCAACAAAAATTGAAGGCTTAGCATTTGAGACGGCTTTTTTTTAGAAGACGGTTTGCTTGTTGATGCGGTTGTACGTTTGGATGAGTCGTGTGTTAAGTTGCACTTGTGCATACCCCAGCTAATAAGTCCGCCGGTAAAGTCGCATTTTTGGTTTGGGCAGTCATATTTAAACTTTCTTCTATTTACTTTTGAAGGAATCTCTTTGCGCAATTCTTGGCAGCACCGTCCGACGTGAGAGCATATAGATCTTTTTTCAAATTTCTTTTTACAACTTAAACATGTAAGCATTTTGCTTTTTACTATGTAGGAGCTTGTGGCCTTAGTCGGCAGTTTTTCCTTGAGTACATGATTGGCCTTATTAATCACCATAATTGATTTTATAGCAGCTTGTTTAAAGGTTGGTTGTTGTTTCAATTGTATTTTAATACTGCGAGAGTTTGGCTTTCTCCATTCCCAGGGGCGCTTAACTGTCTGAGTGGTAAAAATTGTTGATGACAGAATAAGTAGTAATATCTTTTTCATGTAATCTTCTCGATTGTTAATAAGACAAAATAACCGTATTGCGCACTATTTTTATGGGAATTATTATCACAAAGATGGCAACATAGTCTGTACGTCTCAACAAATCAAAGCAATTGGTTTATACTACGAAACGTCTTCAATTTACCTGTTTACCCAAAAATAATGTGATGTACGCATGACCAAGCACAAAGTTACTCCTCTCATGCAGCAGTACTTCCAGATCAAGAAAGAGCACCCGGATACGATGTTGCTTTTTCAGGTCGGTGATTTTTATGAGCTGTTTTTTGATGATGCACGTACAGCAACCGCTTATTTGGGCATTGCGCTTACAAAACGTGGTAAGCATCTTGGTGAGCCAGTGCCGTTGTGCGGTGTTCCATCGCATGCGCTTGATTATTATCTTGTGAAGCTTGTAAAAGGTGGGTTCCGTGTAGCGCTTTGTCAGCAGCTTGAGGCGGCGCAAGCGGGTAAAGTTGTAAAGCGTGGTGTTACTCAGGTTTTTACTCCGGGTACTTTAACCGATTCACAACTGCTTGATGACAAATCAGCCTCATATCTTTTGACCTTTTTCCCCGTAAATAATGCGTGGGGTGTGATATTTTCTGAGCTAATGACGGCTCAGTTGTATGCGACCGTGATTGAGGCCGGTGATTTCCGCACTCTTGAGTCAGAAATTGCACGTTTTAATCCTGATGAGATTGTGCTTCCAAATATCAAGGAAGGACGCGCTCTCGACGGGTACTTTAAAAAAATTGGTTACTGTACTGCTATTAATCATTCCGTGTGTGACGCAGTTATGAGTGACGCTGCCAGTGTATGGATGGAAAAACAGTTTAAAAAAGAGCTTGTGAGCACTGTACGCCAAAGTGATGCGATGATGGCGGCCTTGCACAGTTTTTATGCTTACATGGACAATACTCAGGCGAGCTCTTTAGGGCAGTTTACAGCTTTGCAGATTTACCGGCCAGATGATTTTTTGATGTTGGATGGTGCAACGCAACGCAATCTTGAACTGGTTAAAAACTGTGTTGATGGTGGCAGAGGGCAGACGTTGTTGTGGGCTATGGATCATGCAATGACGGCCATGGGCTCACGAATGATTAAGAAGTGGCTTGTGCGTCCGCTAGTTAAGCCCAAAGCAATTGAGCAACGCTTGGACCTGGTTCAGTTCTTAATGAACGAGGTTACCTTGCGGCAGCGAGTTCAAGAACTTCTAAAAGATGGTGGTGATGGTGAGCGTGTGGTGGGCCGTATTGCCTTGCAACGAGCCAAGCGTAACGATTACCTGATGTTGGTTAATCTGCTGGGTGCTTTGCCCGCAATTAAACAATTCTTGAATGCTTGCCCGACTCCACTTGCAAAACTGTTGGTTGCAAAAATGGGTGAGTTTGGGCCACTTGTTAAGCTGATTGCATCGGCTATCAATGACGACTCTGCGCATGAATGGCTTATTAAAAAAGGCTTTGATCAGCAACTTGACCAGCTCCGTGAGCTTGCGCACCAAAGTAACGAAAAAATTCTAGAGTTAGAGCGGTCAGAGCAAGAAAAAACCGGAATTGGTTCCCTAAAAATTAGGCACAACAACGCGCACGGATATTATGTAGAGATAACCAAAACACACATGAAGTCTGCTCCAGATTATTATGTTCGCAAGCAGACGCTTGTTGGGCGAGAGCGCTACATGTTTGATAAATTGGCTAATCTTGAGGTTGCTATTTCGCAGGCGAAGCGCAGAGTTAACGAGGTGGAGGCTCAAGTTTACGAACGAATTCAAAAGGCGGTTTTTGAAGAGGTAGTTGATTTGCGCTCAAGCGTACATGCACTGGCATACCTTGATGCGCTTGTGGGCTTTGCACGAGTTGCTGCGGACAATGGTTATGTGCGTCCGGTGTTGAATGATAAGCAGTCAGTTACGATTACCGCAGGTAGGCATCCGGTAGTTGAGCGAATGGGGCAAGCGCCTTTTGTGCCAAACGATACAAATTTGGATGCGAAAGAGACGATGTGGATCATTACTGGCCCAAATATGGGTGGTAAGTCGACCTATTTACGTCAGGTTGCTCTGATTTCTATCATGGCCCAGTGTGGTAGCTTTGTACCTGCATCATCGGCAAATTTGGCTTTAATTGACCGAATTTTTACACGCATTGGAGCTGGAGATAATCTTGCGCAGGGCAAAAGTACATTTTTGATAGAAATGGAAGAAACGGCAACCATCTGCCACCAAGCAACAAAAAAAAGTTTAGTTATTCTTGATGAGGTTGGTCGAGGAACAAGCACGTTTGATGGCTTGGCCATTGCTCAAGCTGTTGTTGAGTACCTGCATGAAAAGGTTGGAGCGTTTTGTTTGTTTGCAACGCATTACCACGGCCTGGCTGAGCTGGCTAATACGCGGCAGGGCATGGCATGTTATCACCTGACTAGTAAACGCACAGACCAGGGAATTCTGTTCTTGCACAAGATTGCACCTGGAGCTGCTGATGGTAGTTTTGGAATTGAAGTTGCAAAGTTAGCTGGATTACCTGGAACGGTGATTGAGCGAGCACAGTCGCTTGAGGCGGAACTGTCACGTGATAATAATGAAGGTGGGCAGATGGCTATAATTCAAGCATTACCAGTACAAAAAAAATCAGTACAACCGGATTCAAAGATTGTACCGGCAATGCGTATAGCAGAACGCTTGCGTGCAGTTGACGTTGATAGTCTGTCTGCTAGGCAAGCGCTTAGTTTGGTATGGGAGCTTTGCGAAAAGCTTCAGGATTAAGTTTAGTTTTTATAGCTTTGAGCGTATGTCGTTGTACAAACCATTCGTTTTTTCTTTTTTAGCCTGCTGCTTTGCGAGATAAATAGCATCGTTCAGGTATGAGTTCTTTTTGTATCGTATGAGTTTTTCTAGCATATTTCGAAACTTTTTTTGATCTTTGGTTTCTTCATAAGTAGGGTCTTGAGTGTTGGTTGTTTTATTTATAAAGGTATCCATAATAATCTTTTTTAAACTTTTTACTGTTTCTTTCAATGATGGATAATCGCACTCTTTATGGGAAAATTGTCGGCTGGCATCAGAAATTATGGATGAACTTTCGATAGCTAGCCTATTGATTGATAGGCCATTAAGATTGAAAATAATTGATTCAAGATTTATTCTTCTTAAAAACCATGCTTTTGCACTGTCATCAAATAACCATCCCCAGCAAGAAAATATCATTTCTCGAAGATCATCGTTTCTAGTAAGGCGACAAACTTCTTGTCTAACGAGTGTCTTAGCATAGATCATCTCTGCCTTGAATTTATCATTAGATTTGTTTTTACGTAAGCAAAGTTCGTACAAGTCGCAATGCAAGGATGGACTAATGCATAGCTTGTTGCTGCCAGGTATAGAGACAGAAGCCATCACAGGAATGTTCATAGGGTCGTGTGAAATAACGATTGGTATTTCTTGATAGTCCAGGAATTTTGCTTCAAATAATAGTTTTCTAATTAGCTGTTCTACATTGGAATCGGGCTGCTCTTCAGGAGCCGTTGATTTTTTTTCAAATTCTGGTGATTGTAGTCCACTAAAGTTTGTTTCGAACTTATTTGGTTTGGCTATTTGCTGTAAAGCAGTTCTAGCGACGAATTCTGGACCAATATTATTGATGATAATTCTCTTCAGCCTGTACTCTCGTAAGTAGTCTCCCAAATAAGTTTCAATTTTTGGACGTTCTTTGGCCATACGTTCGCAAGTTTCGTGGACCTCTTCTTTATCATATTCGGACATTGTCGTTTCGTTGTATTCTTCGATTAACTGGATCCAAGTTTCGGGTGCAACTTCTTCTGGGCGAGACATTTTTTGAGCGTAGGTGCGCGTTTTCTTGGGACTATCACCAGCGGTAAGGGTGAACGGGGCATACGCGCCCAATGCACCTAACAATGATAGTGATAGGGCTAAATTTTTGGTAAACATATTCATTTTAATAATCCTTTAATCGTTTGCGTCTAGCTATACGTTTTTTTGTTCTTATAAGAGATTGTTCAATCTTTGCATTAAAAGCTTCGCGTACAGTTTTGCTTGATGGGTAATAGTCTGAATATGTTGTTGGAGCTTTAGGGCGATCAGCGCATGTTATTTCTCGCTGTTTAGCTATTTTTATACGGGACAGTTTATCAAGAAAGTGTAGGTCAGCTTCAAGTTCTGTTTTTCTAGTAAACCATGCTTGAGCTACAAAATTATTCTTGTATCCCCAACTATTAAATATTCTAAATCGTAGGTCGTCATTGTGTACAAGGTGGCCTGTTTCGTGTCTTATTATTGTCTGAATCCTAGCTTCAAGATTTCCATCTTTAGGGTTATCTGTGTTTAAAAGTTTAAGTATATCATCATGAAAAGATTCATTAACTCCAAGCATTTTTGCCCCAATTTGTGTATATACACTGGCAGGTGAAAACATCTTTTTTAAGATAATGATTGGTATTATTTTGTGATCACAATATCCAAGCGTTTTTAGCTGATTTCTAATAAAGTTCTCTACGCGATTATCTAATTTAGATTCTTTAAGTTGGTCGCTTAAATCAGGGATCTTAACAGTTATATTATTTGGCAGTTTAACCAAATAAATTTTTAATTCAGACTCAATTGCATCGCGTTCTTTGATCATAAATCTACGTGTTTTACGAACTTCTCGTTGTTCGCTTTCAGACAAAGATTTATTATCGGGTGACATTTTCTCAAAAATTCTAATCCAAGTTGCTGATGAGACTTCTTTTGAGTTTGATACAATATCGGCGTATGTTCGTACAGCATTAGCGGGCGGGGCATACAAGCCAAGTGTACCGAGCAGGGTTAGCGATAAAGCTAAAATTCTAGTAAATATTCTCATTTTTTATCCCCTGTTTTATTTAAATGAAACATCTTATTTATAGGTGGTTTGCGCTTAGCATTTGCTGCATTAATATTGTCAGCATTGCCTTTGTAATTAGCGGTTCTTTTGCGCTTTTTGATATTACGACTGGGTGCTATAATGATTGGTTTTGTTGTATAGTTGTGTTTACTATTATGTAAATCATCTGGAGTTGGCGTATGTAATGATCTAGGTGAATCACTTCCGCTATGGAATGATCTCGATGAAGAAACATTTAATAGCGATTCAAGCGAATCATTATGTTTTTGTTTAGCCTTATGTTGCTTGAGCAAAACTTCGTATTTTTGTTTGTGGTCTTTGCGCTTTTGGGCCTTTAATTCCTTTTTTACCTTATCCGCAAGTTTTTGATTTTTAAAATCTTGTGGGGTTAAGGGCCGCTCGCAGTTTACTATGTTTTTAATCATGATTATGGGAGCGATTGAACGGTGTATTTTTGAAGCTGGTAATTCTGTATCGGTGCATGTTCGTCCAGCATTAGCGGACGGGGTATACAGGCTAAGTGTACCTAGCAGGGTTAGCGATAAAGCTAAGGCTTTAGTAAATGTTTTCATTTTTTTATCCTCCCTTTATATTTTAGATAAAAATCAGGGCGGCTAGCTTTTGTGCCTGCTGCCCTGGTTAATTAACGTCTTTTACGGACAGAATCTTTTCGATTGTCACGGTCAGCTTTGTTTAAGCTAAACATGTTTAAAGGTGGTTTGTTTTGGGTTTCGATTTTTCTAGTTGCTTTTGTAGGAGCAATAATCGTTGGTTCAGTATAGTTATAATCGGAATTAGGCGTTACATCATCAGAGTTATAATCTGACTCATAACTAGACGATTTATCATAAGATGACGTTCTATGATCAGACGATACATCATCAGAGTTGTAATCTGACTCATAACCAGACAATTCATCTGAAGAAATACTAAGTGATCCAGGTGAATTATGACTAATGTCAGCTGTAGTAAGGTTTCTAAACTTAGGGTTACGTTGGGTTACATTCTTTGGGGTTGTTTGGTTTGATCTAGGTGATGTAGTGTGGAATGATTCTGATGAAAAAATGCTTTTAAGCGAGCTCGTGCAAGTTCGATTTGATCTAGGTGATGGAGTTGCTTGGTTTGATCTAGGTGATGGAGTTTTAGATTCCAATCCACTTTTAAAGGACTTTAATGAAGGACTTTTATTAAGCAATCCAAGTGAGTCATTATGTTTAATATTTGATGAAGTGAAGTTTTTGTACTCAGAGATTAATTTGCGTAGCTCTTTCTCAAGCTCGATACGTTTCTTGTTTGCGTCTTTTGAGTTGGCTATATAGCTGGCTTTTTCAGCCGGAAAGGCATCAAGTTTGACTTGAAGGAATTTTGCCTCATCTTTTAAACTATTATTGATATTTGAAAGCTCGTTAAGGTCTTCCTTTAATAGAAGGAATCGTTTAATGTCAGATTCTTTCTCGCATTGATTTTTTATTTTGTCATACATGTCTGCATACTGTTTTATAGCTTTTATCTTTTCAGAAAATTGTTCCTCAATTTTTATGCGTCTGGTGGATAGTGATAGGCGATTTTGCTCGTTTGCATTAATTAGCTTTAGCTCGTTTTTGATGTTTTGAATATTGTGCAGCTTTATTTTTTGTGCGATGATTCCGCACTTTAATTGTTGCTCGGTTTGTGTTTTTGCGAGTAATAGCTCAAATTGTCGCTCGGCTCTTATTCTGCGGTTATGCGGCTGAAACTGTTTTCTTTTTATGAATAATTTAGTTGGGGTGTATGCAGCGGATACGTCCTCTAGTGGAATCGTTAATATCCAAGGGGCCTTTGGTCGGCATATCTCTGAAGTTGATACTCCTATAATATTGTATTCATTTTCGGTCCGAAAGTTGTCATTTTCAGTCCATCTGTCTGTGCTAATTTCAGCCCATTTTTTTGTGCCCATCAACGATGTGGCGCCAATAAGTGATAGAGTTAGCGATAAGGCCAAAGCCTTTGTAATAATCTTCATTTTTTATCTCCCTTTATATTTTAGATAAAAGTCAGGGTAGCTAGATTTTGTACCGGCTGCCCTGGTTAATTAACGTTTTTTACGAGCTGATTTTTTTCGTTTGTTACGGTCTGTTTCATTTAAGCTAAACATTCTCGTAGACGGTTTGGCATTATCATTTGTTATAGCAACAGGTTTCTTGCTGTTTTTGTTTACATATTGTTTGAAGTTTTGTTTATAGCAACTGTCACTAGATGATTCATAACCAGACGATTCATCGTCACATGATTCATAATTGGATGATTGGTAATTTGATGATGAATCTGAAAAAGAACTAAGCGATCCAGATGAATAATTATGAATGTCAGCCATAGTAAGGTTTCTAAATTTAGGATCACATAGGGTTGATTTTGGTGATGGAGTTACTGTATTTGATCTTGGAGATGGAGTTTTAGATTCCAATCCACTTTTAAAGGACTTTAATGAATAACTTTTATTAAGAGATTCAAGTGAATCATTGCGTTTAACGTTTGTTGAAGTAAAATTTTCGTACTCTAAAGTTAGGTTCTGTAATTTAGCTTTAAGTTGATCGTATTCATTATCTTCGAACTTTAAAGGCGTTTTAAGAGACTGTTGAAGATCAATAAGGTTTTTGTAACCTGTATTAAGCTCGCCACCCATGGAAGTCAATTTCTTAATGATAAGCTGCATGGAGAAGCTTTGGGGATCATAGCCGCTTTGTAAACTAGCGTTATATGCGTTAAGCTTTGTCTTATATTGAGTGTGATTCTGTTGATACTCTTTACAAGCTTTATCATATTCATCTCTTATATAATTATCTTTATGCCCATTCGCTCGATTTTGCCTACTTGCTTGAATTAGCTTCAATGCATTCTTGGTATTTTGAACCTTATGCCGCATTTTTTGTTCTGTAACCATGTACTTAACTTGCTTTATCTTTTCTTCTTCGATTATGCGCTGTCGAACCACTTCTTCTACGAATTGTTTAACGGGGATGTACTTGTTGGATACGCCTTTTAGGGGAATCATTAATACGGGATTGCCAGAGCGTTCTGTTTTTTCGCCCCATGCAATTTTTGTGCCCATAAGTGATGTGGCGCCAATAAGCGAAAGTGCTAGCGATAAGGTTAAAGCCTTTGTGATAATCTTCATCTTTTATTTCCTTATGTTGTAAATTTAATTCTCATAGTAATTATACGCGATATGAGAGAAAAAGCAAGTCTATTCGCCATTTTTAACTTAATAAGATTGAACTTGCGTTCTCGCGAATGCTTAGATATGTGCTCTAACGAGTAACTGTTAGTGCACTTGTTTTAACTTTAGAACTTAATGTTGTTGGCTGCTGACCTAATTGTTGGCGAGATAGGCTATAGATATTTTTATTGATGAAACTATAGAGCATTGATTTCTTTTTTTATGTTTCAATTTCCAACTTTCATAAGTTCGTTCGCGTCTTTCTAGGTCGATTTTCTGTCTTTTAATCTTTGCAATGTTAGCTCTAGCAATATTTTCAAGTTCGAGCTTTTGAGCTTCTGTAGGCGGCTTTATTTCAGGAATCATTATCACGAGCTTATTTGGAGTGTCGTTTTTAGGGTTGGGGTTTGATAGTTTTAAGCTAGCAAGGTAGTTCGCAGTTGTTTTTTTTAGATCATATTGCAAAGCTTGCTGAGGGCGTTTCGGTGCTTGGCTTTGTTGTAATTGAAGCTTTTTATACGTTTTATATTTTCGCTTGAATTGTTTGCGCTCTTCTTCATTTTTATCAATCAATTCGTTAACCTCAGCAATTTTTTTACGTTTAGCCTTAGCAAGGCTTTCGCGATTGAGCCTTTGAGCAACTGTAAGTGGTTCTATGTTAGGAATCATTACTACGAGCCGCTCTGGTGAATCGTTTGGGTTAATGCCCATTTGGTGGCAGATATTGCAGTATATTATTTTTTCACTTTTAACTCGTTCTTGTTCACCTTCAAGCCAGACTCCTAGGAGAGGTGTGGCGCTAAAGGTGCAAGTGAGCAGAAGTGAAAAATACACATTAAGATGTTTCAAGGTAAAACTTTCGAAGTTATTTGTTTGCCTCAACGGGCAGGGTAGGTGATATTGCGAATAACTAAACAACAAGCGCGGGAGCGCCTGTTGTTTGTGTTGATAAATTTTGTTACATACGTTCCGGAAGGTCGATGCCAAGCAGCTTCATGCACAGACTTAGGGTGCTGCGCAGTGCCTGCATTAGCTGTAAGCGTGTTGCGCTAGCTTCTGGGTTGTCCAGGTCGACGACCTGTTGCTTGGCGTAGTAAGCGTGGAACAGTTGTGCCAATTCAAGGGTGTAATAGGTGAGATTGTGGGTCTGGAAGTTGCGTGCAGTATTGGTTAATACTTCTTTAAGCACAGCAATTTTTTTAATAACCAGTTGTTCGGCTTCATTAAGGTAGGCTTGGTCGGCTACATCTTTGATAGTAAGGCCGTTTTTATGAGCTTTTTCGATGATGCTACCGGTTCTGACGTAGGCATACTGAATGTAGAAGACTGGATTTTCGTCACTCTTTTTGAGCGCTAAGTCCACGTCGAAGTCCAGGTGAGCTTCAGCTTTGCGATTCAAGTAAAAGAAGCGCGCAACATCAGCACCTACGGCGTCGATTATGTCAGCTAGGCTTATCATAGTGCCTGCACGCTTTGACATGCGCAAAAGTTCGCCAGACTCTTTGAGTGTTACAAGTTGATAAATTATAGCTTTTAGTTGATCAGGGTCATAACCCAAGGCCTGCATTCCACCCTTTAGGCGAGCAACGTAACCATGGTGGTCTTGCCCGAGAACCATTACTAGCTCATCGAAGCTGCGATCCATTTTGTTGCGTAGGTAGGCAATGTCCGATGCTGCGTAGGTGTACTGGCCATCAGCTTTGCGTAGAACTCGGTCCTTGTCGTCACCAAATTTTGTGGAACGGAACCAGAGTGCTCCATCCTGCTCGTAGCTCAGATCTTTTGACTCAAGGGTCTCAAGCGCTGCTTTAAGTTGGCCTGATGTGTGTAGGGAGCTTTCTGAGAACCATACATCGAACGTTATGCCGTAATCTTTGAGGTTTGTCTTGAGGTTTTGCAATAGCTCTTTTTTAGCGTATTCAGATAACTGTTGGTCCTGGTGATCAGCTATGTTTTTACCAAATTTTTCAATATAATTTTGGGCCATAGTTATTAGGTATGCACCGTGGTAACCATCTTTTGGTACATGTGCATCTTGCCCAAGTTCTTGCTGACAACGAATTCTGAGTGATTGCCCAAGTTTTGCAATTTGTGTGCCAGCGTCGTTGATGTAAAATTCTTTTGTTACTTTGTGCCCGACAAAAGCGAGTACATTGCTTAGAACATCGCCGATTATACCACCACGACCATGCCCGATGTGTAGCGGACCCGTGGGGTTGGCGCTGATAAATTCAACATTATATTTTTTTGGGCTGTTGATTTTGGGCTTAAAGGCCTTTTGCTCTTGCTTGCATACCGTATCAAGATAGGCGGCAAATGCTTCACGAGTTAAGGTTAGGTTAATAAAGCCTGGACCGGCAATTGCGATATTTTTGATCAATGGATGGGTAAAGGTAGTGGCAATTTTTTGTGCTATCTCGCGTGGTGCTTGTTTGAGCTGTTTTGCCAAAATTAGCGCAGCGTTGGTTGCAAGGTCGCCATGAGCCCCATCACCCTGCAGTTGAATGTGGCATTCAATGCGTTGTGTTGTGCTTGTATCAAGATTAAAAAGCGAGGAGAGATGGTTTAAAAGATCTTCTTTTATTGTTTTAAACACAGTGTTTGTTTCCTACAAAATTTTCTAATTACATCCATTGAAACACATTATAGCATAAAAAAATTGGGCAAAAAAAGAACCCAGCCGGTACTCTTTAATGGAGAAAAAAGAGTGACGAGTGCGTGTTCTATAAAACTTGACTAGGAAAAAGGAGTGAAAACCTAATCAAAGAAACACAAAAGTCGGCTGGGTTCAATATCTTGAAGCATAAATCTTATAGACTTAAATTAACACAATCATTTCAGAATTGCAACATCTTGCAAAAACGAAAAGACCCGCAGGCTGGTGTAAGATTTCTGTTGGTATATTTTTTACGGTTTAATGTGTATATCCAAAAAATGCTTTTTATATTACACTAATACAATCAAAGTGCCCTATTTGAACGGCATTTGGTAGTGTAGATTAAAAGAGCGTTAGTATGATAAATAAACGAATGAAAATTGCGGCCTTGGTTTCGGGTGGTGTCGATAGTTCAGTCGCCTTAAAAATGGTCAAAGACCTCGGTCATGACGTAACCGCATTTTATTTAAAAATCTGGCTTGAGGATGAACTTGCTTCTTTGGGTAGTTGTCCATGGCAAGAAGATCTTGAGTACGTACGTGCAACGTGTGATCAGCTTGGGGTTCCCCTCAAGGTAATCTCGTTTCAGCGCGAGTATCAAGAACGCATAGTTACATATACTATTTCCGAGATTAAGAAGGGCCGTACGCCTAATCCAGACGTTCTGTGCAATCAACGCATCAAATTTGGTGCATTTTTTCAGGCAATTGATAATACTTTTGATAAAGTTGTCTCAGGTCATTATGCGCACATTGTATATCGTGATGGGATACCATTTTTGCAACAAGCGCCAGACAAGATTAAAGATCAAACATATTTTTTGGCAAGTTTAAACCGTGAGCAGCTTGAGCGTGCTTGGTTCCCGATTGGTCAGATGACTAAGAAGGAAGTACGGGCCTATGCGCGGGCCGCAAAGCTTCCGGCAATGGATCGCAAAGACAGCCAAGGTATCTGCTTTTTGGGTAAGTTACGATTCAAAGACTTTGTTGCGCATCACGTGGGGACCAAAACTGGTGACTTGATAGAGTTTGAGAGTGGAACAAAGCTTGGCGAGCATAAAGGGTTTTGGTTTTACACCATCGGTCAGCGGCGAGGCTCGGGACTTTCTGGTGGTCCGTGGTACGTTGTGCGCAAAGACCCAGAAACAAACACCGTTTACGTCTCATGTAAATATTACGAGCAAGATAAGGTTCGCAATAGCTTTGAGATAGACGATATGGTTTGGGTTAATGGCAAAGCTCCTTTGGAGGGGCAGTTATTACAGGTGAAGATGCGTCATGGATCTGAAGCTCATCAATGCACTGTTTCTGTTGGTGCAAACAACGTTACTTACATAACTTTACAAGATCGTGACCAGGGAATTGCGCCCGGACAGTTTGCTGTCCTATATCAGGATGGTTTATGCTTAGGGCTAGGTGCTATAAGTAGAGAGTGATGGTGAAAAGCGTGTTGCGACAAATAACGATTCCTACCGTATTAACGGTAATCAGATTTATTCTTATACCATTTGTTGCGCAGGCGCTGCTTTTGCAGCAGTGGATGTATGCTTTGCTGCTGTTTGTAATAGCATCGGTTACAGATCTTCTTGATGGAATGTTGGCTCGTTGGTTAAATCAATCTAGCTGGTTAGGTCGCATTCTAGACCCTCTGGCAGACAAACTTTTGATTTTTGTGGTTTATGCAGTTTTGCTTGTTGTGCCCTTGCAGGGCGACCTTCGCGGTTTGATGCCTCACTGGTTGTTATGGCTGGTGTTGGGCAAAGAATTGATCGTGTCTACGGGCGTTGTAGTTGTAACCTTTTTACGCAAAAAAATGCTTATCGAACCATCGATGCTTGGTAAGTTCACCATGGTTGCTCAAGTTCTTTTTATCATTTGGGTAATACTTAATTTTGCTTTCGGTCCAATGCATGCTGGTCTGCATGCGATTTTTTTATGGGTTACTGTTTCTTTAATTGTACTGTCATTGATTCAGTATGCTGGACAGGGAATAAAACTTTTAACTTTAAAGGCATTATAGAATGAACAAGAAGCAGTGGCTGAGCGGTATGCTTTTGTGCTCGATGCTTGGTTCGGCGAGTCTTGGATCGGCTGATAATGCGTTTGTTAAGGTCAAAAAAACTTCAAAAAAACGGTCATCAAGAGAGCTCAAAGAGCAGATTGGGCAATCATTGCGCGAGCTGCTTGATGCTGTTATTGACTGTGTTGAGTTAGTGAGTTTTTCGCTTACTAGACAGTCTGAACAGTTGTCGCAGGCTCTTTCTCAGTGCTCAGCGTGCCTTGAGCATGTAGATAAGTTTTTTGTGCCGGATGTTTTGGCTTGCGTTGATTGCACGCTGTCTCATAAGCAGATTGTTGATACTCTAAAGGCAAATAAAAATCAGCCATTAAGTTTGGAATTGGCCGTTGACTTGCTTGGCAAAGCTGCAAATACTCAGCGTCTTGTAATTGCCTGTATAGAAGAGTTGCTGCTTGCTGAGCGCAAGGGACCGTACGGTTCGGTTAAGCGCTCGGAACTTGCAAAAAGTGTGAATGGCCTGAAGCAGTATCTTAATTGCTGGCAAGCATGCATAAATAATCTTAAGCTTGCTTGTAATAAAAATTAGTCGCGAGCTATCGTGCAAAGTTATTGTAATTTAAAGCCTGCTGGCCGACTGTTTTTTTTATCGCTAGACTGATAGAGTTAAACAAGAGAAAGTCGTTTATTTCCTAGAAAGGATAGTTGTGGCAGGGTACAATCGCGTTATTATAGTTGGAAATCTAACTAGAGATCCAGAACTTAAACAACTCGCATCGGGTCAGTCAGTCTGCCGTCTCGGGCTTGCAGCTAACCGCCAGTACAAAAACAGGCAAACAGGACAAATGGTCCAAGAAGTTTGTTACGTTGATGTTGATGTGTGGGGAGCGCAAGCAGACAGTTGTAATCAATACCTGAGTAAGGGTCGTGCAGCATTAGTTGAAGGCCGCCTCAAGTTGGATTCATGGCAGGATCAAGAAGGTAACAATCGCAGCAAGCACAGTATTGTTGCTGATCGTGTAGTATTCTTGAGCTCGCAACAAGATGCAGACGTCAGTGAACCTACTGCACGTCGAGAACAGCCAGCAAGCTCTCGTAAGACCGGAGCAGCTGTACAAGGAAACAGTAAAAAAGTATCCGCTAGGGCCGAAGACGAAAAGCTCCCTGAAGTTCAATTCAAGGATGAGCCTCCGTTTGAGGATGACCTACCCTTTTAAATTATTCGCTTTGTTGGCCAAGTTTTGAGTGTATTCTCGATCAGGCCAACAAAGCTTTTGTTGTCAGGCGTTTCTTCTTTTTTCATTTTTTATTAATAAATTCAAATAAAAATATTTAAATCGGTTGTCATCATGTGCTATTATGAGAGTATGTCGCTTGAGACGGCATATAAGGAGAACTCATGAAGCGCTATATTTTTACTTTGTTATTTTCGCTATTTTCTTTTCAGGTTGTCAACTGCATAGATAGTAGCTTTGTACAGTACGACACTTCTTGGTTTGGGCGGCAAGAGGTCCATCTCGGCCTTGAGACCGAAACAGACAATAATTTGACCAACAAGATTACTCAAAAGTTATTGACCTTGTGGACCGACATTGATCTGCTTCGTCCGGTTCGTATGGACCAAAGTGACAAAAAAGATTTTGCGGCAAAGCTGGTTGGTGGATTTGCTTCATTGCATCACTACACGGTACGTCTGTGTAGCATGCGTCGCAAGCCCGGAGATTTACCTGCAAAATTTGTTAACAGTTTTATTGATGCTCTTGAAGAGATTGATTGGTGTTTGCAGAATATGTTTGGTCAGATTGTTACTAATGAAATAACGAGTATGAAGGTTATTTTTGGCCAGATTTTGGGTTTAGTAAGGCGATACAGGCGTAAAAGCTGTCTTTTGATGTAACATCACCAGTCGCCAGCGATTTCGCACCCTATGCCAAATCCGTACATATTACTCTTAAATATCCGTTTACCTGCAAGTTGTGTTGCCATGCTCAGGCTTAAGCGGGGGCGAGAAGAATGCTTTATTGTTGCAAAATCATATTCACAAGTTAGATGTAGCGTGTGTCGGGACCAAGGCTTTAAATTTTCATCACTTTGTAAAATTGTTGAGTCGATGTTTTGTGCACATCCGGAAAGCTTGGATGTGCGTTGTCCTGTGAAGGAATAGCCGATTTTTGTCGAAAACCCAAAAATTATATGATCTGCCCGAAAATATGGCGCTATTTGGTACACCAGGCCTGGTTGCTTGTGCGTCCATGCTTTAGTTAGCTGTATGACCCCAGTTTGATCTTTGTCGGTCTTTACGTGCCGATTTTGCTTGCTCTTTAATAACTTAATAAGACTTGCTTGCATACCTACGGTTACCCAGTCAAAGTGTCCGATGGATGCTTCTAGTGTAAGAGGTAATCCAAAATGCCCTCCATACCCCAAATCAAAACTTCCTAATTTATCGATATCTTTCTGTGGAGCGGTTGGTATTAGTAGGCCCGCAGACAGGCTTAGGTCGATGAAGTCAAGACGGCAGGTTTCTTCGTAATTGGTTGTCCAACCAGCAAGCAGCATTAAGTCACCAAGGCCTATCGTGCTAGTTGCGGCTCGAGTTAGGTTGAAGTTTGCCAGCTGAGTGTCAAGTTGGTCTAACAAAGCATCCCACTCAACTTGGGCGCCGCTTGTTGGGCTGTTGGCGCTTACATCAACGACAGAAAGCTCTTGTGTGCTTACTGCGGTTATCGGGAGAGCTGTTTGCACAAAAAAACCGTGTGTTAGGTTTTTTGTAAACTTTAGCCTTGTTCGATGCACTTTGGTGCGTGAAGTTAGTGATATTTGGCCAAAGCGCTCAGCGTCTGAGTATGCTAGTAGCGGGGTTAGTAAGGATGTGTCTTGATTTGTATCAAGGCCCTGGGCAAGCATTTTAATATTTTGGGGCCCGTACAGGTCAAATAGTTCTTGTTGCGTCCCATTGCCATCGCTACTGTGCTTGGTAATTCCAAAGCTATAATCAACATCGATTGATGTTAACAGTTTACGTTCAAATCTTGGTTCATCCGGCATTGCTGGTGCAAGGTAAAAATGCGGGGAATCAAAAGCGTTGATGCTTGCAATACAGCCTATCAATGCGATTAGGCGTAAAAGGCGACTGCCCATTTCTTCCTTTCATCAATAATGCGATCTGAACAAAGATATGAGTTTATCGTAAGCGGATCATGAGTACAAACTTAATATGAACTTTTTGGTGTATATGCTACTATGATTAGGTATAATTATGCTGATACGGGATCTTTTTGGCAATGGGATAAATAAAATATGGATGAGAAAAAAAATACGACTAACTCTGATCAGCCAGCACAAGACGCTAAGCTAGAGAATCAAGAACAGTCATCTAATGAAGAAGTTATCGACAGCTATCAAGATAGATATATTCGTTTAAGTGCAGACTTCCAAAATTTGCAACGACGCATGGCTAAAGAGCGGGTTTTATGGATGGACTCTGCCAAAGCAGGGGTCCTCAAGGGGTTGTTGGACATCGTTGACAACTTTGACCGCGCAATGGCCGATAGACCAGAAACTGCAGACAAGGATGTTGCTTCTTGGATGGACGGTGCCAATTTAATTGCGCAATCTTTCCACAAGATGCTGGATGATTGTAAGGTGGTTGAGATAGACAATGTTTCTGTTTTTAACCCAGAGTTACATGAAGCTGTGATGCGTGTTCCTGCCCAAGACAAAGAATCAGGTTCTATTGTTCAGGTTTTGCAGAAGGGCTATACCGTTAATGGAAAGCTTTTACGTGCAGCTAAGGTAAGTGTGGCCGAATAGCAATCTGTTGCTAATCATTCTCAAATCTTCTTACAAATAAATAAATTCTTTCGCAGGGGGTTATTCTCTTAACCCCTTGTCCCGGCATTCGCATAAAATTCTTAAGTTTCTTAAATAGGCCTGCATGTTCTTCGTAGCTTGAAGAGCGAAGTAGGGTTTGGCTAAGTTTTACGCGAAGCCTGGAACACGCTTAACGGAGTTATTTTTTTCGGTTATTCAAGTATTTTTCCTATAAAACTCTATTCCTTGTCATCCCCGGCTTTGAACGGGGATCCAGCCTTTCAGTAACTCATTTTTATGAATGTGACACGTCAGTTTCTTGATGATTTTATTTTTTATAGAAACTGTGAAATTGTATTTAATGGATATTATCTTTAGTCCTGGATCCCCGTACGCATGAGGATCACCCTACTTCGCTAAAGCTACGAAGGGCATGAAGGGGCAAGAATAGGCTGAGGTTGTTTGATCTAAAAGATACTTCATTATTAGCAGAACTGTTTGAAGCAACCTAAAAGCGTTAGCTTCTGGTTGCAACGTTTTTTGCGTAAGGGGCCCAGGGGTACCCCCGGCACCCTTGTCCGCGAGGGGTTGGGTGAGCAACCCCTCGCAAAAGTATTAAAGTATAGATGCAAAAGGTGATCAAATGAGCTATTTAAAGACTGGATCCCCGTATGCACGAGGATGACCCTTCTTCGCCAAAGGCTTCGCAGGGCAGGCGAGGGAAGATGGATTGCTAAAAATTTAGATATTTGTTTGTAAAAAAACAAAGCATGAAAGTTAGATAAAAATTTGTTTGTAAGAATGTTTATAAGGAGGGGGGGTTTTAGGGGCAGCATGTGCCCCTAAAGTTATTTTTTGAGTATACTCAAGAATGCTTCTTGTGGCACTTCAACACTACCAACTTGCTTCATTCTCTTCTTACCAGCTTTTTGCTTTTCGAGAAGTTTACGCTTTCTGGTGATGTCACCACCGTAACATTTAGCGGTTACATTTTTGCGCAATGCTGAAACATTTTCACGTGCTAAAATTTTTGATCCAATAGCTGCCTGAATGGCCACATCGAACATTTGTCTTGGTATAAGTTTACGTAATCTTTTGGCGATGTCTCGGCCCGTTGTTTGTGCGCTTTGTCCGTGAATAATTGTTGAAAGAGCATCAACAGGTTTACCGTTCAAAAGGATATCCATCTTAACAAGGTCGGAAACTTGGTAGCCGGCTTCTTCATAATCAAAGCTTGCGTATCCTGAGCTGAGAGATTTTATCTGATCATAAAAATCGGTCGCAACCTCGTTGAGTGGAAGACTGTACTTTAGGATAATTCGTTCTTCACCCAAATAATCCATTGATAGCTGTACGCCACGTCGCTGTGAGCATAGCTTCATTATGTTGCCTACGTACTGCTTTGGCAGAATGATGGTAGCATTAATCATCGGCTCAAATAGTGTGTCTATTCTGGTTGGGTCAGGGAAGTCTGACGGCCGTTCAATCGTGATGCGCTCTCCGTTATTCAGTAATACTTCGTAACGTACGCTTGGTGCGGTAGCTATGACCGCAAGGTCATACTCTTGCTCTAGACGTTGCCGAAACACATCCATGTGTAGCAGGCCTAAGAATCCGCATGAGAATCCAACACCCAGAGCATCAGAACCCTGTTTGTGTACAGATACACTGGCATCGTTAAGCGTTAATTTTTCGATAGCGTCTAATAAATTTTCGAAGTCGGCTGTATCTACTGGGAAAATTCCCGCAAAGACCATAGGTTTTGCTGGACGGAAACCTGGAAAAGGCTCAACAGGTTTTTTTGCTCTGTAGACAGTATCACCGACGCGAGCTTCGCGAACAGTCTTCATACCTGTGATAAGGTAGCCTACTTGTCCTGGATAAAGTGCATTTGTTGGCTGTGCATCCGGGTACATAAGTCCAAGCTCAAGAACTTCGTAGGAGGTTCCTGATTGTGCCAAACTGATTGTGTCACCCCTGTGGATGGCTCCGTCTTTTACTGAGATCAAACAGATAACGCCACGGTATGAGTCGTACCATGAGTCAAACAGTAATGCCTTAAGTGGTAGGTCTTTTGAGCCTTGCGGTGCCGGAATGTTGGCAACAGCGGCGTCCAAAATTTCTTCAATGCCGATACCATTTTTTGCTGAAGCCAACAAAACGTTTTCGGCTTCAAAATCAAACAGAGTCTCTAGCTCAGCATTTATACGATCAGGGTCTGCGTTGGCCATGTCGATTTTGTTGATTATGGGCAGGATTGTAAGTCCTTGCTCAAAGGCTAGATAAAAATTGGCCATTGTCTGTGCTTGCACGCCTTGGCAGGCATCTACAAGTAGCAATGCTCCTTGGCAGGCATATAACGATCGAGAAACTTCGTAACTGAAATCAACGTGCCCTGGTGTGTCGATTAGGTTTAAAAGATACGGTATGCCGTCAACCTCATAAAACATTGAGGCCGTTTGTGCTTTGACGGTTATGCCCCGTTCACGCTCAACCTGCAGCTTATCAAGAAACTGCTCATTTTTGTGACGCATCGACAATGTTCCAGTTATCTCTAGCATTCTGTCAGAGAGCGTAGACTTTCCGTGGTCGATATGAGCGATTACCGAAAAATTGCGTATACGGTCGGGTGTAAAGGTAGAAAGATCGAGATCTTGTATGTTTTGAAAACTCATAATGGTGGTCTATAGCCTTGTCTGTTGTGCCTGCACAAGCATCGGCACACTATGCACTGACACTTTGCTCTTACCAAAACAGTGTACCTAGAGTCGCCTGCTCAGGCAATAGTGGGGTTTGTGAGTTTTTTATTTTTATTAATGAACTTCTTTATTCGGCTTGTTCCTTTTTTCTTCAACGCATTAAATCCTCTTTTGATGCTCTTTCCATAATTGTGTTCTACGGCAGATACGAAGGGTATTGCTACAGTGATATCAATGAGCATATTAAGACAAATAACCGCGTCCCAATTTATATACCACACACCAATTCCCTGCTTAAGAAAATTCCAAGCAAACAGGTTTGCTGCGGGTCCGCACAAGGCTAACGCTCCAAGTAAAGCTAAGTTTATTTTACTCACTCTAGGCCTTTGGCTACACTTATCAGCTTTAAAGTTTTTGAGGGGGGCAATATTATGGCGAGGTGTTTCAATTAACTTTGTATTCTGAGCATTCACTTGATGTGCTGTTAAGGCAATTGTGAACATGAAAAGTAGTTTTTTAATGGAAATCAAATTCTTGTTAGCAGTTTATTAAAAAGTGTGTTTCTTTTCTGAATTATATTAGATTTTATTAGTTAAGCGGCAACCAATCCCCTTTTTTAAGCTTAGGCATTTTTGTTCGTTTACAATTTTTTGGAAGCTTGTACTGCTTATGGTTCTTTGATGAAAATTTGGCTATTATTTTGTGAATGTAGTTTAAATGACCAAAAGTACGCACTATTGCATGTGTTAATTGGTATACCTTAATATTCTTTTTACCGCCGTTATCGATTTGGGCATGTTGTTCTGCATCGGCACGGTTGCAAAATTTTTGGTGAATTAAAAGTCCGTTTCTTTGCGTGCAAAATTCGCGCACTATAGGCTTTGCTGCGAGGATATCAACTATGGCATTAAGGACTAAGGTTGCAGTTAAGCCAGCTCCAAATTTCCATACGACAACGTTTACGATTGGTGCGCAAATGATGGCTACCGCTGAATTAAAGATTAAACCTTTTTTTGCATGAGGTTGTCTTATCACACGAGATTTCTGATAGCCTTCAGAATCGATGCTCACTTTTGTCGTGAAATCTTGGCAGGCAGACAGTAGGCCGGAAGGGTTCTTAATGTAGGGTGGATTAGTTATTAGCTCTGTCTCTAAAGCATTCATCTGATGTGATGTTAATGCCATTGTGAATGTGAAAAGTAGTTTTTTAGCAGAAATCAAAGCATTATCCTTAAAGTTAGCAATTAATTCTTGTTGATAGTTTAGCATTTTTTATGAGAAAAACTACTTCCCTGGCTGGTATGTTTTTTAGCATGTAGATTGTAAAAGGCGTTCATGCAGGGCAAGTTGATTATTAATGTAATAGTGGGAGGTTCTTATTATTTCTTAGATTAAGTGACCCGCTTGATGTAACCATTTTGTTAATCAATTGATCTGTTTCCTTAAAGGCTTCTTCGCTATTTTTGTTTAATCTATCTTCGAACTTATCAAAAAATTGTTTATTAGCTTCCTCGCCGAGCTTGTTTTGTGGGGAGGGTCGTTTTGGTCGGGGTAAATGACTAGGAATTATGTATTGTTTTTCATTCCAGGGGCCAAAACATGGACTGATTGTGCTATTCCAATCATTAGGAAGAAGAAAGCAGCTATTAAGCAATGGTTTTTTTATGGAGAATTGGTAGTAGAGAGCTCCTTTGCTCGGCTGCTTGTGTTGATTTTTGTCAACACTAATAGCTAGTTTTTGGTGTTTTTTAAGGGCCGCCTGTAGGGTCTCTAGTTCACGAGCGTATTGGCGTAGATGTTCGGCATCCCAGATCATTTTCCCGGCAGAGATAGTCGTTCCAATGTATATAAGCCAAGAAACAAAGGCATGGAACTTTCTTTCACGTTTTGCTTCTTCTGTTTGGGAATTTTCAAGTTCTATATCCATCAAAAGACCATGATTTATAAACTTAAGAATTCCGCATAAAAGCAACAATGTGGCGGTTGCCAGGGCGCTTGAGGTTATGGACTCTTTAGCTCGACTCAATGCTAGCAGACGTTCTTTAGCAGCTTTATTTTTTTTAGGGACTGTTGTTTGATAACCATTTTTATCAAATGTGACGGTTGTTACAAAGTCATTGGTCACCGATTTGATAACTCGAGAGCTTGTTATTGTCGTCCTTGAACCATGTAAAGTTGTGGCAGCGAATAGGGGCATTGATAACGCAGCTATTAATAAAGGTAGCCGTTTAGTGTTGATTGTGATGGCTTTACCCTTTTATTTAAATGAGTTATTGTTCATAACATTTTGTAAATTATAGCGCTCAAGAGTGCTGCAAAAAAACACCAAACTGATGTCAGGTGAGCGTAGTAAAAAATATAGCTTAAGAGTACTGATATTACAATAAGCACACCAAGCTGTCGTAGTTCTTTCTTGGCGGTTATAAAAAATGGTGCGATGACTGTGATGCAGTACCAGACAAGGCCGATGGGCTCAAGCGGGCGAGGCATGTTAAAAGCATATTCAACATGGTTACATGTAATTGCCGATGTTGCTCCAACTTTTAATAATGCCCATAGCAAAGTTCCAGAGATTATCGTTCCAGCCCCGATAAAGCCTGCAAGGTAAAGACGTTTTTTTCTGTTTGTTTCTATCATATATATTGTAAATGGCATCCAAACGGGCCAAACAACATAGGCGAAAAACAGGAATGCATAACGGGCAAGTTGGTTTTGCGTGGCCAGTGCAGGCTGGGCGTGTGTTATCCAGACCATGCCCTCGCACAGCTGTTGAATCCCAAAAAAAAGTGGAATTGCCGCAAGTGGTTTTAGCTTTTTGATTCGATTTTTTTTAAGGGATAACAGACCGATAATAGAAAGTCCTATTCCAGCGGCAAAGCTTGCTTGTGCAGAAAAACACATCCTTTAACTCCTTCTTTTTAGTAAATGCATGGTTTTTTAGTTTATACCCGACAGCTAGAGTAGAAGCAATCGTTGCGACAGTATGCTTGCTAAAATGGGCATATTTTTGCGGGCAAGGCTGCTTTTCTTGTTTGATTGGCCTTGTCCGGGTATCCTAATAATGTTTTCCGATCGAGCATATTTTCTTTTTTCTGGGGGCTCAGATATCAATGGAAGAGCAGACTAAGCAGATACCTGGTGGCATGGTTCCACCTTCACCAGTTCGTATTGAAGACGAACTTAAGGACTCATTTTTAGACTATGCAATGTCAGTGGTGGTCAGTCGTGCCATACCTGATGTGCGTGACGGTCTTAAGCCCGTACATCGACGGGTGTTGTACACCATGGGTCAATTGGGGTTCCATTACAACAAACGGCATCGCAAGTCGGTTCGTGTTGTTGGTGAAGTACTTGGTAAGTATCACCCGCATGGTGATCAAGCATTATACAATGCCATGGTTGGCATGGTGCAGGACTTCTCTAAGCGTTATCCGCTTTTGGATGGTCAAGGTAACTGGGGTTCGGTTGATGGTGACAACGCAGCTGCTATGCGTTACACCGAAGTTCGAATGGCAAAAATTTCACAGGAACTGTTAGCCGATCTTGAAAAAGAAACGGTTACTTTTGTGCCAAACTTTGATGAATCGACGACTGAGCCGATTCTTCTGCCCAGCAAACTTCCGCATCTTCTGATTAACGGAACAACCGGTATTGCAGTTGGTATGGCGACTTCTATTCCACCGCACAATTTACGTGAGGTTGCTGATGGTTGCCTAGCTTTGCTTGAAGATCCTACTTTGGATGACGATCAGATACTCAAAATTATTCCTGGCCCAGACTTCCCTACGGGCGGTATTATTTGTGGGCGCGCAGGAGTTCTTAAGGCTTATAAAACTGGTCGCGGAAGCGTAAAAGTACGTGGCGTTGTTACCGTTGAAGAAGGTAAGAAAGGCGACTCAATCATTATTACCGAGTTGCCATACCTTGTTAACAAATCTGACTTGGCTGTTAAAATTGCGACTCTTGTTAAAGACCGCGTTATCGAGGGAATCTCGAACATCAAGGATGAGTCAAATCGACGAGGCATGCGTCTGGTTGTTGATGTAAAGCGGGGCGAAGATCCGTACATCATCATTAATCAGCTTTATAAATACACTACACTACAAACCAATATCACCATCATTATGCTGGCACTTTTGGATAACCGTCCAATTGTTTTCACTCTAAAGGGTGTTTTACGCGAATTCTTGAAGCACCGTAGAAATATGGTTTACAAGCGTACGCAGTATGAGCTCAAAAGAGCGCGAGCTCGTGAGCATCTGTTTGCAGGATTTATTATTGCTTTGGACAGCATTGATGCGGTGATTAAAGTTATCAAAACTTCTTCTGCCCCAGTTGATGCTATTGCCTCTCTAAACAAAAGTTTTGGGCTGACTCAAATTCAGGCTAAGGCTATTCTTGAGATGCGATTACAGCGTTTGACAGGCATGGAACAGGACAAGATTCGCGCAGAAATGGGCGAAATTAAGGAACGAATTACTTATTTGAGCACGATTGTTGATGATGATTCAGTGCTAACTAGTGTGGTTCGTGAAGAGCTTGAGTATGTGCGCAACACATACGGAGATGATCGCAAAACAAGGATTGAAGCTGCGGCTGACATTCTTACCGAAATTGATTTAATCCCTGATGAAGATGTGGTTGTTACACTTACTGGCAAGGGGTACATCAAGCGTGTACAACTTGACAATTATGGGGTACAGCATCGTGGTGGTAAGGGCAAGATGGGAATGGTCTCGCTAAGTCAGTCAGATGATTTGGTACAAGATCTATTTGTTGCTCGCAACCATGATGAACTACTATTCTTCACAAACTTTGGACGTGTTTACACGCTTCCTGTTTTTGCAGTTCCTGAATCATCTCGAACGGCAAAAGGCCGAGCAATTGTTAATATTCTGCCTCTCAATGAGGGTGAGCGAGTAGTTAAATTACTATGTACTCGCGAGCTCGAAGGCAAGTTTGTGGTTATGCTAACTAAGCTTGGTGTTATCAAGCGTACAGCTGCCCAAGCCTTTGCCAAAGTTCGTAAAACCGGTATCAGAGCGTCTAAGCTCAGAGAAGGTGACGAGCTAATATTCTGCTCTATTAGTAGTGGTGAAGATTCAATTGTAATTGCAACACGCAATGGTAAGGGAATACGATTCCCTGAAACAGAAGTTCGCTCGATGGGGCGTCAAGCTGCCGGTGTTATGGGTATCAGGCTACGTGGTGATGATCACGTTGTCGGTATGGAAGTTGTTTCTGATGACCGAGATATTTTGTTTGCAACCGAACGTGGTTACGGCAAGCGAGTCAGAGTCAAAGACTTCCGTGTAGCTCACCGTGGTGGTCTTGGTGTACGTACGATTCCAACAACAGCTCGCAATGGCCATGTTATTGCACTGGCTGTGGTTGATGATACGGCAAATATTCTTATGATCGATACGGTTGGTAAAATTATTCGATTGTCACCTTCTGAGATTCGTACAATGGGTCGCCAGGCTAAGGGTGTTCGTTTAATTCGTCTTGACGAAAAACAGCGACTCGCAACGGTTGTCTCGTTCTACGAAGACGAAACTCGCGATGTCGATAGTAATGATTCTGAGGACGAGTCGGTTGCTGTAAAGCAAGAAGATCAAGCTGCAAAGCCTGTTGATTCGACTGATTTGCCAAAGGATTCTAAAGACGCTAATCAGGTCAGTGAGAGTGCTGATGATTCGGCCAAGGAAAGTGATAAAACACAAGATTAATAAACATAATAATAGTAGATAAAGAACATGAATGAAGCATCATTGGTTTTGCTGCATTGTTCTCTTATAGAAGGTCTTGGCCCGGCGGTAGTGCAAAAGTTACTGCCGGGCATTCCTCGTGACAATGCTTCACAGTTATACGATTGGTCGGTTAGCGATCTGCGTGAGCGTTGTGACCTGTCAGAGCTTATTGCTCATAAACTTGTACAGGGTCTCAATGATCGACTTTCGCTTGATCGGGAGCTTGGATTGCTCGATAGGTCTGGCATTCGTTGGATTTCTTTGTTTGATCCAGATTATCCAGAACTTCTAAAAAATATTCATAGACCTCCAACTGGCTTGTATATTCAAGGCCAACTTCCTCAAGACAAAAAATCTATCGCTTTGGTTGGTGCTCGTAGAGCTGGTGAGTATGCACGCGTTGCTGTGCGGTTACTGGTAGGGCATCTTGTACAGGATGGCTGGACTATTGTCAGTGGTGGTGCCCGTGGCGTCGATACAATGGCACATGAGCAGACTATTGCTAACGGTGGCCAGACGGTGGTTGTGTTGGGTTCAGGCTTGCTAAGGCCTTATCCAACATCAAATCGCAAACTTTTTGAGCGTGTTGTTGAATCTGGCGGTGCGATTGTAAGTTCATTTCCGCTTAAAGTTGAAGCGCTGCCACACAACTTCCCCGCACGTAACAGAATCATTGCTGGAATGAGTCAAGGATCAGTTGTGGTGCAAGCTGCGCAAAGAAGTGGGGCATTAATCACCGCAGAATTTGCGCTCCAAGAGGGCCGCGAAGTGTTTGCTGTGCCGGGTCCAATCGATGACCCGTTGAGTGCGGGTTGCCATGCGATTATTCAAAGTGGTGCAAAGCTTGTGCACAGACCCCAAGACATTTGTCAGGAACTAAGCGCTGTTTCTGTTTGCTCGTTTGTTGAGCCTGAAGAAGCAAAACCTGCTTCAAATCGCAAAGTGAAAATGGTGCAAACTGTGATTGGCGCGCCTGATGTAGATGACTCAACTCTTCTTGGCTTGTGTCGTCAGCCGACCTGTGTTGATGACCTTGTTGAGCGGCTTGGTAAGGAGCTTGTTGATGTGCAACAGGAGCTTTTAACTTTGCAGCTAGAGGGGCGAGTCGAGCAGTTGCCGAGTGGGATGTGGAAAGTCACACGTTGATTTTGCCTTTTGCGTGTAACTTTTGTATTCTTATTCCTGTACGTGTAAGTACTTTTTAACTAAAAATTTATAAACAACATCGGAGATAATGCGATGCCAGTCCCAAAAAGAAAAACCTCTAAAGCCAGACGTGATAAGCGTCATGCTAACTCGGCACTATTTGTTAGCACAATTACTACCTGCCCAAACTGCTCTAAACCACGAGTTCCGCATGTTGCGTGCCGTGAATGCGGTTTTTTCAAAGGTCGTAAAGTAATGGACACCAAGGCTGACCGTGTACTTAGACGTGCTAAAGTCGCAGAAATAGCGCAGGCCAAAAAGCCAGAAGCACAAGTTGAGGCCCCAGTTGTTGAGGTTGCTTCACAAGAGCTAGAGGCTGACACAAAAAAATAGTGTTCTTAAAAATTAATAAAGCAGTTATGACAACCCCAGCAGCCTGAATCGGCTGTTTAGTGAGTCAAGGATTTACGGTATGGATGTACGGGTGGATTGGCGATCATTCTTGGGTGGTTACATTGATTGGGTAGATGAGGTCGTTGGACTGAGACGTATTGCCCTGATAATCGGTGTAATCGTGTTGTCTGGTGGATCTTGGTACGGATATCGTTTGTATCGCAATGGTGTCGAGACATCTGCTCAACGCACGATGAGTTCATTGTTCGATTTATGGCAGCAAGCTGTTATGAACCGAAAAGGTGAGCAAAGTCTGTGGAAGCAGCTAAGCGATGATTCTCAGCATGCTATGAAGCAACATGCTTCGTCCAACTTGCGACCATTCTTTTCAATACTGTATGCACAGGGTCTAATGCGAGCACAACCCTCTGCGCAGCAGGCTAAAGAAGCCGTTGCGTTGTTGCAAGATGGAATAAAACGTATGGCAACTAGCCATCCTTATTATCCGGCTATGCAGCTTGAGAGTGCAAAAATTATGCTAGACGCAAGTCAGCGATTTGGAGTTGCTAGTCACGACCAAGCAATAACAATTCTTAATGCTATTTCTACTGACAAAAACAATGCGTTCAGCACGATGGCGCAAGCACAGATTGCCTACGATAAGGCTTATCAAAGTAACGCAAAACACTAGACGTTTGGTGGTAAATCATGATGAAAGAACAACAGATTAAAAGTAGCTGTGTGCGGGTGCGTTTTGCACCATCACCAACGGGCCACTTACATATCGGTTCGTTGCGTTCGGCCATTTTTAATTGGCTGTTTGCTCGTCATCATGATTCTAGTTTTTTGGTTCGTATCGAAGATACTGACAAAGAACGTTCACTACAAAAATACACTGATTCAATTGTAAGTTCGCTTGACTGGATGGGACTACAGGCTGACCAGCCTTTGATTTTCCAGTCTGATCGTGAGTCCGAGCATCGGGCTGTTGTGCAGGAGTTACTTGCATCTGGTGACGCTTACTACGCTTATGCGCCTATAGATTTTGATGATGAGGACAAAGCGCCGACGGCACCTGATGGTAGCACGCATGAAAGTGACCCTGAAAACTGGGTTATTCGGCTCAAGGTTCCAAATGTTGATTACTTTACTTTTGATGATCTGATTCTTGGTAAGATTACTTTTGAAAAAGAGCAGGTACCTGATTTTGTAATTGCACGCTCTGATGGAACTCCCACATACAATTTTGTGGTTGTGCTTGATGATCTTGCTATGAATATTACACATGTCATTCGTGGCCAGGATCATATTTCCAACACGCCAAAACAGATTGCCTTGTACCAGGTGCTGGGCAAATCCGCTCCGCATTTTGCACATATTCCACTAATTATGAGTGAATCTGGTAGCAAGATGAGCAAGCGTGATTCAGCTGTTTCGGTGATTGAATACAAAAAACAGGGCATCCTTGCTCCAGCGTTGTGCAACTACCTTGTAAGACTTGGATGGTCGCATAAGGATCAAGAGATTTTTACAACAGATCAGATGATTCAGTTGTTTGATATTGGTGATGTTGGCAAAACCAACGCTGTGTTTGATTATAAAAAACTACTGTGGGTTAACAGCACATACATTAAAGCTGCCACAGCAGCTGAACTGATCGAGCTGGTTGAGCGTGATGTTGCCCCTGGTTGGCAGGAATCACTCAAAGACTGGAACGATGACAATTTAGAGAGCATTGTTGCTCTTTATCAGGGGCGAGTTAATACGCTCCTAGAACTAAAGAAATCTATAAGTGATCTTTATCAGGGTCCTGATGCATACCATTTCGGTGATGCGTCGGAAGCTGATTCTTCGTGGTTAGAACGAGTTACCGACCTTGAGTCGGTGCTGAATGGATTGGCAACTTTTTCAAAAGAGGCTATTTCAGAAGCGCTCAAAGCTTATGCTCGCCAAAAGGGTGTGAAGTTGGGAGTTATTGGGCAGCCATTGCGCGTTGCGTTGACCGGGTCAACAAGTAGTCCTGGAATTTTTTCCATGATTGCCTGCCTTGGTCAGACTGTTACCCTTGATAGGCTGCATCGTTTTATGAAGTATCTCAGGTCGTAAAGCATAAAAAATTACATCATTTGTAGACCTGATTATCTGTATCATTGCAATAGCAAAGGGGTATGAATATGCATACTGCCCTATTTTTCCCAGGATATGGTACACAACGCGTTGGCATGGTAAAAGATTTTTACAACGAATCTCGCGCTGTACAGGAGCTTTTTGAAACAGCTTCTCATTGCTTGGATATTAATTTTGTTAAACTATGTTTTGCCTCTTCCGATGCACAACTTGCTCGGGTGCAAAACGCCTTTCCAGCCCTTTTTCTTATGCATGCTTCGGCCGCCTGTTACCTGCGAGAGCAAGGCATTAATTATGATGTTGTAGCTGGTTGTGGTGTAGGGGCGTATTCTGCAGCTTATGCTGCGGGTAGCCTAGCTCTGGCTGATGGGTTGTATCTGCTTTCTAAGTTGGTAAAGTTTTATCGTGAAACTATCGATACAGATGTGTGGGGCAAGGTTCGCATTGATGGCTTGTCGTCATCGCAGCTGGAGAGCTGTCAGGTTGTTGCTTCAGGGGATGCTCGTGTTGTTATTACACTTAGCTCAACATCGCACATTCTGATCTGCAAGCTTACAGCTTACATGTCGCTGAGGCAGACCAGTTTATCCTACAATAACAAGGCAATATTGACCGACCTTGGCGTTGAGTCCGGCCAGCATGATTCTTTGTTGCAGGATGCTAGCTCCAGTTTTGTTCAATACTTTAACAAGGTAGACTTCAGAGCGCCAAACAAAAAGTATGTTAGCGAACTTACCGGTCGTGCGTTAAAAACGGCTACTGCTGTTCGTGCTGCTATCATTAATCAAGTTACCCATCCGTTGCGCTGGGATTCGATTGTGCGCAAGGTTGAGCAGGCTGACCGTCTGCTTGTAGTTGGAAGCCTTCCGTCCTATATTCAGGAGCGGGCGCAGACCTACTCGATTACCACCAGTCGCGATGTTTATGCTTTAAGACCAGCTTCTGCTGCGACTGTTGATACACAGCAACAAATTTTTTAGGGGCTTTTTTAAAAGCCCTCCATTACCCAAATTCATTTAATAACAGTTTTTAAACTAACTTTTATGTTTCGTATTTTGCTACTTCGACACCATGCTTCGCTTAACAGTTACGACGAACGTGCAGGCAGTTAAATCCTAAATCGTGGCTAAACCCGATCTCTCGGCGTAATTCGTATAACGTAGACGGACCTAGCTAAAGCTCTATTTGCCAATATAAAAAGTTTTTCCTTGTAATCCCCGGCTTTGAACGGGGATCTAGGACTACAGATAACTTCCGTTAAGTCCAATTTAACAGCCAATATTTCAATATATAAGAGCCACTAGAAACCTTATTTAATATCTTAAAATGAACTACTTAAAGACTGGATCCCCGTTCAAAGTCGGGGATGACAAAAGAGACAGTCAATAATAACCCGAACTTTGCACAAAGCCACGAAGGACAGGCAACCCAATCTACCTCCATGACCAGCGAAGCCTTTGGCGAAGACGGATCATCCTTTGTCGTTGCAATCTATTGACTTTTTGTAGTAAATTATTTTATATTTAGAATATATCTATGTTGTTTCATGTGGGCTGTCCGCATGCATAGTTAGTTTAAAAATTTTCATAAAAAGGAATTTTATTATGAAGAAAGTATTAATTTTATTGAGTGCTGTTCTTGTTACAGGTGCCATGGTCGCTAGAGATATGTCATCTAAGGAATGTACTCTTGCTAAGGGTGTTTACAAAGTAATCAATACTCCGGATAACTGGAATGGCTTGGTGAAGGCTATTCGTAACGGTTCATCACAAGATGAAATTGGACGCAACATTGGTAACGCTTTCGTAGAAAGTTTGGGTAAAAATTATCGTAAGATGACGGCTGATCAGAAGCAGGCATTTGGTAAGGCTGTTGTTACAGAATTAGCACCTGCACTACCAGCTTTGCTTAAAGAAGCATATGCAAGTTCAAGTAAGTCAGAACAAAATGAGCTGACACAAGATATTATCAACTTAATTGAGAATGCCAATGCCAAGGCAAGCAAGAAGCTCAAAAATTCGTTAATTGATGATTCTATGAAGATCATTAAGAATGAGGATTACCCGCAATTTGCACCATTTAGAACAATCATCACAGATATAACCAACAAGAAGTATGACATCTTTGGGCCGCAAATAACGGCTACTGATCTTGTTAGCTACTTCAATGATGGTTTCAAGGGTCATAACTGTAAATTGCCTAAGGCAAAAACCAGTTAATAAAACGCGGTCATTCAATGACTGAGTGCAATGGGTAGCGAAGTAAAATTCGTTACCCATTTTTTTTATCAAAATCTTATTGATATAAGTAAAAAAATAGTACCCTAAGGCTGAGCCCAGGCTTCGCTATAGCTACGCCGGGCAGGTATGGTTTGTGTAACCGTACGGGGGGGTAAATGTAATTACATTGCTGTAAAAGGCAAGAAAGGGAATATCATGGCCGATGCAAGACAAGATGTTTACGCAGTCTTGGTAGAAATGGTCGCAAAGCAGTTGGCAATCGACGCGAACCAAATCAAAGTCGGAGCAACGCTTGAGAACCTTGGGGTAGACTCTCTCGACCGAGTTGAGTTGATCATGCAGATCGAGGAAAAGTTTGGTGTGGCGTTGGATGACGTGACAGCCGAGAAGCTAGAAACTGTCGATCAATTTGTCGATTACGTGCATAGCTTGATTTAGTATCAGTTCTTAGGTGTGATTTGCGCGAAAGAAAAATTTACAAAATAAGAATGAATTAACAGTTTTTTGCTGTGAAAAGAATTTTTTCCTTTGTCATCCCCGGCTTTGAACGGGGATGACAAGTGAGGAGCAGTATCGATGGAACAAAGATAGATAAGGTCGATCTTAATATTATCATTCATTATCTGACAGATATGTTAAGTATATATATCAAAAAACCGGCCCCGCGAAATTGCGGAGCCGGTTTTTTTGTACCAGTTTCGTGTGTCCTTCTCAGCTCTTAATTAAAAGAGTCGAAGGTCAGAACCTAGAAGTGTAGACCACCTTGGACCATAACACTCCAGATGTTCAGCACGCCCTTTTTGTTGGCGTTGTTAGAGGCGCTAAATTCGCCTTTACCACCGAAACCAACGTAAGGTGCCCACTCGTTGTCATTCCAACGGTAGTTAGCCATGCCGTAGACTGAGTGTGATGCCTGTGATGGGTTACCAACTAGATCAAGCTTAGCATTGTCGCTAACGTTGTACGTTGCGGCCATGGTTGCTGTTGAAGCTGTTGATTGATCAACGATGTTTTGTATTCCACCGACTGCTACGAGCACGTTAGCTGTACCAGCTGTAGCAACTTTATTAGCACCTTTAACGCCGTAAACTGTAGAACTAGCTGCAGATGCGTTGCTGATTTTCTCTTTTGACTTGTAGTAGAAGTTGTAACCAGCATCGAAACCGTAGTTGTCTTTGCGGTACTCAATCTGCCCAAATACATCAGCAAGGATGTCGAATTTGACGTCTACATCACGTGTACTGACATTTGCGCCATGTACGATTGCTGAGTCATAAGTGTAGTCAGCTTTGAACTTCTTAAGAAGCATGTAACGAGACATTTTGCCGTAATCTACAAAGTCGAAGGTGCGCTTCTCTTTGTTTTTCAGGCCGGTAACAACTTTTGCACCAGCGCGAACAGCAAAGCTGCTGTCATCTTTGTCGTGTAGGTTCTTGTAGAAGTGTCCACCACCACCAAGTTGCCAGTTCTTGTTACCAACGCGTGCTTCAAAAGCATACTTGTTATCTGGCTCGTTGCCGGTTGGGGCAACTACATTACCAAAGATTCCGAGTACACAGTCATCTTTGCGGATGAAGTTGTAACCAACTTGTGCATCAACATCAGCTAAAGCAAACTTAGAGCTGTCAACTGAGCTGTCGCCATCCATTGTGATGATCTGCCATTTTTGATCTTCGGTTTTGTCACCGAAATCTGTGGCACCAAGGAGGGCTGTTTTTAGCGAAGTGAGAACATCTGAAGTCGCATCTGCTTCAGCCATGTAACCATTTAAGGCAGCGGTTGCGCTAGGTGTTGTGTTAGTTTCTGCACCCTTTGCTTCCCATTTCTCGTATGCTAGTGGTGCATTTACCATGAAGTACAAGCCTTCAAACCACTCATCTAGACCGAGGTGGAAGTTGAAGTCAGCAACAAAGCGTGTTACTTGAGGGTCAAATGTTACTTTACCATCATAGGCTATGCCTAGGCCAAAGTTATCAGCTACGATGTCAAGAGTCTTACTTCGGCCGCTTATAGCTGAGCCTTTGAAGTTCAATACACCAGCTGAATCAGAACCGAATAGTCCTTCAGTAATACGCTCTCCACGGAAAGAACGGTCGTATCTCGCATTAACCGAGAAGTTACCGTACATTTCTTCCTTGTCTTTCATGTGCATTTTATCTGCACCCAAGCCCATCTCCATAAAGAGATAGTCACCCGGTGAACGAGGAACGAAGTTAGCTACATTGGATTCTAGTGGACCTGCAGACAAACTTGATATAGCTACTGCTGAACACAATAGGGCTATACCAAAAGCTTGCTTGAATGTTTGTTTCATAAAAATTTACTCCTTTTTCGTTTCCATTGATGGAGGACGAAAAAATAATCAGTTAACGTTTTATCTTGGTGTAACGCCAGTGGGACGTATGTGATACGTCTAAAAAACGATGCCTGTCCTTCTCCTGGCCCCCCCTTTCGATTTTTTATACCGTGCTTCACTGAGCACCCTACACATTTGAAAAACCCGATTATCAGATGTGATCCTGATACCTCGATTCCTAATGTAGTCAAAATGAACTGCGATTGCAACAGTTTGTTGGTCAAAGCGCCATTGGGGTGTGTTATTGGCTTACATGTTGCTTTGAATTACCCCCACGGCCTGGCATACCTTACACCATCGCAATCTATACAATTTTTTTGCAAGAAGGTCAAAGATCTTTTATTGTTCAAGGCAGAAAGCCTATTTTTTTGGGAGCGTAAATGACAACATTTTTGGCCTGGATTCTAGGATATACGCAGATAATTGTCGAAAGTTTGCCCGTCAGCAGCTCTGGACACATTTCGATACTTGTTTTATTGCTTGGTCGTATTTTTGGCATTGATGTAACACCTAGCGAATTGTGGGACGACTTAATTCAGTGGCCAACAATTTTAGTTTATATATTTTTTTGGGGAGCTAGCGTTGCTCGCCTGGTGTTTGTATGGCGTCGAAGTTGGTTGATTTTGTTAAGAATGAGTTTCTACCTGCTGTTGGGTGGGCATGTGACTGCGTTTTGGTACTTCTTGTTCAAATATACCAACCTTACCTCGTTCTGGCCGCTTTGGTTGGGTTTTATGATTACCGGGATATTGCTCGCAAGTCTTGCTTGGTGCGAAGTTGGTACACGGCGGGTTAATGTGTGGCGAGTTGCGGTGCTAGGGTGCGTGCAGGGGCTGGCTCTGTTGCCCGGGGTTTCAAGATTTGCCACCGTGTTTGTTGTTAGTCGATGGCTGGGATTGCCGATTAGGCGGGCTGTGGCTATAACTTTTGCATTGCAGTTCCCGTTGCAGATGGCCGCTGGTTTGCGAGGTGTGTATCATTTCTTTGGGGCAGACTGTGCCTATGTGTTGAATATCTGGATGTTGCTTGGTATGATGCTCGCGATAGCTGGTGCGTATTGGCTGCTTTGGTACATGGTTGTATTGGCCTATACGCGCCGTCTATACAGATTTTCGTGGTATATGTTAATGCCGATCTTCTTTTCGATGATGCTTGGCTTGTAAAAGGGATGTAGAGATGAGTTTGCGTTATGCAAAACAACAGAGGTGGTGGTGTTATTTGGCCGCTCTGGTGTCTTTATCGCTGGCTATTTTTACCGCTTTAACGATTTTTTTCTTTTCTACTAATGAAGCATCCTGGTCAACATTTGTGTCTGGATCAGCAGGCTCGCAACATATTTTTGGAGTTGTTGGTTCCTGGTACGCTTCGCTTTTGATTTACGCTTTTGGTCTTGCTTCTTATATGCTGGTGCCGATTTTCATTTACTTTGCGTGGTTCTTTGCTACCGGTGCAACGGTTTTGCGTGAGTGTGAGCGTTTACTTGCATGGATGGTTTTGCCCGTGGTTGCATGCGGTTACGCTTCATTATATGCGATACGCATTGGGACTATGTTTGGAGGAGGGTGGCTCGGCCTGCGTGTTGTTGCTGCCGTGCAATCTGTGTTGGGCTTATCGCTGACTGGGCCGTTATTTGGTTGTGCGTTGGTTGCTTGTGCCGTGCTTACGTCTCGCCTGAAGGGCATCGTTCTGGTTGGCAAGTTTATACGCTTAGCTATGTTTGTGTTGCAACCAAAGTATACGCTAGTGCCGTTTTATAAAGCATCGCGCTGGTTGGCTGTAGCCATGTGGCATTTGAGTGCCAATTGTACCCGTTGGGTTGTAATGGGCCTCAAGGGCAGATTGTCAGAAGAGATAGCTGGGCAAACAGTTGAGCATGAGTACTCACAAGAACAAGATTTGTATGAGGTGTATGACGATCTTTTCTGGGACAACGACAACGCTGGCGCCAAGGATCTGCTTGAGGGCTATGACGCTGCGGTACGTGACAAGAAGAAACTGTCCGAGATTGGCTCCAAGCCAAAGAAAACTCGCTATAAATTGCCCGCAACTCCCGTGTTTGGCAAACAGGCAAAGGGGTATGTGTCGACCTTTAATCAGGCAAATCTTGATGAAAAGGCGCGAATTCTTGAAGAAAAATTGAATCATTTTGGCGTGCACGGCAAGGTTGTTGTGATGAACGCAGGGCCGGTGATTACACTCTTTGAATATGAGCCAGAAGTTACGACCAAAATCAGTAAAATTGTTTCGCTTGAAGACGACTTGGCTCTCGCTCTCAAGGCGCATAGCATTCGCATAATTGCTCCAATTCCTGGCAAAGCGGCTGTTGGTTTTGAGATAGCCAATGATCAGGCACAACCAGTTTTTTTTGCTGATATTGTGCGTGATTCAGCGTTCAAAAATAACGATGCGTTGCTTCCTATGATTTTGGGAGTTGATACCGTTGGAGAGCCTGTAGTTGCGGATTTAGCTAAAATGCCACACCTTTTGATTGCCGGGTCAACTGGCTCCGGTAAGTCTGTTGGGTTAAATGCTATGCTTACGGGGCTTTTATGCTCACGAACCCCTGACGAGCTAAAACTTATTATTATCGATCCTAAGCAGCTTGAGTTTGCCGTTTACGCTGACATTGCTCATCTGCTGTTCCCGATTGTAACCGACACCAAGCGTGCGGTCCCTGTACTGCGCTGGTTGGTGCAAGAGATGCAAGACAGATACAGCGTAATGATGACGGTTGGTGCGCGTAACCTTCAGGGTTACAATGAGTTGGTTGAGCCTGCAAAGCGCTTACCAAGCATTGTATGCATTATCGATGAGCTTGCTGACTTAATGATGACAACAGGCAAAGATGTTGAAGACTTAACAGCGCGTATTGCGCAGATGGCGCGTGCCGCAGGCATTCACATGATTGTTGCTACACAACGGCCATCGGTCGATGTTATCACAGGACTGATCAAAATTAACTTCCCAAGTCGTGTTGCCTTCCGGGTAACCTCCAAGACCAATTCACGGATTATTTTGGATGCTCCAGGAGCCGAAAAACTTCTAGGTAAGGGTGACATGCTGTTTTGGGATCCTCAATCCTCGATGTTGCGTCGTGTGCACGGAGCATTTGTGCGCAATGACGAGATAAAACAGATAGTAGAGCATATCAAGGCGCAGCGTAAGGTCGAGTATCGTGACCTGCAAGAAGTGTTACGTATCGATGCTGAGCAGAACAAGGAGGCCGAAGATGTGCTATACGATGATGTAAGAGAGTTCTTGCAATCTGTTGACGAGATATCAATTTCGCTATTGCAACGTAAGTTTAGGATAGGCTACAATCGCTCGGCCAGGCTTGTTGAGCGGCTCGAAATGCGTGGCCTAATTTTACCTTCAGACGGTGGCAAAATGCGTAAGGTTGCGCAATTTTCGGATAACTAAACGAAAGTGCGCATTTAATAGGCTTTTTGCTTGACAAATAAGCAATCGAAGGCGACTCTATAAAGAGCGAGTGATCCTCTCGTGTAGACGCCCAAATGAAAGGATGAGGTATACCGATGTTGGATTTTGGACGTGATTTTTTGGCGAGTTTTGCTCCGGATATAGTTTTTTTAGCGGACAATTTCCCAAAACAACCACGATGTTCAATTGATACAAGAAGTTTAGAAAGTGGTGATATCTTTGTTGCCTTAGTTGGGGACAAAGACGACGGACACAAACATATTGAAACGGCCTTTGAACTGGGCGCTTCAGGTGTTGTAATGGATGCTGCAAAGCGTTCAGTCCTGGATAAGCTTGATGCTTCAGTATGGAGTGATAAATTTGTTGCCTTAGTTCCAGATCCATACGATTTTTTGATCGAGTTGGCACGGAATTGGCGTCAGAAGTTTACGTACCCTTTGGTCGCTATAACTGGCTCCGTTGGCAAAACATCTTCTAAAGAGATTGTTTCACGAATTCTAAGCAGAGCTGGAATAAAACACCTAGCAACTTTGGGCAACCAAAATACGATGCTTGGCGTTGCGCTTAATATTTTAAAATTACATGGCCAACATCGAACAGCTGTTTTTGAGGTTGGAATAAGCTCACGTGGCGAAATGCGGCGCATTGCTGATATTTTACGCCCAACAAGTGCAGCTGTTACTTGTGTGGGGCATTGCCACATGGCAGGCCTTGGTTCAATTAATGATATTGCCTCAGAAAAGCGTGCGATTTTTTCATTCTTCGCAGAAGATGGAATCGGTATTGTAAATGGTGATCAACCTATTCTTGCAAATGTTTCGTACGGTCATCCAGTTATCAGATTTGGGTCAAAGACCACTAACCAGGTTCAGGCTCGCAAGATTCAGATGGGTAGTGACAAGGCGACGTTTGTACTAAAATTGTATGGCGTTCGTCACAAGATCACAGTTCATAACAACCACATCGGTTCAGTATTTAACGCTCTGGTAGCATCAGCAATAGCTCATGTGCTTGATATTGATCAAAAGATAATAGTTGAGGCGATACAAGAGCCTCTCAACATAGCCCGTCGCTTTGAGCGCAGGACGTTGAAAAACGTGTCCGGTGTTTTGATTGACGATGCTTATAATGCAAGTCCAGAAAGCGTAAAAGCAGCTTTGCTTGCGTTTGAAAAAGTGCAAACCAACGGAACTAAACTTGCAGTGTTGGGTGATATGCTTGAGCTTGGTGTTAACGCGCCGTTCTGGCATAGACAACTTGGAAGATTTTTACGTAAAGTACCTTCATTGCGTGAGGTTGTTTTGGTTGGCGAACATGTTCGCTGGACTAAATCGACTGTACCGCTTGGAGTTAAAGTACACATGGCCCAGAATTGGGAAGAGGCAACTCGCCTTGTAAAGGGACAAATCGGGCAAGACAGTGTAGTCCTGGTAAAAGGTTCTCTTGCGCTTGGACTCTCACACTTGGTTGATGAGTTGTCATCTTCAGTAATCACGCAGGAGCGTGCATAGAAGTGACTCTAATGACGGCTAACAAAATGCCCAAACAAATCCTTGAACGAACAACTGACTACCACATACCGGTCATGGTTGATCAGGTACTTGAGTACCTATCTCTTAAACCAGGCAAGGTTTACTTGGATGTGACATTTGGAGGTGGCGGACATACGCGAGCCATTCTAGAGTCTCAACCCGATTGCCGTGTTATTGCCTTTGATTGGGATCCCATAGCTATCGATCGTGGGCAAGCAATGGTTGATGAGTTTGAGGGTCGGCTACAATTGATTTTGGGTAATTTTGCTCTTTTGTATCGTATTTTCAAAAAACAGAAGCTTGGCAAGGTCGATGGAATTCTTGCTGACTTTGGAACCTCTCACGCTCAGATTTTATCTAAGGATGGTTTCTCGTTCAATCGTGATACTCCGTTGGACATGAGAATGTCTCCTTCGTTTTATCGAAAAACGGCTGGCGATGTTATCAATACTTTTACGGAGCGAGAGCTACGTGATCTTTTTTCACGCTATGGGCAAGAGACTTATGCCGGACGAATTGCTCGTTCAGTTGTTGAGGGACGCCGCAAGGCAAGAATTCGCTCTACAACACAGCTTGCCACTTTAATTGAGCGATGTGTGCCCAAGTCAAAGGCTCGCAAAATTCATCCTGCTACGCGAGTGTTTCAAGCTTTGCGCATTTATGTGAATCATGAAATTGAAAACATTAGCATATTCTTAAAGCAGGCGGCAGACCATTTGAATGTGGACGGCAGAATTGTTTGTATAAGCTTCCATTCCCTTGAAGACCGTGCTGTTAAGCAATTTTTTAGAAGTGAAGATAGTCTAGAAGTGTTAACCAAAAAGGTGGTAATGGCGCTTGAACAAGAGCTATCTGTTAACGCGTCTGCCAGATCAGCTCGCTTACGAGCTGCACAGAAGAAGGGTGTATAATAATAAATAGAGCAAAAGTTGACAGTAATAGCTTATAATCGTACAATAGCCTATGTCGTTGCTTGGAAAAAACAGCGATATTAGGGTGAAGTAGTAAGTATCACAGCTAAGGACAGTTTGATGGAGATTACAGAGGTTAAGGTATACCCTGTTCAAGACGAAGGTCGGCTCAGAGCGTATGCAACTATTGTCTTTGAAAATTGTTTCATTGTTCGGGATCTAAAGATCATCGAAGGTGCTAAGGGATTGTTTGTTTCAATGCCTTCGCGTCGCAGAAAAGACGGAACCTTCAGAGATGTGGTTCATCCACTTAACTCTGGAACGCGCGAGACAATCGAGCGTATAATTATTGAAGAGTTTGAAAGAAACGAAGGGGAGCTAGCCTTGTCTAACCCAGAAGTTTCGGACACTGCAACTGCAGAAGTAGTTGAAACAGCAACAGAAACAGAAGAAATTGCGACAGAAGAAGCTTTATAGTTAATTTTGTGGCATAATTAAAGAAACTTAATGGGGCGTCGCCAAGTGGTAAGGCACCGGTTTTTGGTATCGGCATGCGCAGGTTCGAATCCTGCCGCCCCAGCCAGTTATGTATGAACCCCGATCGAAAGGTCGGGGTTTTTGTTTGATTGATTTAATTGCAAAGGTTTTTCTCAATGAGCCAAAAAATACTGTATCTTGCTTCTGCATCGTCGTCACGGGCAATGTTACTTGATGAAATTTGTATGCCGTACAAGCTTTTAAAGCAGACAGCTGATGAATCATCTTGCGACTGGGGCTTACCTATTCAAAAGTTGGTGACTAGTATTGCACATCTAAAAATGGATCATGTAATTCTTCCAGAGCCGGGGCAAGATGGGCAGGTGATTTTTGTTGTCACAGCCGATACAGTTTCGCAAGACTATGAGGGCAACAATTTTGGCAAGCCGGTTGATTTGCAGGATGCGTATCGAATGGTTCGTATCTTGAGGAATGGATCTCTGGTTGGAACGGGGTTTTGTGTAGCCAAATTTTGTGTCAAAAATGGCGCATGGGTTAAGATCGACTATCGTCAGGGGTATGCGCAAGCTAGATGCAAGTTCGATGTTCCTGAGGCATTTTTAGAGACATACTTCAAGCAGCATCCTGTTAGCTTACGCGCTGCCGGTGGCATGGCTGTTGAACAGTTTGGTTTACAGTTTTTTAAAGAGATTAACGGCTCCTTTACCGCAATAGTCGGTCTACCGCTTTATGAGCTTAGGGCGGCGTTGACTGAGTTGGGTTTTTACGACGAGTTTCTTTGATAGATCTTAGGCGCTAATTCTTTGCCTCAAGGTTTATTCAAGAATTTAGCATTGTGTCGCAACGTTTTTTGTTCTGAGCAATCAACTCTATTAGCCTAGGGAAGTTTTTTACAAGGTCATATTTTATAATTCGTTTTGGGTATAGAATTGGTTTTTGTACTCTAATTCCGCACACTATCTGAGTATATGATGAGTAATAGTTCCATTCGCGCCGCTCTTGTATTTTCTCTAATTGGGCGACTGATGACCAAAAGTCAGGAGGATGCAAAAACCGATTGAATATACTTATCTTAGGCTGATTGGTTGATAAATCTGTAAAAGGGTTGGGATTTGTGTTGACCTCGCTGATTGGTTCTTCTGGACCTTCACTTTGTTTCTTAAGGTAGTTTGATAGAAGTTGGGGAAGATCGATTGCGTCTTTGCTTGATGAGGCAACGACAGAATATCTTTCTTTATATGATTTAGAGGTCTTTTTGCGGGAAGGGCCACAGGCTTTATTGAAAGTAGTTGTATTGCGAGGGCGCTTTTTGTCGCGACTATTTCTTCGATCGCGAGAATCAATCTTGTAAATTGATCGATCTTTTTCTGTGTCTGGGCATTCATGCGATATAAAATTACGTATTTTTAAAGGACTGCTTTCTGTGCATTTACAGCCATGGGGGCAGTAGAATTTATAGCGCCCTTTGCTAGCCTCGTTGGACTTGGTTACAATCCTGTATTTTTTGCATAAAGAGCGATTTTTACGTAAATGTGCTGAAAGCGTATTTACGTTACTATATTTGCGGCCACAAATGGGGCATTTCGCTACTTTTGTTTTTGTTATATTACTGTGGAATTTCTTATCCGTAGGCAGCATCTGTGATGTTGTGAACATAAAAAGTGTTAGTGTCAGTACGGTTATTAGTCTCAATGCTTTTCCATTTAATCGAACATGTTAGATGCTTATTTTTTGACTTAGATCCTGTTATGCGTTGAACCTAGAAAAAAGAGCACCGTTTTTGGTATAAAACGGTGCTCTTACTTGTTTATTATTATTTAATTTCTATTTTTTAAGCCATCCGGCTGCCAGCGTCTTAACAGTTCTTTGTAAAGTGTCTCTTGCGGATTGTCCGCAGGATTACTTTCGAGCTGTGTTGTTGTGCGAGATACACTTCGTGCAAGCATTGTTTGGTCGCAAGCATCGGTGTCTATTTGTTTGAGTGTTGGCAGAAGATTATTTGTTAAAACACGGCTAACTCGTTCTTCATCAAGACTTTCATCAAGAAGTTTTTCTGTGGCAGAAAAAAAGTCGATGATGCTTTGTTGAGCTTCTTCGGCGATGTCGGCTACTTGAATAGTCTCCAATATTCGTAGCTCATCTGTCAGACCATGCTTCATGGCCTGTTGGATTAGGTGTTTAAACGCTTTTCCTTCGTTATCGGCCAGCCATTGTAGTAGTGCAAGTAGGCGATACGACACAACAAATCTTCCATTCTTCATACGATTACCCCCCGTATGGTTGTTGGTAGCGCGTTATTCTTGCTGATGTTACTCATCTTCATAGTCAACCTCCCAGTCTTCCATGGCAAGAGTTTGTTGATTTTTGTTGTCAGTTTTTTCCGATTCTGGTGAAGGCAATTGACGCATTTCCGTGATTTTTTTAGCGTATGTACGAGCGTTTTTGTGTAAATCAGTTTTTTCTTGTTCAAGTTCTTGATCCATTCGTTGGAACATGTCGTTCATCTGTTTTTTCAGAGTTGCGACTTGCTTCTTGAGTTTGAGAACCATCTCAACGCCAGCTAGGTTAATTCCCAAACTGTGAGTCAAGTGGATGATCAGCTCAAGCCTATCGATATCGCTTTCTGAAAAAAGGCGAGTGTTTCCCTCTGATCGCTTCGGATTTATAAGTCCCTGCTTCTCGTACATTCTGATTGTTTGTTGGTGCACGGAAAACATCTGAGCGACAGCTGAGATCGAAAAATGGCCCTTTTTACGCTTCATAAGTTTTTTAACGCTTTTTTGCTTACGTAAATACTATCTACCATCATAAGATACTATATCACAAAAGAGGGGTTTCCGTTATGAGTTTTGTGCAATACCCCTAATTACAGTGCATTTTTCCAGGTAAAAATCTTGTTTGCCTTGTAAAGCAAAGCTGCGGTAGAGCTTGGGCTAAGATTGATTTAATAAGGATTCAATTCTGGAACGAACCGATTAAACGTAGTAAAGTCAGAGCCAAGATAGAGTCAATTAAATGGAAAAATTTATAGAAGGTTATCTTTATGACGATCAGGTCGACACTTTTATTACTGTTACTTCAGGTTCCCTTGTTCATGTCAGCCCGTATCGTTAAGAGCCGAGTTGAGGTTTTTTATGTGGAGGAGGTCGCAGATGGGCATTCCTTTATTTATCGAATTGATGCTATCGATGGCAAAAAGCGTGAATCATGGTCGATTGACGGGGCCAGTGTTGATTTAGCTGAGTACTCTCAAGAACTTCTGCAAGCTGACATGCGAGAGCATCATCGTGAGCGAGATTGTGAGCGGATGAAGCAGTTGGCAAAAATTGAGGAAGAGCAGGAGTTGCGGGTTGCTCTTTCGCGCAAGCTGGTCAGGCTTACGCTTGCCGATGTTGATCGCAATTACGAAAAAATTGCCAATGTTCGCTTGTATGCTTACCGCGTGTACGACCATACAACTTTTGAGTCGGCAGAGCAGCTACAAAATTTTGTTGAAGAACGTTGTGTGCAGGTACGTGAACTGCTGGAGGAGCCCTCTTACCAGGTTGATGTGCAACAGCTTGAAGCCATTGCACGAGAACTTGGTCAGTATCCAGAGCGTCTTGAGCAGATGTACAGGGCAACTATAAAAAATGCCATTGCCACCTGCGATGATACAAAGCTTTTGAAGGAGCTCTTAACTCTTATTTAGCTCAGGCTATACATTGAACTTAATATTAATGACGTCGCCATCCTTAACGATGTATGAAGCACCTTCGGTTCTAAAAGTGCCTTTTTCTTTTAAGCGTGAGGGCTTGCCGTCTACCGCTTCAAGATCATTGCACCCAAAAACATCGGCTGCAATGAAGCCGCGTTCAATATCAGAGTGTATGCAGCCACCGGCTTGCTTGATAGTCGTACCGTTCTTAATCGTCCATGCGTGAATCTCTTTTGGTCCACAGGTGAAAAACGTAATAAGACCGAGTTCACGGTATGTTGCCGTGATAATCTTGTCGAGTCCTTTGTCTTCCATACCTAGAGGGCCCATCAAAGCCTGAGCGTCTTGCGCACTTAGTTGCGAAAGTTCGTATTCTAGGCGGGCACTGATTGGAATTACTCGATCAGCTCCAAATGTTGTGATCAATAGTTGATACGCAGGGTCGTTTGCATAGGCCTTATCGTCAAGCTGGTCTTCGGCAATATTTGCGATGATCAGTGAGCGTTTTGCGCATAGCAGTGGTATTGTGCGTAGATCGCTAGCAGCAAGAAGATTGTAAACATCATCAGCTGTTTTATGGTTGAGAGCTTGCTCTACGCGTTCCATGAGCCGTTGCTCATCTTCTAGCGTTTTACGGTCTGCACCAGAAAGTGAGTGCGATCTTTTAAGGTTATCAATTTTGGCTATTCGCTTTGTAACTGACTCAAGATCTTTTATCATCAACTCAGAAACAATGATCTGGTAGTCACCAAACGGATCAAGTGGCATATCGCGCGTTATATCAGGGTCATTGAAGCAACGTAGAACGTGCAAAATGATGTCAACCTCACGGATGTTGCTAAGGAATTTATTGCCTAGTCCTTGTCCTGAAGCTGCGCCGGCGACAAGGCCAGCAATGTCAACAAACTCCATAACTGCAGGCAGTGTCTTCTTGGATTCGTACCAAGCTTGTAGCTGTGGTATGCGAGGATCAGGCACTGACGAGCAGGCGACGTGAGGGTCAATTGTACAGAAGGGGTAATTCTGGGCAGGGACAGATGAGCGCGTAAGCGCGTTAAATAGGGTTGATTTGCCAACATTGGGAAGGCCTACTAGGCCAGCCTGAATACTCATATTAGATCTCTTTATCATAAACGTTGCGTGTAGATTGTTTTTCTTTTATAGTGTGCACGAAGCTGAGTACAAGGGCAATCTGATTACAGAATAAGCTCTCTTGGATATCTAGCAGCTTGACTTGGCTTATCGAATACGATAAGTATTCTGTTAGCTTGGTCACCCCAATAAGGAGAGGCGAGAGTGGTGTTTTGCATTGATTACAGGGATCTTCTGTCGACTCGTTTTTTTCGGGTCATTTTTCCTTATCTCAAGGCCATCAATTCCATATTTTTTCGAGCAATAAAAGAATCTGCAAATAGATCTAGACATGTTTTCTATAGACAAGCTGGTAAGAAATTTTGTATTGGTAAACGTAATAATTTAATAAAGAAAGTTCACAAACATGGTTTCAGTTGGGTGGGAGCAATTTTAGAATGAGGAGTATCTGTCTGTTCGTTATGCACGAATAGGCGGATTATTTTTAGTTAAAAAAGGTGAAATTACACGGGTCAAGAGCGGGAAGCTTGATGACTTGTGTGTTGATCGTGTTATAGAAAAAGTACAACACAAAAAAGGAGTATTCATGGAATCCGTTACAAGAGTAATGAAAACGATACTTATGGTTTCGTTTTTGCTACCAGCAGGATTATTAAGAGCTGTTCCAAACGCAGCCTCAAATCCTTTTGGTGACAATGATTTCCGTAAGGTTCGTTTAGCTTTGCCTGATGGTTCAGATATTGTCCCTTCAATTTTAGTTATGGAGCGCGCGTGCAGTGGAATTGAGGTTCCTGAAGCAGTTGGAGTACTTTTCCAATGTGTTAAGCATGGCGACAACGCAATAGACGAATCAGTAATTATGGCAGCTCTTGATGGTTGCCAAGAACTTCTTCAAGAATATCATGAACGCATCGAAGACGATGCTGTTCTTTGTCGTGTATACGACGACTTAAGCGAATACGCACGAGCGTTGTATCAGGGCGACCTTGAGGTTGTTCGAGATGCTCGATACCGTGCAGCTAGTACTCGTGGTGCGGGAGCTGGAGCTTCAAGTTATTCAGATACAGCTGCTGAGCACGGAGACCCTGGCGTTGAGATTCCTACATCATCTGGCGGCAACGTTATAATAAAAGATGTTGATTCTAGTGGAAACATCGTTGGTGCACCCGGCAACTTCAATGTTGGTGGAACACTTACCGTTTCTACTCTTTCACCTACGAACATCACAGTTACAGATAACGCAACAGTTGGCGGAACGTTAGGCGTAACTGGCATCGCAACATTTACAGCACAATCTGTTCATACAGGTGGTCTACAATCTGGTGGTAACGTAGTTTCTGACACTGACAGCACCGATAATCTTGGTACAAGTTCAGTACGTTGGGCAAATGTTTACACAGATAGCATTGGCGATAGTGGTCAAACACTTGATGTTGGTGCAACTACAATGAGTTTTGATGCGGCTTCAACAATTGATACTTCAGGTAACAATGCGTTGGCTGTTAATACAGGTACAGCAAATCTAAATATTACTGCTGGTACAGTTGCTGTTACAGGTAATGAAACAGTTAGTGGAACATTGGGTGTAACTGGCGTTGGTACATTCACCGCGCAATCAGTTCACTCAGCTGGTCTACAATCTGGTGGTAATGTAGTTTCTGACACAGATAGTACAGACGACATTGGTACAACTTCAATTCGTTGGGCAAATGTTTACACAGACAGCATCGGTGACACAGGCCAAGCCCTGACAGTTACTGCTGGTGCAAACAATGTGAACGTTACAGCTGGTACAGTTGCAGTTACAGGTAATGAGACAGTTAGTGGAACACTTGGTGTAACTGGCGTTGGTACATTCACCGCACAATCAGTTCACTCAGCTGGTCTGCAATCTGGCGGTAACGTAGTTTCTGACACTGACAGCACCGATAATCTTGGTACAGCAGCAGTTCGTTGGGCAAACGTTTACACGGATAGCATTGGTGATAGCGCTCAAACGCTTGATGTTGGTGCAACCACAATGAGCTTTGATGCGGCCTCAACCATTGATACTTCAGGTAACAATGCGTTGGCTGTTAATACAGGTACAGCAAATCTAAATATTACTGCTGGTACAGTTGCTGTTACAGGCAATGAGACAGTTAGTGGAACACTTGGTGTAACTGGCGTTGGTACATTTACCGCGCAATCAGTTCACTCAGCTGGTCTACAATCTGGTGGTAATGTAGTTTCTGACACTGATAGCACAGATGACCTTGGTACAAGTTCAATTCGCTGGGCAAATGTTTACACAGATAGCATTGGCGACACAGGCCAAGCTCTGACAGTTACTGCTGGTGCAAACAATGTTAACGTTACAGCTGGTACAGTTGCTGTTACAGGTAACGAGACAGTTAGTGGAACACTTGGTGTAACTGGCGTTGGTACATTCACCGCGCAATCAGTTCACTCAGCTGGTATACAATCTGGTGGTAACGTAGTTTCTGACACTGACAGTACAGACGACCTTGGTACAACATCAGTACGTTGGGCAAATGTATACACCGATAGTCTTGGTGATACAGGCCAAGCTCTGACGATTACTGCTGGTGCAAACAATGTAAACGTTACAGCTGGTACAGTTGCTGTTACAGGTAGCCAGACAGTTAGTGGAACGCTTGGTGTAACTGGTGCTATGACGGCAACCGGTGGTCTTACAAGTGGTGGTAACTTAGTTTCTGACACAGACAGTACAGATGATATTGGTACAACGTCAGTACGTTGGGCAAATGTCTACACTGATAGCATCGGTGATACAGGTCAAGCTCTGGCTGTTAAAGCAACCACAATGAGTTTTGATGCTGCTTCAACAATTGATACCTCAGGTAACAATGCGTTGGCTGTTAATACAGGTACAGCAAATCTAAATATTACTGCTGGTACAGTTGCTGTTACAGGCAATGAAACAGTTAGTGGAACACTTGGTGTAACTGGCGTTGGTACATTCACCGCGCAATCGATTCACACTGGTGGTATGCAATCAGGCGGTAACGTAGTTTCTGACACTGACAGTACAGATGATCTTGGTACAGCAGCGGTACGTTGGGCAAATGTCTACACGGACAGCATTGGTGATACCGGTCAAGCCTTGGCTGTTAAAGCTTCAACCTTGAGCTTCGATGCAGCTTCACAAATTGATACCTCAGGTAACAATGCGCTGACGATTACATCGGGTACTGCAAATACAAACATGACTGCTGCAACACTTGCGCTTACAGGTAACCAAACCGTTAGCGGAACATTTGCTGCAACAGGAGCTTCAACCTTTAGTACGTCAGTTCTTCCTGATGCAAGTGGTGGAGCCGATCTCGGTTCGACTGCAGCTGAATGGGGTGATGTTTACGTAGCCGATGATAAATTTATTTACATGGGTAGCGATCAAGACATCAAGATGGGCTACGACGAGACAACAAACGATGCTCTTGAAATTTCTGCAAATGTAGAAGGTGCAGCTTTAGCTATTGTGCTTAAAGCTGATCAAGGTGACGATGCTGGCGACGAGTGGAAATTGAATGTTGCTGATGGCGGCGTTCTAACACTCGGTAATGATATTGCCGCAGCCGGAACCTACGTAACACATTTCACAATGACACCACATGCAACCATCACAAGCTCATCAGTGGGTATTGCTGGTGGAGCAACAGTTGGTGGAACGCTCGGTGTAACTGGTGTCGGTACATTCACCGCACAATCAGTTCACTCAGCTGGTCTCCAGTCTGGTGGTAACATAGTTTCTGATACAGACAGTACAGATGATCTTGGTACAACAGCTGTTCGCTGGGCAAACGTTTACACTGATGCCATTGGTGACAGTGGTCAAACGCTTGGCGTTAAAGCTACAACCTTGAGCTTCGATGCTGCTTCGCAAATTGATACTTCAGGTAACAATGCTCTGACTATTACATCTGGAACAGCAAATACAAACATGACAGCTGGTACAGTTGCTATCACAGGCAATGAGACAGTTAGTGGAACTCTTGGTGTAACTGGCGTTGGTACATTCACCGCGCAATCGGTTCACTCAGCTGGTCTGCAAACTGGTGGAAACATAGTTTCTGACACAGACAGTACAGATAGTCTTGGTACAGCAGCGCTTCGTTGGGCAAATATTTACACTGATAGCATTGGTGACAATGGTCAAACGCTTGATGTTGGTGCAACCACTCTTAGTTTTGATGCAGCCTCGCAAATTGATACTTCAGGTAACAATGCGCTGACGATTACATCAGGAACAGCAAATACAAACATGACAGCTGGCACATTTGCACTTACAGGTAATGAGACAGTTAGTGGAACACTTGCAGTAACTGGCGAATTAACCGCTACGTCTCAGGTTCGTATTCCTGCTGGTACTCTAGGGGAGCCAGCTATTGTATTTACTGCCGATGATGACGCATCTGGAACAGGTATCTACCGATCCGGTGCAGATTCGCTTTCAATCGTAACTAACGGCGTTGCCGCAATTACATTGGGTAGCACTCAAATCACATCTCCGGCCGCAGTTCTTAATGCAGCTTCCGGTTCTGCAGCTGCTCCAACATACTCCTTCACATCAGCTCCAACAGTTGGAATGTACCTGACGGGTGGTAATGCAGTTACCTTCTCAACTGGTGGTACAGCTCGCACAACAATTGATGCTTCAGGTAACTTGGTTCCGTTTACAGCGGGAACGTACAACTTGGGTTCTGCATCAGCTGAATGGGGTGACGTTTACGTAGCCGATGATAAATACATTTACATGGGTGATGATCAAGACATCAAGATGGGCTATGACGCAACCACAAACAATTCACTTGAAATTTCTGCAAATGTAGAAGCAGCAGCCTTCGGTCTTGTTATGAAGGCAGATCAGGGTGATGACGCTGGTGATGCTTGGAAAGTTAACATTGCCGATGGTGGTGTGATGACAATTGGTAATGACATTAACGCGCAAAATACATTTGTAGCGCAGATGACACTTACACCAAACGCAACAGTTGCAAGTTCGACTACCGCTATTGCAGGTAATGCAACAGTTGGTGGCACTCTTGCAGTTACAGGCGCTTTAACTCCAGCAACAGCTGATGGTGCCGCACTTGGTAGTGCGACTCTTGAGTGGAGCGACTTGTACTTAGCTGATGGTGGTGTTGTTTACTTTGGTAACGACCAAGACGTAACGCTGACTCACGTAGCCGATACCGGCTTGTTGCTTAACAGCACTCGTGAGATTCAGTTCCGTGATTCAGCTCTGAAAATATGGTCAAGCGCCGATGGTCAACTTGATTTTTCGGCTGATGGCGAAGTTCAAATTGCTACAGCAGCTTTCGATGTGAATGCTACTGGCGCAGTTACAGTTGATTCAACAGGTGCAGGCATTTCACTTGACGGTGCTGGTGCTTCTAACTTTGTAACCACTTCAGGAGCGTTGACACTGACTGGTGCAGCAGCTTCTACATGGTCTACATCAAATGGAGCCTTGGTAGTTAGTGGTGACGATGGTCTTACACTTACAGCGGCTAATACCGCAGGTGTAACCATCAATTCAGCTTCAGGAACAATGCTTCTTAATGGAGCAGGTCAAACAGTTGATACAAACTGTGCGACTTTTGATCTAGATGCAACTGGTGCAGTTACAGCTGATGCTGGAGGCGCGATTTCACTTGATGGTGGAGCCGCTTCTAACTTTACAACATCTGCTGGTGCTCTCACCTTAGATGGTGCTGGTGGTGTTAACATCGCTGGTAATTCAGCCGAAGTTGATATTACAACAACAGGCGCAGTTGATGTTAATTCAGCAGCCTTTGATTTAGATGCAACTGGCGCAATTACAATGAATTCAGCAGCAGCTTCCAACCTCACAACATCTGCTGGCGTTCTAACGTTAGACGGTGCTGGTGGTGTTAGTATCGCTGGTAATGCAGCCGAAGTTGATATTACAACAACAGGCTTGGTTGATGTTAATTCAGCAGCCTTTGATCTTGATGCAAGCGGAAACATTACACTTGATACAACTAGCAACAATGCTTCTGCTATAAGGTTGTCCACAAACAGTGGAACAACTGAGCAGATTGTGATTACTAATACGCAGGGTACAAACGCTGCGGCAATTGACATGAATGCTACTGCTGGTGGAATCGCAATGGATGCTGCCTTGGCAATATCAATTGATTCTGCAGCGGCTTCCAACTTCACAACATCTGCGGGTGCTCTTACATTAGATGGTGCTGCTGGCGTTAATATCGCTGGTAATGCATCAGAAGTTGATATTACAACAACCGGAACTCTTGATATTAACTGTGCGACTCTTGATATTGATGCATCGGCTACGGCCAATATAGATGGCGCAACGGGTATCAATATCGGTACAGCAGCTGATGTTGCTATTGATGTTGACTCAAGCACATTTGATCTTGATGCTAGTGGCGCCATTACAATGGATTCCACAGCTGGAATTTCCATTGATGGTGCAGGTGCTTCCAACTTTGTAACCACTTCAGGAGCGTTGACACTGACAGGTGCAGCAGCTTCTACATGGTCGACATCAGGTGGAGCCTTGGTAGTTAGTGGTGATGATGGCCTTACACTGACAGCGGCTAATACCGCAGGTGTAACTATCAATTCAGCTTCAGGAACAATGCTTCTTAATGGAGCCGGTCAAACAGTTGATACAAACTGTGCGACTTTTGATCTTGATGCAACTGGTGCAGTTACAGCTGATGCTGGAGGCGCAATTTCACTTGACGGTGGAGCCGCTTCTAACTTCACAACATCTGCAGGCGCTCTCACGTTAGATGGTGCGGCTGGTGTTAATATAGCTGGTAATGCAGCCGAAGTTGATATCACAACAACAGGAACTGTTGATGTTAATTCAGCAGCCTTTGACTTAGATGCAAGTGGCGACATTACGCTAGATACAACTAATAACAGTGCGACTGCTATCAGGTTGTCTACAAACAGTGGAACAACCGAGCAAATTGTGATTACTAATACGCAGGGTACAAACGCTGCGGCAATTGACATGAATGCTACTGCTGGTGGAGTGGCAATAGATGCTGCTCTGGCAATCTCAATTGATTCTGCAGCAGCCTCTAACTTCACAACATCTGCAGGCGCTCTCACATTAGATGGTGCCGCTGGTGTTAGCATAGCTGGTAATGCAGCCGAAGTTGATATCACGACAACAGGCTTGGTTGATGTTAATTCAGCAGCCTTTGATCTTGATGCAACGGGCGCAATTACAATGGATTCAGCGGCCGGCGTTTCAATCGACGGTGGAGCAGCTTCTAACTTCACAACATCGGCAGGTGCTCTAACGTTAGACGGTGCTGGTGGTGTTAACATCGCTGGTAATGCAGCTGAAGTTGATATTACAACAACAGGCGCAGTTGATGTTAATTCAGCAGCCTTTGATCTTGATGCAACTGGTAACATTACGTTAGATACAACTAGCAACAATGCTTCTGCTATTACACTGACAACAAACAGTGGAACATCTGAGCAGATTGTTGTTACTAATACGCAGGGTACAAACGCTGCGGCAATTGACATTAATGCTACTGCTGGTGGAATCGCAATGGATGCTGCTTTGGCAATATCAATTGACTCTGCAGCGGCTTCCAACTTCACAACATCAGCTGGCGCTCTAACGCTAGACGGTGCAGCTGGTGTTAACATAGCTGGTAATGCATCTGAAGTTGATATCACAACAACAGGCGCGGTTGATGTTAATTCAGCAGCCTTTGATCTGGATGCAAGTGGCGATATAACACTCGATACAACTAACAACAGCGCTACAGCTATAAGGTTGTCCACAAACAGTGGAACAACCGAACAGATTTTGATTACTAATACGCAGGGTACAAACGCTGCGGCAATTGACTTGAATGCTACTGCTGGTGGAGTTGCTATAGATGCTGCGGCAGCTATATCACTTGATGCTGGAGGTGCTTCTAACTTTGTAACTACTTCAGGAGCGTTGACACTGACTGGTGCAGCTGCTTCTACATGGTCTACATCAAATGGAGCATTGGTAGTTAGTGGTGATGATGGCCTTACACTGACAGCAGATAACACTGCGGGTGTTACGGTTAACTCAGCTTCAGGTACATTGCTTTTCAATGCAGCAGGTCAAACAGTTGATACAAACTCAGCAGCCTTTGATCTAGATGCAACTGGCGATATAACATTAGATACAACGAGTAACAGTGCTACTGCTATCCGGTTGTCTACAAACAGTGGAACAACTGAGCAGATTGTTATTACTAACACGCAGGGTACAAACGCTGCGGCAATTGACATGAATGCTACTGCTGGTGGAATCGCAATGGATGCCGCTTTGGCAATCTCTATTGATTCTGCAGCAGCCTCTAACTTCACAACATCGGCAGGCGCTCTAACATTAGATGGTGCAGCTGGTGTTAACATAGCTGGTAATGCAGCTGAAGTTGATATTACAACAACCGGTCTGGTTGATGTTAATTCAGCAGCCTTTGATCTTGATGCAAGTGGTAACATCACGTTAGATACAACCAGCAACAATGCTTCTGCTATTACACTTACAACAAACAGTGGAACATCTGAGCAGATTGTGATTACTAATACGCAGGGTACAAACGTTGCGGCAATCGACTTGAATTCTACTGCTGGTGGAATCGCAATGGATGCTGCTTTGGCAATATCAATTGATTCTGCAGCAGCTTCTAACTTCACAACATCGGCTGGCGCTCTAACGCTAGATGGTGCAGCTGGTATTAACCTGGCTGGTAATGCAGCTGAAGTTGATATTACAACAACCGGTGCGGTTGATATTAACTCGGGAGCCTTCACAGTTGATGCTTCTACGGTATCGATCGATAGTACAGATTCAACCAACCTGACTATGACCGCCAATGATGGTGGTGCTAAGGTTATGACGATTTCTTGTACTAACGGTGGAGTCGGAGCGGCTAACTTAGATGTTGATGCTGATGGCACAGTTGCAATAGATGGTGGCGCTGGTATTAACATCGGTACAGCAGCTGATGTTGCTATTGATGTTGACTCAAGCACATTTGATCTAGATGCAAGTGGTGCGATTACAATTGACTCGACAGCTGGAGTTTCCATTGACGGTGCAGGTGCTTCAAACTTTGTAACGACCTCAGGAGCTATGACACTTACAGGTGCAGCAGCTTCTACCTGGTCGACATCAAATGGAGCCTTGGTAGTTAGTGGTGATGATGGCCTTACACTTACAGCGGCTAACACCGCAGGTGTAACCATCAACTCAGCTTCAGGAACATTGCTTCTTAATGGAGCCGGTCAAACAGTTGATACAAACTGTGCGGTCTTTGATCTTGATTCAACTGGTGCAGTTACACTTAACGGTGCAGGTGCTTCTAACTTTGTAACTACTTCAGGCGCGCTGACATTTACAGGTGCAGCAGCTTCTACATGGTCTACATCAAATGGAGCCTTGGTAGTTAGTGGTGATGATGGTCTTACACTAACAGCGGCTAATACCGCAGGTGTAACCGTCAACTCAGCATCAGGCACATTGCTTCTTAATGCAGCAGCTCAAACAGTTGATGTTAATTCAGCAGCCTTTGATCTAGATGCAAGTGGCGACATAACATTAGATACGACTAATAACAGTGCTACTGCTATAAGGTTGTCCACAAACAGTGGAACAACTGAGCAGATTGTTATTACTAACACGCAGGGTACAAACGCTGCGGCAATCGACATTAATGCTACGGCTGGTGGAGTTGCAATAGATGCTGGAGGAGCCATTTCACTTGACGGTGCTGGTGCTTCCAACTTTGTAACTACTTCAGGAGCGTTGACACTTACTGGTGCAGCAGCTTCTACCTGGTCGACATCAAATGGAGCCTTGGTAGTTAGTGGTGATGATGGTCTTACATTGACAGCGGCTAACACTGCGGGTGTAACAGTCAACTCAGCTTCAGGCACATTGCTTCTTAATGGAGCCGGTCAAACAGTTGATGTTAATTCAGCAGCCTTTGATCTTGATGCAACTGGTAATATAACGATTGATACAACGAGCAATAATGCTTCTGCTATTACATTGACAACAAATAGTGGAACATCTGAGCAGATTGTTATTACTAACACGCAGGGTACAAACGCTGCGGCAATTGACATGAATGCTACTGCTGGTGGAATAGCAATGGATGCTGCTTTGGCAATCTCAATTGATTCTGCAGCAGCTTCTAACTTCACAACATCGGCAGGCGCTCTCACATTAGATGGTGCAGCTGGTGTTAACATAGCTGGTAATGCAGCCGAAATTGATATTACAACAACAGGCGCAGTTGATGTTAATTCAGCGGCCTTTGATCTAGATGCAACTGGCGACATAACATTAGATACGACTAATAACAGTGCTACTGCTATAAGGTTGTCTACTAACAGTGGAACGACTGAGCAAATTGTTATTACTAACACGCAGGGTACAAACGCTGCGGCAATTGACATAAATGCTACGGCTGGTGGAGTTGCAATAGATGCTGGAGGAGCCATTTCACTTGACGGTGCAGGTGCTTCTAACTTTGTAACTACCTCAGGAGCTCTAACACTGACTGGTGCAGCAGCTTCTACATGGTCTACATCGGGTGGAGCCTTGGTAGTTAGTGGTGATGATGGTCTTACATTGACAGCGGCTAACACTGCGGGTGTAACCATAAACTCAGCTTCAGGAACATTGCTTCTTAATGGAGCCGGTCAAACAATTGATGCGGATTGTACAGCCTTTGATCTAGATGCAACTGGTGCAGTTGCAATTGATTCATCTGGTGGCGCAATTAGTATTGGTAGTAATGCAGTAGCACAGAACATTAACATTGGTAATGGCGCTTCAGCTAGAACAATTCAGATTGGTAACGCATCCTCAACCGCAGTTAATATAGATGCATTGGCTGTAGATATTACTTCGGTTAACGCCTTGAATATAGGTGATGGAACTGGAGTGATAGCGTTGGATGGTGCTGGTGCAATGAGCTTAACCGCTGTTACAACACTGTCTCTTACAGGTACCGGATCAAGCACCTTTGGTGATGATACAGGTACATTGGTATTTGATGGTGCAGGCGCGCTTACCTCTCCTGGCATAGTGACACTTAATCTAACTGGTACGGGTCAAAGCACTTATGGTGATGACACAGGTACTCTGGTATTTAGTGGAGCCGGTGCTCTAACCTCTCCTGGTATAACAACAGTTAATGTTACTGGTTCGGCATCAGGTACCTTTGGTGATGATACAGGAACCTTGGTGTTTGATGGTGCTGGTGCAGTTACCTCTCCTGGTATAACAACCCTAAATCTCACCGGTACGAGTACAAGTACTTTTGGTGATGATACAGGAACCTTGGTATTTGATGGCGCAGGTGCGGGTTCTCTTGGTGGTGTAACAACCCTAGATCTTCAAACATCTGGTGCAATCAAAATTGATTCATCGGCTAGTACTATCGGAATCGGAACAGATGCAGTTGCTCAGGCAATTAACATTGGTACCGGTGCAGCGGCTCGAACGATTACCATTGGTAACACTACAGGCGCATCGCAAGTTGTGTTGACTGGTGGTTCTGGTGAAATTTCGATAGCTGCTGATTTAGTTCCTAGTGTAGATAATACTCACTCATCTGGAACAGCTGCTAAAGGCTGGTCGTTTGTTTACGTTCAAGGTGGAGTTGTTCAGGCTTCTGATAGACGCGTTAAGCGTGACATTGCTGCGTCGGACTTAGGTCTAGACTTCATCAATGATTTGAATCCTGTAAGCTACCGAAGGATTGCAGACAAAAATCCTAAAGCATCTTACGGTTTGATAGCCCAAGAGCTTGAGGAAGTTGCGACTCGACACGGTCACTCTGATTTTGCAGGTGTGCATTGCCCATCCAATGAGTCTGAAATATACGGAATTTCTTACGAGAGCTTGATTGCGCCGCTTATAAAGTCGGTTCAAGAGTTGAGTGAGCAATTCGAAGATATGCAGATTCAGGTTGATGATCTGCGTGCGGATCTAAAGAAGAAAAACTAGTCTTACTGCGCTAAGGCTTCAAGACTGCCAATCGGCAACCTGAAGCCTTAGCGCGGTTGGCCATATTTTAGGAATAATTAGGAAGGGCGGCCTGCGGGTCGCCCTTTTTTATTGAAGGGTTTTTTACATGCAAAAATTATTTTTGGCCTTTGTTTCAGGTTTGTTGTTATCAGGAACTATGCAGGCAACATGGTCCATTTTAGCCGTTGATGGCGCAACAGGCTGTGTGGCAATATCATCAGCAACATGCGTGCATCAGCGTAGCTTAGATCGAGTTTCTGATAACGGCTTGATGGGCATTCAGGCTATTGTTGTTCCGGGCAAGGGGATTGCTGCATGTCAGGCGAATGGTGATGGTTCTGGAGCAAGCCAAAGATTTATTTTCGATTCATTGCAACGCGGAATCAGTCCTAAAGTAATCATGGCTACACTTTTGCAAGATCCTAATGTAGAAGGTAGGCAGTTTGGAATTCTTGATCTGCAAGGTAGATCATCGGGATTTTCTGGTAGCCGCAATCTTAACTATTCGCTTGATCTTCAGGGTAGGGTGCCAGGTACTCAAATATACTTTGCGATTCAAGGTAATATTTTGGCTAGTGACGCTGTTGTTTGTGAGGCGGCTAGAGCATTTATACAGGCGAAGGGCTGCTTGGCCGATCGTGTGATGTTGGCTATGGAGGCTGCCGATGAACAGGGTGGTGACAGGCGCTGCCGGTGTTATAATGACAGGCATTCTCTTGTTGCTTATTTGCTTCTAGCAAGTCCATACGATACTAGCGGCTCTTCTTTTAATGATGGAAGTTATTCAATTTACATTGATGTTAATGGACAAAATATCTTACCAACAGAAAGTTTAAACCCTGTAAAGACATTGCGAATGCGTTACGATTCAATGATGCGGTCTAGAAAGTTATATGAAGCTTAAAAGCGGTTTTTGTATTTTACCTGCTCATTAAGCTATTAAGTGTATAGCGTAAAAAAGCTAGAATTTTGCGGGTCAAGTTGCTAGGGTGCGTTGTAGGTTAGTTTGGTTTAGTCGCGTCCATAAAAAACGTGGCAAAAAAGGAGAGCTCATGGAATCAGTTACACGTACAATCAGGACATTGTTGTTGGTATCATTCTTGCTGCCGGCAGGACTGTTGAACGCTGTTCCAGATTCGAATTCATATAACCCCTTTAGCGATAACTATTCAGACAAGGTTTGCTTAGTGCTGCCTGATGGCTCTGATATAGCTCCAGCTGTTATGGTTCTAGAGCGTGCTTGTCGCGGTCTCGAGATTCCCGAAGCTGTTAGCGAGCTTTTTGAATGCGTTAAGCGTGGTAAGCATATGATAGACATGGAGATTCTTTTGGATGCTCTTGATGGGTGTCAGGAGTTGCTTCAGAATCATCATGATCGCATTGAAGATGACGCAGTGTATCGTCTTGTTAGCGATAATTTAAACGAATATTCACGTGCGCTATTTGGCAACAGGTGGAACGTTCAATCAGCAGAGGCTATGAGCATTACCACCACAGCTGGCAATACCAACATAACCATAGATCCTAACGGCTCTGGAACATTGGCGCTGGGTTCTGCAGATAATACTGCGGTTACAGCTGATGCACTAGCTATTACGATGACTTCGGTCAATGCGTTGACTCTTACTGATGGAACAGCATCATTTGCTTTAGATGGCACAGGCGCAACGACACTGTCAGCAGCGTCTACAGTAGACCTCGATTGTACCGGTAATATGCAAATTAATTCGTCCGGAGGTACAATTGGACTTGGTAATGATGCAATTGCACAGAACATTAATATTGGTACAGGTGCGGCTAACAGGACGATTACTGTAGGTAATACAAACGGCACAACACAAGTTGCACTTAAATCTGGTTCTGGTGGTGTTACAATTACCGGCGCTTTAACACCAGCTTCTGCTGATGGTGCAGCCTTGGGTAGTGCAGCTCTTGAGTGGAGCGATCTATTTTTGGCTGATGGCGGTATTGTTTATTTTGGTAACTCGCAAGATACGACAATAACTCATGACACTACAACTGATGGACTTGACTTCAAACGCGTCGCTACAGGTGCTAATACGCCTATGATTCTTACACTTCAGACAGGTTCAACGGCTGTTGTAGTTGATGATGTGATTGGTGCAATAGACTTTCAGGCTCCTGATGAGGCCAACGAGCAGGATTCTATTCTTGTAGCTGCTGGAATTGAGGCTATTTCAGAAGGAACATTCGATCTTACTTACAATGCCACTAAGCTGTCATTCAAAACAGCTGCATCAGAAGTGGCTGCAGAGAAGATGGCGCTTAGCTCAACCGGAGTTCTGACACTCAATGGTGGTAGTGGTGCGATAATCATTCCTGATGCAGGAAGCATTGGCTCAGCTAGTGATACCAACGCGATTACTATCGCAGGCACTGGCGTTGTTGCTGTTACAAATACAACAGCTTCAAGTTCGGCATCGACAGGTGCTCTTACTGTTGGTGGTGGTCTTGGTGTTGCTGCGGATATATTTGTTGGAGATGATCTGTCTCTGATTAGTGACTCAGCTGTATTGTCATTGGGTGCAGATAGCGACGCAACTTTGACACATGACGGAACAACTGGACTGACTATAGCAGCTACGCCTATATCGATTGATTCTACTGGATCATTAGACCTAAGTTCAACGACAGGCGATATCAACTTCCAAGATGGTGGAGTCAATCAGTTAGCATTAGATTTAGATGGTACGGCTGGCGACATTATCATGAAGCTAATGGTTGACAGTGATGACTTTGTTTTCCAACAATTCGACGGAACTGAAGTATTCAGGGTTGAAGATAACGGAGACTTTGATATTGCTGGCGGTGCTGGCTCATCAGGTGTCACAGTTACTGCTGCTGGTCAGCTAACTGCTGATGGAAGAGTAATTGTAGATGACGCAACTGATGCTACCACAACTACAGATGGTTCACTTCAAACCGATGGTGGTTTATCTGTAGCCAAAGATGTCGTGATAGGTAACGATGTTAAACTGCTAAGTGATTCAGCTGTATTGTCATTGGGTCTAGGTAGCGATGCTACTTTCACACATGATGGAACAACGGGACTGACTATAGCAGCTACGCCTATATCAATTGATTCGACTGGATCTTTAGATTTAAGTTCAACAACAGGTGATATCAACTTCCAAGATGGTGGAGTCAATCAGTTAGCATTAGATTTAGATGGTACGGCTGGCGACATTATCATGAAGCTAATGGTTGACAGTGATGATTTTGTCTTCCAACAATTCGATGGAACAGAAGTTTTCAGAGTTGAAGATAACGGAGACTTTGATATTGCTGGCGGTGCTGGTTCGTCCGGCGTTACCGTTACTGCTGCTGGTCAGCTAACTGCTGATGGCAGAGTGATTATAGATGACGCAACTGATGCTACCACAACTACAGATGGTTCACTTCAAACCGATGGTGGTTTATCTGTAGCTAAAGATGTCGTGGCAGGTAACGATGTTAAGCTGCTTAGCGACTCTGCTGTTCTAAACTTTGGTGCAAGTAGCGAAATTCAGCTTATTCACGTTGCTGATACTGGTCTTTTGCTAAAGCATACAGCTACAGGCGCGGCAACGCCCGTATCCCTTACCTTGCAAAGTAATGAAGCAATTGTCACTGCCGCCGATAAAATCGGTTTCATTGACTTCCAAGCAATAGGTGAAACAGGCGCAGATGCTGTGCTGGTGGCTGCCGGTATTGAAGCCGTTGCAGAAGCAGCCTTCGATGCGACAAATAACCCTACTAAGCTGTCATTCAAAACAGCTTCATCAGAAGCTGCAGCAGAGAAGATGGCTTTAAGTTCCGTTGGTGTATTAACACTAAATGGCGGTAGTGGTGCAATAATTATTCCTGATGCCGGAAGCATTGGTTCAGCAAGTGATACCAACGCAATTACCATTGCAGGAACAGGCGTTGTTGCTGTGACAAACACAACAGCTTCAAGTTCTGCAACAACAGGTGCTCTAACAGTTGCTGGTGGCCTTGGTGTTGCTGCGGATCTATTTGTTGGTGATGACCTGTCTCTGCTCAGTGATTCGGCTGTATTGTCATTGGGTGCAGATAGCGATGCGACTTTCACACATGATGGAACAACGGGACTGACTATAGCAGCTACGCCTATATCAATTGATTCGACTGGCTCTTTAGATTTAAGTTCAACAACAGGTGATATCAACTTCCAAGATGGTGGAGTCAATCAGTTAGCATTAGATTTAGATGGTACGGCTGGCGACATTATCATGAAGCTAATGGTTGACAGTGATGACTTTGTTTTCCAACAATTCGACGGAACTGAAGTATTCAGGGTTGAAGATAACGGAGACTTTGATATTGCTGGCGGTGCTGGCTCATCAGGTGTCACAGTTACTGCTGCTGGTCAGCTAACTGCTGATGGAAGAGTAATTGTAGATGACGCAACTGATGCTACCACAACTACAGATGGTTCTCTTCAAACCGATGGTGGTCTATCAGTAGCTAAAGATGTCGTGATAGGTAACGATGTTAAACTGCTAAGTGATTCAGCTGTATTGTCATTGGGTCTAGGTAGCGATGCTACTTTCACACATGATGGAACAACGGGACTGACTATAGCCGCTACGCCTCTCACGCTCACTTCTAGTCAAGCTGCGGCTGATGCCGTCAAGCTGGATGCTTCAAATGCTGCTGGTGGTATAACTCTAACATCTGGAACCGGCGCAACTGGTGGTATTACTTATACAAATGATGCAGCTACAGACTTTACAGCGGCGTTAGTAACTGGTGCTATGGGGCACAAATCTGTATCTACAGCCTATGATACTTCCGACGTAACTACGGATGGTAAAACTACTGTGTACGTTGATTGGAGGCTCGGTAATATGGCTCAAGTCAGTGCGTTGATTGATCTAAGCGGTATAATTAATACTGTTGGTACAGATAATGATGTTGCTGGTTTTAAAGGTGCAGGACTGGCTGGTGAAATCTTGAAGCTGCCAGTGGGAGCCAAAATATTACACATAACGGCAAACGTTGTTCAACTGTCAAATGCTGCAGCTGATATGTATAGTGTATATGCTCACAGTGGTTCAGTCGATGAAGATGCTGCTGGCGTAGGTACTGAGTTGATAAATGCGATTGAAGCTGACAGTACTGGGTCAACTGGAGTTAAAGCTGCAACGCTTGTTGGTTCGCATAATGAATTATTAAGATATCTATTCTTGGTAAATGATGGAGCCAATACTACTAGCGGAGCCACTGCTAGAACTCAAGGTAAAATATTGTTGACTATGGTATTAGCATTACAACAATAAAATTAGTTTAATTGCTTCTGCATGAGTAGGTGTTACTGGTATTTTAACACATGCTCCTGCAGCAGGATTAGTCGAAAGTTAAAAATAATAAATAAAGCTGGCTAACAGCGAGGGGCGCCCGAAACGGCGCCCCTTTTTTATGCCTAATTTTGATAGCGTTAGAAAGTGTTTTGTGCCGTAGCCTGGGGCTTTTTTAGTAATGGCATAAGTAATATTTATAAAGGGTGGAATTAAGTAATATTTATAAAGGGTGGAATAAAGTTTGCGTAGCAAGTAGAGTGTTAGGCGTACATAGGTACTATGATTGTAAAAAAGGTGTAAAAAGGGCTGCTTGTGAAGTTTATTAAGCGAGTTGTTAATGTGGTGCTGTTGGTCACATTTCTTATTTATGCGAGGTCATTGAAAGCTGCTTCAGGTTCAAACTTATATAATCCATTTAATACCAGCTATCCAGAAAAAATAAGTTTAATTTTGCCCGATGGCTCTGATATTGCTCCGTTCATTTTGCTGATAAGTCGCGTTTGCCGCGGTCGTAACGTGCCTAAAGCTGTTAATGAGCTTTTTAAATCTGTTAAGAACGACAATAAGATGGTAAACATTGAAGTTCTTTTAAAGGTATTGGATGAATGCAAAGACCTACTTAAAGATCGCAATGGATTAGTAGCAAGCGACGCTATTTTACGTAATATTTATGGAGATTTAAGTAAGTGTGTACGGGCTTTGCTTGATAAGAAGTGGAACTTCCAATCTGTAGGGCCTCTTTTAATTAGCACCATGGCTGACAATGCAGGTATAAGCATACGTCCTCATGGTTTTGGAAAACTGAGGCTTGGTTCCCTTGATAGCGCTTTGGTTAAAGTTAATGCTTTGGATATTAAGTTAGTATCAGCTAATGCCACTACTCTTACTGATGGCACTGCGTCATTTGTGATACGTGGTAATGGTGCAACAAGATTGTCCGGCGCGACGACTGTTGACCTTGATAGCACTAGTACAATGTCCCTTAACTCTTCTGGTGGAGCAATCAATATAGGTAATGATGCGGATGCACAGGTAATTAATATTGGTACAGGTGCGGCAAGTAGAGCAATTACAGTTGGTAATGTTACAGGTGTAACGCGTATTGTTCTTAAATCTGGCTCTGGAGGCGTAATAATTACTGGCGCTCTAACACCAGCTCTTTCTGATGGTTCGTCACTTGGGAGTACAAGTCTTGAGTGGAGCGACCTGTTCTTGGCTGATGGTGGGGTTGTTTATTTTGGAAATTTGCAAGATACAAAGATAATTCATGATATTACTACTAACGGACTTAACTTCAAATGTGTTAGTACTGGCGATGATAACCCTATGATTATTACTCTACAAACTGGTGAGATAGATATTTCAAGGAATGATGTTATCGGCACTATTGATTTCCAAGCGCCTGATGAAGGCACTGGGGCGGATGCGATATTAATTTGTGCGGGCATTGAAGCGGTTTCAGAAGGAGACTTCTCTGCGACCAACAATGCTACCAAACTTTCATTCAAGACAGCAGCATCTGAGACAGCAACAGAGAAAATGGCTCTTAGTTCGGTTGGTACTTTGACGTTGAGCGGTTCTAAAGGTTATGTTCGGACAAAAGCTGGCAGTAGAAATACGCCGGCATACTCTTTTGCTAAAAAAACGAATGCTGGCACCTGGTACGATTATGCTAACGCGGAGCTTAATATTAGTAATATTAGTGGTGGAGTAAAGCTAACAAAGAAGGCCTTGGGATGGGCTGCGACTTCGGACAAGCGTTTGAGTCGTGATATTTTGCCATCTGATCTGGGCTTGGACTTCATTAATGATTTAAATTCGGTGAGCTATTACCTGGTTGCGGACAGTCGGAAGCATTATGGTTTGATTGGGCAAGAGCTTAACAGTGCTGTAATTAAGCATGGGAACCCTGATTTTGCTGTTAACCGTCCAAAGGATCAATCAAGTTACTATAGCATCTGCTACATTGAATTCATTGCACCACTTGTAAAGTCTATTCAAGAATTGAGTGATATATGTGAGGCTATGCAAGTGCGGAATAAAAATATACAAATGCATTACAAGGACCTGCAGGCACAGGTTGATGAACTGCGTGTAGAATTAGAAAAGAAAAATTTATAGCAAGGACTTAGTATAAATAAATATACAAACATATTGGAGAATAATAAGTGGCATAGATTTTTTGTAAAGAGTCTGTAAAAAGAAGATTGAGCTGATTATCTAAGGTGATTTTTGCATTATAATTAGATTAATTTAGCCTCGTATAATAAAAAAAGGGAAATAAATGAAGTTAGTTGCACAGACAATGAGAACATTGCTTATAACTATGTTTTTGTTGCCAGTAGGGCTGTTAGATGCTGCCCCGAATTCAGGGTCGTCAAACCCTTTTGGTGATAATTTACTGGATAATGATCAGTTTTCTCTTGCCAATGATTTAGATATCGTCTCTTCAATTCTGATTATGGAGCGAGCTTTCCAAGGAATTGAAATTCCTAAGGCTGTTGGCGTATTTTTTGAATATGTTAAGCGTGGCCGCAATACAATAGACATGGATATGATCCTTGATGCGATTGGCGACTGTAAAGAGCTGCTTCAGCAGCATCACGAGCGCATTGAAGATGATGCAGTCCTTTGTCGTGTATGTGATGATTTAAGTAAGTATACACGGGTCGTGCTTGGTAGTCGGTGGGGTTTCTCGGCAGTAACTGATATGGATATTGTCACCTCGGCCAACAACTCTAACATAACCATAGATCCTCATGGTTCTGGAACATTGGCACTTGGTTCAGCCGATAACACTGCGGTTACTGCTAACGCATTGGCTATTACCTTGACTTCGGTCAATGCTCTGAATCTTACTGATGGAACTGCGACGTTTGCAATTGGTGGGACAGGTGCAACATCATTGTCAGCAGCGACGACAGTAGATCTTGATAGTACAAGTACAATGTCTCTTAATTCATCTGGTGGTGTAATTAACATTGGTAATGATGCAGTTGCGCAGAACATTAATGTTGGTACTGGTGCAGCCGCACGAACGGTTACCATTGGTAATACGACTGGAGCAACAGCGGTTAATGTAAATCTTGGTACTGGTGGAATGGAAATTACACAGGTTGGCGACAGTGGTGTAGGTCCATACCCTCAAGTTAAGATGCACAACAACAGTGCAAGCCCAGCAGCTAATGATTTCCTCGCGGGGATCTACTTTGACGGTGATGATTCGGCAGGTAATCAGACAACGTATGCGCGTGTTCAGGCGCGGATTAAAGATCCTACAAGCACAACAGAAGATGGTGCTTTAGCCTTCTACACAATGATAGCTGGAACCGAGACTTTAACAATGGATCTTGGAATGTCTGGCAACTTGATGGCCACCTTTAGAGGTAGTCTTGTTCCTTCAGACGCAAACACTTACTCACTTGGAATAACAGATCTAGAATGGAGCGACCTGTATCTTGGCGATGGTGCCGTGTTAGGTTTTGGTA